>ERZ1034969.60-NODE-60-length-71924-cov-8.702793_pt1 | contig 71924 bp, 61 predicted proteins | sample MGYA00520624_ERZ1034969 | MGnify/ENA primary metagenome ERZ1034969 (study PRJEB33766, sample SAMN09781776) | gut metagenome | biome: gut microbiome | host: Homo sapiens | place: Madagascar | study: EMG produced TPA metagenomics assembly of the PRJNA485056 data set...
GTCCGGGCGATCTTTCTTCTCTCGTTCGCGCTGCCGCAAAACAAGTAAATCGTACTGTCTCTTCAGCTCCAGTGACGACGATTTACGTTGGGCATTCAGAGCGTCAAGTACCACTTGCGAAACTCAATAAAACAATTGCGAAATTGCCAAAGAAAATGACGGCACAGGAAATATCTGATACGGCAGAGCGCTTAGAAGTGATCGGAAGTTCAACTCTTCCAATTCCTAAGGGAATCGATCCCACGAAAATGCGCATGAGCGCCCGTTCACGAATTCGATAGATAAAAATACACATCACAAAAGGAAGGAGCCGCTGTGTTCTCTACAATCGACGAGGTCATTGAGTATATTGAACGAGAAGGCATTGAATTTGTAGATATTCGCTTTTGCGATCTCCCTGGAGTCATGCAGCATTTTTCTATCCCCGTGAGCGCTTTCGATAAAGAAAATCTCACTGATGGGCTTATGTTTGATGGCTCCTCGATTCGTGGCTTCGCGCAGATTCACGAATCGGATATGAAGCTCACACCCGATATCCATACAGCTTTTCTTGATCCTTTCCGCACCCGTAAAACGCTCGTCATGAATTTTTCAGTGATCGATCCATTCACGGGCGAAACTTATTCGCGCGATCCGCGCAATATTGCCGCCCGAGCAGAAGAGTATCTCAAGAGCACGGGTATTGCAGATACAGTATTTTTTGGCGCAGAAGCAGAGTTTTATTTATTTGACGACGTTCGCTTTGCCGACGGCACGAATACGCAAAGTTATGTTCTCGATTCCAAAGAGGGCTGGTGGAATACCAACCGTGACGAACAGCCGAACCAAGGCTATAAAACTCGAGTCAAAGGCGGTTACTTCCCCGTTTCGCCAAACGATTCCATGGCAGATCTGCGCGATGAGATGACGGCGATATGCCAGCAGGTTGGTTTGCATATGGAACGCGCTCACCACGAGTGCGGGACTGGAGGTCAGCAGGAGATTAACTATACGTTCAATACTCTTCTTGCTGCTGCTGACGATTTAATGAAGTTTAAGTATGTGATTAAGAACGTCGCATATCAGGCAGGAAAAACAGCTACGTTTATGCCGAAACCTCTTTTCGGAGATAATGGTTCTGGTATGCACTGCCATCAGAGCCTGTGGAAAAACGGGCAACCTCTCTTTGCAGATGAGAAAGGTTACGGAGGTCTTTCCGATCTAGCACGGTGGTATATTGGCGGACTGCTCGCACATGCGCCTGCACTCTTAGCATTTACCAATCCGTCAGTTAATTCTTTCCATCGTCTCGTGCCTGGATTTGAAGCTCCAGTCAATCTTGTGTATTCAGCTAGAAACCGCTCTGCATGTATTCGTATTCCTGTGACTGGTACGTCACCTAAAGCAAAGCGCATCGAATACCGCGTGCCAGATCCTTCTGCAAACCCCTATCTTGCATTTGCAGCTCAGCTCATGGCTGGAATTGACGGCATTAAAAACAGAATTGAACCTGCTGAACCTATCGATAAAGATCTTTATGAGTTGCCGCCAGAAGAACACGCACAGATTGCTCAGCTTCCAGGGACTCTTGACGAAGCTCTTATCGCACTTGAAGACGACCACGATTTCCTTACTGAAGGTGACGTCTTTTCGGATGACTTAATCTCCACATGGATAGCATATAAGCGAGAGAAAGAAATTGCTCCTCTTCGCCAGCGCCCTCATCCCTATGAATTTGCGCTCTACTATGATTTGTGAGGATATATAGATCTATAGCTATAGATAGCTATCTGTAGCTACCCATTTATTAAATGGCTCTCTTGAAGGTATCCCCCCTCCCGAGAGAGCCATTTCTTTTACCTTGCTTCAATTCGCTGCAGTGACGAGTGGCAAAATTCGTTAATCTCAGATTAGAAAAAATATAAATATACATATGCGAATAATCGAGATGTACGCCACAAAACCTCAGTAGCATTGCATACCTATACACAAGTATGTATATTTTTATATGTCAGCACTGTTCCACCGAGGGGAGTATTATGAAATACCTTAAAATTGCAGCTACAGTATGTGCAAGCGCTCTGGCACTAAGCGCTTGCGGCTCGACAAACACCCCAGAAAATGATGGCACTGAATCATCAGCCGCCGCTAAAATCACAGCTACCGATCTTTCAAATGTGACGAAGGACGATGCCGTTGCAGCTCTCGTCCCCGAAGCCGTCTCCAAAGATGGCAAATTAACTGTTGGAGATAACATCTACTATGCACCAGCAGAATTTTACGCCGAAGATGGCAAAACTCCTCAAGGCTTTGATATCGATCTCGCCAAAGCTCTTGCCAAGAAAATGGGCTTGGAAGCAGATATACAGCAAGCAGAGTTTTCAACTATCATTCCAGGAATCGGCAGTAAATACGAAGTAGGTATCGCAACTTTCACAATCACTCCAGAACGCCTTGAAGTTGTGGATATGATTCAATATTTCGAAGACGGCAATGCTTGGAGCGTAGCGAAAGGAAATCCAAAAGGATTCGATCCTGCGAACAAATGCGGCAAAGCGATCGGCGTACAAACTGGCACATGGCAAGATGAGCTGCTCACCGCAGCAAATGAAGCTGGCGGAGAATGCGAAAAAGACCCTATCACACTCCAGCGCTTTGACACTCAATCACAGGTGACCACCACTCTTGCTGGAGGGCAGATCGACGCAATGTTCTCTGATAATTCCGTAGCAGAATATGCTTCAAAAATCACCAATGGATCTACTGAAACCTTTGGAGCACCTTCCGATATAGCTGGTCGCGGCATTGCAGTTGCAAAGAAAGATAAAGAACTAACTAAAGCCACTCAAGCTGCTCTTCAATCTCTTATCGATGATGGCACTCTCGACAAGATTTTTGCAACATGGGGCATTACCACAGGAGTTTCCACTGAGGCAGTGCTCAATCCCAACGCCTGATACAGCGCTAGGCGGGCAGCATTCTCATTGACTTGCTGCCCGCTCGCCTGCATCTCATATAAGATCCGCCCACAAAAGATAAGCACACGTTATGAGTATCGACAACAGCACACCAATAGCACCTCAAGTTATTCATGCACAGCCAGTGAAGCACTACGGACGCTGGATTTCAGCGCTGATAGTAGCATTTATTGCACTCAGCATCATCGACACTCTCATCACCAACCCCAATTACCAGTGGGATGTAGTAGCTCAAGTTCTCTTTATGCCAATTATTTTCGAAGCTATTGGCTGGACGCTCCTACTCACTGTATGCGCTATGGCTCTAGGAGTGGTCATGGCCGTGACCATGGCCGTCATGCGCCGCAGTGAAAATCCTGTGCTTCGAGGAGTTTCAACCGTTTACATCTGGTTTTTTCGAGGCACACCAATTTATACGCAGCTTATTTTCTGGGGACTTTTAACCGCCCTCTACCCCACCTTCAGCTTCGGAATTCCTTTCACATCTATCAATTTTTTCTCTCTAACCTCTTCCGAACTTATGCCGCTTGAATCGATGATGTTTGTGTGTGCGGTATGCGGTCTAGGATTCAATGAAGGCGCTTACCTTTCAGAAATCGTGCGTTCCGGTCTCAATTCCGTCGATTCTGGGCAGGAAGAAGCAGCTAAAGCACTAGGAATGAGCTCTGGAAAAATTTTCCGACGCATTATTATCCCCCAAGCTATGCGCGTGATTATCCCCCCAACTGGCAATGAAACTATTTCAATGCTCAAAACTACCTCGCTGGTGACGGCAGTGCCGTTTACTCTGGAGCTCACCTCCGTGAGTAACCGTATGGGCATGAGTAGTATGCGCCCTGTTCCCTACCTAATCGTTGCTGCACTGTGGTATCTCGTCATCACCAGTATCTTGATGATTGGCCAGCACTATCTCGAAAGATATTTCGGACGCGGGCAGCAAGGATCAGCCAGCACACCGATGCTTCTATCTCGGCATACCGAGCGTAAACGCCGTTTCTCTCGTCAACATGCCATTAACGCTGCAGCAACAACACACGATGACCCGTTCGTCGAATACACGCCGTAAACTACACACTACAGCGCGAGATAAAACGAAATATAAACTGCTACAACACCTCTTTTACAAACGAACACTCTATAGATAAAGAAGGATAAGCATGAACGAACAATCCGTATGTGCACCAACGATGGTAAGTGTGCAAAATGTGCATAAATTCTTCGACGATTTACACGTATTGCGCGGAGTTTCATTTACCGTGCCCACTGGCAGCGTATGCACAATTCTTGGCCCTTCTGGCTCTGGAAAATCAACCATTTTACGCTGTATCAACGCACTTGAATCAATCCAAGCTGGGCGTATTTACGTTGACGAAAACCTCATCGGATATAAAGAAAAAAACGGAAAACTTTATGAGCTAACCTCCAAAGAAATAGCAAAACAGCGCACAAATATCGGTATGGTGTTTCAAAAGTTTAATCTTTTCCTGCACATGACGGCTCTAGAAAATATCATGGAAGCTCCTATACACGTGCAGGGAACACCTCGGGCGCAAGCCCGCTCAGAGGCACTCGAACTCTTGGCTAGAGTGGGTCTATCAGATCGAGCAGACCACTACCCTGCTGAGCTTTCTGGCGGGCAACAGCAGCGCGTAGCTATTGCTCGAGCACTTGCAATGCATCCCGATCTCATGCTCTTTGATGAACCTACTTCTGCTCTTGATCCAGAACTCGTTGGCGAAGTGCTGAACGTTATGAAAGATCTAGCAGCGAGCGGCATGACGATGATCGTCGTCACTCACGAAATTGGCTTTGCTCGAGAGGTGAGCGATCAAGTAATTCTCATGGATAACGGGCAAATCGTAGAAGCTGGCACTCCTGCCGATCTTTTTGAAAATCCTCAGCACCCACGTACCCGAGAATTTCTTTCAAAAGTTCTCTAAACGTGAGCTTTACTATAAACGTGAGCTTTAAGCGCGCACTCAGCTGCGCTCCTCTTTTAGCTATTCATTCCATAAAAGATGCGCTCGACGACTTCACGAGCACGGCGAGTGACGCGTAAATAATCTTCGTCGAGTAGTTGCTGCTCCTTCGGATCGTAGCCAGCAAGCGCGGCAACTACTGCGCGACTATCTTGTTCGCGAGGTAAAACATCTACTTTTTCACCCTTCATCCGCCCAGTTGCCAATACATTGAGATTACGAAGGCGAGATGCTGTATTCCACGAATCGATGAGTTTTTCCGCATCTGACGAAGAAATGATTCCTATATCAACGGCAGCAGTCAAGCTATGTGTTGTTGCAGGTGAACGTAGCTGGGAGTAAGCTCCCGCATATTGCAGCTGCAGAAGCTGCACAGTCCACTCCACATCGGAGAGTGACCCTTTGCCAAGTTTAAGGTGACGCAAAGGATCGACACCTCGTGGCATACGCTCTCGCTCCACACGAGCTTTCATCGCGCGTATTTCTCGCACATGAGAATTATCCAGCCCTGAGCACGGATATCTCACCTCTTCTATAAGATCAATGAAGCGATCCCCTAGATCTCGATTTCCACAGATGAACCGTGCACGAAGAAGTGCTTGGCGCTCCCACGTGTCTACCCAGCGCTCATAGTATTCTCGATACGCGCTCAGACTCCGTGCAAGCGGCCCGTTCTTCCCTTCTGGTCTTAATCCTGCATCCAACTCAAATCCCGGCTCCTCGATTGGCATAGAAATAAGATGCATCATCTTTTTCGCTATATCGATTGCTTGCTGATCTGCACACACTGGATTTACCCCATTATGAGCCTCATAGACAAAGAGAACATCTGCATCAGAGGCATAGTTAAGCTCACACCCTCCGAAACGCCCCATTCCAATCACAGCAATATCCACCATGATATCGCTGCCGCAATCCACTAATGCCGCTCGAAATGCGGCATCTACAGCAATTTCTCCTGCTCGCGAAATTGCCGCATTGATGACTTCAATTGACGAGCGCAGCGTCACATCAGCAAGAGCTGTCCGCAAAAGTTCTTTTCTTCGTAAATACCTGCCAGCACTGGCAATATCTTCAGGATGTGAGCGCCGAGAAAGCAAAGATTCAAGCTCTCGTTGCAGCTCTTCAGCGCTGCGCGGCTGCAGCAGATCATCGTCGTCAAGCCAGCTCATTGCTTCAGGGAGCTTCGGCAGCTCAGCCGCCACAAATCGAGAAGCAGAAAGAACGTATGCTAAGCGCTCCGCTACTGCTGAAGAATCGCGCAGTAACCGCATATACCAAGATGTATGCCCCATTTGTTCTGAGAGCAGACGAAAAGATTTCAGCCCTTGATCAGGCTCTGCCCCTGCAGTAAACCAGCCAATCATCACGGGAAGCAAGTGACGCTGAATAGCAGCAGTGCGTGAAACTCCACGAGTGAGCGCATTGATATGGTTTACTGCCGCCGCTGGATCACGATAGCCGATCGCTGCCAGCCGATCCTTTGCTGCATCAGGATCCAAAGATACGTCTGACTCACTTAAACGTGCCATATACGGCAAAATTGGACGATAGTAGATTGCCAAATGGAGTTCTCGCACTTCACGGCGCACCTCTTGCCAAAGCTCTTCCAGCTCAATCTCGGTCTGCGCAGCAACACCATGCATTGTACGGGCAATACGTCTAAGCTCAGCTCCTACCGCCGGCACAAGGTGTGAACGCTTAAAGCGCTGAAGCTGGATGCGATGCTCAAGAGCTCTCAAAAATTTATAGTCGGCAGCAAGCTTTTCTCCGTCTTTTCGAGAAATATATCCACCATTCGTAAGTGCTTCAATCCCCTCAAGAGTATTGCACACACGAAGAGATGTATCTGTGCGCCCATGCACCAACTGCAGGAGCTGCACAGTAAACTCCACATCCCGCAATCCTCCTTTACCTAGTTTTAACTGCCGAGGAGCTTCTTTTGCAGGCATAAGATTTTCTACGCGCTCACGCATTGCACGCGAATCTTCCACGAAATTCTCGCGCCCTGCCGCACTCCATACCATAGGGTGCATTGCTGCACAGTACTGCTCACCCAATTCCATATCCCCTGCAATTGGACGAGCTTTGAGGAGGGCTTGAAATTCCCAATCCTTTGCCCAACGTTTATAGTACGCAAGGTGCGACTCTAAGGTGCGCACAAGCGGACCATCTTTTCCTTCAGGACGCAAATTTGCGTCAAGTTCCCATAAAGATTTTTCTTGCCCGCCAGGCTTACTTACTGCTCGTGCCACAAACGCTGCAAGTTTCTGAGAAATTTCCAGCATTTCTATCTCACCAAGTTGAGGATCGAGCGAACGAGCCACATAGACAACATCAACATCTGACACGTAGTTCAGTTCACGCGCACCAGTTTTCCCCATTGCGATAATTGCTAGACCGACTTTGTGCGCATTCTTAATGACGCTTCGCCCAACGGCAAGCGCCGCTTCCAATGCACCTCCCACAATATCGGTGATAGCAGCACTCACCTCAGGCATTATCTCTGCCGATCTCTCACTCACAAGATCTTCTGCAGCGATCTGCGCAATACGATACCAGTAGTGAGCACGCATACTATCGATTCCTTCAGCTTCTCCATACTCAGAAACCAGCTGATACACAAGAAGAGGCTGGGGCAAGGAGGAATCTATCGTATAGTTTCTAGAAACGCTAGGACGATTCTCCATACTTTCAAACGCCCAATAAGCACTTGAGCTATCTTCGGAAACCAGCACAGGACGAGCATGAACTGCTGCAAGCGCTGCCCATTTTTCCGATTCAAGAGATGTACAAAAAGGAGAAGATCCCACTTTTTCATTACTGAAAATATGCACATATGCAGGATCTTTGATGAGGTGGTCTGTGAGAGGATGCGAGAATCCTAAAATTGCGAACAGGCGGCGAGCAGAGCGCTCATCGCTCAATATTTGATGTAATTCGCGCTGCGCCGAAACACCAGCGTTTGCTGCCGCTTCGCATAAACGGATAAAAGCAAGCAGACCCTCATGCGGATCTCCAACAGCAGATAAATGCTCAATAAGCCAAGATTGGTCGATATCGCAGAGCGCACAGTCGTCAAGTAGCTGTACAGCGCGATCTGGATGTGAAAATCCAGCTCGCACTAAACGCCCTTGATTAGTTTCCCCTCTGTCCACGTATACGCCTCAAAGAATCAGTGCCAACCCATGAATTTACTACGCTCAAACGGAGTAACTTGATAGCGGTATTGCTCCCACTCATGCTGCTTATTACGCAGAAAATAATCGAATGCATCTTCACCCAGTGTGGAAGCAACAAGCTCACTTTTCTTCATTTCAGTAAGAGCTTCATGGAGTGAACTCGGCAACGACTGAACTCCAAGCGAGGAAAGCTCAAGATCGCTCAAATCGGCAACGTCAGATTCAATAGGCTCTGGCAAATCATATCCTTGCTCGATGCCTTCAAGCCCCGCATTCAAAATTACCGCATAGGCAAGATAAGGATTGGCGGCAGAGTCCATCGCTCGATATTCAATACGAGCACTTCGCGGCTTATCCACGCTGATCGATGGCACACGGATCAGTGCACTTTGGTTATTTTTCCCCCACGCCACACGAGAGGGAGCTTCAAACCCTGCCCATAAGCGTTTATAGGAATTGACGTGCTGATTCGTCACTGCAGTAATTTCGCGCGCATGGTGAAGTAAACCTGCCACGAACTGACGCGCAGTATCAGAAAGCCGATATTCACCTGTAGCATCAAAAAAAGCATTACGTTCGCCCTCGAAGAGGGAAAAATGCGTATGCATACCATTGCCTGGATGGGAAATAAGCGGTTTTGGCATAAAAGACGCCTGAACACCTTCATGCAAGGCAACCTGATCGATGACTACACGGAACGTCATCACATCGTCTGCCATAGCTAAAGCATCGCAGACGCGCAAATCAATTTCGTTTTGCCCAGGCCCTGCTTCGTGGTGGGAAAACTCTACAGAAATGCCAAGATCTTCGAGAGTCTTAATCGCTTTCGTACGAAAATGGCGAGCGCGAGAGCGAGAAACATTGTCGAAATATGCGCCGTTATCGATTGGCACAGGATCTACAGCTGGATCATTGCCAGGTTCGAAGAGATAGAACTCAATTTCTGGGTGAACGTAAAAAGTGAATCCCATATCTGCCGCACGCTCTGTGGCACGGCGCAGAACGGCTCGAGGATCTGAACGAGCAGGCTCCCTCTCTGGCGTATAGATACCGCAAATCATGCGTGCTTCTATAGAATCCGCCTCCGACCACGGCAGAATACGGAATGTGGAGGCATCAGGGAAAATTACCATATCCGATTCGTGTACACGAGTCAGCCCTTGGATAGCAGAACCATCAAATCCAATTCCCGTATTAAAAGCTCCTTCAAGCTCTGCTGGAGGAATTGCTACAGCTTTGAGCGTTCCTGAAACATCTGTGAACCATAAACGCACAAAACGCACATCGTGATCCTGAATTGCACGCAAGACATGCTCTTCTTGCCTATCCATTTATTCCTCATATCCACGCGGATTATTGCTCTGCCACATCCATGAATCGCGCACCATATCATTGACATCATGCTTAGCAGACCAACCAAGCAATTCATAGGCACGAGAAGCATCAGCATAAACCGTTGCAATATCACCCGGGCGGCGAGGATCAATCACGTACGGAATTTCTACACCGTTATTCTTTTCAAATGCATGCACCAGATCGAGCACCGAAATTCCTTGGGACGTGCCGAGATTGATTGCAATAGCTCCCTTATGCTGCACGGCATAATCAATCGCTTGTACATGCCCCTCTCCAAGATCCATCACGTGAATATAATCGCGAACACCAGTACCGTCAGGAGTTGGGTAATCGTTGCCAAAAATGTGGAGCTTTTCGAGCTTACCAACGGCAACTTGAGTAATATACGGCATAAGGTTATTAGGGATTCCTTTCGGATTTTCACCAATACGCCCACTTTCATGAGCACCAATAGGATTGAAATAGCGAAGAAGTACAACGGAAAACTCTGGATCTGCAGCAGCTACATCGCGTAAAATTTGCTCATTCATCACTTTCGTCCACCCATATGGATTCGTGGCAGACGTCGGCATATCTTCTGTGAGCGGCGATTCATTATCCATACCATACACAGTGGCTGATGAGCTGAAAATCATCACATGGCAATCGTGGGCTTTCATTGCTCGAATAAGAGAAAGCGTCGTGTTGATATTATCATCGTAATACTCAACTGGAATGCTTACACTCTCGCCCACAGCTTTAAGCCCTGCAAAGTTGATAACCCCATCAATCTGATGATTATCAAATACTTCATTAAGGGCATCAGTATCGCGAATATCAAGTTCATAAAAAGGGATCTCTTCCCCGATAATCTCTCCAGTACGCACAAGAGCTTCGCGACTTGAATTTGCAAGGTTATCAACACACACTGCCTTATATCCTGCTTTATACAAGCAAATAAGCGTGTGTGTACCAATATATCCAGCTCCCCCAGCCACAAGAATCGTCGTGCGCGGATCAGTACTCATTGCCACTGCTACCCCTCTCAATTTTTCTCCACAGCATGCACGTTATGCATCAGTACATATTGTAGTTCGCCTCGCAGGTATTTTCCCGTAAAATCTCCGCACTTCCATACAAAAGAAATATCAAGTGCACGCAGAGCTGTATTTTAATGCGGTATATATTGCCAATTTGAAAAGACTGCACATAATGCACACGCTTACTATTTCCCAGCAATAGCGCGCAGTTCGCGTTTCACATCTGCGATTTCATCTCGCAAACGAGCGGCAAGCTCAAATTGAAGCTGCTCAGCTGCTGCATGCATCTGTGCTGTGAGATCGCGCAGTAAATCGCCGATTTCCTGCCCGTCATACGCAGCGTGCGGTAGAGATATATGGGCACTGCCAGAGGCGCCAAGCTCATTTCCTGCTCCCGCATATCTAGCTCCCTTGCGGTATCCGCCCTCAAGGAGTTCTTCAGTACCGATATCTTCACGCACAAGCATATCGGTGACGTCAGCAATTTTCTTTCTCAGTGGCTGTGGATCTATTCCATGCTCGGTATTATATTTAATCTGTTTCTCACGCCGTCGGTTCGTCTCCTCAATCGCTTGGCTCATATTAGGAGTGACGCTGTCGGCATACATATGCACTTCGCCGCTCACGTTGCGCGCTGCTCGTCCAATCGTCTGAATAAGAGAAGTTGTGCTTCTCAAAAAACCCTGCTTATCGGCGTCAAGAATTGCTACTAAAGAAACTTCGGGCAGGTCTAAGCCTTCGCGCAGCAAGTTAATGCCGACGAGCACATCAAATTTGCCAAGCCGCAGCTCACGAAGTAATTCCACACGCCGCAAGGTATCTACATCACTATGCAGATATTCCACACGCACACCGCGTTCATTCATATACTCGGTGAGATCTTCTGCCATTTTCTTGGTGAGGGTGGTGACGAGGATCCGCTCGTCACGCTCCACGCGCACGCGCACTTGCTCCAGAAGATCGTCGATCTGCCCCTCGGTCGGCTTCACAATAACGCGTGGATCAACGAGCCCGGTCGGGCGAATAATTTGCTCTACTACGCCATCACTCTTACTGAGCTCATATTTACCAGGAGTAGCTGATAAATAAACGGTCTGCCCGATTCTTTCCAGAAATTCTTCCCATTTTAAGGGGCGATTGTCGAGCGCACTAGGCAATCGAAAACCATATTCTACGAGAGTTCGCTTTCTGCTGGAGTCTCCCTCATACATAGCACCAATCTGCGGCACCGTCACGTGCGATTCATCAATAATAAGGAGAAAATCTTCAGGAAAATAATCGAGAAGCGTGTGCGGCGGCGTACCTGGGGCACGCCCGTCGATATGGCGAGAATAATTTTCGATTCCAGCGCATATCCCCACATTGCGCATCATCTCTAGATCAAAGGTGGTGCGCATTTCCAAACGCTGAGCTTCAAGAAGTTTATCGCGGCTGCGGAAATAATCGAGGCGTTCCTGCAGTTCATCTTCTATTCCTGCCAGTGCGCGTGCCATGCGCTCAGGCCCTGCCACATAGTGCGATGCAGGAAAAACGTGAGCATGATCTGTTTCTCGAATCACCTCTCCTGTGAGCGGGTGGAGCAAACTCAGCGAATCAATTTCGTCACCGAAAAATTCGATACGAATTGCCAGCTCTTCATAGACGGGGATAATGTCTACCGTATCGCCTCGCACTCGGAAAGTGCCGCGAGTAAAAGCCATATCGTTACGGGAATACTGCATCGCAACAAACTTGCGCAAAAGATCGTCACGCTCAATGATCTGCCCGAATTCGAGCCGTACCATACGATCAACATATTCTTCGGGCGTGCCCAAGCCGTATATACAGCTCACACTTGCCACCACTACGGTGTCTCGCCGTGTGAGGAGGGAGTTGGTAGCTGAATGACGCAATCGTTCCACTTCATCGTTGATTGAACTATCTTTTTCTATAAAAGTATCCGTCTGCGGCACGTACGCCTCTGGCTGGTAGTAATCATAATAAGAAACAAAATATTCAACAGCGTTCTTTGGGAGTAACTCTCGAAACTCTGCTGCCATCTGTGCTGCGAGAGTTTTATTCGGCTCCAAAATAAGCGTAGGGCGCTGCACCTGCTCGATAAGCCAGGCTGTCGTCGCCGATTTACCCGTGCCAGTGGCTCCGAGCAACACGATATCTTTTTCGCCGTCATTGATCCTTTGTGCAAGCTCCGCAATAGCCTGCGGCTGATCGCCAGAAGGAACGTAGTCTGAGATTACTTCAAAAGGCGCCTCAGCGCGCACAAGATCTGATAGTTCACGCATTTTTGCACTCAGTTTTCGCTTAAGAAGCTTCTGATCAAGAAGCTTCCAATCAAGCTAATAGCTAGGTTTTTGTTCTTATCATTACAAGAACTTCAGCATAGCATCACGCTATCTTCTGCGCCACGGCAAATCACACGCTGATACGTATGGAGCTAAAACAATTCTTCGATGCCCAATTTTCCCGAGATACCGAACTACTTCATAGCGCATAAGAATTTTCTTATGTACTTTAAGTTCGTATTGCGATAAGGGATAGATAGTATCTTTTCTTAAAAACAAACTTTCTGTGCCTAAAAAAGATTTACACACTATATCCCATCGGCAATTTTTCGTAGTTTTTCTGTAATACATACAATACGAAAAAAGAAAAATCGCTATACAGAAAATAATTATTGGTACAAAAAATACCGTATGCATTAAAAATGCGCATATTCCTGCCCCAGCAGCTATACACAATGCTGCTAGCGAATATCTACGCCGAGAAAGATCCGCATAGTTCGGAATTTCTATACCAAACTGCTGCAAAATTTTCTCTGCATCTTTTTCTTTAGCAAAATGCGCAATAACTCCAGAAAATGCTTCTTGCATATGTGCACTCACGCCGTATACAGCAATGTAGTTCCTTTTGAGCAATCGCATCAAAAGATTCTGTCGTACTTTAATCGTCTCAATAGATGAAATAGGGATTTCTTGCTCAGTTTGAGTAAAAATGCCAGATGTATATTTAACGCTATTTTCATATACGTCTGTCAAAGAATTCCCATATGTAATCCATACAATCAATGATCCGATTATAAGAGCAATACATATCACTGCACATGCAATATATAATCTGCTGTAGAAATCAAAAGTAAGAAAATCTTTTATCAGCACAAAAATATCATCTGAATAGCCTTGATTCCGACTGAGTACGTTAAAAATCCCATAACTCATAGGTATAGCCGAAAGAAAAGTCAGCTTGGATAATGCAAGAAAAAAGCAATCAGTGAAGCGCAACTCCTTAATTCTTACTTTTAGCGCATTTACATTTCTCGAAACTGGCATAACCGACAAGGAAAGATCTGAATGAGATACAGATGAGATTTTACTAGTAGCATCGAATTGCTTATATTCACTCCTCTTGAAAAATGAAAAATACGTATTTATGCGAGCAGCTTCATCATTTTTAATGGCAAATAGCTCAATAGCATTTTCTCCAGCTCCCTGCGGCGTGATTATTACATTCGTTAAATATTTCCATTGCATAATAGGAGTAAATTTTGATGCAATCGAAACAACATCTCTCCATGCAATAAATTGAGTTGTGCGCGAAAAAATACCACTCCTAGCAGTAATTCCTTCAGAACTGACTCTATATCGCCACGCAATCCAATCATAAAAAACAACGTAGATACGCGTCCATGCGTAATAAGCAAAAAACACGCATAGCCAAAAATGCGCATATTCGTGCACTAGAGGATAAAGCGCCAGCAATGCCCCCACAACTACCCAACTAGTTTTCATCGCCTGAAAAAATCTCATCACGATTAGCCAAGGAGAATTTTTAATATCTTCATAAATTTTCTCTTGCATTGCATACTGCCTTTATAAGCTGCCTAGCATCAGAATAGGCAAGAATTGGAATATCTATGCGCATAGTGGGAGCGTTAATCACTACCTTTGCATGGTCGTAGACTTTCGAAATCAAGGATTGCGAAAAAGAAATAGTATTAATACGCTCTAGCGGAATATAGGTTACTTTCCTCCAACTTTTCCCTTTACGAATTATAAGATTTCGCTCAGTCAGCTCAATTTGCGTATACATAATTTTTCTCGGCAGGAATACTCCAATATCTACTATCGTTATTGCCGCAATCGCAATAAGAAAAAGCACAATATGGAACCAGAAATATGTATCTATCACCCATACGGAAAAAATAGACACAGCCGCCGAGAAAAACACATAGCTGAAAAGACTCATGGCAAATTCTCTGCGCCTTAGATTTTCAGGTAATGTGTACGCATATTTCATTTCACAATGTTTTCTTTATTATCTTCGATAATTCCAAAATACATATCTTCTAAAGACGGTTTTCTTTCGAGTAATTTTTTCAAAACCACACCACGATGAGAAGCAGCACTAAAAATTGTTTCTGGATTTATTCCGTATGCAATATAGGATTCCTCTTCTCTAACGAAGTGAACGCTAGGATAATCTTGATGAAGATACGAAACGAAAGTTTCTAGATCTTGGATATGCAAACACTCAAATTGAGTTGCGGTGCTACTAAACTGAATATCTTCAATTTTTCCGCTGAACTTTATACTCCCTTGATTGATGACGACTACATCAGTTGCAATAAGCTGAACTTCAGCTATAAGGTGCGAAGAAATAAGAATCGTCCCTCCCCGATCCTTAAAATCATGCAAAAGAAGCCGAAGCCATCTAACACCTTGAGGATCAAGCCCATTGACTGGCTCGTCAAGTATAAGAACCTTTGGCTCTCCCAACATCGCCACTGCTAATGCAAGACGCTGGCGCATTCCAAGAGAAAGGTGCTTGACTTTCTTTTTCTGCGAATCTGCCAGACCTACTTTACCCAGCAAATATTCCACAGTAACAGGAATATCTCGGATGCGGAGCAGATGAGCCTGCACTCTCATTATCTGCTCACAGGTCAAACGCGTATCAAGCCAATCCGAGTTCAGCAGAGCACCAATATAGGAAACAGGAGTTGGTAATTGCTGTAAGCGTTCTCCGCCAAGCAAAATACCGCCAGACGACGGCTCGGAAATACCACAGATAATTCTCATAAGTGAACTTTTTCCTGCACCATTTGGACCCAAGAGCGCCGTAATAGATCCTGAAGGAACATTAAAAGACACATGGTTCAAAGCTAGATGACGCCCATACGCTTTACTAACATCACATACACTCAGCGCATCCACTATTTATCACTCCTTAATCGGTAATAGCCAGCAACAAAAGCTACTGCTACCCATAATCCAAATTCTGCTAAGGCAGATAAAAAGCCCCCAGTATCACCCTTTGCTAGTGCAACTGCAAGGAATGGCACCGTATGCTGGGTCATAAATTCACTCAACGTTTCTGTAATAATCGCCAAGAATGCTGCAATAATCGGCAAAAACCACACAATTCCCATATAAGTAAAAAGAGAAAGCGCCACGCTCCTACCAAAAAATCCCAAAACTGCCCCCATTAGCGAAAAGAGGAATACCAGCAGCATAAATTTCAAAAAGGCATACATAAGCGAAGAATAATCAAATTGATATCCGTAAGGTATACCGATACTGATACTGACAGCTGCGCATAGCGTAAAAAGAAGAGCCATGCTAGCTAATGCCAGAAAAGTATAGGCTAGTATACTCTGAGCCATAACCTGAACTTTTCGAGGATAACGTACTAAATGATAGTTGAAAGATCCTGCCGAATAAATCCCTGCAATCCCAATTGATCCAGCGCCACCTACAAACATAGGGATTGCATCAAGAAGGTGAGCAAAGCCTGCCATATTTTCTGCTTTGCACGCATAGTACACTGAAACGCTGCAAGCAAAAATACTCAACAACAGAAAAAATACTTGCTGGCTGCGCAATGAGCAGATATATATAATTTGCGATCGCATTACCATCTCCTCTTAGTGCTTTCTATATTTTCGATCGCGTAGACTTTCTCCTTGATTCGCTATCGCAATCAAAACAAAGAATCCCATAACAAACATAATCAAATCTCTTGGCATTTCCACGCTCCCTTCCATAAGAAGAATTACTCCTGCAACAAGCCAGAGCATAGGAAGAATGAATTGTACCCATAGTTTCTGCCCCAAAAAACCAAGAGTAAACTGGACTACAAATAAGACGATCATGCCAGTTGTTATAAAAGGTATTAAGTGCCCCATATTTTCAACTCCTTAGTATTCCTATCCCGAGTCAATAATGTAAAGGAACGACGTGTGGTGATTAGCTGAGGCTTTTGTTTCAATCTTCAAAATCAGCTAATCACGCATCACATTCACAAGGGCATTAAACTCCTACAATACGACGTATCTTATTAACAATCCATTCAATAGTTTGCCCTGCATTAATCCAATTAAGGATCGTTCCTACATTGTTTTTGCACCAGTGAACTGCCTTGCTTCCATATTTACCGACAATACTGATAATTTTTGCGACAGCAGACATAACTGCCCCTTTCTATCTGTGCATCCGTACATTTTATTTTCACTGCATACATCACGTATACACCTATAAGAAAACATCAAAATATAAGTATCGTGAAGTCTGATAAAGGTAGATGTATATCCATACCCCGACAAATATCAGGGTACACATATAGAATGATTAGTTTTATTCTTACTAAGTGAAGAACTAAAACATTTTTCACAGCTAAAAAGCTTTATTGCATCTCATGCTCTTTCTGAGAAAGCACTGCTTCTTTACACCCACGCAATCCGTATGAAAGGATGAAAGAATGAAAAAAATCCCCGCTATTGCACAAGCTACTGCAGCATGTCTAGCACTATCATTTCCAGCTATTCCTATAGAATCAATACCATCAGACGCTTGCGAATTTTCAGCATTGGTTCAAGAGCGCGAATCGCCTAACGACGCCGACTTCTCCGAACGAGCTATGCGCCCTTGTCGTTGGCTACCCTTTCTCAAAATTTGCAAAAAGAGGAAATAATGCCGTTGCCATTCTCTCGTTATCGATTACCGATTTCCTCACACACATTAAAAGAAAAACTTCTTTTCTGCGTTTGCGCCATAATCGGAGTCGTCAGTGAATTAATCACTATCAGCAACGCATCCTACCTCTTTCCACATCCCCAAGCAGAACTAAACTACAAACTATCTCTTGCAGTGTCTGTTGCCCTTTTTTTCTTCGCTGGATTTACAAACTTATGGGGAGAAATTCTTTACGGCATCGGATTTCTTATACTCTCTGTAAGCCCCTTAGGCACAACAGACTTTTTTGGAATCTTCAGCATCTGTTTTATTTCTATTCATCTGATCGTACAGCATTATCTAAAATCAGGAGTCGCATATCTTTTTATCATCCAAATAATATTGGCGTGGAGTACTCCATTTACTCTCGAAGACTGGCTAATAACTCTTACATTTATCGACCCGATAGTGCTGTTCATTGCTTTCGGCTTTCGATATATAAACGACCAATCTGCCAGCAACGCACAAGAAGCACAAAAAAGTAAAGAAAACGAAACTCGAGCGCACGAAGAAGCTCAGAACGCACTCCAACAAGCAAAAGAAATAGCAGAAATTACTAAAAATAAAATACAAGCAGATTTAGCTCTTTATCTACACGATACAATTGCAAAAGATTTAGCTCGCATTGCTTTGAGCGCTGAAAGCATTCGTTTATCCTACAGCTGTGCACAACCTGAATTAGCTCAAAAACTGGAGCAACTTTCCGCTATGGCACATCAAGCCTCAGCCAAAGTACGTCCGATGATCGTCAATATGAATGCTGAGGCATCTTCCGCTGATATCAGCACTACTATTTCCAATATTGAACATATGCTGTTTACGCGTGAAATAGAACTCGACACAACTATTGACAGCCCCTATATTCTCGACCACTTTCTTTCTCGCCAGGCTCTTATAACAAGCACACTCATCCTCAGAGAAGGCGCAGCAAATGCACTGAAATACTCTCCTGAGAGGAGCTGCATACAGCTTTTCTTAGAAATCGAAGCAGACACTGGAAAAAATAACGAAGATGCATTAAAAATAACTATGATCAACAATATCTCCCCTGACGACGCCCCTAAAGAGATCAGCAGCGGCTTCGGCCTTTTGAATCTACAGGAAAGAATCAAACAAGAAGGTGGAGAATTTTCTACAGCAAGAATCGAATCAACATGGATACTCCAAGCAAAACTTTTTAACGTGAAAGAAATGGTTTATGAACAGCTCAACTCTTGAAATTCTTATTGCTGATGACGATCCAGTGATTCTCACAAGTCTTTCGCTTCTCCTCAACCAGAATGAAGGACTGCACGTGGCTGCATGCGTGGCAAATGGAGCAGAAGCCTTAGCTGCTCTTGCCAGCCAGCACATAGATGTGGCTCTTCTAGATGTCGATATGCCTATTTTTGACGGCTTAAAAACAGCTGAAGCCATAAAAAATCTATACCCTTCTATGACCGTTATCGTTTTGACAGCTTTTGAGCATGAAGACTCTTTGAAAAAAGCTCTCGAATTACATATCGACGGTTTCTTGACGAAAGATATACCATCAGCCCAACTTGCTGAGTTGATCAAACAAGCTCATAGCGGCTTGCCAGTGATGAGCACTCGCCCTGTGCAGCTCTTAACGCAAACGTATATCACTACTCAAGAAAACAGCCAAGAATACAAAGATTTCATCGAACGCGTGCAATCTTTTCCACCATATTTACGGGCAGTCTTTGATCTGCTCATAGAAGCTAAATCCAATAAGGCGATTGCCAAAACGCTCGCTTTGCAGGAAAGTACTGTGCGCAACTACGTTTCAGAAATTATGGGCACATTGCGCCAATCTAGCAGAAGTGAGCTGGCAATTACCGCTATCAAAGCAGGATTCAGATAACGCTTCGCTCACTGCTCGCCACTACTTTAAGCGCCCCTCGTCTGCGCTAACTGCAATAATAAAATACACAAAAGCAGGCAGCGCATTCGCGCGCAAAATTTTTCTGTGTTTAGATTTTCTGCAATCAGGAATTTTCTTCCCAGTCTCCAATGCGCTTCCAGAGGCGATCTATCTGCCGTTCCAGATCACGGATATTTCCGTCGTTATGCACGATAATATCCGCCATCTTTTCCCGCTCAGAATCACCTATCTGATGAGCAATACGAGCTTGAGCATCCTCAATCGTCATCCCTCGATTTTGAGCAAGGCGATCAATACGAGCCTCTAAAGGAGCTTGCACAACCACCACCAAATCTGCATGGTGAATCATAGGAGAATCCACTGAAATAACAGGAATATCGTGCACGAGAACGCCCGAAGGATCGTCACGCATAATTTTTTCGGCGCGATCGGCAGCTCTCGCCATAATATACGGATGGGTGACGGCGTTGAGCTGTTCAAGCTGAGAAATATCTTCAAAGACGCGTGAAGCAAGTTCACATCTGTTGAGAGTACCATCAGCATTAAGCACATCATCGCCCCAATGCTCAACTATTTCTTTGAAAGCAGGCTGATCTGGCTCTACCACGTCGCGCGCAATCTGGTCGTAATCAATCACATAAGCGCCATGTTTTGAAAGCAACTGCGCTACCACCGATTTTCCTGCGCCAATACCACCAGTGAGAACTATCTGATACATCATGCACCTCCTTTTACATATCTTACTCACTCAAGAAGAGTCTGTGTGCGAGTATGAGAAGCAAATATCAAAAGTAAGTATGAAAAAGTGCGGGAGATTCTCTTGAAAAGAAACACCCGCACTCTTTCAACATATTCACACAAAAGATTTTACAGCTGAAAATAAGCAGTGTAGATTATCCAGTAATTTCACAAACTCGAACTTTTCGGTCTTCTTTAAGAGATAGAGTGCATGCATCTGCTGTTGCAATTGCTTCCATTGCTGCAGTTCCATCGGAAAGTTTCGCAAATTCTTCGAGCACCGATCCGCCGCGCATCAGACTGTGGAAATAATTCATTTCCTCTTCCACAATACCTTTGAGCCATAAAGGAGGCAGGAGGTCTGGCTTACCATACTGCACTGCCCCATCAGTGCTGGAGTTTCGATAAATCGCTGCGCGCTGATCGTCTTCTTCTTTATTCCTGTGCAGCAGGTATCGTTCTTCCCGGTCTCCGATACGAACCGTCACACCAGTATCTTGCATATCAATCTTGATAGCGCCCTTATCGCCTTGAATGAGCACATAATGCTCTGGCCAGCGAAAAGCTGAACCGTATTCAAGCGTTGCAAATGCGCCGGAGGGAAACTCAAGCTGAATGAGAAGCATATCGTCTTCGTCACCAAACCCCTCTCCGCGATGTGCCACGTTGCCGCCAATCATCGTTGCCTGAGATGCAGGCCCAAGAATCGACTGTACGCAATCTAGCTCATGAATATGATGATAGAGATGCCCTCCAGAAAGTTCACGAACTTTTTTCCATGAAACGCTGGGCTGCTTTTCTTCCCACCCGTTGCGAACAGCGCGCACGAAAAGAACTTTTCCAAGCCTTCCTTCTGCGATAATTTTCTTCGCTAGGCGCACACCGTTCATAAAATTCATAACGTGCCCAGCCATGAAAAAAACCTTATGCTCACGAGCTGTGTCTACCATCAATTTACAATCGCGATAGCTCAATGCAATCGGCTTTTCACAAAAAATCGCTTTTCCAGCTTTCGCTGCTTCTACCACAGGAAAGACATGTTCACCGTTTGGTGACGCCACAATAACTGCATCAATATCGGGGCTGTTGATAAGCTCCTTTACTGACGAAAAAACGTCCGCTCCAACCTCGCGAGCAGGTTTTTGGGCATTGTGCGGATCGTAAATACCTCGCACACTGGCACCAGGAATTTTTTGAAGCGCTCGCGCCTCTTGCGCACCAAAATATCCAGATCCAACTATTGCATAATTAACATTCACTTTTTCCTTCTTTCGCAGCTATTCAACGAATAGCACTCAGATAAATAACACTTCTTTGTATCGTTAGATTGATAGCGTGAATCAATATAGGGCTTTTATTTCACCGACCCTTCACTCAAACCAGCAGCAATATATTTTTGGATAAACATAAAGACAATGACGGATGGAACAACCACGCACCCGGACGCTGCCATCAGCGCACCCCAATCGAGCACCTCCGTGCCTTGCAAGGAATATAGCCCCACAGCTACTGGCATCATCTTTGAAGAACCCATAAAGAGCAACGCGTATAAAAATTCGTTGAACGCATTGATAAACGTATAGATTGTGGTGGCGACGATTCCGGGCAAAACAATCGGAGTGGCAATGCGAGCAAAAATATGAAACTTTCCTGCGCCATCAACCGCTGCTGCTTCTTCTATTTCACGAGGTACTGTTTGGTAAAAACCTACAAGCATCCATAGGGCATACGGAATCGAGAAGGAAAGATACACCAGCACCAAACCCGTATATGTATTGACGAGACCAATTTTCGCCAGCACCATCGAATATGGAACTGCAAGCAAAACTGGAGGAAACATATACGAGGTGATGAGAATTTTGGTGATTTTTCTTCCCACACGAGGAAAGAATCGAACAATCCCGTATGCTCCAAAACACGAAATAATAATTGTAAGAACCGTAGTCAAGACCGAAACAATCACACTGTTTTTAAGATTCGTTATAAACCCCATATCAAACAGTACGTGCCGATAATTCTCCAGCGTAAAATGCTTCGGGATAAACGACGTCGGGCTTGAAGATAAATCCACACCATTTTTGAAACTCGATGCCACTATCCACAACAACGGAAAAATGAAGATAGCGCTTACGATAATCAGCACAACATATATACAGCACGTGCCCAGCCGCCGCATCGATTGATACTTCATTATCTATCCTCCTTTTCCCATCGCCCAATAAACCTAAAGAGCAGCATGGCAATCGCTATCAGAAAAATGAGAAGCATAATCGTGACGGCTGACGCCATTCCGAGCTGTTTAAGCCCCCAGCCTGTGCGATAAGCAAAAATCGGCAACGTAGTAGTGAGATCCCCAGGTCCACCTCCTGTGATAAGGAAAAGGAGATCGAAATTATTGAATACCCAGATCGTTCTGAGTACAACGAGCAAACCAATCACGGTACGAATATGATGCAGCGTAATATGATAGAAACGCTGGAAAGCGTTGGCGCCGTCCATAATAGCCGCTTCGATCTGATCGTGAGGAATCGTTTTCAACGCAGAGAGGATATTTACCATAAACAGCGGAGCGCCGAACCAAATGTTGATAAAGAGAACAACCCAGAAAGCTGTAGACGGATTTGCTAAAAGTGCAATCAATCCATCTGTGAGCCCCATATCGTTCAAAACATTTGGAAGAAACCCATATACGTCGTTCAAAATCCATTTCCACCCAAACCCGATAATGACCGCAGGGAAAGCCCAGGGAATAATCAAGCAAGTTCGAAAAAGAGTTGAAAATCTTTTGATTGAGTTGAGCATAAGTGCACACGCAAACCCGAGCAGCAACTGCCCAATCAAAGAAAAGAACGTCCATTTAATTGATGTAGCAAAAGCCGCCCAAAATTCTGGATTATGAATAAGCTCCATAAAGTTTTCTAGGAAAACTAAATCATAATCTGCTTTGATTAAATTTTTATTAGTAAATGAGTAATATACCGAAGATCCCAGCGGATAGAAGAGAAGGAGCACCACGACTAGCACTGAAGGAGCAACGAATAAAACTCCCGTCCAGTTAATGGAGTGAACCTTCTCTTCCACGCTGTTTCGACCAACAGATGCACTCATTGTTCCATCTGTTTTTCTAGCCATTGTGATTCCTACTTGAATGCCCCTGCCGATTTAAATAAATCATTAAGTTTTTTCTCGGCATCTTGAGCTGCTTTCTCCACTGGAGTTCCTTCAAGCACAATGCTCTGGAACATTTGCTCTACGACTCCTTGGCTAATGACGATGCCAGATTGAATCGTCGGGCCGCTTTCCATACCGATTGCCGTTCCGAGCGCAATGACCTCATTGAGCGCATCAAAAGTAGATCTAAATTTTTCAATATATGGATCGTTCAGGAAATCAGGATTTTCAGCAATATCCTTTAGAGCAGGCATCATTCCCACTGGCACAGAGTGTAGGAAACGGATGTAATCATCAGTCTGATACAGAGTCTGCAAGAATGCTTTTGCCACCTCAGGATGCTTCGAGTTTTTCCACACAACCATCGGCAGGTTTGACGTTTCTGCGCCATATACCGGATCACTTTCATTAAGGCGAGGAAGCGGCACAGCGGCGATCTGGTCTACCAGATCTGGAGTAGTTGATTCAACGCCAGAAATTTGGAAACCAGAATTGAAATCAAATGCAGTTTTCCCTTGATAGTACAAAGTCGCCTGATCGAGCACGTTGAAATTCACAGAACCTTCGGGAGAAGTTTTCTTATACATATCCACCCAATAGTTAATGCCGTCAATAGCAGCTTTGCTCGTAAGATTGGCTTTTCCATCTTCGCTAATCATTCGATCCCCTGCAGATTTCATATAGAAATTCAAGAAACGAGTGGCCATCATATCGTTAGTTCCCATAGGCACAGAAAGCCCGTAGTCGCCGCCTGTTGTCAGCTTTTGGGCTGTTTCTTTTAGCTGATCCCATGTCTGGGGAATATCTGCACCTACTTTTTCAAGAAGATCTTTGCGATACCACATTAGCTGAGCATGAGTATAGAGAGGGATAGAATAGTGTGCTCCGTCTTTTTCTCCCTCTTTTAACGCCGTATCATAGAAACGATCTCGCCCAATCTTGTCGATCACGTCGTCGATAGGAAGAACAGCGTCTGCATCAATCATTTCGGTGACGTGGTTTGGCAGAGCACTGGAAATATCTGGCACGTTTCCAGTAGATAATCCTGTTGTCCACTTTGTGTAGAATTCACTCCAAGAAAACAGTTCGATATCGATATTCACTTTGGGGTGTTTTTCCATAAATTTGCGTGCCAGCTCTTGCATATACTCAGCTCGCGGACCCTGAGTATAGCTAGACCAAAAAACGATGTTGCCTTCCAGCTCACCACCAGAAGCTTGCAGATCGCCTTCGCTTGCACCACCACAAGCACCAAGCATTGGCAGCACCATCAAACTTGCAATACCAACAGATAATAATTTTTTTATGCGCATTATGAACTCCTTTGTCCCCTTAGCATATTCATATGACGTCAGACGTCTAACGTCATATGAATATGCTAACCTGTGATGTACTACATGTCAACGATCTGCAGCAAGGAATATCCGTGGCATCGAAGAAAAACAAAACTCATGTTCGCCCTACCGATAGTTGGGTTGTCGCCGCTATAAAAGATCTCATTTTGGATCGAGGTCTACAAAGCGGAGATATGCTCCCCTCAGAGGCAGAGCTCACGGAGATACTCGAAATTTCTCGCTCCTCTGTTCGAGAAGCTATCAAAGTTCTATCCACTCTCGATATTGTTGAAGTTCGGCACGGAACAGGCACCTACGTGAGCAATATGTCTTTGCAGCCGATGGTGCAATCCCTGATCTTTCGAGGCGCACTCACTCCCTCTGGCGGACTCATGGCATTCGGAGATATTGTGGAAATTCGCGAAAAACTCGATATTGCTTATGCACAAGAAGTAGTGAAAAAGATGGCTCACAGCCCTCAAACAGAACTTCACGCTCTCGTCGATCGCATGGAAAAAATGGCAAATGGCGGAGATATGTGCTTAGAAGCAGATAGAGAATTTCATAAACTTATCGCCAAAAAAGCTAATAACCTTTTTCTCTTGCAGCTCGTCGATGCATTCTGGGATGTGGAAGCCGTGGTATTTCCAAAGTTAGGTGCGCTCGGGAAAGAAGATGCACTAGCCAATGCGCATATGCATCGAGATCTGCTAGAAGCAGCAGAAACAGGAAATACTGCCCGCTATAAAAAACTCGTGAGCGAGCATTACAAACCGCTTAAGAGACTCCTCCCCCACCCAAACTATTTTCCAGACGAAAATAATAAATAGCGTCAGCTCGTGACGCAGCGAATCTCTTGCAGCATTGACTGATAAAAATCTTTCATCGATGGAGCGTACGGAACGCTCATATCGGCGCCGTGATACATACCTTCAACTGTGTAAAAAGTAGTGGGGACTCCAGCGCTCTGCAAGCACTGCGCATATCTCTTATTTTCTTCAAAAAATAAATCAAGGTTTCCACAGCCTATCCATGCTGGCGCCAAATCACCCCATTCACCGCTTTCTCCTCTCTGGGCAGGAATTGCATATCGCGAAATCGCCAGATCGCGCACATTACCCATACCCTGCAAATACGATCTCCAGCCAAAGCGATTTGCTGACGGCGTCCACACAAAATCACCACGCCCAGCAGATGGATATCTGCCCGTGCGCGAATCGAGCATAGGGTAAACAAGAGCTTGGTAAGCCAGAGGAATACCCACATCGGCAGCAAGCTGTGCAACTGCAGCAGCTAATCCTCCGCCAGCACTTACTCCTGAAACAATCAGCGGCACACCGCGCATTTTCGCAATTTCAAAAGCATATAGCAAGGCAAGCGAGCAATCTATAAAAGCATGAGGAAAAGGAAAATCAGGAGCGCATCTATATTCACCGCTCACAACCAAACAGTTCGTATCTTTTGCCAGCTGCCCGCAATATCGATCCGAATTGGAATATGATCCAGAAATCAGCCCGCCGCCGTGAAACCACACAATCACACCATCAATTGCACTGCTAGCTAAATTTTTATACGCGCTTTCATTAGCGCAAGGAAAATAATTTCGCACATGAACTGCATCAAACATAGATCGAACAGGCTCGCATATATCCCAGTATTTTTGAAGCAGAAGAGTTTCGTTTTCGATACGAAGCGAAGAAAAGGTGACGATAGATTCACTAACAGCCACTCCAAGCGGAAGCGGTGTTGGGCGCGAAAAAAGATTCGATATCAGCCGCGTTTTTAAGCGGTTTGTGGCAGATAAGGGAAAGAATAAGCGAGGCGATCTAAGCTCAGGGCGCACAGCTTCAAAAGCTCGAATTTTGCGAAAAAGCTTCACACCAGCGAAGGCGGCAGATGCGCATACCATAGCTGAAAACAAAAATTTCTGAGCAGATCGACCCGATGCATACCACGCCATAAAATACCCCGCAATTTCAAGTAAAATCAGACGTCCGACGTCTACCCAGATTAGCACTTCAGCTTCAAATCTTCAACGATGTTTTCTTGGATCAATATCGAAAAGTAAGAATAAAATGCTTACACTATAAAGCTTTTCTATATTCTATAAAATACGCGCACTCCTTCTCGTCGAAAACGCAACGGTAGAGAGGGATAGACGAAACCGTGCCACTCGCTCACGTAAGAGGAGCTACTCGCACTTCACAATTCTACATATCTAAGCTCTATAGTTATCTCTCTTGCAAGAAGAAATATTAGGGAAAAGGGAGATAAAACTAAGTGCGGGCTGATACATATTCGTATCAGCCCGCACCACAAAAATCTACTAACTAAGATCTACTCTCAGTTACCAGTAAGCTGCTCACGCAAAGCTGCAAGAGCTTCATCACCAGCAAGAGCGCCAGAAGCATCCACACCAGAAGAATAGTTGCTCGGCACTTCCGCTTCAGAACTGGAGCTACTCGCCACGACCTGCTCAGCTGCAGCGGCTTCAGCGTCAGCTTCGAGAGCTGCAGCAACCTGCTTGCGGTGTGCCTGCCAACGCTCTTCAGCAGCTGCATATTCAGCTTCCCAAGCAGCCTGGTTAGCTTCGTAACCTTCCATCCACTCATTCGTTTCTGGATCGAAGCCTTCTGGATACTTGTAGTTGCCGTCTTCGTCGTATTCAGCCTTCATACCGTAGAGTGACGGATCGAAATCTTCAGACGTCGGATCCACGCCCTCGTTTGCCTGCTTGAGGGAAAGAGAAATGCGGCGGCGATCAAGATCAATATCGATCACCTTCACAAATGCGTCGTCACCAACGTGTACAACCTGCTCTGGCGAGTCGATATGACGCATAGCAAGCTCCGAAATATGAACCAAGCCCTCGATACCGTCTTCCACACGCACAAACGCACCGAACGGAACGATCTTCGTCACCTTACCAGGCACAACCTGCCCGATGGCATGCTGACGAGCGAAGGTCTGCCACGGATCTTCCTGAGTTGCCTTGAGAGAGAGGGACACGCGCTCGCGATCCATATCAACATCAAGAACTTCCACAGTCACGTGCTGACCAACTTCGACAACCTCAGATGGGTGATCGATATGCTTCCACGAAAGCTCAGAGACGTGAACGAGACCATCCACACCACCAAGATCAACGAAAGCACCAAAGTTGACGATCGATGAGATGACGCCTTCTCGTACCTGACCTTTAAGGAGCGCGCCAAGGAAGGTGGTGCGCACTTCACTCTGTGTCTGCTCAAGCCATGCACGACGGCTGAGAACCACATTGTTGCGATTCTTATCAAGCTCAATAATCTTAGATTCAAGCTGCTGCCCAATATATGGCTGCAGATCGCGCACACGGCGCATCTCTACGAGAGAAGCTGGGAGGAAGCCACGCAGACCGATATCAACAATCAAGCCGCCCTTTACAACTTCGATCACGGTACCAGTGACGACGCCATCGGCTTCCTTGACCTTCTCAATTTCAGCCCATGCACGCTCATACTGCGCACGCTTCTTTGAAAGCATAAGACGACCGTCTTTATCTTCCTTTTGCGTGACAAGAGCTTCAACATGGTCACCAACTTTTACGACTTCATCTGGATCGACGTCGTGCTTGATGGAGAGTTCTTTCGAAGGAATAACACCTTCGGTCTTGTAGCCAATATCGAGGAGAACTTCGTCTCGATCGACTTTCACTACGATGCCTTCGACGATGTCTCCATCATTGAAGTACTTAATGGTTTTGTCTACAGCTGCGAGGATTTCTTCTTCGCCGCCAATATCATTTACTGCGACCTCCGGATAGGAGGAGGATTTAATCTCGGACATAGAGTTGGTGACTCCGTTACGGATAAAACTAGTTCTTACATGGACACGCGCATAGAGATTTCTCCCTATACACAAACACCAACTTTACGGCGTTAATGCACAGCAAATCAAGCTCATCAACCGAGACGGATATTACACCCAATTCAAAGAAATACGCGCACCCAGTTTTGAAAATACGCACAAATACATATCAAGCTTGGAAAGCACATATACATATATGCTCGATTTTAAAATAGCGCCGAAGCGGCGATATCATATCAAATTTGTGCACAGCTACCCCAGCCTATTCACATCAGTGAGCAGCGTCACGCCAATGCCGACCAATCCCAATGCCGACTGTGAGAGGCACGCTCAATTCGGGCCATGCTGCTCCCATTTCCTGCTTCACAATCTCTTGTACACGCTCGGCTTCCTGAGCCGTCACTTCCAATACAAGCTCATCGTGAATTTGCAGAAGTAAGCGCGATTTCAATCGCGCATCGCGAAGCGCACGCTCCGTATTGACCATAGCAATTTTGATAATATCCGCAGCGCTCCCCTGAATAGGTGCATTAAGCGCCATACGTTCGGCTGCTTCACGCACCTGACGATTCTCAGAATATAGGTCTTCAAGGTTGCGCCGCCGCCCCATAAGAGTAGACGTAAAACCATCACGCCGTGCTTTACTCACGAGACTATCGAGATAACGCTTCACTTTACCGAATCGTGAAAAATATCCATCCATCAACGCCTGCGCCTCAGGCACTGAAATTCCAAGCTGCGTTGATAATCCATAGGCAGATAAACCATACACTAAACCGTAGCTAATAGCTTTAATTCGCGAGCGCTGATCTGGCGTCACTTCATCTTCGTGCACTCCCAGCACTCTAGCTGCCACGTATTTATGTAAATCAACTCCGTGGTTGAACGCATCAATTAACTCACTATCGCCAGAAAGGTGAGCCATAAGGCGCATTTCGATCTGCGAATAATCGGCCGTCATAATGTAGTCAAAGCCATCGCCAGGCACAAATACCTCGCGAATCTGGCGTCCTTCTTCTGTACGAGCGTGAATGTTTTGAAGATTTGGATCTGTGGAGCTTAAACGCCCAGTTGCCGCAACAGCTTGCTGATAAGTTGTGTGGATACGCCCGTCGTCACACACACATTTACTCAGCCCTTCCACGGATTGTAAGAGTTTAATTGCTCCTCGATGCTGCAGCAAAGCGGAGAGGAATTGCTGCCCGCGCACAGCATTATCATCCTCACGCCCAGCGATTTTTACAAGCAGCCCAGCTAGGGCATTCGCATTTGTGGTGTAGCCAGTTTTCGTCTTCTTCGTTGTCGGCAAACCCAAATCTTCAAATAAAACTTTTTGCAGCTGTTTCGGGCTTAATAAATTGAGTGATGGATCCCCCACTGCTCCATGTGCAAGGCGCGCCACCGCAGCGACAGCTGCATCGCACTCTTGCACAAGCTCGGCAAGACGAGAAGAATTTACTGCTACACCGCGCGATTCCATCGCAAATAAAGTGTCGCATACGTTCAGTTCAAGACGCATTAGTTTTTCGATATTATTGTATTCCTTGAGTTTCAGAGCAAACGTATCGTGCAGATTCAGCGCAGCAACAGCCGCCGATCCGAGAGAATAATCAGGAAGAGAAGAATTATCTCCCGCTATGTCAAAATTCAAAGCAGTCTGCTTATGCGATTTGTACGCGGAAGGATCGTCGAGCGTCACGCCCAATTCTTCAAAAGCGAGATCGTCAATACTATAGTTGTGACGATCAGGATGGAGAATATACGCCTCCAGCTCGGTATCAGCTTGGACGCCCTCAAGTAATATCTCACGCCCAGCAAGAGCGTGTTTTATAGCTTTTACGCCGTGCCCAATTTTCTTTACCTTAGAATCAGCACACCACGCAGCAAAATCTGAGCTATCCAATGAATCAATATGAGCTACGATTGCAGATCCATCTTGAGCTGCAATCCCTACTGCATCAGCATATCCGCTACCTGGGTGCGTATCACCAGAGACCATGAGCCCATACGGCCCAGGATGAGCAGCGAAAAATTGGGAGAAACTAACCCCGTTTTCACCGCATCTGTACACTTGCGCCTCGCGCACACCAACCAGCTGCAGATTCTCGGCGCGCATATCTGCGTGAGCATCCTCTCGAATCGGTAGCTCTCGCAATGCCCGCGAACGCAAAGAGTTAAAATCCAAGGTGTCGAAAAGAGCGTGCATAGCACTGACGTCAAGCCCTTGCAGCTTGAGCAGATCGAGATTTTTAGCTGCTTCAAGGGGAAGATCACGCACGAGCTGATTGATATGGCGGTTGAGTTTCACCTGCTCAACGTGCTCACGCAGAGCCTCGCCCACTTTTCCTTTCAGCTCATCAGCGTGTTCAAAAAGCGCTGTAAGCCCACCATACATATTTATCCATTTTGCGGCTGTTTTTGCGCCAACACCTGGCACGCCAGGGATATTATCTGCTTTCTCTCCAACAAGCGCTGCCACATCAGAATAGAGCTCAGGCGGCACACCTGTTTTTTCTTGAATTGCGCTCGCAGTCATCTCCAGCATTTCGGAGCGCGGCATAGGATAAAGAAGGGTGACGGAGGAATTGACGAGTTGATAGGAATCTTTATCCCCCGAAGCAAGATAGACGCGCATGCCTGCAGCTTCACCCGATGCAGCAAGAGTTGCCACAATATCGTCTGCCTCAAAATCTTCATAGGTAAGCCAAGAGATGCCGAGCACATCGAGCACATCTTGAATCGTCTTGATCTGCCCTTTGAACTCTGCAGGCGTTGGTTTGCGACCCCCTTTATACTCTGCGTATTCGCGAGTGCGAAACGTACCACCAGGAAGATCAAACGCTACAGCTATATGGCTAGGCTCATAAGTTTTTATCAGGCGCAGCAAGGTATTCGTAAAACCATGCACTGCATTCGTATACTGCCCCGTCTTCGTCACGAAACCATCTGGACGCAAAGCGTAAAAAGCGCGAAACGCCATTGAATGCCCGTCAATAAGAAGCAAAGTACGCTGCTCGTCAGTGCCGCTCATTGCGTCTACCTTTCGTATGATTAAGAAAAACGATTAGCCTACCTGCTCGATAACGGCTTCAGCTACTTCGCGCATTGTAAGGCGGCGATCCATCGACGTCTTTTGAATCCAGCGGAACGCCTCAGGTTCTGTGAATCCCATGTTATCTTGAAGAAGACCTTTGGCTCGATCCACAGCCTTACGGGTCTCAAATTGATCTGTCAGATCGAGAACCTCTTTTTCAAGTGCTGAAATCTCCTGGTAGCGGGAAATAGCAATCTCAACTGCAGGAATTAAATCCCCTGGTGTAAAAGGCTTCACCACGTACGCCATCGCTCCAGCATCGCGCGCGCGAGCGACTAGATCGCTTTGAGAATAAGCTGTGAGCATGACGATTGCCGTTCGACGCTCGTCCATAATCTTCTGAGCTGCCACAATTCCGTCGATCTCGCCTGGCATTTTCACATCCATAACGATTAGATCAGGCTCCAACTCACGTGCTTTAAGCACTGCTTCATCTCCGCTCGCACCTTCGCCCACAATCGTGAAGCCTGCGTCTTCGAGAATTTCCACAATATCGAGGCGAATTAAAGCTTCGTCTTCTACTACAAGAGTACGCACTTTAGAATGATCTGACGTATCAGGGATACGTGACGGTTGAATAGCTGTTTCCTCGCTCACCTTACAGCTCCTTTACTAGTGAGACATAAGCCAGATATACAAAATGATAAACCCAAAATGATTTGAATGAAGTGTAAAACCTCAGTGTAAAACGTCAAAGCTCTTTGCACGCAAATGCATACGCATATTTACGCAAAAGAAATGCTTCCACGCATGTATTCATATACACACGACATACATGAATACATACAATCGGCTATCTGCATTAAAGCTTTGAGTACAACTCTCCCATTTTGTGAATGCGAATCGTATTTGTGGAGCCAACTTTTCCTGCTGGCATACCGCAAATAATGACGACGCGGTCGCCGTTGATTGCCAGCTCGTGCGTGAGCAAGAGTTCATCAACTTGATCTACCATATCGTCTGTGTGCTCAACCTGCCCGCACAGCACAGTACGCACACCCCATACTAGAGCGAGCCTCTGGCGCACTTCAGGATCGGGAGTAAAGACGATCAGAGGAATCCTCGGACGTAAACGTGCCATTCGCCGAGCTGTCTGCCCGGATTGTGTAAAGACCGTCAGATATTTCACGCCTAATGATTCCCCGATATCCATTGCTGCGCGAGTTATCACCCCGTTGCGGGTACGATGCAGAGAAGAAATTTTCGGAATAGTTTCCAAACCATGCTCTTCTGTGTATTCGATAATTGACGCCATCGTCTCCACACACTTCACAGGATAGGTACCGACGCTCGTCTCACCTGAAAGCATAACGGCATCAGCACCGTCGAGAATAGCATTCGCACAGTCGCTCGTCTCCGCACGAGTTGGCGTCGGCGCGTTAATCATAGAATCAAGCACCTGAGTCGCCACAATGACTGGTTTGGAATGGCGACGAGCTACATCGATAGCGTGTTTTTGCACAATAGGCACTTGCTGCAATGGTAATTCCACACCAAGATCGCCGCGAGCTACCATAATTCCGTCGAACATATCAACGATTTCTTCAAGAACCGTCACTGCTTGCGGCTTTTCGATTTTTGCAATCACAGGAACCGTGCGTCCAACGGTATCCATAACCTCATGTACGTCTCGCGCATCGTCTGGAGATCGCACGAAGCTCAATGCAACGAGATCGCAACCATAATTCAAGCCCCACTCCAGATCTTCACGGTCTTTTTCAGAAAGAGCAGGCACACTCACTGCAACACCAGGAAGATTGACGCCTTTATGATCGCTCACCATACCGCCAATCACGACTTCGGTCGTGACTCTTGGACCATCAACACTGACAACACGCACTTGTACTTTGCCGTCGTCAATCAAAATAATATCGCCAGGTCGAGCGTCTTGTGGCAACTCTTTATGCGTCGTGCTTACGAGCTCTTTTGTGCCTGGCACATCTTGCGTTGTGATCGTAAAAATATCCCCAGGGTTAAGCAGCTGAGGTCCATCGGCAAACGTACCCAAACGAATCTTCGGCCCTTGCAGATCGACCAGCACAGCAACTGGCTCTCCAAGCTCGCGAGATGCTTCGCGCACCCAATCAATTCGCTGTTCGTGCTCCTCATGCGAACCATGAGAAGCATTGATGCGCGCCACGTTCATACCAGCACGCACAAGTTCGACAATCAACTCCTTGCTTCCTACTGCAGGACCAAGGGTACATACAATTTTCGCTCTACGCATGGTCTTAGTCTATCTCAGCCCTTGGCTGCTCTGGGAGTGATGAGGCAGACAAATCTTCTGGCGCGATATTCTTCACAGCGCCAAGCTTAGATTCGCAGCTATGCCCAAAGGTATCTGCTGAGGTGTTTAATTGCTGCTCTAAAGGATTAAGAAGCTCTCGCTGTGAAGCGTCTTTTTCTTCGCAAATATACACATCTGCAAGCTCAGGGTGGCTCTTAAGAAGTTTTGAGAGGAAAACCAATGCAATCACTCCCGCAATGCAAATGATCAGCGCAGCCCACGAATTAAATCGCAAACCGCCAAAACTATGAGCATAATCTGTGCGAATCATTTCAATCCAAAAACGACCAAAGCCATACAACACAAAATAGCCTGCCATCACTTGCCCGCCTCGAAGTTTCATCTTCTTTTCAGCAATGATGAGCACACCAGCAGCGCAGAGATTCCAGAGCTGTTCGTAGAGAAAAGTTGGATGAAAGAGCGTTCCCACTGCTTCACCTGCGGGCAGGTGAGCTTCATCAACTTCTAATCCCCACGGCAAAGTTGTGGGAGTGCCAAAAAGCTCTTGATTGAAATAATTACCAAAACGCCCGATAGCCTGTGCAATCAGCAACGCAGGGGCAAGAGCATCAACAAATGGCCCGAAGCGCAGAGCGCGCTGCCGTAAAGCGATATAGATACCGATTGCTCCGCCGATTAAACCGCCGATAATTGCAAGACCGCCCTCCCATATTTTTAGCACATCGATGAGGTGCCCCTTCGGCCCGAAATAAGCATCTGGCGTGGAAATCACGTAATAAATACGCGCACCGAGTATCCCGAAGAGCACAGCCCATAAGCTCACGTCTGTTGCGGTTTCTTGCGCACCGCCTTTCGCTCGGTAACGACGCTCAAGAATAAGCACGGCAACAATAATTCCTGTGAGGATAGCCAGAGCATATGCGTGAATTGTGAAAGGCCCGATATGCCATACAACTGGATATCTCGGTGCGGGAATTGCATTTATAATATTTGCCATTATCTTTTAATCTCCCGTCTCCCACATTATGCGATCACATATCGCGCGATCGTCTAATATCATCTGTTCTTCTCCTCACTGCCAGGGTGAATCGTGTCGCATCTACGCAACAAGCTCAACTTCCGCTCTGAGAATTTTGATGCGAAGCACGAGCTAAAATATCGAGTACGATAATCACATCTCCAGAGCCTCGCGCCTCAGTGGAGGGGATCGCTGCCACAACGCGAGATCCGATTCTTTGATCTACAATTGCTCGGGAAAGCCCTGAAAAAACTTGTTTCGTATCGATAAAAGCAAGTGTGGAATTACCATACGTGGACTCCTGCAGATTTCCGCTCGAATCGGTGATGAGGTAATTTGCATAAATTTTATCTCCATTGACGATTTGCTCTCCCTCGCCATGAATCAAAGTAGCGATCTGCTCCTGCGTGAATGTGCCGCCTTGAGCGCTGACCGTTGGAATCCCCTTTTCATCAGTTTCCACCGAAATTCCAGAAGGAAGTGTGCCTGCTGCTTTATTTTCTCCACGAATCACAGTGGGCAATATATCCAACACAACAATTTCTGCACTAGCTCGATTTTTTTCAGGGAAAACTGCAACGATACGCGAACCTTCTCGCATATTTTCAATCAATGGATACAATTCACCGAGATCTTCTTTGCGAGCAGTCGAAGATTTAACTGTGGCATCGTTGAGAACTGTGAGGTACTGGCTGCGAGTGTACGCAAAATTAGATACCCGAAAGAGCACTTGCGCTCCCTCAGAAACAATAGCTCCATCTCCTTTAATAAGCTGATCTTTTTGCAGATAATCAGGTATTTTTCCATGAACTTTGACGGCGACAGGAGCAGCAAAATCACCAGTTACTTCCACATCGAGCATATCACCTTTAGGCTGCTGTGCCAGATATCCCAGAAAAATGCCGACAATCAAAACAATGCTGACAGCAAGAAGCGTTTGCAGTGTAGAAAACTTCATCCTGCTTGCACCGCCTGAATCAGCTCATCAACCCGAGAATCCTTTGCCGCAAACGGATCTGCAAGCGCGACATTCATTGATCCTTGCTCAGATACAAGACGCAGATTTGACCAATCTGCCATATACTCACGATTAGCTGATCGAGCTGCCTCAATAAAAGCTCCGCGCAGTTTAGCTCTCGTTGTCTGAGGAGGTTTCGCAAGAGCGCGCGAAACAGCCGCATCAGATACAAGAACTTTCAGCATACCGCCCGCTTCAAGCTTTGCTCGCAGCCCCTGATCGGTGATATCGTGCCACGCAAGCTCAAGGCGAGCTACACGAGGATCGTCAAGCGCTATTGCAGATCGAGAGCAATACTTCTCAATTAACGCACGTTTGGCGATCCAATCAATTTCTGAAACAACATCAGAAAAATCACCCGTTTCCAAAGCAGTAAGAGCACGATTCCATAGATCACAGACGTATCCCATGAGAGGATCCAACTGTTCAAGCCATCCTTGAGCACTATATTCGTGGATTACTGCTTCATAGATACCACGTTGAATATTTAAAGCACTCACCTGCTCACCATTCGTAAGCTCAACTAAAGCTCGACCAGTAAGATCAGCAGAAACAGCACGAATTGCTGCAGGCGGATTGGCAAGCGAATACTGCACAAAAACTTCAGGATTGACCTCCAACACAGAAAGTACAGCGTGCACCATACCAATTTTGAGAGCGAGAGTAGCTTGGCACATATTCGAATCGCCAACAATCACGTGCATTCGACGGAAACGATCTGGATCGCCATGCGGCTCATCACGCGTATTGATAATAGGGCGTGCCTGTGTGGAGGCAGAGCTGACAGCATCCCACATTTGCTCTGCCCGAGGAGATATCTCAAATCTCGCTCCGCCCTGCGCCTGCCGATTGATAAAGCCAGCACCCACAAGAATCTGACGCGTGACGAAAAACGGAATCAACGTAGTAATTTTGCTACGAAAATCTTTATTTCGATGAATTAAATAATTCTCATGGCAACCGAAAGAATTGCCTTGCGAATCAAGATTATTTTTGAATAGATGAATACGCCCAGCGATCCCTTCATTCTCAAGCCGTTTATTCGCCTGCTGCGCCATGCGAGCAAAGAGTATATCCCCAGCCCGCTCGTTCGCCAGCAAGTCAACGAGTTGATCACATTCTGCGCTGGCATATTCGGGATGCGCACCCACATCAAGATATAAGCGTGCACCGTTTGGAAGAAACGTATTCGTTGATTTTACTTGCTCAAGCATATCGACAAAAAGATATTGTGCAGATCGCTCAGCATCAAAAGGAGCATCAGTGCCCTCTAAAGAGGCACAGCTGATACCGTATTCCGTCTCAATCCCAAAAATTCTGCGATTCACTGTCCGCCCTTTTGCACGAAACTTTGTACAAACGCACTAGCGTCACTTTCAAGGAGTGAATCAATATCGTCAAGCAGCGCATCGACGTCAAACTCGGCGCTCACAGGGCGCACACTGGCAGTATCAGTATTATCAGCACTCATATTATTATCTTCGCTTTTAATACTATCGATACCATGCTCGCTGCAGCTGTGCCCATGAATGTTTTCACGCTCTGCCATTATCTATCCTCTCGTCAATACGCTCATTCTCTCACTCTTCAAACAGCGAAAGCGAACCTATAATTCCAGCACTTCTTTTACCTCAACTACATAGACATCGCAGATAACCTCTGCACAAACTCAGAAATCGATCCTGCTTCTTCCAAAAGTTTACCAGTGCATTCATACGTTGCACGCTCAGGATAGAGCATCGGCAAGCGCACAAGATCGCAATAGCCTGGCATATCGACGGTGATAGATTCCCACCCTGCGCTTGCTACTGCTTCAGGAAAACGAGCAATAAGCCCGCCACGCAAAAAAGCTCGTGTGCTAAGTGGTGCATGAGTCGATGCCCATAGTGCATCACGCGGCGAAATTAAACGCTCAACTCTGCCAGCTTGATCTAGACGATTAACGATAGAACGTTCAAGACGTAAATCATGCCACTGAAAATCAAAAGCCTTAAGACGATCATCTCCCCAGCTCATTGCTCCGCGAGCGCGCAGAGATTCAAGCATCTGAAGTTTCGCCACCCATTCTACTCTCGCAGCCGCATTATAGATATCTCCACTCAGAGCATCTAGAACTTCTTCCCATATCTGCAGCACCTGAGCAGTATCGGCATCAATCTCCCCTGCTTGCTCAAGAGCGCCTCGCAATGTATCAAGATATATCCGCTGAATATCAATTGCATTTTTTTGCGAACCGTCACTCATATCGAGCACTGCCCTCACAGAAGGATCGTGGCTCACAATCTGATTGGCACTCACAGGCTCTGCTATCTGCACTTGAGCACTGAGCTTTTCAAGGCTCGCCGGTGCGTGCTCAAGAAACCACAACACAAGAGAAGTACTGCCCATTTTGAGGAAATTCGATACGTCAAACTGGTTGGCGTCTCCGTTAATCACGTGCAGACGACGATACTTCCTTTCATCAGTATGCGCTTCATCACGAGTATTGATAATTGGGCGATTAAAGGTGGTTTCAATACCGATATCGTTTTCGATATAGTCGGCGCGCTGTGAAATTTGAAATCCCTCATGCTCCGAAAATTTTCCGCGTCCCACGCGCCCAGCTCCGCAGATAATCGGGCGGGTGACGAGAAACGGCGTGAGCACTTTAATCACCGTGCGAAAATCTACGCTGCGCGCCATTAAATAGTTCTCATGCGTACCGTATGCAGAGCCTTTGCCATCGAGATTATTTTTATAGAGCACAATATCGAGCCCGTGGCTGCGCACAATATCCATCGCTTCACGAGCAATCACATCTCCAGCGCGATCCCACATCACAGCTTCTTTCGGAGAGATAACTTCTGGAGCAGAATACTCGGGGTGAGCGTGATCGACGTAGAAACGGGCCCCGTTCGTCAAGACAGCATTAGGAGCTTTAGGAAGAGCGAGCTCTTCTTCGCTCGGGCGGCGCACACGACTATATGATTTCATCGCATCGTCACTCGCAATGAAATCATCAACGCTAGAACCATCCAGACCGCACCCCCCTACGCCAGGGCTGCTTTCTCCACTTGGCGCTGGGCGATCGGGATCGTCTGTGAGCAGCGAAGGGTGGGCAGCAGCTCTGCTGATTTTATATCCGCGCGCGTCATTGAGAGGGTTTTCGCCAGTATAATCCCAACGCACAGGATCTCCTGCGCGGCTTGCTGAGCCAGAGGCTCCATACGTCTCAACAATCTGAGCACACAGAGCCAAGATATTTGCGTGCGGATTGCGGGCATCAGCAATTCCGTATTCCGTCTCCATGCCCATTACTCTGCGAACAGTCATGCAATATCTCCTTTTTCAGCATAGTTACTCGCATAGTCAGCGCAATTATTTGAATCGTCAGTTTCCGAAAAGTGAGCAATACGTGAACGGCGAACTCGCTCGTCTGCCTCAGATTGAAGTTTTTGACGCATAGCTTCAGCTCGCGGCCCGCCTTCGTGCGATCCTGTTGCTTCTACATCTGCGCGATGAGCAACGTCACGGCGAACTTTGCGTAGTTTTTTCTCAGAAATTGTGCGCTCGTTAAAAGTGCCCTCAAAACGCTCATCATCCCACGGCATATCTTCGCTATGAGCGCCAGGAGCTGGGCGCTTAGTGGGAACTAGCGGCACAGATCCAAGAGCTAAGCGGCGAGCGATAATCAAAAATCCTGTGTGCCCAACCATACGATGATCGGGGCGAATAGCAAGACCATCTACATGCCATGTGCGCACAATGGTTTCTGACGATTCAGGCTCTGTGAATGTCTCTGATTCGCGCAATGTTTCAACGAATCTACTCATCTGCGGAATTGTGGCAACATACGCCAAAATCACCCCTCCCGGGCGCAGCGCATGTGCGGCAGCAGAAATGTTTTCCCACGGAGCGAGCATATCGAGAAGAACAGCATCGATCGAATGCTCGTCACAATTCATCAGCACAGTAGCTACATCTCCAAGATGCACTTCCCAAGCCGACGGCATAGCACCAAACCAAGATTCAACGTTCCCTTGAGCTATTTCAGCAAATTCCGAGCGCCGCTCCACAGATATGACATGCCCACTCTCACCGACAGCGTTCAAAAGTGAAAGCGTCAGAGCGCCCGATCCAAGGCCTGCTTCAACCACTCGTGCACCAGCAAAAATATCTGCCATAGTGACGATCTGCGCAGCATCTTTCGGATAGATGACCGCAGCTCCTCGCGGCATAGAGAGTACAAAATCAGATACGAGCGGGCGAAGCGCAAGCAGACGTTTCCCATCGGCAGTTTCAATAACGGTGCCTTCAGGCTTACCAATAAGCTCACGATGGTGAAACTTTCCGCGCGTTGATTGGAAATATCCATCGGCAGTGAGATGTATCGTATATTTACGACCTTTGACGTCAGTAAGCTGGGCACGCTCTCCAGCTCGAAATACACCGCGCCTGCGCTGAGCACCGCATTTAGGTAACGCTTCTCCTAGACTATGCGCACAGCTTCCAAGCTCATCTGCCGTATATGCGTATTGCTCATCCTTATTCACGATCCCATCATAGCGGCACAAAATTTTCCTGAAAACTATACAAAGTCTCGCGATATGCTTAGGCTATGGATTTTGAAACAGATAGCACATCATATAGCGCATCCAAGGAAGAAGAAATGAATCCTAAAGGAGATGCATCTGATGCAAACACCACGTCATGCACAGATGAAGTACGATCCTCGGCTGCTTTGTCTCCATCACGGCTCAAAGATTTTGCAAACTGCCCGCTAAAATTCCGTCTGCGCACAATTGACCGAATTCCCGAGCCGCCTGCGCCTGCAGCTCTGCGCGGCACAATTGTGCACGCAGTGCTAGAGCATATGTTTGATTCTGAGCCGGATAAACGCACTGAAAAATCCGTGCAAGAAGCTCTTATTCCCACATGGGAATCTCATATACAAGCACATTCTGACGTGCTGGATATGTTTGCCAACGAGGTGGAAATTACAGATTTTCTCGAAAGCGCGCGCCCGCTTTTGCATGCATATTTTTCTCTGGAAAACCCGCAGAATTTAGAGCCTGAGGGACGAGAAAAATACGTGCGGACTCAAACGCCTTCTGGCATTTCCCTGCACGGCTTTATTGACCGCCTCGATAGAGCACCAAACGGAGCTGTGAGAATTATTGACTATAAAACTGGGAAATCTCCTTCAGTGCGTTTTCAAGAAGAGTACCTCTTTCAGATGAAATTCTATGCTGCAATGCTCTATTACAGCGAAGGAATTCTTCCTATGCGCACTCAGCTGCTTTTCTTAAAAGACGCTCGCACACTCACTTACGATCCGCACAATGACGACGTACACTCCCTCACGGCAGAAGTTGAAGATTACTGGGCAAAGATTAAACAATGTATCGATATGGGAAGTTTTGAACCTCGTGCCAATAAACTCTGCGATTGGTGTTCATTTCAAAATCTATGCCCAGCATATGGAGGAGTACTTCCTGAAATTCCAGCTGATCGGGTGGATCATCTTTTAACAGTAGAAACAGGGACAGCCGGCACGCTTGCACAACCAAAGTAGAGTATGACGCATCGAAATAGCCGAAGAACTCACACAGAGATAAGAAAAGATTACAGATATAAACGCACGGAGCTATCCCTATCCCCAATTCAAAAAAGAATCCACCGTATGTGAATTGATACCGTTTAGCCATAGGTAAACCAACGATTGCACTGCACAGGAAACGCCATTGGCATAATGAATCAAAGAAATACGCGCCTAATCGTATACTCGCTGCGGGAACTGTTCTTTTATTATCTCTACGTAATCAATAGCGGCTGTACCGTTTTCGCGAACTGTAAATGATGCGATGTTTTGCATCACCCAGTCTTGCTTAGAGAGCAAAGACACAGCGAGGCATTGAGATTCCACTCTGTCTTGTTCGTTGGCTTTCCACGTACCTTGCGCAAGACGTGTTAAACCGTAACGCTGCACGTTTTTATCAACACAATCGTATAGCTCGTTAATATCATATCCGTGATGTTGAGCCTTAGACTCATCGAACACAATCGTAAAACTCCACGAAACATCATCTTGGATTGTTTCTTTCAGCTCAGCAATGCTTTTTTCTAGCTGTTCTTTCTCTTGTAGCAGCGCTTTATTGTTCTCTTCGAGTTTTTTCTTTGCATTTTTGAGGTAGGAAACAGCATCATCAAGCTTCTGCTTTTGGCTACGCAGATCGGCTAAATGATCATAGAAAGCCTCCACATATTCTCGCGGGTCGCTCCATCTCTCTCTTTCGTTCCCCTCTGATTGAGAAAGCATACTCTCTCCCCTTACTTCTTTATGTATCGCTCTTTACCCAATAGAGCAAACAATATAACCCGTGTCGTAGTCGTATTCCCAATCCCCTGCTAGTTCCTCACCGCGAGAATCTATTTCCACATACCAATCTTCTTCTGGTTCGCCTTTACGCTGCCAGTGCCGCTGATTATCTTCCGAGACGAACCCATCCCCTCGCTTAACCACTCGCACATGCTCACCTAACGGAGCTGCGCCAATAGCTCGTAACGCGCTATAAATAGTTGGCTGGTCGAATCCAGCACACCCTTTCAACGCACATAAACGATGCAGATAATACACATCGCCATCAGAAGCTGTAAGAACAAGCCCTGCATGAGGAATCTTTTTCAAGCAATGACTACACTCAACACCTTCAAACCATGCACCACGCACAGAACACTGCTCAGCATCGCCATCATTACTCCAACAATAAGAAACCGTTGCACTTGCGATATTAGCCATACAGCTCCCTTTCTTAGCTCTCAGTATTCCTTATTGTATCGTGTTGCAGTGTTGCATTTTCACTGCCTAAGAGAGGAAAATACAGAGATTTTCACGCGCACCCGCTTATGAGCATATTAAGCCCATCAAAAGCTTCCAGAACGAAAAATTGATGCGCAGAGTACAACTATACACCCCAAAACCCCTACGCCAATCTAGACTTAGACTTAAAACACGAAGATAGATTCTCAGTATGCATAGAAAAATCACGTACCGAAGCGATCACGCATAAGTGAGTCAAGATAGCTGGCATCTGCATATTCTAATGATTCTAGAATATGAATCCCCTCAAGCTCGGGAATCGCGCCTTGATACGGCACAGCAACCGTCACCACCCCGGCACGATAAGCCGAGGTAATACCAGCGCTGGAATCTTCAAATGCCACGCATTTACTAGGCGTGACGCCAAGCTTTTGCGCAGCGCGAAGGTAAGGTTCAGGGTGAGGTTTACCATGCTCCACAGCGTCACCCGTCACGAGCGTTGCAAACCCCTGCCCAGGAGCACGACGGGCAACCAGCTGAGTGTAGTCACGAAATGAGGAAGTGACCAACGCGAGCGGAATACCCATGCTATCGAGCATCTGAAGAAACTCATAGGCACCCGGTCGCCATTCAACTCCACCGCGAGCGACCACATCGAGCACACGCGCCGCAATTCGTTCCCCAATCTCCTTCGGATTCACACTCAGACCGTAGTGCTGAAGAACGTTTCGGCAACCTTCGACAATCGTCCAGCCGATCATCAAATTTTGATCGTCAATCGTCCAATCAATGCCGAGCGCTCCAAACTCTGCACGCTCTGCTTCAAACCAGATACATTCGGAATCAACGAGCGTGCCATCCATATCGAACAGCACTGCTTCGGGCATCAAAAATTGATTAATGTGCTTCATAGCAGAATCTCCTCTTGATATGCTCTCCAGATGTTGCAGAATCTAGGAATCAGACTGCTGCGAGTATACCGGCGCCCACGAGAATAACGACCACAACAGCGAGAGCGAGACGATACAGCACAAACGGCAGGAAAGATTTAGTTTCCACTAATTTCAAGAACCACACGATCACGGCATAGCCCACAATAAATGCGACGAGAGTTGCAACGAAAGTTGGCAGTGCACCCACAGGAGATGTGACTCCGCGTGACGATAAGAGCTTATAAAATCCCGAACCAAATACTGCTGGTATCGCAAGAAGGAAAGAAATTCGAGCTGCAGCAGCGCGTGTATACCCTAGAAGCAAACCGACAGTAATAGTTCCGCCAGAACGACTAACGCCAGGAATCAAGGCGAGTGATTGAGCAAAACCAAGAATCACGCCGTCACGAATACTCATTTTTTCTAAAGAAATCATGCGTTTGCCCACGCGATCAGCGATACCTAAGGCGAGAGCAAAGACGACGAGCATCAGCGCAGTGAGGTAGAGATTACGGAAGACAGTATCGATCACGTCTTCTAGCAATAAGCCCAGCACAACGATAGGAATAGTACCGCAGATAACGATCCATCCCATACGAACATCAGGATCCGAATGTTTCATTCGCTTGCGCTCATTAACCCACGGCATCGACGCGAACCATTTTCTGATAATACGCACGATATCTTTACGGAAATAGAGAAGAACTGCAGTCTCTGTGCCAAGTTGAGTAATGGCAGTAAAAGCAGCTCCCGGATCTCCTAAATTCGGAAATAGCCCTCCAACAATACGTAAATGCGCAGAAGAAGAAATCGGCAAGAATTCTGTGAGACCCTGTACAAGACCTAAAATAATCGCTTCAAAAATGTTCACAACGTCACTATACGCAAGAAAGGGAAAGTCTCGAGTACCGCCACCCGCAGTGAGGTGAATACCTCACTGCGTAATCACTCCTTTCACAAAATATATCCAATATTGGCGATATTAAGAGTATAAGTGGATGCTCAGCTTCACAGACGTTAATGCGTTAATGAACTAATGCACTCACACCTAATACAGCTAACTCAGAAGAATATTTCTGCGCAGCTCTACCTCCACGCAGACGTATCGGGCGTCGCACAGAGCACACGTCGCATAGAGCATAGATAGCCACTATTCGCCGCCATCGTCCATCTCGTCGTCATCAACATCGTCGAAGTCAGCACTTTCGTCATTGATATCGTCGATTTCGTCGTCACTAAAATCATCGAAATCGCTATCAAAATCCTCATCGAAATCTTCATCGAAATCATCGAAGTCGATATCGTCATCGTCGAAATCTTCATCGTCATACGTATCGAAAGGAGCTTCTACCCCAAAATTGGTGAAGATTACGTCGTCATAGACTGTATATGCATCAGCGAGCCGCTCCGATGCACGTAGAACGCGTGGAGTTTCAGAATCTTCAGTATCAATTACCGCTGCGTGAAATTCCTCCCACGCCTGAATAAGCGCCTGAAAGGCGCGACGAGGATCAGTAGCCATGCGTTGAGCCTATATCAGTGGTGCGAAAATTCCAAGACGTTTTGCGAAAATTCCATAATCACTCATTTTCACTCTGCCTAAGCACACGAGCGATATTTGGCGGAAAATAATGCGGACCTTTCAAGACTTTCCCGTCTTCTCGATAAATCGGCTTTCCGTCGTCACCAAGTTTTGAGAGGTTTGAAGCCTGAATTTCGGCAAGTACGCGCCGCATCGGAATCCCCATCTCGAGCGCCATCCCGTAGACCACATAGGTAATATCCCCTAAGGCGTCTGCAGTTTCTACAACATCACGAGTGAAATCATCTTTTTCCACTGCGTGCGAATATGCTTGCTCAACAATACCGCGGGCATCTTTCCCATACACAGCACCGACAAGCTCGCAAAATTCTTCTGCAATAAGCTGCATACGCATATGAACACGCTCACGATCAACGCTCGGCTCATCGTGCACGCATGGAAGATTATAGGTCTCGTGAAATTCACGCACGAGATATTCGGGTTTATCTGGATCAGCTGCCGACTTCGGCACAGAATCTGAAGTTCTCATACTGCCATGCTACGGCAGATTAAGAGTTGAGGCGAGACGAGCATTATAAGGCACAGTACGTTGGCAGAGCTGGCAGCGTATTGGGCGATTGCGAGGTGCTTACATATCGTTTCAGCCGATGCCGAACTGCCGAACTACTAAACTATTGAACTGCCAGACTATTGAACTATTGAACTCACGTAGAGCTAAGCATCAAAAGGCACACTTTTGACGCTTAGCTCTACAAAACCAAAACACCATCGAAGCGCTTTTCACTGCTACGCCACGAAAGTACCTGCATTATCAATCAATAAACCACACGGGAAAACGGATTCACCCCACGCAAATGCTGAGCAGGCAGATACAACATTAAAATCATCCACAACACACCGAATAAAGACACATATTTATACCTTTAACTCTATATTTGGCTACATAACGCACATCGCACTACTCAACGCACATTACACATTTGGCCGCTTAACCCACATTTTGCTACTTCCTCAAGAAAACAGCTTTATGGCAACAAAAAACGGATACGATATTTATCGTATCCGCTGTTACTGCTGTTACTGTGCGCGGAGGGGGACTTGAACCCCCACCCACTTATGCGTGGACTAGCACCTCAAGCTAGCGCGTCTACCTATTCCGCCACCCGCGCAGGTGTCATTTGCGACTGTTAAAAGATATCATCTTGAAACGAAATTGACCAATCGGAAATCACAGTAATCTGCGCCACATATTGATTCGGCACAGATTATCCCTAGTATTTCCGAGTTTCCTCTTCGCTCGATTCTTCTTTATCCTCCTCTTGGTGAGCACAAAAAGGGTATTCAACTACCATTTCTGCGTCTTCAATATCGTCACTAATCATCGCCGCAAGAATCGCAGCGGAAAGAACATCAATTCGTTTTTGCAAGGCTTTAAGTTCATTCTTTTGCGCACTCTTACTCATCACTGCCACCACAGGAAGCAAACTATCAAGCTCGTCTAATTCATTGCGCCATGCGCTGGCTTGTTTAGCAATAGCAGGCGTATTTGCCGATGCATACAGATAGGTGACTTGATCGCGCAACACGTTAATTTTTCCTGCGATCACACGAGCAGAAGCACTTCCTTTTTTAGAAGGAGCAATGAGCGCAACTCGCTGCTTAATAGTAGAGAAAACTTCTGGATTTTCTGCAGCAAGTTTTTTGAGCTGCGGTCCGTAAGTTTGAATAACTTTTACGATTGCTGGCCCTGCCACTGTGGCAATTTTAATCAATGTGCCAAACTTCCCCATTAGTGCTCCTCTTTCTGTTGTCTGCTCTTTGCGCCTTCAGCTCTTTTGATAGATCCCAGCTTTATTTACCTAATCTCCATACTCCTAATCTCCATACTACCGCGTGCTGTATGTTCATGCTCTTATCGAATCATTAAAGACGATCTTTGCCCGTCTGATTCGTCTGCTCTGTTTAGCCTGCCCCTACCCGCTACAGCGGCACTTCAAAAGGTTTGCATCCTTAAAATGTATATGCACTAATCACGCATCTCCCCGATCACACAGCTACCTAATCACACTGCTCGACGAGAGAATACATTCAAAAGGAGCAGGTTCTAAACGCTGTAGAACGAAAGGATCCATCGCTACAAACGCATTATCAGCAATACCAATCTGCTCCTCCCCCCCCTCACAAAAAAGAGGTCCAGCTAAAACGCCATCATCGAAAGAAACTAGAGAAACTTAAAACATAGAAGTTTCAATAAAAAAATCAAAACATCTCACGATCACGAGTAGAAACGCAGCCGCAGCCACAAAAGCTACAGTTAAATTTTGGCTTTTAAGCTTAAATCTTTGTAACGTTTTGCAATCTCAAAACTGCCAGCTGTAACTGTATAGGCAGACATACACGCTGCCATCTGCCACCGCACACGCTAAACACGCTAGGCTTAAACTATGGCAGAAAAAATTTTCGCAGTTCATTATGTATACGATCCATCGCGTAGCGCTGATCTCGCCCGTATTCGCCCAGACCACAGAGTCTTCCTGCGCAGCCTTTACGAATCTGGCGCCCTTCTTGCTTCAGGACCTTTTGGCGACGGTGAAGCGCTGATTATCGTCAGAGCTGACGAAAGTACGCAGGCTCTCGAGCTGCTTAATTCCGATCCGCTAAACGTAGCAGGCGTCATACTCAGTCGAACAGCAACCGAGTGGAACCCCGTTATCAGCCCTTGGGTGTGAAAATCGTGCGCAAACACGCGCAATTTTCACACATTAAAGCCCAAGGCACGCAATTGTTCTCGCCCTTCTTCTGTGATACGGTCAGGTCCCCACGGTGGAAGCCACACCCAGTTGATAGTAAATGAGGTAGCAATCCCGTCCATGGCAAGGCGGCTTTGCTCCTCAATCATATCCGTTAGAGGGCACGCAGCAGAGGTAAGCGTCATATCGGCTGTGACTGAGTTTCCATCAATGTGCACGCCATAGAGCAAACCCAAATCCACAACGTTCACACCAAGTTCAGGATCAATCACATCACGAAGAGCTTCGCGCACATCTTCTTCTGTGAGCGCGCTGTGCGAAAGCTCTGCGCTATCAACGTACGCATCAGCTGGTGACGATTGACCATCGGAAACTGCCGAATTTACCGATGTATCCCACTGTGGCATCATTTCTTTTTCTTCCATCACAGCTCTTTCCTAGTTTTGTGTTTTTTTACGATAGCTTCATCAGCTGCTTCACGCAGAGCCATCCAGCCAAGCAATGCGCACTTAATTCGGGCTGGAAATTTAGAGACACCCTGAAATGCTGACGCATCGTCAAGCTTATCGGCAAGATCATCATCAATCTGTGAACCGCGCGCATCCATCATAGTGCGAAACGCATCATACATATCAGTAAGCTCATCGAGACTCTTACCTTCGAGCATATCCGTCATAATTGAAATTGACGCTTGCGAGATTGAGCAACCATGCCCATCCCAGCGAATCTCCTCAAGGCGAGACGCATCACTGGAAAGTTTCACCTGCATATTCACCTGATCGCCACACGTCGGATTCACTTGAAAACTCTCCCCGTCAGGAGAATCAATAACTCCTTCTCCGTGGCGTTCACGCGATGCATCTAAAATTATTTGCTGATACATCTGCTCCAGATCGCTGCTCATATCCACCTTCATTCGCCTTTGCTTATCGTTTCACACAATTCTACGTCTACCAAGCAGCTCGTGCCCATAAGCTCTGCTGTACCTATATCACACATACCGCACAAGACTATTCCACGCGGAAAAACGATCGTACACCACTGAGCGCATCTAAGAACGCATCGATATCTGCTTGCGTATTATAAGGAGCCAAAGACACTCGAGACGAAGCGTACACATCAAAGAAACGGTGAATAGGCTGTGCACAGTGATGCCCCACCCGCACAGCAACACCTGCCATATCGAGCACCTGCCCCACATCGTGCGGATGAACTCCCTGCACATCAAATGCCACAACACCCACACGGTTATTCATGTCTGTAGGGCCTAGCACACGCACTCCAGAAATCTGCTGAATGCCAGAGAGTAGATAGCTTGTAAGCGCAGATTCATAGCGTTCAATCTGCGTCATCCCTGCTGCGGTCATGTAATCTACTGCCGCGCCCAGCCCTACCACCTGAGCAATAGGCTGCGACCCTGCCTCAAAACGCGCAGGAGGCTGCGCATACGTTGTGCTCTCCATTGAGACCAGCTCAATCATTGATCCGCCGAATAAAAATGGAGGCATTGCCTGCAAAAGTTCGCGCTTGCCATAAAGCGCACCGATGCCAGTTGGTCCATACATTTTATGCCCAGAAAATACGGCAAAATCGACGTCAAGATCTTTAACGAACAACGGAAGATGCGGAGCGCTCTGGCATGAATCCAGCACAGTCAAAGCCCCCACGGCATGAGCTGCATCAACGATCTGCTCAACTGGTGAAACTGCGCCCGTCACGTTTGAAACGTGCGTAAACGTCACAAGTTTTGTATGCTCATCGATCATGCTCTCAGCAGAAGAAAGATCGATCCGCCCGTCTTTCGTGAGCTCCAGCCAGCGAAACTCAGCCCCGGTGCGTGCGCACAGCTCTTGCCAAGGAATAATATTCGCGTGGTGCTCTGCGCGAGTGGAAACGATATTATCCCGAGCTCCGATATGGAAACGTTCGGTGACGTCTGCACACGCTTTGACACTCAAGCCGCGCCCTGCACTCACATTTCCAAGGACATACGCAATTTCATTGAGCGCCTCCGTGGAATTTTTCGTCCACAAAACTTCATCACAATCGGCGCCAATGAACTGTGCCACTTTTTCGCGTGCGCGTTCGTATGCGAGTGTGCTTATCTCTGCTAACTCATGCGAACCTCGCGCAACTGCACCATTATTTTCAAGTTCCTGGCGCACCACAGTATCAATCACCTGCCGTGGTTTTTGAGCTGTGGCTCCAGAGTCAAGGTAGACAAGCGCTTTTCCACCACGCATTACCCGCGAAAGAATCGGAAAATCGCTGCGCGCAAACGGCGGCACATATACCTCACCATCTATACGCAGCGAATCACCTTCGATCATTAGGCTTCCACCGCACCTTTATCCTGTGTGCGTGCAGCCGCAGCAGCTTCATACTCTTCATATCCATGCTCTTCAAGCTGATCTGCCAGCTCTGGCCCACCCGATGCCACAACGTGCCCATCTACGAATACATGCACGAACTCTGGCTTGATATAGCGCAAAATACGCGTGTAGTGAGTAATAAGCAGCACGCCATTGTTCGTTGCCTCATGCACACGGTTTACTCCCTCGCTCACGAGACGCAAAGCATCGACGTCAAGCCCTGAATCCGTCTCGTCAAGAACAGCAAACTTTGGTTTCAAAATTTCCATCTGCAGAATTTCGATACGCTTTTTCTCGCCCCCGGAAAAGCCTACGTTCACATCGCGCTCAGCAAAATCTTTTTCGATTTTGAGAGCTTCCATCGATGATTTCATGTCTTTTACCCACGTGCGGATCTTCGGTGCTTCTCCATCAATTGCCGTCTTTGCAGTGCGCAGGAAATTACTCACAGATACCCCAGCAACTTCCACAGGATACTGCATAGCGAGGAAAAGCCCTGCACGTGCACGCTCGTCTGCGCTAAGAGGCACCATATCCACCCCATCAAGCAGAATCTTCCCCTGAGTAACCGTATATTTCGGGTGCCCAGCGATCGCATACGCCATCGTGGATTTTCCAGAGCCATTGGGCCCCATAATGGCATGAATTTCACCATCGTTAATAGTAAGATTCACACCCTTGAGAATTGGTTTAGGACCATCTTGAGTTTCCACAGACACATGGAGATCAACGATTTCGAGTTTTGACACTGTTTTCTTCTTTCATTGTGGTTAATTTCATTCATTCACTTCGTGAGATATTAGCTCATGGCTGTATGCGCTAGGGTATGCCCAAGCTCTGCATCGATATGCGCCAAAAGTTTTTCTTGCACAGATTCCACACCAATCTGATTAATAAGCTCCGCAAAAAATCCCATGACGACCAAACGCCGTGCTTCTTTCTCTGGAATACCTCGCGAGCGCAGGTAAAAGAGCTGCTCATCGTCAAAACGCCCAGTTGCCGAGGCATGCCCAGCGCCTTCGATATTGCCCGTCTCGATCTCTAGGTTCGGCACAGAATCAGCGCGCGCACCCTCTGTGAGTACGAGGTTACGATTAAGCTCATACGTCTCAATCCCCTCAGCTTCAGGGCGAATCAAGACGTCGCCAACCCATACCGAATGAGCATCGTCACCTTGAAGCGCTCCTTTATACGTCACTTGTGAACGGCACTTCGGCTGGTTGTGATCGACGAAGAGACGATGTTCAAGATGCTGCTCAGTATCCGCAAAATACGCGCCTAGAAGATTCACATCTGCTCCTTGCCCAGCAAACTCAACTGCTGAGGTGACGCGCACAAGAGAGCCTCCAAGACTTACTACAATATGCTTGAGGACCACATCTTTACCAGCACGCATACGGAAACTCAGAGCGTGGCGGGCATTATCATCCCAATCTTGAATACTCACGAGCGTGAGATGAGCACCAGCGGCCAAAGATATTTCGACGCCTTCGGTGAGGCTTGAAGAACCAGTGTGATTCATGATGATAGTTCCGCGAGAGTTCTCTCCTGCATCAATGAGAAACTCTAGTGCACTCACAGAAGAATCGTCACTGCCATTGATAAAAACTGACGCCTCTTCCTTAAGCTCACAATCTGCAGGGATAGATACCACATATGCTTCTGAAGAAGCTTCCCATGCAAGAGCACCGATACGATCTTCCGGCGCTTGGAGCCTGCCCAAACGAGGATCTGTGCGTGCAACTTTTTCTAGTTCGATCCCCTCAGCCGTGACGGCAGGAGCAATTGCGTGAGCCACCTCAACGCGATCAGCAAAGAAATCTCGTATGCGAGCCATAGGCGTGAAACGCCACTCTTCCTCACGCCCATGCGGCACAGAAAAATCAGCTACGTTAAAACTCGTTGGTCGATCCGCGCGAGAAGCAATAATTGGCTTCGCAACATTATTTGGGTTAATCGTTACTTCGTTCACTGCTCAGCCCACCGAACCTTCCATCTGCAGCTCAATCAAGCGGTTGAGCTCAAGCGCATATTCCATTGGCAGCTCACGAGCAATAGGCTCTACGAAGCCGCGCACAATCATCGCCATTGCTTCAGTCTCCTCCAGCCCACGGCTCATGAGATAGAAGAGCTGATCTTCGCTCACTTTACTAACGGTTGCTTCATGCCCCATTTCGATATCGTCTGTACGGATATCGACGTATGGGTAGGTATCTGAGCGCGAGATATCATCGACGAGCAAAGCATCGCATAAGACGTTCGATTTCGAGTGCGCAGCATCTTTCGTCACTTTCACTAAACCTCGATAAGCACTACGCCCACCGCCTCGCGAAATCGACTTTGAAACAATCGATGAACTGGTATGAGGTGCCATATGAATCATCTTGGCACCCGTATCCTGATGCTGTCCTTTACCTGAAAATGCGATAGACAGAGCTTCGCCGCGCGCATAAGGACCAGCCAAAATACAAGTAGGATACTTCATATTCGCTTTAGATCCGATATTACCATCAACCCATTCCATCGTGCCGCCTTCTTCGACCACAGCTCTCTGGGTGACGAGGTTGAGCACGTTATTACTCCAGTTCTGAATCGTGGTGTAACGGACGCGCGCATTTTTCCGCACGAAAATTTCCACTACTGCAGCATGCAGTGAATCACTCTTGTAAATCGGTGCGGTACAGCCTTCTACGTAATGCACATAAGAACCTTCGTCCGCAATAATGAGAGTGCGCTCAAATTGCCCGAGATTTTCGGTGTTCATACGGAAATATGCCTGTAAAGGAATATCAACGTGCACACCTTTTGGCACGTAAATAAAGCTACCGCCGCTCCAGACTGCTGTGTTGAGAGCCGAAAACTTATTATCACCGAGCGGTACAGACTTAGTGAAATACTCTCTAAAAAGCTCTGGATACTCACGCAAGCCAGAATCTGTATCGAGGAAGATGACGCCTTGCTGCTCAAGATCTTCACGGATTTGATGATAGACAACTTCCGATTCATACTGAGCCGCAACGCCAGCCACAAGCCGAGCTTTCTCAGCTTCTGGAATGCCGAGTTTATCGTAAGTTGCGCGAATATCTTCTGGAAGATCTTCCCACGACGTCGCAACTTCATCAGTCGGACGCACATAATATTTCACAGAGTCAAAATCGATATTTGTGAGGTCTACTCCCCATGTCGGCATCGGACGCTTCTGGAATGAGCGATACGCTTTCAAACGCAGCTCAAGCATCCACTCTGGTTCACCTTTAATCTGCGATATCTCTCGAACCACATCTTCACTTAGCCCGCGCTTCGCAGCTGCACCAGCAGCATCACTATCGTGCCAGCCGTATGCATATTTTTGACTCATCGCCTCGATTGTCTCTTCTTGAGACATTGGCTCAGAACCAGAAGCAACAGTTTTCACTGTGCTAGATTCCATTGCGGATTGACTCATTTTTTCCTTCCAGGCAGCGCATCCGCACTGCTCGTCTGCATCGTGTATCTCACGTTGTTTGTTTCATGCACGTTGGCAATGACCCAACGCTCAGTTTTAGCTCTTTACCTCGGACGTCTCATCACTGGCAATCCGATAGGAATGTTGGTTGTGCACACGTGTTCGCCGCCTGCGAGAGTGGCAAGCCTCTGAATCGGCATGCCGAGTAATCGGGAGAAAGCAGCAGTTTCCGCCTCGCAAAATTCGGGAAAGTTTGACGCAACGTCTTGCACAGGGCAATGCCCTTGGCAGAGTTGAAGAGCCATTGAGTTTGGACCGCCTCGGCGCAGCGTCGTCACGTATCCGTCTTTATTGAGAGCGGCAGCAAGAGCAGCTACTCGGTCGGTAGGATTGCTGCCAGCAGCTTTAAGCACAGGACCGTAGCGGGCTTCCAGCGCCGCAACGCGTTGATTAACGAACTCATTGATCGCCTCTTCTCCCATGCGTTCTTTCATAAACGCCATTGCTTGCGCAGCGAGATCAGAATACGATTCTTTAAGCTCACCTTGCCCTCGAGGAGTTGCTACATATCGACGACTCGGGCGCCCACGCCGTGTTGGCGCTTTAACGCTACCTTCATACACTTTGATATAGCCATCATCAACAAGAGTTGAAATATGCCTGCGCACAGCTGCAGGGGTGAGTACAAGAATTTTTGCCAGCTCAGCGGAGGCAATCGGACCTCGCTCAACGATGTAGCGCAGAATCTGCTCGCATGTGCCGAGGTCATTGCGCTCCACCATGATCGCTTCTCCTATTTTTTACTCGAATTCTGTTGTTTACGCGTACTGCACCTTTGTGCAACATTTTCCTCACTAAATACTATTTTAGCAAGCCGAAACTATCTTAATAGAGAAGATACACACAAGAATATATAAATACTAGGCCCAAGTATTTGACTCATCATCGATAAACACATAATTTCCGATCTGTGCGCCACTTGCTCCTATCGATATCTAAGAGCAGCAGCGAGCACCCCTGCAACAAGTGTTGGGCTGCGCAGTTTTCCACACTGCACTGCTTCAAGCACTTGGGAAAGTGCGAACCAGCCCGTCTCTATCTCGCGCTCTTCTTCCACTCGTTCAAATCCGCACGCAGAGTTCTCTCTATCTGTGACAGACGTGATGTCAGTTGCCAGATACACATCAAGATTTTCGTTCGAACATCCTGGAGACGCATAAAAGCTCACAAGAGGCTCCCAATGCTCAGCTTGCATATCCGTTTCTTCTGCGAGCTCGCGTTGAGCAGCGATAAGACCATCTTCGCCTGGATGATCTCGCAAACCAGCAGGAATTTCCCAAAAAATCCGACGTGCCGCATGCCTATATTGGCGGATAAGGAGAATTTCGGGCTCGAAATCAATATTTCGAAGAGCTACTATGGCAACCGCATCATGATGATCCATATACTGACGCCACGCCCGATCGCCGAAACGAAATTCAACATCGTCGTTATAGACCGTAAAAATCGGACCAGAAAATTCGGTTTTCTGCTCGATAATCTGCACGTGATTATCCGTATCTGCATCAGCTAATACCGATTTTAGATTTTTCATACCTTCAGCCTACCGCCTAGAGCACACTCTGTGCAGCAATGCAGCTATTTCAGCTCCAGCTTCCAGCTTCTGATAGCTAATGCGCACTAGAAGCTACCCAACGCCTGCTATGAAACTCGCCTCAACACTACACACTGAGCCCTTTTCACTAAATTTCTTTTTTTGCATATATCACAGCAAAAAAATTCACAGCATAGGGGCTATCTCACGTGTGCCGATCTCCCCAAAATATACGTTTCACTAGATAATTGCACGGTGGTATCAAAAACAACTCTTGCGAAGAATACTCATGAAAGCATCGTGGATATAGACGTCTCCAAGGAGATGCGCACAAGCTTTCTCGAATACTCTTATTCCGTTATCTATGCACGCGCCCTGCCTGATGCGCGCGATGGGCTGAAACCCGTGCAGCGGCGTATCCTCTTCCAAATGGAGCAGATGGGACTCCGCCCAGAAAAAGGGCACGTCAAGAGCTCACGAGTAGTGGGTGACGTCATGGGCAGACTCCACCCGCACGGCGATTCCGCTATTTACGATGCCATGGTTCGTTTGGCTCAGCCTTTTACGATGCGCCTGCCGATGGTTGATGGGCACGGCAATTTCGGTTCTCTTGATGACGGCCCAGCAGCACCCCGCTACACAGAAGTTCGCATGACTCCAGCGTCACTGGCAATGGTTGAAAGTCTCAGCGAAGACGTCGTCGATATGCTGCCGAATTACGACAATACTTCTTTGCAGCCAGAAGTACTTCCAGCCGCTATACCAAATCTCCTCGTCAATGGCTCAAGCGGTATTGCCGTCGGCATGGCAACGAATATGGCCCCGCATAACCTAATCGAAGTGATTTCTGGAGCTCGTCACCTTCTAGCCCATCCTGATGCCACACTCGACGAACTTATACGATTCATCCCAGGCCCTGATCTTCCCGAAGGCGGAAAAATCGTTGGTCTTGAAGGAATTCGCCAAGCATATGAAACAGGACGAGGGAGCTTTAAGACCCGCGCTCTCGCCCATATCGAAAACATTTCACCGCGCAAAAAAGGAATTATTTTCACCCAACTCCCTTATATGGTTGGCCCTGAAAAAGTGATCGAAAAAATCAAAGAGGGCGTGCAAAGCAAGAAGATTCAAGGTATTTCTGGGGTGCAAAACCTCACGGATCGTCACCACGGAATGCGGCTTGTGATCGAAGTTAAAAATGCTTTCAACCCCGAAGCTGTGCTCGCTGCTCTCTACAAGCACACACCGCTCGAAGAATCTTTTGGCATCAACAACGTAGCTCTTGTAGATGGGCAGCCCAGAATACTTGGACTCAAAGATATTCTGCAGGTGTATGTGGATCACCGCTTATCTGTGACGCGCCGACGCACGGAACATCGCTTAAAGAAAGCGCAAGATCGTCTTCATTTAGTTGAAGGGCTGCTCATAGCAATCGTAGATATCGACGAAGTAATCTCCGTGATTCGCTCCTCTGACGATTCCTCTATAGCCCAGCACCGACTCATGGCAGGTTTCGATCTTTCTGAAGCTCAAGCAGACTACATCTTAGAGCTGCGCCTTCGCCGTCTCACAAAGTTTTCACAGATCGAGCTAGAAGCCGAACGCAATCAGCTGAACGAGACAATCGATTTTCTAAGCGGAATTCTCGCCTCAGATGAAAAGCTGCGCACCCTCGTCAGCAACGAAATGGGTGAAGTCGCCGAAAAATACGGCACTCCTCGACGCACGCTTCTTCTCGAAAGTGAAACGATTGCCACGCCAGTAAACGGCAAGCCTCTAGCTATGAAAGTAGAAGACGACCCCTGCTGTGTACTCCTTTCCGCAACAGGGCGTATCGCTAGAATTGTGAGCAGTGAAGCGACTTCTCATACTGGCGTCCGCTGTGCTCACGATGCGATTCAGTGCGAAGTAAAGGTGACGAACCACGCCGAAATTGGCGTCATCACCTCACATGGGAATATCTACCGTTTGCCTGCACTGGATATTCCTGCTCTTCCATACACTGAAAATGCCCCGAGCCTACAAGGCGGATCAAATATCTCAGATATGATCTTGCTCGAAAAGGGTGAAGTCGTTGTGGCAGTGAGTTCGCTTGCTGCCGACGCTGCTCCTATAGCGTTTGCCACAGCTCAAGGAAAAATTAAACGCCTCAATATGGCTGATCTTGCAGCGAAATCTCCATTCGAAGCAATCACTTTGGGTGCAGGAGATAGAGTTATCGGCGCTGCACACGCACCAGATACAAGCGAACTTGTGCTTATTACCTCAGATGCTCAGCTCCTACGATTTTCTGCAGCAGATGTGCGCGCACAAGGCAGAAGCGGGCAAGGTATTGCTGGCATCCGCGTCAATAAGGACGCATCTGTGATATGTCTGGGAGTTGTCAGCAATGAATCGCTTGCTGAAACAGGCGTAGTCACCATTGCTTCGCTTGCTGACGCCCTTCCTGGCACTACTGCAGGATCAGTGAAAACTACCCCACTTGCCGCATTCCCTCCTAAAGGGCGCGCAACTGGAGGCGTGCGAGCTCAAAAATTCCTTAAAGGAGAAGATATTCTGCACCTTGCATGGGTCGGGCAGCTACCTGCAAAAGCAGCTACTTCACGAGGAAAAGCCGTGACTCTCCCCCCTATTGAAGCAAAGCGTGACGCCTCTGGCACAAAGATAGAAACGGTGATTGCCGCGATTGGGAACTAACGTTCATCTCGCTCATATTTTCCTTAGCTTGAGTTTCCATCGCTTTTGAGAAGTGTATGCGAAATTTCCATGTGAGATTTCTACACGAAATTCACGTGGAAATTTTTGCAAAAAATTTCGCACCTCACGCCGTACCCGGTCACACCATACCTGGTTTCTTAATAGAGTGGTTTCACGCCTGTTTTCACGTATAGCGCAGCATTATCAACTCCTTATCTGCCCGAGCTTTCAAAGTTTGCCAAGATTATAGTGACCACTGCGCTCTCTTGTGCTCTCTAGATTTGCCAACAAGCATACGCAAAAAAGGAAATGAACAGCGCACGCTTAGTAAATCCGAAGGGCGCTCAGCATATGCACCAATCAACATCGCTCAGCTCTTCCTCCATTAAGGCGTATCACATTTTGAAACATAACGACTCAAAATAGGCGCTGCTAAAAAACTATGCTAGCTTTGCAATATGACACGTCGAATGTTTTACTGACCGCACGGTCAGTTCTCTGTAATCCGCCTCGATGGCGGCGACGCGTTTGCCCGTGCATAGGAAAATCCCTTCGGACTCCTTCACTGGGCTTTTTGTTTATCCGAAGTAGATATTCCAGTAGCGGTTTTCTAAAACTCACAGATACACATCACTAATCACTCGAAAAGGATAAACAACATGACTAAAGAAACATGGGGATTCAACACTCGCCAAATTCACGCTGGATACTCCCCCGATCAAGAAACAGGATCTCCAGTTCCACCTCTGTACCAAACGAACGGATACGTATTTCATAATTCTCAGCAAGCTGCCGATCGTTTTGCACTCAAAGAGCAAGGTCCTATTTATACTCGCCTCAACAACCCCACTAATGAAGTATTTGAAGCACGCGTCAATTCTTTAGAAGGAGGCGTAGGCGCACTTGCAACGTCTTCAGGAGCAGCAGCACTTGCGCTGACGATTTTGACGATTGCCAGCGCTGGAGACAATATTGTGGCTTCTCCTTCTCTGTATGGCGGTACTCTTGCTTTCCTAGCGAATAATCTTCCTCGCTACGGAATCACTACGACGTTCGTTGCCGATCCTACTGATCTTACGCAGTGGGAAGCCGCAGCAAATGAACGAACAGTAGCTTTTTTCGCTGAAACTATTCCTAATCCGAAGAACGATTTTCTTGATATTGAAGGAGTCGCTTCAGCAGCTCACAAAGTGGGAGTGCCTTTTATCGTTGATAATACTATCGCCACGCCTTATTTGACGCGTCCTTTGGAATGGGGAGCTGATATCGTCATACATTCAGCTTCTAAATATTTATGCGGGCATGGAAATTCAATTCAAGGAGTGATCGTTGATGGCGGAAAGTTCGATTGGAGCTCTTCCCCTAACCGTTTTCCTCAATTCAACGAACCAGATCCTTCTTATCACGGTCTTATTTATAAAGATCTTGGTGCGCAGGCTTTTATTTTGAAAGCTAGAGTGCAAGGACTACGCGATTTCGGATTCTCAGCAAGCCCCTTTAATTCCTTCCTCGTCACTATCGGAATTGAAACTCTCTCGTTACGCGTCCAACGGCACGCCGAAAATGCTCAAGCAGTTGCACAGTTCCTAGAAAAACACCACTTGGTTCGATCAGTCAATTATTCCGGGTTAGCATCTGCGCCAACCCATCATTTACAGCAAAAATATGCCCCACATGGCGCTGGCGGCGTTTTAGCTTTCGATCTTGAAGGAGATAGAAACGATGGAGAGCATTTCGTTGATACGCTGAAACTTCTAAGCAACGTAGCTAATTTAGGCGATCTGCGTTCTCTTGCTATTCACCCTGCTTCTACAACCCATTCGCAGGCAAGCGAAGAAGAGCTAAAAGCAGCAGGAATAAGCCAGTCAACTATTCGCCTCTCTATCGGTTTAGAGGATATAGAAGATATTATTGCCGATCTTGAAAAGGCCTTCGCAGTAATTAGCCAATAATCAGACTCCGCACTATCCGTAGTGCTTCACTCGAGCCGCAGCTAAAATACGCCACACTACAATATGAGCCGAAAGAAGATCAACGAATGTTTTCCTCATCGCCTCTCGCGCTAGAAAGATATTCTAGCGAGCAGCTAGACGCTTTCATCGATTCAGATACAAGGATCCCAAGTATAAGCAGCCCTCGTCTCCAATATCCTGGCACGAACTGGGCACATACCCCTGCATGGCTTCCTGGTGACGCCCCAGGAAATCGAAAGTTTATTGCCTTAGATGAGTATCCGCTAGAAAATGGCGGATCGTTACCACATGCATATCTGGCTTATGAGACGTGGGGAAAACTGAATGATGATGCTTCAAATGCTGTGCTCATCTTGCACGCTCTAACTGCAGATAGCCATGTTTGCGGCTCCCAGAGTCAAAGCCATCCGACTGCAGGATGGTGGGATAGCTTAGTGGGAAGCAAAAAAGCAATCGACACAGATCGTTATTTCGTGGTGGCTCCTAATTGTTTAGGAGGCTGCCAGGGGTCTACAGGGCCAGCATGGCCAGCACCTGACGGTTTGCCGTGGGGATCGCGCTTCCCGTCGATCACTATTCGCGATCAGGTGAAAGCTGAGAATCAGTTGCGTCTGCGGTTAGGGATTTCATCATGGAATCTCGTGATCGGACCTTCTGCAGGAGGTTTTCGCGCTTTTGAATGGGCGTGTATGTTTGCACAGCAGGTCCAATCGTTAGTACTTATCGCAACGGCTGAGACGATGAGTGCCGATCAGATTGCTTGGGCGCATATGCAGATATGCGCCCAAGATCTAGATCCCAGTTTTGCTGACGGAAACTACTACCTTTCACGAGATAAAAACGCAGGAAATCAAGGCATGGCACTGGCACGGAAAATAGCTCATGCGACGTATCGAAGTACTAATGAATTTAATAATCGTTTTGGTCGCCATTTGCAGCCCAGCGAGAAGCCTTCAGCTGATGAGAAGTATGCAGTAGAATCCTACCTCGACTATCACGGGGAAAAATTAAGTAACCGTTTCGATCCTGGCTCTTATAGAGCGCTTACTCGCGCAATGATGAGCCACGATATTGGGCGCGGGCGTGGAGGCGCTCGCCGAGCAGCAGAATCTATCACAGCACGCACTTTAATAATCGGAGTGGATTCTGATCGTTTATTTCCTGCTTGCGAATGCGCTAAATCAGCTCAGCATATTCCATATGCCTCCTATAGAGAAGTTATATCTTCTGCAGGGCACGACGGCTTCTTAATAGAAACAAGCCACATTGAAAAAATACTTAAAGAATTTTGCGCACACGCTGCAAGCATTACAGCTACTGCAGGCGATAATTAAACGCTTCGAGAGCATTTCGGCACTATAATATTTACGTTTCTCACATATATGCCGTATATGCCAAAGCTGCTATAAGAAGGTTATTCCTACGCCTGCTAGTAGCATTATCGGATACACATAATAGAAGAGCCACTGCGTTGAAGCCTGCTGATAGCCCAACGTTTCGTTGCGGTAATGCAAAAATGCTACCCCGATTGCTGGGGTGACGAGGCACAGTGAGCCAATTAGACCAGCCGTCACCATCATCGTATTTTCACGCAATTCAAGCAGATAAAATATCAAGGAAAAAATGATAATCAATGCCCCGATATTCATTATCTCTTGACGCAGCCCAATGCGGCACATAAAAGCCCAGAGCACACCAAGAAGTGTCACTGCAAAAATTAAAGCAGCTCCTGCTACGCCGCTGTAACGGGTGCGTATTTCCTGCACAAGTACAAGCACGATAAGTGCGAGAAGAAGCCCCCACACAGGATTTTGCCCAGCAAAAGAAAAAGTTCCATATGTGGCTAAATCGTAAGGAATCTCAGACCCTAATGCCAGCACAGCTAAACGCGCTCCATACCCGGCAACTGAACGAGTGTGCTGGAAACCTGAAACTAACAGCCACGCATAGATCGGCAGTGCACTCCACGATACTACTTCGCAGATAACTACTACTGTGAGCGCTGTGAAATTTTCGTGCGGATCGCCTAAAAGGGCAGGAATCAGAGTACTCGATGCAACCGATAGCGAAAGAAAGACGCCTGCAATAATTTTTAGACGAAAAGCGCTAAGCCCGCGCCGCTGCTTGCGCAATGGCGCGGGACTCGCGTCATAATCATTGATATTAACGATTGGCTTACCCTTTCACAGACCCTGCCATAGAATCTTGATAGAAACGCTGCATCACGATAAAGAGAATCGCAATAGGAATTGAGACCACCACAGCACCCGCTGCAAAGCGCGCATACCAGTCGGCAATATATTCCTTCTCAAGCATAAGCCATAATCCTAGTGATACCGTATAGTCTGATTGGGTGCGGGCAATTACTTTTGCCATCACAAAATCAAGCCATGGCCCAAGGAAGCTCACAATTGCCTGATACACAATCATCGGTTTACACACTGGAATAATAATTTTGAAAAATACTTGCGTGCGAGTACACCCATCAAGGATAGCTGCTTCATCCAGCGATGTTGGGATAGTATCCATATATCCTTTCATCACATAGAATCCTGCTCCTGAAGCTGCAGAATACACCAAGATAAGTGCAATAATCGTCGTGCCGCCAGAGGTCAATCCTATCGCTTTCAAAATGAAATAGATCGCCGAAACAGCCATGATCCCTGGAAACATTCCCAGAATCAGAACGACGTTCATAAAAGTACGGCGCAAGCGAAAACGCATTCTGCTCATCACGTACGCCACCGAGAGAATAAATATGAGCGATATTGCGCACGTGAAGCACGCAATAATGAGCGTATTCATAAACATCTTCGGAAAGTTCATCACGGAGCGATCCGTAAAGAGCTGCACGTAATTATTGATCGTAAATTCTCTTGGAAAGAACGTAGCTGTGAAGGGAGCGGTATTTGCGTTGAATGACTCCGCAAATACCCACACAATAGGAATCATCCATATAACTGCCATCACCGCTAGGAAAGTATGCACGATAATATCGCCTGCTAAGCGGCGCTGACGATAGTTGTGCCAGAATCCAGGTTTGTTCGTTTTCTCTTTCATTGCCATCAGCGGAACGCCTCCTCATTCTTATAGGAGCCAGAATTTCGATACGTGATGAGAGAAACCACAGCCAGCACAATGAAGGTCATAATACCGATCACAGCACCGAGGTTGTAATCGTTCTTATCCACTGTGAGCTTATAAAGCCACGTGATGAGCAAATCGGTTTTGCCTGCCGAATCTCCCACTGGCACAGGAGCACCACCAGAGAGCAGATAGATCACGTTGAAGTTGTTTACGTTTCCCGTAAAGGTAGTGATGAGGTACGGCGTCAGCACGAAAATAATGTATGGCATCGTAATCTTACGGAAAATCTGCCAAGTGTTTGCGCCGTCAATGCGCGCCGCCTCATATTGATCTGCTGGAATATTTTGCAAAATACCCGTGATCTGCATAATCGTATACGGGATCCCTACCCAAAGGTTCACCACAATAACCGTCACTCTAGCCCACATAGCGTCTTGGAAGAACGGCAAAGCAGAATCAATCCATCCCCAATTTTGCAGTAGACGGTTAATTGCGCCTTGCGGCTGGAGCATTGTATTGATCACTAGCAAGGAAACGAACTGCGGCACCGCAATACTCAGCGAGAAAAGTGCACGCCACAATCCTTTCATCCGTGTAGTTTTACGGTTGATAATCATGGCCATAAACAGCCCAAGGAAGAAATTCAGGAACGTTGCAAAAATTGCCCACACAAGGGTCCAGATGAGCACTGAACCAAAGATCCTCATATTCACAGTGCCAGAGCTGTTTGTGAAAATCGCTCCGAAATTTTTAAGCCCTACCCAGTCAAAGAGCACCAGGTTATTATGATCATAGCTCGTAAACGCCATAGAGATCATAAAGATAAGCGGCAAAACACTGAAGGTGAGAATCCCGAGCATAGGCAGAAACATCAAAAGCTGGTGTGCTTTTGAATCTTGCAAGACGGCAATATCTTCGCGGATACTTGGCGCTTTGCCATGCTTTTCCGTCATAACTTGCGCTTTATAGGCGCTGCGTACTGCCACACTCCACAAAAGTGCAAACGCAATAATCAATACAATCGTCGCTACGCCATAAAGCAAAATAACCACGGAGTTATCACCCGCAGTATATTGCCAGTAGCCATCTACTAATACTTTGCCCTGTTCTTGATCTCCAAGCCCCGGGAGCTTAGCAAGATAATCGATTCCTGCCGTCACGAAAAATGCTATAAACGCAGCTTCGAGCGCAAAAAGAAGAAGCCCTTTCACATATTGCTTATGTGCTACGTTTCCCAAGCCGAAAATCACTGCCGATAATTTGGTGACGGCAGAGCCTTGAGTCAATGCGCAGCGAAGCGAATAAGGAGAGGGAGCAACATAATCTTTCCCTAATTTTTGGCGGAGCTTTTCTTCGCGCTTTGAACCAGATAGAAGCGCACTTCCAGTCATATCCGCCTCCTTTTCTATGAGTGTCATTTCATGTAGCAATGAGCCAGCGGGCTGCTGACAACTATTGCACATCTGAGAAGCAATGTGCGAGCAACCCGCTGTAATAACTCACGAAAAGCTCAATCAGCCAACCATTGCAGCTGTCTGATCTGCCCAAGCCTTCATCTTCTCAGCAGAATTAGATTCAGTGATTTCTTTATTCAGTAAACCATCACCAAATGCTTTGGCAGGATCCCACCAACCATTCATAGCTGGAATTGTTGGCTGCACAATGGAGGTGTTGGAAATAGTTGCGATCTGTGCTTGAGCAGCAAAATCGTCATCAGCAACTGCAGTTGCAAGGCTCTTATCTGTCGGCACAATTCCGCGTGCTTCATAGTGAGCTTTCTGAGCCTGAGTAGAACCGAGGAATGCAGCGAACTGAGCAGCAGCTTTCACATTCGATGCGTTTGGATTATAGGCAATAGCTTTAGAGCCAGCGAAAGATTTCATTTGCACATCTTCGCCATTTAGCTTGAACGTTGGAAGCTGAGTTGCGGCATAACCATCGCCCAGAGCTTCTTTCACGTTTTGAGCATCCCATGTGCCAGAGAAGTATACTGCAGCATCACCAGATTGAAGTGCTGCAAGACCAGATCCTTCAGAGTCGCTCACGAAGTTTGGATTGGCGACGAGCTTAGTCAGATAGTTCGTCACTGCTGTTGCTTTATCAAGATCGTTGAATACGATTCCCTTTGAAGCATCAGTGCCCTTTTCACCAAAGAATTTCAGATTTGCACCCTCAACATAGAATGCAGGAAGATTCCACGAATTGTTGATCGGGAAAGAAACTTTTGTTTTAGCAATCATAGCATCGAGGCTCTTTGCTTCGTCTGCTGTAATCTTTGTGGAATCGTAATACATAAACCATGTATTGCCTGTGAACGGTACGCCGTAGACGCTACCATCTACGCCCGTCACTGAATCGACCATCGATGGATCATTTTGCTCTTTCACCTGTGCGAGCTCTTTTTCACCAAGCTGCCCGATTGCTCCAAGATCTACAAGAGTTCCAAGCTGATCGTTGGCAAACATATAAACATCAGCAGCAGCAGATGGATCAGTCTTTACTTTTGTGAGGGCGTCACCTTCAGAAACAACATCATTCTTCCATGTGATCTTGTATTCAGGGTGCGCGTCAGCAAATGCTTTTTCCATATCTGCAAGCCAGCTTGCTCCGTCTGCCTGATCTTCTTGAGGCGCCCAAACACTTAAGGTCACGTTTTCAGTCTCTCCTCCTGCAGCCTTTCCGCCCTCTTGGTTTCCTCCGCACGCTGTGAGACCCGTGAGTGCCAGCCCAGTGATTGCAAGAGATGCAAACATTCTCTTCATCATCATTCTCCTTTAATTTCGGTTATTTTGGGTTGAAATGTACGTCTGTATTTTTAAGTGATAAGTAATGAGCTCCGTTGCCTACATGATTTATATCGATATTTGCATAGTAGCACTTATGAAAAATTTTGCAAGCATTTTCAGAAATTTCCACAAGTTTTTCCAAGCTTAGTGTGCATAGAGTGAAAATTTCTGTAAACTGCTGGTAATCTTGATAACTACATAGCAACGGGGCTTCGACCACGAAGGAAAAAGATGGCAAAAAAAATCAAACTTGCAGACGTGGCTGCACAAGCGAATGTTTCTATTGCCACCGTTTCCCGAGTGCTCAACAACGCATCTTCCGTTGCTTTAAGCACACGCCGAAGAGTGCTTTCTGCTCTCGATCTTCTCGGCTACGAGCGCCCAGAGAAACTCCGCAACAAAAACACAGCACTTGTCGGCATCGTCACCCCAGAACTTACCAACCCAATCTTCCCCGAAATAACCACAAGTCTCAGCGATGCCCTCATCACCCAAGGATATTTGCCGCTCATCGGCACCCAAACTGCAGGCGGAGCCACAGAAGATGCCTATATTGAAGCTCTTATCAACCAAAATGCCGCTGGAATCATCTTCCTGTCTGGTCGGCACGCAGACCAGACAGCTACCCTCGACCGCTATACACGCGTAGCAAATGCTGGAATTCCTTTCGTCACGATCAATGGCGCGAACCCACACCTGACTGCGCCCGATTTTTCCACCGACAATGAAGTCGCCGTCATCAAAGCAATCAAACATCTCACTGCTCAAGGGCACACCCGAATTGGCTTAGCCACAGGTCCTACCCGATATTGGCCTGCCCAAACGAAAGTGGAAACATTTCATACCGAACTTCAAAAATTCCCGGGAGTGACAGGATCACATACCGCTACTCTCTTTACCATTGGAGGCGGGCAGGTGGCAGCTTCACAGCTTATTAACCAAGGCTGCACCGCAATTATCTGTGCGTCCGACGTGATGGCGCTCGGTGCGCTGCGCTACTGCAACACACAAGGATTGCAGGTGCCAAAAGATATTTCGATTATTGGCTTCGATGATTCGCCGCTCATGGCATTCACCCAGCCTCCCCTCACATCTGTGCATCAGCCTGTGAGCGCAATTGCCGAGGCAGCAGTCAATACACTCACCACGTTGATTCAGGGTAACAAATCATATGTGAAATCCTTAGTGTTTACCCCCGAACTTATTGTGCGAGAATCCACGGGCATTGCTCCTGCCGAAGATACCTGACAATGCACCTTTGGGAAAACCTCAGCAGCGCTGACAACTATGCTTTCTCTCCGCTGTGAGTTTCCTTTCCGTAGCAATAACGAAAGTGACGAAAGCTCCTTCTGGCACCTGCCACTGATCGTAAACCTTTGCTCAATCGTCACTCTCTCAGCTTTCTTCTCAAGTTCCCTTTCCAAAGGAATCAAAATTTATAGATTTACATACGGCAATACATACAATAATTAAAGAAAGAGTAACTATGGCACACATATACCAATCCCCCGCTTGGCTCAAAAACGCAGTTTTTTATGAAATTTATCCGCAAAGTTTTCAAGACTCCAATGCAGATGGCATAGGCGATATTCAAGGAATTATCTCGCGCCTGGATTACGTGCATTCTCTTGGTGCAAATGCGCTATGGATCAATCCTATCTTCGATTCTCCCTTCAAAGATGCAGGCTACGACGTGCGAAACTATGAAATGGTGGCACCGCGCTATGGCACGAATGCCGACCTAATCGAGCTTTTCGATCAAGCTCACGCGCGTGGTATGCACGTACTGCTCGATCTTGTGCCTGGGCATACAAGCGAAGAACACCCGTGGTTTATTGCTTCCAAAGAAGCAGATCCGCTTGCACGCGCAGAATTTTCAGAGCGCTATATCTGGACAGATTCCTGGATTGCCGGCGGAGCAGGATATCCATTCATTGGCGGTGAAGCCGAACGAGACGGTACCTATATTCTTAATTTCTTCAAGAGTCAGCCTGCTCTCAACTACGGCTGGGCGCACCCACAATATCCTTGGCAATCGGAAGCTATGGGTAAAAATGCCCGAGCGACTGCTGATGCTATGGCGAAAGTTATGCGTTTTTGGCTTTCACTCGGCGCAGATGGTTTCCGCGTAGACATGGCAGATTCACTTGTGAAGGGTGACGACGAAGGAAAACCTGCCACAATCGCTACCTGGCGCTATATTTTCGATCAAGTACGCCCCGATTTTCCAGAGGCAGCTTTCGTATCTGAATGGGGTATCCCCTATCAATCGATGCAGGCAGGCTTCGATATGGATTTCTATCTCGATTGGCATTGGGGAGGCATACCAAACGGATATGCCATGCTGCTGCGTGACGCCCCAGACTCCAGGAAACGTGATGGCGATAAAAGCTATTTCAATGCTGATTCTGGCACTGGTATTGAAAACTTTTTAGAGCAATACGAGCCGCAGTTACGCAGTGCTGAAGAAGCAGGCGGCTATTTCAGCCTTATCACCTGCAATCACGATACAGCACGCATCGCGCCACGCTTAGAGGAACGCGAGATCAAACTCGCATACGCTACTATCCTAAGCTTGCCTGGCGTGCCTTTTATTTACTACGGCGATGAAATCGCTATGAATTATCAAAACCTGCCCACTAAAGAAGGCGGGTACGTGCGTACGGGCACGCGCACTCCAATGCAGTGGGATCAATGCGCCAAAAATATGGGTTTTTCCGATGCGGATGCAACGTGTCTTTATTTGCCGATTATTGACGAACTAAATACCTCTTCCCTGCCCAACGCTCCAGAGGATACGACTATCTCTAAGATCTCTAGTATTCGGTACACTCCCAACACACTAGACTCTTCAAACATACCGAGTAGTTCAAGCAGCCTAAACGTCCGCAGTGCCATAGAAAATCCGCATTCTCTATGGCACACTATGCGTGAGATTATTGAACTTCGTCACGCAATGCCAGCGCTCGCAGCAGATGCAGAATTTGAAATTATACGTGGGCGAGGGCGCTGCTTCGTTTTCAAACGTCATCCACGAAATCTTGAAGATACCTCTTCTTCGATTATCGTAGCAGTGAACCCAAGCCGTGAAGCTGTGTCGTTCGATATTAACGAGCTAGGCGTTAGCAAGCAATACGCAAAAGCCGACTCTATTATGTTTTCAATTGGGCAGGCTACATGGGATTCAGAGCATCTTCAATTAAGTGCGCAAAGCTTTTGCATTATTAAGGAAAACTAAGGTAAGCACAATGCCTGACGCCATATTCAGTAAAGTTTAGCGAGCTATACAATGGCACTTAGTGTGTTTGCTTGTGCGGATTTTCATAGAAGCAAATGCACTAAGTATCTGCCATATAAAACAAGCTCAAGCTAACTAAGCGTTCTTTGCTGTTTCCTTAAATTCTATTTGCGTATGTCAGCAGGGCAACCTGCTGATGTGCCAGCACGTCAGCACGTCAGCACACCAACACACCAGAGTAGCTCCCGTATGGACGCAGATAGGATTTATTAAGGCAAACGTATGTAGAGCATTCTTATATATTTAAGAAAATATTCAATTATTTGTAAAAAACCTGTAAAATGGATATGTCTTGTGGCTAAAATTTTTATCTATAGAATGAAAGAATTTTCTTTTCTATGAGTACACGAAAAATCTCGATAATAGTAGGCGCTTTAACTCTAGCACTCCTCGTCATTGGTGCAGGAGTTTACGTTGGATTTCATTTTTTCGATAATCGAGCGCTGCCCAATACTTACGTTGGTGAGCACAATGTAAGTGGTCTGAAAGAAAAGGAAATTCAGGAGCTACTTGAAAAAACTGCTGCTGAAAATACTGTAACGTTCTATGGAAAAGATATCGTGCCTGCTCAAGCTAAATTAGCTGACATGGGAATCAAAATAAAATCGAGTGAAACAGCAAAAGCAGCAACAGCAGGGAATCGTATCTGGAGCAATTATGCAAGCTGTATCTTCAAAAAAACAGATATCGCACCTCTCTTAGATACCGACGAAACGAAAACACTCCAATTTGCTGCAACTCTCACAGAGGATACTCCTGCCATACCACGCCCTATCAACCCAGAAGTGATTTTCAACGACGATAAATTTGAAGTAAAAGAAGGAAAAGAAGGGCGAGGAGTATCTTACGAATCAATTATTGAAGCAGGAACTCAGCTGGTTTCAGCAACCAAAGATATACGTTTCGAAGGAAATATAACCACTATAAAACCAGAGAAAAATCCTGATCAGCTCAATACACAGGCTCAAACTGCCAATAAATTAATCACTCCACAGATCGCCGTTACCAGCGGTGATCAGACTTTCACTGCTACACCCGAAAATAAAGCTTCTTGGATTACTTTTAACGCAGAAAACGTATCCATAAATCCAGCAGCAATCAACACATGGGTAGAAGAGCAAGCATCTGCTGCGCAAACCGAAGGCGAAGCAGGATACCGCTATGTGGCAAATGATGGCGAGGTCCTGCGCGTTATCACTGAACCCGTCATTGCCACAACCGTCACAAATAAAACTGAAGTAGCTGGCGAGATTCTCAAAAATATAAAAGATCACCAAGATGCTTCACCATCGTTCACAATAGAAGAAAACGAGCCGCAATGGGAAGAAAGAGAAGTAGCTCGAGGAGCTGAATATCTTGCGTATCCAGCAAAAGAAGGCGAACGTTGGGTAGATATTTCTCTATCGACGTATAGAGTGACCGCATACATCGGAGGTAGAGCACAAGCCTCTTACCCAATGGTCCCTGGTGCACCTGGCTACCGCACTCCCGTAGGAAGATTTGCTGTTTACGGAAAAAATCGCTTACAAGATATGAGGGGATATAACAACGATGGCAGTGAATATGAGACCAAAAACGTTCCTTACGCAACCTATTTCTATGATGATATAGCTATGCATGGATCATCAGCGTGGCGGTCGGAATGGGGAATGGACGCCGGCGCGGGAGGGTCTCATGGCTGCGTCAATATGCCTGACGAAGGTGCAGCCTATATGTTTAATTTTACTTCTATTGGCACCGTCGTATCTGTGCACTACTAGGACTATCCATACCTAATGCGCGCAGTGCACTATTGGAGAGAAAACCGTAACTGCTATAAAGCCCATAAAGCAGATGGTGTATAGGAGGTAGCGCATAACGCACAGCACATAACGCTTGTTTCTCTTCGTTATACCTTGAGAGATTATTTAGTTGCGATTTCTATGCTAGCTAGCTTGGGATTTACCTCTAGGAGGAAAATCGTCAGGAATTTAAAGCAACACAGTCTTCTCAATATTTCTACTTAGCTGTGCGTTATACATCTAGGAGCTTAACTGTGTATCCGAATTATCTTGCTCTATTGCCTAAGGATTTATGGGGAGAGGAGGATTTTGGCGTATAGGTTGTACTGCAGGATGTTTTGGCTGGTTTTATTCTTGTGCATTATCTGCTTGTGTGTATAGTTACCTGTTGTCGTTAATGCCTCCTGTTTCTAGAAAACTGAAGAGCATCCTGAATTTTGTTCTGCTTCTTATACGGGGATCAATTTGTTGACTCGTATTAGATTATAGCTGGCGATTATCTCGCCAGAGGGAGCTGTATCCGAGTGCCTCGTGGAGACGCTCGTAATTCCAGCAGTGAATCTGGCGTGATTCCAGCAGTAGACCTAGTTCAACGTAGCAAACTCGACCTCGATCAAAGAGACGCCCATGGGCCTGTGAATAAAAAATGAGTTCGCTCTTATATGAGTCGTTAACCGCTTCAGCTAGCGTATTATCGTAGCTATTTCTTACACTTCTGGTATAGAGGGGTGATTACCCAGCGAACGTTTCTATCGCTATAGGAACACTCGTATATCGAAATCCGTGATCCGACTAGTACAGCAAACCAGACAGGCACTCTTTAACGTTCAGGAGCGCCTGCTCTAACGCCTCTAACAGCAGCGCGTCTATTTTCATGGTCGATCAAGTAACCCGCTTTCATAATCTTCCTCACTTGAGTGTGTGAACGCACTCGTAAAACGATTCAGCAGCTAGCTCGCTCATCTCGTCAAAATCAGTGAGCGTGCCATAATCTGGATTGACGTCGAAATAATCG
>ERZ1034969.63-NODE-63-length-71181-cov-17.992647_pt1 | contig 71181 bp, 50 predicted proteins | sample MGYA00520624_ERZ1034969 | MGnify/ENA primary metagenome ERZ1034969 (study PRJEB33766, sample SAMN09781776) | gut metagenome | biome: gut microbiome | host: Homo sapiens | place: Madagascar | study: EMG produced TPA metagenomics assembly of the PRJNA485056 data set...
CGGTCTGCTGGCAGCCGTCGGTCGCGCTCGGGGCGGTCATCTCCACGCCCGGCCATGCGGCGTTGTTCACCGCGGTCGCGCCGTCGCCGGTGTACACGTACGCGTACATCTTGTCCCAGCTGGACGGCTTGGCGGCGTAAATGGTGTTCGTCTTCACCGGATCCAGCGGCGGCTGACCCGTTACTGTAACCTTGATTGAAGCGGACTTATCGCCAGCCTTCGCAGTAATCGTGGCGGTACCGGCGCTCACCGGCGTCACGGTACCATCGGAGGCAACCGTGGCAACGGACGTATCGGAAGACTTCCAGGAAACAGCCACACCAGCCGGGTCGGTGGTGGCGGTCAGCTGCTTGGTCGTGACGCCATCGGAGATGTCGGTGGTGTAATTGCCCTCGTTGATCTTTACGGACGTAACCGGGGTCACCACGCAATTGCGGGCTTCCCAAGTGCCGGAGGAGGTATTGCCGTTCCAAGCGTAGTTGCCGTCGATCGAAAGACCGGCCGCATCCTCGCCATCGGTGGTGTCGGCAGGATACTTCTTGGTGTTGGTGGCGTTGCCGTCGTTGAAGATGATACGGGTGTTGTCGCCGACGAGATCGTCAGGAATCTCGTACTTGTATTCGCCGTCCTGACCGCAGGTGTCGGACGCGGCGACCTTCGTCATCAGTTCGCCCGGCCACTTGGCGTTCTCCTGCAGGGTGGTGGCGTCAGGATCGTCCACATACACGTATGCATACAGGTTGCTCCACGCGTTTGGCTTCTTTGCATAAGCCGTGCTGGTAGCGTTCGGATCCTTCTTTGTACAGGTGAATTCACCGGAAACCGTCTGGCCATCCGCATCCTTGCCCTGTACCTTCACGGTAACAGTGCCACCGACAGCGGTGGAAGCGCCGACGGTGATGGTGTCGCCGTCCTTATAGGAGCCGGATTTGCCTTCGGAAGTGGTATAGGTGGTGTTCGTGGCGTTGCTCGCGTTCAAGGTGACGGTGGTGGTGTTCGTCTTGAACGACTTGGAACCGCTGGCGGAAACCGAAGCGGAGTTGTCGGTGAAGAACACGCTGATCTTGCCGGCGGGAGCGGAACCGGAGGTAATCTTGCCGCCGGAAACGGTGATCTTGCCGCCGGAGACCTGATCGGTGTAGGAACCGTCATCAAGGGTGGTGGTGGTTCCAGCCAGGTTCTGGGTGTCACCCATGTTGGTGATGGTCACGCCATCGTTCTTGGAGTTGCCATCCTTGATGTAACGCTCGACCATAAGGCAGGAGTTCGCGCCGCAATTGCGCATGTATTCCGCGGCCTTGTTGTTGTTCATGGTGTTGCGGAAGTGGTTCACGGCAACGACCTGCGGATCCTTCCAGGAGTCGGAGCCGGCGTCGCCAAGCTGGCTCTTCTCAGCGAACTGCGGCTGATCGCCGCCGGAACCGGTCGGACGGTCAAAGTACAGCGGCATGCTCTGGGAACGGGAGCCGATGACGCCCCACCCCATAGTCATTTCCCATTCGCTCATCTTCATGGACGCGCCATAATCGTTGGGCTTGTTGGAATAGTTATCGTGCGATTCCACCCAGGAAACGAGATTGTTGCCACCTGCGGCGTTGTCCCAATTGTTGAGGTTGCCAGCATTCAGATTCTTCGAGCTCAACGCGCCGCGGAGCTTGATACCGTAGTAGGAAGCGGTCACACCGCCGCCATGACGGCTGTTGTTGGCGAACAGTTTGGCGTAATCGGCGTCACGGGAGATGGAATCCTGCAGCACTTCACCGTACTGGAACTGCGCGCCGTTATTGAGCACGATGTTCCAATACTGTGATCCGTCATATTCGTCCGGCAGCTCGATGTGCTTGGCCGCATCGAAGCGGAAGCCGTCCACGCCATCGTTCACCGCCTGTACCAGGTAGTCATGCATCATATTGGCGGTCTCGGTCTTCGAGGTGTTGATGTCGTACAGGCCGAGCAGCTTGCAGTGGGTCACCTGGTAACGGTTGTTCCAATCCTGCACATCGCCGTCATTGCAGTCGTGATGGTACAGATCGGACTTCTTCCAACGGTCTGAGATGGCGTTCCATGTGGCGGTCATATGGTTGGCCACCACATCGACGATGATGCGCACGCCGTACTTATGCGCGGTGTCGCACAGGCTCTTGAGATCGGATTCGGAGCCCATCACCCAGTTGCCGATGGTGGTGTCGGTCGGCTGGTACACGTAGTACCAGTTCTCGGTGAAGATCTTGCCCTTGTTGCCGGTGTGGATGGCGGAGATCGGCTCGGTCTGCACGGAGGTGTAGCCGGCTGCCGCGATATCGGGAATGTTCTTCTCGATGGTCTTGAAGCTCCATTCCCAAGCGTGCAGGGTGGCGCCTTCGCTCATCTCCTTCGCCAGACCGTACTTCTTTCGGGCCTGTTCGAAGGTGACGTTTTGAACAGTGTCGGCGTAGCTGTCGCGGCCGGTGTTGGCTTGCGCTGCGGTACTGGCGATTGCCAAGCCGCCGAGGGCGGTCGCTGCGGCGGTTATGCCGACGACCACCTTCTTGCTGATCTTCAGACCTAGCATTTGCCAGGCCGATGTCGGTTTCCGGTGCTTCATAGCTCCTTTATTCCTTTTCTTAATCCCTTATAACGGGGGTTCATCTTCTTTGATAGCGTTTGCACTATTGCGAACGTATGCTGTTTATTTTATACCTTTTCTAGGGTACTAAAGTGCGAAAAGCCTTGGAAAAACAATGAAAATCGTTGCTGAAACAACTCTTTCATTTGTGAAAATGTTTGCAAAGGTGGTACTTAATTGATGGTGTTTTGTGCCACCCTAACTTGTTGTGTGGTGGGAGTATATTCGGCGATGCCCTGAAAATGCAATCCAGTTGTTGTCGATGCGTCAACCCTGCAAATCTTTCTCATTTGTGCAAGTGGGGGTACGGGGGTGCTGCTGGATGTGGGCTTGTATATGCTCTATCCAATTTGATGGGGTGGTGGTTTGTTTAAGTGGCCTATGAAGAGTTGCGTTTAATTGAATTTGCCGTGCATTGCGGTATTTCTGTATATTTCGGAATACTTGATGATGTGACTGACTGAAACAATCTAGTATTTGTTTTCAGGGAAAGGGGAATGATGGTTGAGTACATTGACGCAATTGCTAACTGTGTTATGGCCCTGTTGGCTGTGGTGGCATTCATAGTGGCTTTCTCTGAGTACTGCTTGCATAAGCGCGAGTTAATTGATGTTTATCTGGAACGGAGTATTGCTTGTTGTCAGAAAATGCTGGAACATTCGTCTAGATTTTGGGGATATGCTCCTATTTTTTGTGGTAATGCTGAACTTGCCGCTGCCCAGTATTATTTATCTCGGAATCCGGAGTTAAAGGGAAGCGAAGAGGATGTAATTGCTCCTTTAACGTATAATGAATGTCTACTTCAAGCGCAAGAAGAACAGAAGAACTTTTCTTTATTGCAAACAGAAATGGAAGAAATGCGAGCATTTCAGCGTTTACTTGCTTCGTATCTAAAAATTATTTGTTCTCTGCAAAATGAGTCGCATGGGAAAAAACGAGAAAAAGTGCAGATTCGTAAGATTTGCATTGCTTTGAATGAAATTTCTGAGAGCTACGTAGGCAGTGTTTTTGTGGCTTACTTTGATTTCTCCAATGCTGATAATCGCCATATTTTCAAAAAAAGACATAATTCGAATGGCTTCTCAGATAAAGAAATTCGACTTTGGGAAAATGAAGTTATCGGTCAAAGTGAAAGCGGAACTGTTCCTTTGAAAACATTGCTGGACTGTAAGATGGAAGTGTTAAATAGCGCAAATGGCGATAGTCGCTATACGCTCAATCTTTCCGATGAACTTTTCCATAGCGTGGAAAAGCGATTCATCGATTGTCTTGCTGAGCTGACAAAGCTGATGTGAAGAAAGTCTGATGAATTTTCATGTAATCATGGGTAGGGGCTGCGGACGTTTTTTGGAGATGATCATACAGCCATTCCTCGGCTTTGCCTGTATTGTACCGGGCCCATCCAACCAAGCGACCGTTTGATACGCTCGTGGTTATACCAGTAGATGTATTCTTCGACAAGGGCGAGCACCTCGCCGCGGTTGCGTTCCTCCTAATGCTCGGGGTAGAAGGCCTCGACCTTCATACGCCCGAAGAAGCCCTCCGCTGCTTTGACGAGCATCCTGTTGGCGAGCTCCGCGTTGGGGCTGAACCCGGTGTCTTTCGTCAAATAAATTTGCGTGTCGGGGGCCGGTGACATTTTGTTGGACTCGTCATTGATTCCATCACCACCAATCATGCCACAAGACCGAGCCCGCGTCGACGGTCCATGATGCCCGTGTCCGAACTCCGTCTTGATGCGCTTGTCCCGATACCAGACCATGTAGTCGTCCAGCATGTTTATGAACCCGTCCATCGAAACGCCCGCGAAGCTGCGCTTGTGGAAGAACTCCTGCTTGAGACGGCCGAAGAACCCCTCCGCGGCCGCGTTGTCCGGACTGCATCCCTTCGCGCTCATCGAACGCGTCAGGTTGTTGTCCTTGCAGATGCGGATCCACTCGGGCCACCGGTAGTGGCAGCCACGGTCGGAATGGATGATCGGCTTCTCCCCGTCCCTGAGCGTGGAGCACGCGTCGGCGAGCATGCCGTTGGCCAACGCCGCGTTCGGGCTGGTGCCGATCGTCCACGCGACGGGAAGCCCGTCGTAGCAGTCGATCACGGGCGACAGATAGGCCTTGCCTGCGGGAATCGAGAACTCCGTGAGGTCCGTGACCCACAGCATGTTCGGACGCTCGGCGTGGAAGTCGCGGTTCACCAGGTTCTTCGGCGCCTTGGCCGGCTCGCCCTTGTACGAGCTGTACCGCTTCGCGCTCTTGAACAGGGGCGCCAGGCCATGCCTGGCCGTCAGCCGCATGACCCGTTTCGCCGATACCCTGACGCCCATGCTTTCCGGCTCCAGGTGGACCCGCTTGTACCCGTACCCGCGCTTGCTGTTCTCGAACGCCTCGCGCACGAGCTCCAGTAGACCGGAGTCCTTGTCGGGACGTTTCATGGCGTTGAGCTGGTAATGGTACGTGCCGCGCGCGATGCCGACCACGGGCAGCAGGCTTCCGGCGGTCACGCCGAGCCTCTCACTGGTCTGTTTGACGAGGACGGCCTTCTCTCGGCTGGCCGGGCTTTTCCGGGACTGCGCCCGGCTCTTTTCCCAACAGCTCCAACGTGCCCTTCCGGATCGCGATCTCGATGTCCGGTTCCTTCTTCTCCCGGCCGCTGCCGCTCGACATCGGCGTCCAACTCGTCCAGACGGGTCCGCGTCTCCGCCAGCCTCTTCTCCAGCGCCGCCACCGCGTCCGCCAGGCCGGCGGCGGCCGGCGGCCGGCGGCATGGCCGCCGGCGTAGAGGGCTCCACGCTGGTTTTCCCCTCCCCGGCCGTCGGGGGCTTCCTTCTGGGTTGTTTTGCTTCAATTTTTCTTAAGCAATTTCTGCACTGTTTTTCCGCAGCATAGGCTGCTGGTTTCCAGCAGGAACTGCACCATATGACCGCCCAGACGAAAACAGGCACCGGCCCGCCGTGCCTGTATATTCCCGAGACGCAGCCCAAAAACAAATCCGCCGGCTGCAGCCGGCGGCGCTCGGGAAGGAAAGGACGATGGCGATACCGATGCCAAACCGCAAGATATCAGGAGACTGGACCGTCAGGGAGTGTCCAGGTCGGAGATCGCAAGGAGGCCGGACGTGGACCGCGCCACTGTCGCGAAATACGCCGATATGGACGACATGACGCCGAAAAACCGCCCATGGACAGGCGCCAGGGCTCCAAGATCGACCCGTACGCGGCGTTGGTCGACGGATGGCTCGAGGCCGACCGCATGCTGCCCCGCAAGCAGCGCCACACCGCCAAACGCGTGCATGACAGGCTCCGCGCGGAGACCGAGTACGACGGCGAGTACACGACGACGCCGGGGTACGTGAGACGCTGGCGCGAGGCGAACCGGAGCGGTTCCGACGGGTACGGCGAGCTCGTCTGGGCGCCCGGCGTCGCGCAGATCGATTTCGGTGTGGCGAAGGCCCGCATCGTCGGCGAGCTCGTGGACGACCACTGCCTGGTCGTCACGTTCCCCCATTCGAACATGCGGTACGTGACGAGCCTGCCCGGGGAGAACGCGGAATGCCTGTGCCACGGGCTGATCGAGGTGTTCGAACACATCGGCGGAGTCCCTCCCGTGATCGTCATGGACAACGCCACCGGCGCGGGACGCAGGAACGCGAGGGGCGAGGTGACGCTCACCGCGGTGTTCGACGCGTTCCTCGCGCACCACCGCATCGACGCGAGGTTCTGCAACCCCTATTCCGGTTGGGAGAAAGGCGCGGTGGAGAACGCGGTCGGGTTCCTCCGCCGCAACCTCATGGTCCCGCCGCTGGAGACCGAGACCCACACGCAGCTCGGACGGATCATGCTCGACAGATGCGACGCGCTGGCCGCCTCGTCGAGGCATTACCGCAGGGGCGCCGCCATCGGGGACGTGTTCGGGGAGGACCGCGTGGCGCTGATGCCGTTGCCCTCCACCACGTTCGACCCGATCAGATGGGAGAGCCGCAGGGCCGACAAGTACGGGCAGATAGACATCGACTCGAACCGGTACCTCGCCGGCCCGGCGTTGCACGGAAGGAGGCTCCTGGCCGCGGTCCGCTGGGACAGCGTGCAGATCACCGACCCCGGCACCGGGGAGATCGTCGCTGGATACCCCCGGATATACGGGCGGAGCCCGTCCACGCTGCAGGACCCGGAACTGGCCATGCCCATGCTCGCGGCCAAACCCGGATCCTGGAGGGAATCGTCGATACGTCCCTATTTCCCCGAGGACGTGCGCGCATGGCTCGACGAGGCCGATTCCAAACGCCTCGCGCAGAGCCTCAGATCGATAGGCGCGGCATGCGCCGCCGCCGGTTTCGGCAACGCGGTCGTGGCCGCGAGCCGGGCGATAGCCGACAGGCCCGGCTCGGCGTTGGACGAATCCATGCTCGTCACCCTCGCCCTGCGCGCACGCGACGCCGACGACGGCTCCATCACCGACGACGGGCCCGACCTGGCCGGATACGACCGGTTCATCACCGGGAACGGCGGAAAGGAGGCGGGGCGATGAACGGCGCGAACGGCCGGAACACGGCACGCAGACGCAGGGCCGACACCATCGCCAGATGCGAGAGGATCATGGAGACGGCCAGACGGCTGCCGTTGACACGGGACGTGCTCGCCGAGGCCATCGAACGGGCGACGCCCGCCCAGCTGGACCTGATGGAAGGCTGGCTCGACGCGGAGATCGAGTCCAGGGAACGGTCGAAACGCGCCAGGCTCCTCAAGGCCGCGGGATTCCCGAACGCGAAGGACATCGAGGGATACGACTGGTCGGATCTGCGCATGCCCGCCGACTGGGGGCGCGCGCAGCTCGAGACGCTCGACTTCGTCGACCGTTGCGAGGACCTCGTGCTCTATGGGCCCGTCGGCACCGGCAAGACCCATCTCGCGGTCGCGTTGGGCAGGCTCGCGTGCATGCGCGCGATACCTGTCAGGTTCTTCACCGCGACCGGGCTGCTCATGCGGCTGCGCCGCGCGAAGCGCGAGGACCGGCTCGACACGGAGCTCCGGCAGATCGCCAAGGCGAGGCTCCTGATCATCGACGAGTTCGGCTACATGCCGATCGACGAGGAGGGTTCTAGGCTCCTGTTCCAGGTCATATCGGATTCCTACGAGACCCGGAGCGTGGTCTACACCACGAACATCGAGTTCTCCGGCTGGGGACGCGTGCTCGGCGACAAGAACATGGCCGCCGCGTTGATCGACCGCACCGTGCACCACGGCAGGCTCGTCAGATTCGAGGGAGGCTCCTACCGCAGCGAGCACGCCCTCATGACCAGATAGCCAGGAAGAAAAGGGCGGCGGGTTCCGACGGCGCAGTTTCCGCTGGAAACCAGCCGCCTATGCTGCTGAAAAATAGTGCCCATACTGTGGACGCCAACTTGCAGAAACACAGCCGTCCACAACTGGGTCAAGGCGTATCGCAAGGGCGGCATGGTCGCGCTGCAACCCAGGAACAGGAACGCCAGCCAGTTCAACAAGCCCGCGCCGCGACGAAGCCGGAACGCCGGAGCCGTCGGCGATGACGCGGAGGGATGCAGTCCGGACAATGCGGCAGCGGAGGGGTTCTTCGGTCGTCTCAAGCAGGAGTTCTTCCACAGGTGCAGCTTCGCGGGCGTCTCGATGGACGGGTTCATCAACATGCTCAACGACTACATGGTCTGGTACCGGGACAAGCGGATCAAAACGTAGTTCGGCATGAGCATCATGGGCCGACGCAGAATGCTGGGTCTTGTGGCATGATTGGTGGTGATGGAATCAATGACGAGTCCAACAAAACGGCACCAGCCCCCGCCGTACACGTTTATTTGACCATAAACAGAATTCAAAGCTACAGGCTCCATTCCCAGTCATGGTGGCTGGGGTATTCTTTCAAGCGGCAGAGCGCGTGCCCTGCACCATGAATATTGAGTTTGGTTGGGAACACATGTCCGCTTATTTCTCGCAGGCTCTGTTTTTGGACAAATGCTCGAGCTCTTTATCCATATTGTCAATGTCTTTGTTCAGTAAAGCGCATCTGCTTGATATAAATATTTTATCGACTAGGGAATTGTGGTTATGTTTTCTGAATAATGATATTAGCCATAACGCATGGAAAATTAGAATAACGATATAATATATTAAGCAAGACTGGGAAATGAGCCATAGAGTCGCAATAAATATTGCGTTAAAGAAAAGTGATGTAAAAATTATCAAATGAGCAAATAAAAAGTTTCTTTCTTTTCCGAGTTTCTTGCCTAGAACATGTAAAACATCGTTTTCTGCGGCTGGTTGTGACAGAAAGAATGAGAACAAAAGTGTAAAAAATATCAAAGGGATAAAAGATGTAAATGAAACAAACATTCCAATAGGGTTGAATACTAGGAAGCAGTATATTGCTTCGCAAATTATAATATAATAGTTGAGACTGTTTGTTACTTTAGGTAGATATTCTTTCATAGTTGCAACTTTTTGAGCAATGGACTCAATGAAAGAAGACAGCAAACGAATGTTAAAAACGTATTTTTTAGGATTGGATTGTTGATCTTTGTATGAAATTTGTTCGATGATTTGTCGGTAGACTTCGCGATAATTTTTAAGTTTCTTTTCCCACTCACTGAGCTCTTCGATGTAATTAGAATTGGTTAAGTTGCCTATATCTGTTAAGCAGTATGACGCTAAAAGGAGCGCGATGTTAAGAATGACTCCCCAAATTCTATAGCTGTTGAAGGTACTCAAAACTGTTGCACCACTGAAGATGCTGCTGAATAGAAAAATAAGGAGGGAGAGGTCGGCTATTTTTCCTGCTGCTTCTTTTTTGTCGCCTGCTTTGGTGAATGCAATTGCGATGGCGAGGGTGGATTGCACAGCTATTAATGCCAGCAGGATATTGATCGAATCATTATTTCCGAGGACTGTTGCCATTGCAACGCATGTTTCCATCGTTTTTGCTTGATCGAGTGAGAATAAGCCCTGTAGGGAGCTCAGCGTTGCTTCAATCGGTGGAATGCTGCATAGCGACATTCCATTTATATTTGGGATATTTTCATGTTTGTTCAAGTATCGTTGAATCTCTTTAATTGCTTGACCGCTGAGACTTGACAAATGTGGATAATTGTATGTAAGCCATGCAGAGAAGGCGAAGCCTAGGGAAAAAAGAGCAATTGCTATTAGTATATAGTGGGAAATATTGTTTGAAAAGTATGTTTTATATGGTCGATATATATTATCGATTCGTGAAAAAAGATAGGAATATTCGAAAATATTCTCTTCAGAATCTTCTGCGTTCTGTTGGCTGTTTTTATTCTCTTTTACCTTGTTGTTAGCGTTTTCTATATTCGTCGCTGCCATATAAGTTCCCTTCTCATGTGTTTATAATATTAGAATTATATCTTTTTTCTGATGAAATAAAAAACGGATTTACATCCCTGTATGAAGAGCATGTTTGATCATCATGAAGCTCTCTTACATGGGAATTTGCTCGCCTTAGAATCTTGTCAATGTCTTCGGTGGTCGAGTTTTTTTTATCTTTGACTACGCGTTTGTCGCATTATAAAGATATCTGATGAAGAAGCGTTCTCGATATGCGATAACGTTGGTCGTAAAGTATGCGAGTATTCGCCTATCGAAGGAATTGAGTTGTATCCTTATGATGCCCAAAAGTGGATATTTTTCGGGCATTGTACTTATTTAAAATCAAGAGGGAGCATGGGGGTGTCTCCGTTTGAGGCTTCTGCATCGTTTACGGTTTTACCTTCAAAAAGTTTGTCATCGTCCGATAGCTGCAGAATCGTCAGTTTTTTCTGTTCGGTTCTGCTGATGTGCGATGAATCCAATTTCTCTTTGAGAACGGCCACAATATACTGGGCATCAATGTCGTTTGCAATGCTAATTATAGCGCGAAGATCGTCGCCTTCGACATTTTCGACAACATCGTGTACGACAAAGCGGGGAGCGTGTATTTGATTGGAAATTGCGAACTGCTGATATGCAAGATCATATGCAGCGATAAGCGATTTGCGTGTTCCTGTGCTTGAACCCGATAATGCGGAAATGGACACGGGGAACTTGCCAGTATCCGGTGAATATACTAAAGATGGACTTTCTTCGTTAATTCTCTGAGCAAATGGTGTAAAATATTTATTGAAAGAATCCATTCTAACTTGATAGATTGCGCTCTCTTCTTTACGTTCAGAGCCGCCAGTCGAATAGCTGTCGATATTTTTTTGAAGAGAAGTGAGATTGTCTGTGTAACGATTAAGAGTGTCGATGATTTCTTCGCACTTGCCAATACGTTGTTTTAATTGCATGAGATTATCTGATAGTTGTTCATACTCATCAATGTTTTCCTTGCCTATAAGGGATAGATATCTATTGTTTCTGGCAAGAAGGGTCTGTCTTTTTGTCTCAAGTATGGCTCTCTCTTTTAGGAGATCGGATTCAATATCTTTAAAGTATGAAATCTTATTGTCGCATAGCTTATTATTGAATTTAACCATGTCTTCAAATGTTTTGTTGATATCGGGAATTTTTGAGCAAACTTCATCAAAGAATTTTCGTGAAAGATCAAGATTTGCCTGACGCTTTTTCTCCGTTTCAGCATCTTTAAGAGCCGATTGAATCTGCTCTATTTTGTAGTTCAGCTCGCTAAGCTGATCGGTTAATTTTGTATACTCGTTTCGGACTGAAGCTATCTTGTCCTTATTCTTCTGATATTCATTGGGGTTAAGAATGTTGTCCGTCTGAGCTTTCGTTCGTTCGTAGGAGCTTTCTAAAGCGCTAAGTATTTGGCGCTGTTGTTCAATGTTATCAACGGTATTAACCCGCTTGTACTCTTTTAAGGATTCTTTCGCGTGACTTAATTCGGTAGTGAGCTGGCTTAATTTCTTATCAAGCAATGGATCGGAAATATTAAATAAAAAATTGTAGACGCAGCGGTATGTCGCAGAATTTGTTTGTGTAAGGTTGCGAAGGAAAGTGTTGTTATCGCTTCTTAGAGAGACGCGCACAAAAGAATTGATAAGTTGCCTAAATGTGGGAGTATTGTTGTCAATTCCAAAAAGGAGACTATTTAGTTTTTTCTGATATTTTCTTATGGTTAACTGTTTGTTGTTGATGTAATAATTGCCCTTTGGAAACAAATCTACCCTTAATTCGACCACCTTGCCATAAGGTGATTCAAATTTTTGTACAAGAGTCATTTCAACGGCAATACGCTTCTCGTTAATGAGATCTTGTAAAGCTATTGCTGCAGTATTGGTGTCGTGGTCCTGATAGATTCCTTCTTTGTTCTGCGCCCCCATCAAAACATCGATGAGTTTGAGAAAAGTTGTTTTGCCGACTTTATTATGTCGATTAGAGGCTTCCGCGTCTACTATAAGGTTAGCGCCTTTACGAAAAGATATTTCCCGCATGATTGTCTTCGTCGCTGTATTGAGAATACGCAAAGATTTAATGAACATGTAGGTCTCCTTTTTTGTCAACAGTTACGCAATCCATTAGATACAAGAAATCAAGAGCCATTAGAAAGAAATCGTAATTTACTTTTCTGCTTATAAAATCAGCTGTGATCTTTTGATACAGATTTGAGGCATTTATACTGTTGTGCGTCTTGAGATAGTCATAGATAGATGCGGCGAGGTAATAGACGGTACTGGTAGGCTCATTATTTCGGTCAAGAAGCAGCATGTCGCTCCTTTGGCGTTTCTAAGATCTTGCATTTTGAAATCCCGTAGGTAGTAAGAGCAATGCAGAATCGATCTATTGTTTCGGAATGGATTTTGTCAGCGTCAAATTTAGAATCATGAATGATTGTGTCTCTGAGGATTTCTTCAATTTTTCGAAGTTGAGAATTTCCGTCGCCTATGCTGAGGTTTCCATCTTCGTCGCGATTGGCTACTTCAAGGTACAAGTCACGGAGTCTCCTGACGATGTCCTCGCTGTTTGGATAGTCTTTCATTGCTCTGTCCACTTGGGCGTAGTCATAAGCATGTTCATCGATAAACACTTTGTGATGTAGTGCGTTATTGAAACGTAGTTTTTCATGAATTTGAGCTGGGTTTTGTAATGAGTATTCATCATTTTCGGAAGGAAGCGATGAATTGACAATATCAAGAAGCTCGTGAATATAACTGTGAGTTAAACGATGCGGACACATGTCTGCTGGAGAATAGTAGTTAGTTATTCGGTTATAGTTGACTGTATCGTGGTCGCCGTTAATCTGCGTATTTCCATTGCCGGAGGTGGACTGTGTGCTATTTAACATGGGTATTTACCTGATTGTCGGTACCTATTACCTGTGCATTACCGTTACCGTTTGCTGTAAGAGTGTTATTTTCATAACACTCGTAGATTTTTTGAATTTCTTTTTTGTTTTTAAATGAAGTAACTGTTGCAAATATCGAAAGTACGGAGGCTGCGATACCGAGTACAGTTGCAATTGTTTCCATAAGAATTGCCCTTTCTTTGTTGTTGAATAATCATATTACTTTTAACATGTGCTGGCGAATATGTGTTTTCTGTTACATTCTGTTGTCAAAACGTCATCAGCCCCCTGAACACCTTTATTTGATCACATACAGATGGGGTTTCCGGCCATAAACCATCAACTAGGCGCCTGACCGGACAAGTTCTGCACAATGACGTCAAAGCCAAGGACGGCTACATGACCATCTTCAAGAAAGCTCCGTAGCTCCATGCGTCTGCGTCCTTTGTCGGACTGTTTTTTCCAATAACGTATTTCATGCTTGGAAAGCGGTTAGACTGATTGCTATGACGAACTACGAAATGCGACTAGAACGAATTGAGCTGCAGAACTATAGGCAGTTCGGCGTCTTTGAAACGGATTTCGATAAGCGTTTAACAGTGTTGTGCGGTGATAATGGGGCCGGCAAGACCGCCGTGCTAGATGCTATTGCTGTTGCTTTGGGAACGTTCCTCATGCACGTGGACGGGCCAAACGCGCGTATTGTAAGTCCGATGCTTTCGGAATCTGATGTTCGTCTGCAGATCGGCAAAGCTGGTAGCTTGTCTTCGTATGAGCCACAAACTCCTACCGTTGTGGCAGCCCAGGGAACGGTGGAAGGAGAACGTATTCAATGGTCGCGTAAGCTGAATCGACTGGACGGACGTACCACGGTCAGTGAAGCGAAAAAGGCTTCCAAAATTTCGAAATGCATACAAGAAAGCATCAAATCTGATGTGAATGCAGTTTTGCCATTGCTGGCTTATTACGGTACGGGGCGTCTCTGGGTGCATAAACGCAGTATGAGTGGTATATCCAATGTATTCGAGAAGCGTTTTTCTCGTGCCAACGGGTACATTGATTGTCTGGATTCGGCCACCAATGAGAAACTCATGCTTGGGTGGTTCAGACATATGACCATGGTTGGATTGCAGTATGGGCAGCAGATCCCCGAACTTGCCGCGGTCCGTCAGGCGTTGTCAACATGTCTTAGGGATCTGTCGCCTGACTATTCGGATGTCACTGTTACGTATAGTTTGAAGCAAAACGCTCTTGTACTTACAACCGTGAATGAATCCGGTGAACAGTCGGAGTTGCCTTTTGACCGATTGAGTGACGGGTATCGTGGCGTATTAAGTCTTTTCGCGGATATCGCATATCGCATGGCTGTGTTGAACCCCAATAGCAAGGAGATTCTTTCGACTCCTGGAATTGTGCTCATTGATGAGGTGGATTTGCACCTGCATCCAAAATGGCAAAGCAGGATTTTGGGCGATTTATTACGTATCTTTCCTAATCTTCAGTTCATTGTGAGTACCCATGCGCCGAAGGTCATTGCTTCTGCGAAGGCGTCACAGGTGCGCAGGCTTGAGCGGATTGATGCAGTAGAATCCCATGAGGCTGCTGATCGGATTCTGCTGCTTGATCGGGATTTGCTTGGGCAGTCGTATCTGAATGGAGCCTATCCATCTGAGTGGGAACATTTCTTCCGCGGTGTTGAACCGGCTAGGGAGCTTTATGGGCATAGCGCTAACTCGATTCTCGAAGATGTTATGGGTGCCCAAAGCAGGCCAGAAGATGTGCGTGAACTGATGAATCGGTTCTATCAGCAGCTTAATGAAGGAAATTTAAAAGCTGCTGAAGGTACATTGAAGGTCCTAGAGAATACTGTCGGAGCCGATGATGATTCTGTCATCGGTGCGAGAAGTGCTTTGGAAACGGAGCGTTGGTGTGCTGAAAATTAATAAAAGGACGCCTCCTCCGGAATTTGTCGGCGCCGCCGTACGGGCAAAAAACACGTATTACTGTGCTTTGCCCGGAAAGAAAACGCCGTATGACCTTCTTGAATCCAAAGCGAAAGAGGCTTTAGGGAAGGCATTAGCTGCGGAGCAGGGGTATCTGTGCGTGTATTGCATGTCGCGAATTAGTGACCAGGATATGAAAATTGAGCATCTTTACCCAAGACATGACGAAATAGGAGAAGGTGCGGAATTAAGTGTTGAGTATACCAACCTGTTTGCTTCCTGTCGTGGTGGAGAGGGAGAGCCGAAAAGACTTCAAACCTGTGATACTCATAAGGGCAATACAATCGTTTCAGTCAATCCATTAGATGCTGACTCGATAGCAAAGATTTCTTATGGCTACGACGGCAAAGTGGGATCGAATGATTCTGATATTGAGCGTGATTTGAACGATACGCTCAATCTTAACGTTGAGAAGCTGAAAAGAAATCGGCTGGAAGCTTGGAAACGCATGCGAGAACGGATTGCAAGGAAAAATCTGAGCGGTCAAATTAAAGCATATGCTACTTTTATCAAGAAACAGGGGCAAATTGATTCAAGTAGAAAAGTGGAATATGCAGGTTTCCTGCTGTTCATGTCAAGGAAGGAACTAAGAAAATTGAAAGGAAAACAAAAAGGACTGCAGAATAAAAGATAATGTTCGAGATTTATCTCTTACATGTTAGAAATATGAAAGGTAAGTAAGGAAATCATACCATTATATCAATGGGGCTTATCGGGCATTGACTGAGTCGGCCAGCGGGGGATTCGGTCGGTTGCGCTTCCATCCAGAAACCTTATCCCACAGCAGATCGAACCAGTGCCCGCGCCGCCGGTCGATGGTGACGGCGAACAGTGCCTGACGGATGAAATCGAGCAGGGTGCAGACTGCATAGATCGTCAGCAGAATGCCGAGAATCCGTAGAATCGCCAGCGGCTGCTGATAGAGATTCTGCAAGTTGAACAGCCGGGTCCAGAGCAGTTTTTCGGACGCGGCGTAGTCGGTGATCAGGTACACGGCGAACGCGGATTGCGCGATCCGGTTGATGACGCGGCTGTGGAAGGTGGCGCGGTCGAATAGCAGGAACATGCCAAAGCCGACCATTACCACGGGCAGTTTCCAATCCCCGGCGATGAATATGCCTATGTTGTGACCGAGTAATGATAATGCTATGGAAACGCAAGTATAGAGCAGGAAGAAGCCGAGTCCAATACTGATCATCAGCCAGGTCTGTTTGGTGGTGAACGGCTTCATGTACCACTTATAGGCGGAAATTAGGATGAACAGGTAGATGAAACCGAAAACGCCGGTCAAGGCGGAATGCCCCAAGGTCTTGGGAATGAAGCTGGTCAGTCCAAAGATGATCAGCACGGTCGCGGCCAGCGCCAGATGATATTCGCGGCCAAGCGCCTTCAGCCCTTTGGAGAGGAAGGGGAGAAGAGCCAAGAAGATGGCGTAGGCGGTGGCGTACCACCATACGTCCATGGTCAATGGGGCGAAGCTTTTCACCATGAGTTTCATGCCTAGGTCGGCACGGTCGAATACGAGGTAGAACATCATGAGCGCGAGGCTCCAGAACAGGAGCTCGCGTTCCATGATCCACACGCGCTTCAGGTTGGATTTGATGGTCTGTTCCTTGTCGAGGAAGAACCATGCGGAGATGGAGAAGAAGATGACGACGCCGACCTTGCCGCCGCCCTGCATGACGAGTTGGAAGAAGATGCGTTCCGGTCCTAGGGGGAGTTTCAGCACGTCGTAGCCGTTATGGACGATGAAGTGGTGCATGAGGATCATGAACATCGCGATGATGCGCAATAGCTCGATGCTGGAATTCCTGCACCCCCCTGTTTGGGATTCTGGAGTGCGCCGGTGCGTTGCGTTTGATATGCGCCCCGTTCATACTCGTGCTTTGGTTGTTTCCGCCCATCATGCTTCTTTCTCTCGCTTATCTCTCCCGAGAATTCTACGGGGGTGGGATGACTGCATGAGGGGGAGTGTTTGCATCCTAGTGATTAGAACTCTTCGATTGGAGCGGTAATGGAATCAACGGTGATTCCAACGGAACGGCATGGTCCTAATCACTAGACTGAGCACAAACAGCACATACTCCGCGACGCGCTACTCACAATCGACGAGTGGTTCGTGGACAAGCCCGACGAACGGTTCAGACAGGTTCCTGCTCGAGCTCATGGAACTGCGCTACGACAACGCCAGCACCGCGTTCGCGACCCAGCTGGCGACCAAGGAATGGCGCAGCCGGCTCGGCGGCGACACCATCGCCGACGCCATCCTCGACCGCATCGTGCACAACACGGTATGGATCGACACCGGCGAGTCCGACATGAGGCAACGGCACGGGCAATCCATGCTCGAATCCTGACCATAGGGGGCCAGTGGCCTTGAAATGGTCCGCCACTGGCCTTCTTCGGCAATAACGGTGGCCTTGAAAACTGCAATAGATTACGTTCTGCTACTTATGCGTGTTGATGCGACCTGGAACAGAAACCTAGAGCCCTCTAGCCGACCGGCATGTAGCTGATTGTGATCCACACCCTAGTACTGAAATCGCATCGTTCATAAAAATCGATCGTGTGACTGTATTGCTTCTTGCGTGCTTTCGTTATAAAGGGTGCCAGCAGGGAGTCCAAGAAAGCGTCACCAGCTCCTCGACGTTGATGACATGGAATGTTGTAGGTAATGCCCGTAAATTGTGTATTCTGGAGCGCTGCCTAAGGAGTTATTTTTGGATTTATCTTATTTATTAACCTTTATGCGGTAGAGGACTATGTGGCTATCTCCAAGAAAACGCCGCAATTGCTTAGCTGGAGTTCATTATATATTTTTCGTATGCACGAAAAGTTTGTTTCCCGATTACCTCATCTCAAAGAGACTGCATCAATATGGGGCAGTATCTCTTTTGGTGTTGCAACAACGGTTCTTACCTTTTTCCCAAAAATCGGGCTCTTTGGGAAAGATATTAATAATTGCATTGTTCTGTTTGTGACTTGTGCTGTCTTTGTGGTAGGTGCATTGTGCCAGACAATGTTCGGAAAGAAAAATACAATATGGGAAAAAGGTAATAATAAAATCACTGCTATATATGGGAATATTCTTGATGAGGCTTCTGAGCATGAAGAAATTCGGGTTATACCAGTAAATACAGCTTTTGATACGATTGTTGATGCTCCTTGCTCAACTGATAAGCCGCTTGTTTCTCCCAATTCGCTTCATGGTCAATGGATTAAAAGGCAGAAATGTGAACAAGAAATCTTAAGGGATGAAATTTTAAAAAACATAAGTGAATCGTCATATCATGAAGTAAATTCTTCGCAGAAGAAACGTGGCAATCGTAGGGAATATACGATTGGAACATATTCTGTTATCCGCCGTAAGAATATAACATATCTGTTGGTCGCACTATCTGCTTTTGATATTAACAATGTTGCTCATAGTACGCAAACTGATCTTGAGACAGTGCTTCAATCGGTTGTGTCGTATCACAATCAATGTGGTCAGGGGGCCAAATTGATGATTCCTCTTATGGGGACGGCAAACTCAAGAATGAAATTAGATTATCAAGAATCTTTTGATATAATTAAAAATTATTTGTTACTTCGAAAAAAAGATATAAATGGGTGTATAGAAATCGTTGTGTATCAAAAAGATGCAAGTAAGGTCTCTATATGGAATTAGCTAGCTAATACAGAAAGGATATTAATGAATTATCGTAATGGCAATTATAGCGCCTTCTATGTCTCCGAGCCATTTGATGAGTACGCTTTGGGAGCAAGACAAGCTCGTGATTTCTGCTATTACTCGCTTCTTGGCGCATGGAAGGAGAAGGATCCCAATTTTCCTTTTATCGATTCGCATAATAAAACTTACTCTGTGAGAGACAGCAGTGATTGGGAGGGAACATTAAAACCTCGTTTGCATAAGCGTCTTATGAATTCTAAAAACATCATTCTGTTCCTTAGCAGCATTACAAAAGAAAGTCGTGCTCTGAAAGAGGAACTCCAGTATGGAATTGGAACTCTTCACCTTCCTGTTATTGTTGTCTATCCTGAATTCGAAAGTAAATCCGATATAGTTGATTCATCGGAGACGGATTTTTCTTCTAATGTTAAAACGTTATGGGATAATTTACCTATTTTCAAAAAACTAATGAATGCGGTTCCAACAATTCATATTCCTTTTAGGAAAGATCTGATTGCTCACGCTCTTTCGGATGAAGAATTTACTGTACAGAACGAGAGCCAACCTAGAACATGTTTCTATTCCATCTAATGAAAATATTTAGATGAATTAAGTATTAAATAATGTTTGAAGTTGTGTGCAATGCAGGCATTGGTTGTGTTGTGTGAAACTTTTCTGAATTGCGTTTAATTACTCGGGATGGGAAGTTGAATGAAAGAATTTTCGTATAGGAGCTGGTGACGTTTTATTGGACTCGTCACCAGTTAATTTGAACGCCATCGGCGTTTAAAATGGATACCGTCACTGGTGGCTCGGATGACTGGGGCTTATGAAACAGTATGACCCTTTGCACTCAATGAGTGCGAAGGGTTGCAGTCCAGCCGCCACAGCAGCGGAGGGGTTCTTCGAACGCATAAAGACGGATTCTGGTTATCCTGAGCGTTGAAAGAAACACATGCGAGACGAGGCGCTCGCCCTGATTGACGGGTATATCCGCTGGCGCAAGACTGTATCGAACAATCACTCGGCTAGATGAGTCCGGTGCAATACCGACAAAACTAAGGAATAGCTGCGTGACTATTCTCCAAGGAAACATTCGCCCCCACGCGAACAGTTTCCCGGGCGCATGAAGCGGAGATTGTCTACACGTTGGGATGCAGAAGAAGCATAGCTGTACTGAACAGCACCTATGCGTGTTGGCTTGTAAAGGCCGATACAATGGAAATCTGCAGGCAAACGGTATCTGTTGGCAGAGGCGCCAAGGGTTTGCTTCGCTGGTGATGAGAGATGAGGAAACCATGAGAAGAATACTCGGGCTCCTAGTGTCTGCAATAATGGCATTGGGCATGGGCGTCGCAATAGGAGTTGAACCAGCGCTCGCCGACGGATACGCACATTCCGATTCGGCCACTTCCGGCGGCGTGACCCTTACCGTTGAATGGAACGAGCCACGGTTGGGAGACCCCACCCTATTCCATGTGTCCGCGACTGGAGGGTCCGGTAAATACAAGTTCCGCATGGACGCTCCCACCTACTCGGATCCGGACGCGCAAGCTTATGAATCCGTTGCAGACCCGTCCCGCGGTGAATGGATGAGCTATACCGACGAATGCGCATCGCACGACTACGAGTTCACCATGACCGCCAGTGGAACATACAATGTCCGCTTTTACGTCATGGACAAAACATCGAACATGCTGTACCTGCGCACAAGCACCTACATCCAAGTTTCGAATCCAGACCATCCATCGGTGAACAGCATCGTCCAAAACGCGGTTACGGAAGCCAAGCAGCACACGGACGGCTCCCAATACGCCATGGCTATGTGGCTGCACGATTGGCTGATCGATCGGATGCAGTACGACAATTCCCTGAAATGGAGCAGCGCCGAAAGCGCGCTCACTCGAGGCCTCGGCACCTGCCAGTCCTACGAATCCGCGTACAGCAAGTTACTGACCGCCGCAGGTATTGAAAACGCGGAAACCCGGGACACCTATGACGGGCATACATGGAACGCGATCAAAGTCGACGGTGAATGGATGCAGGTCGACGCAACATGGGATGACAATGACGACCACTGGTACAACTTCGACCAACGCCACCTGTACTTTGGTCTGACAGATGAGCTGATGGCGATCGCGCACAAGGGCTATGCCAACATCTATCAGACAGATGGCTATGCTCAGCGTTCCACATCGTTGGCGAACAACTATTTCGTGCGTAATGGGGAAGCCGACAAATGGGCCTCCGCCTATGCCGATCGTATCCAGCAGCATCTCGACCAGATGGAACGGTCATTCTCCATCACGGCAGACAACGCCAGCTATCCGCCAAGCATATACGGAATCGTCAATGGCATTACCGCCTATGCATTGAACCAGAAAATCTGGAAGACGGGCAGCCGTGCCGTAACCCTTACGGCATCAACGGACCAAAGCACGTTCACATTCCAAGCGGAATATGCGAAGATCAAGCCATCAATCACAATCAAGGCCGCTTCCCTGACCTTGGATGGTGCCATCGCCGTCAACTTCAAAACGCTCATTCCGGACGAAGTGGCCGCAGACAAGGGCTCCTACGCCCTGATCGCGTTCCAAGACGGCAGCAGGCAGCAGAAGGTCCCCGTTGCCGACGCTCCTGTGCAAAACGGCATGCGTGTGTTCACCTATGAGGCGTATGCGAAGGAAATGCGAGACCAATTCACCATCCGATTCTTCCTATCGGACGGAACACAGGTGGATTTGAAAAACTCAACGGGAAAGGACCTCGGAACCAGCTTCACATATAGTGTGGATCAGTATCTGCAGCAGGCCAAGACCTTATCTGATCAGAAGTTGAAGGATCTCATGCTCGCCATGGACGATTACGGCAAATACTCGCAGATCTTCTTCAAACACAACGCCGAAGGACTGCAGCCCAGCAAGGCGATCGACACGGTCTCCTTGGAAACGGTGAAACCTTACGCAACGCGATTCTCCGGAACCTCTCCCGACGGTATCAAGCTGGTTTCGTCCCGGCTCAATCTGGAATCGCGAACCGATCTGATCCTCAATTTCGCTTTGGACAAGGGCAGAACGGCCTCCCAATATAGCTTTACGGTCGATGGGCAGAAAGCCACGCCAGTCGTCAATGGGCAGACCTGCACCATACGAATCGATGGCGTCAAATCGAATAAGCTCGGCCACATGTTCCGGATCGCCGTGTCGGACGGCTCGGCGACACAGGTCATCGAACGCTCTGCCGACTCCTACGTATACGACACATTGAAGAATTCGACAGATAGCGGTCTATGCAATCTGGTTCGGGCGATATATCTGTATAATCAGGCTGCAGTGAATTACTTCGGAGAATGAGAGAACGGGGGTGAATGATGAAAAACATTTGGAATGAACCGTCCATGGAAACCGTGGAGCTTGATGCTTCCACCGACATTATCAGGACTAGCGGTACGAATGAGACCCCGGATATTCCTATCGGCTGACGGGATTGTACGGTAAAAGGCCACTGTCGCAGGATACTGTTGACAGTGGCTTTTATTGTTGAGGAGATGGGTATGAAATTACGCGAATCATTCGTCACGCATAACACGGAGACGGAACACGTCATGATCTCGGTGGACTCCGAAACGTTCGCGGGATTGGTGCGAAGCAACGACACGGCTGCCTTCATCGTGGAGCAGCTCAAGAATGAAACCACTCCGGAACAACTGGTGTCCGCATGCCTGGACCGGTATGAGGTCAGTGAAAGCGACGCCAGAAAAGGCGTCGAATACGTGTTGAACGAACTGCGCAAAATCGACGCGCTTGCTGAATAGCGAAGCATCAGGTTTGTTTCTTGGAATCGGGAAAACAGCCAGAACAGTTACAGGACGCCGGTGAAGGCGGCATCGAAACGTATCTGAAGCGTTTCGGTACTTTCACATACCGTTTCAGCGGAGTCAGCATGCTGCCATTGCTCAGGCAGAATCGCGATGACTTCACGGTACGAGCCGTCAGACATGATGAGATTCCTGCAAAAGGCGATGTCGTCCTCTTCAAAGACGAGCTCGGACGTTATATCCTGCATCGCGTCATTCGGGTCGATGAAACCACGGTGACCACGCGTGGGGACAACTGCCGAAAAGCCGATAAGCCGATCGATTCCAGCTGGATTCTTGGCATCATGACCGGATACACGCGCAACGGCCACGAACATAACGTGACCGATACGGGGTACAGGCTCTACAGTGCGGTCATCCGATGCTCCACTCCCATCCGGCTCGCATACAAAAACATCAGGCGATTGGCCGGCATGGCGCTGCGCAAAGTGAAACACGGGGTGAAAGGCGCATGATGAATGGCACCACAGCTGGCATGAACGCCACGGACAATGCGAGCAATATCGGCGCGATCCGGTGGATATGGCGCACATCCAACCATAAAGCCTATCTGGTGGCGCTGCTCGCCTTGTCGCAAATGCTCATCAGTTTGATCGGCGTGGGCATGGCATGGCTGCTCAAGGAACTCATCGATTACGCCGTCTCCCGCAATACCCGTGGATTCGTGATCGTGGGTGGATCACTCATCGGCATTATCATCGTGCAGGCAGCCGCACAGGCCGTGAACCGGTACGCCGGCGAACTGGCCAGGGCCACGTTGGAAAACCTGTATAAGAAACGGCTGCTCGACGTCGTCGTCACCGGCAATTACGAACGGGTCAGCGCCATCCACTCCGGTGAATGGATGAACCGGCTCACCAACGACACCCAAGTGGTCGCCAATGGAATCGCGGAAATCCTTCCGGGACTATTGAGCATGCTGACGAAGCTCGTCGGCGCGGCGGTCCTGCTGGCCTTCATGCTGCCGGAACTGACGGTTCTGCTGATCGTCGGCGGCATCGCCATGATCGGGGCATCGTATCTGTTCCGCAAAGCCATGAAGATGCTGCACAAGAAGATACAGGAGGCGGACGGCCGTTTCCGCGTGCTGGTGACGGAATGTCTGTCCGGTCTGATCGTGATACGCGCGTTCTCCCGTGAGGCGCACGTGCTGGCCGATGCCGGCAAGGCCATGGATGAGCACAAGATCGCGCGCATGAAGCGAAACCGTTTCTGGAACGTGTGCAACATCGGCTTTTCCCTGGCCATCAACGGCGCGTATGTGTTGGGTGCGCTATGGTGCGGTTGGGGTATTCTACGAGGTGCGCTCTCCTACGGCACGTTCGTGGCCGTGATCCAGCTCGTGTCGCAGATCCAAGCCCCGATGGCCAACATCAGCTCCTACGTGCCACGCCTGTACGCGATGACGGCCAGTGCGGAACGGCTGATGGAAATCGAATCCACCTGCAAGGCGGGCGTTCCCACCGAGGCCCATGATGGCCGGATCCATGATTTTGACGCATTGAAATTGGAGAATGTCTCCTTCACGTATGGAGACGACGGATCGGAAAGCCGCAGAACGGTACTCAACCGGTTCAATTTGACGATTCCACGCGGTTCCTGCACGGCGTTGGTCGGGCCAAGCGGTGCCGGCAAGTCGACGGTGCTGAAACTCTTGATGGGACTGTACCAGCCGGAAAACGGAACATGCATGGCGATCCGCGACGGGCGCCGCATCACCCTCGGCATGAGTGCTCGTGACCTGTTCGCATACGTGCCACAAGGCAATTGCCTGATGAGCGGCACCATCCGGGAATGCGTGACCTTCGGAGACGAAGCTGCCATGCGGGACGAATCCCGCATCGAATCAGCGTTGCGCAATGCCTGCGCCTACGATTTCGTAATGGATCTGCCCGACGGCATCGACACCAAACTGGGGGAGCGCGGCTCCGGACTGTCGGAAGGGCAGATGCAGCGGCTCGCCATCGCCAGGGCGCTATTCAGTGGCAGACCGGTCCTGCTGCTGGACGAATGCACCAGCTCCTTGGATGGTGCCACGGAACGTGACGTGCTGGAACACCTGCGAACACTCTCCGATACGACGGTGGTGATCGTGACACACAGGCCGGCTGCGCTGGAACTGGCCGATCAGGTGGTGTCCGTTGCCGCCTTGTAGTCGAACGGACTAGTTACCGGCATCCTCACTGTGGTGGATCTCCCTGAGCGCGGAGACCTCCACCTTCAGCTTGTTTCTGCGATCGGTCAATCCGAAACGAACCAGGCGGAACAGCCAGACCGCGGGATACATCCAAGGGAATCGCCGGAGGATGGGAAACCACGTGGCCAGCGTTTCGGTTGACGGGAACAGACGGTTCAGTATGTAACGGGCGGAAAGATGCTTGTTTTTTCCGGTCTCGGCCTTTAATTGGTTGATGTTGTTGACCACATGCTGATGGGACGTGCCGTATGTTCCGGAAACGGACATGACCTCCAGAAGATGCCGATCCTCTGAAGGCAGATCCTCCGTTCGAAGCGGAGCCGAAGCCGTGAACAAGGTATGCGCCACACGCCGCAACTGCTCGTCAAGCCTCGCTACATCAAGACTTTTGAGTTTGGCGTCAAGTCTGGTCCGATCCAGTTGATCCCCGAGCCGTTGCAACAGCACCCACTCATCCACCAGCACGCGTACGCCGGTTCCACTGCCCCACAGATGCTTCGCCGCATGGCAGACGTGATGCAGGTAGAAGTCCTCCAACGTCAGACGAACCTCGCATGCGGTACCCTTCACGGTCGGGGCGTGCGCGACCGCGGAATCGAAATACTCATGCCACTTCCGGTTCGTGGCCGAATCGAACAGGGTCCGATGCGGCTCGAAGTTGTAAAGCGGCGCTTTCACATAGGCGTCATGCGCGCCCGTGCCGAATTCATTGCAGTGATAGCCATATGATTCCATGAACGCGCGCAATTCCTTGGCATGCCGCGCGTCGAACCAGAAATCATTATCGGCCATGTACCTCATGCCCAACCGCGGGTAGAGATCCTTCATAAGACTGCCCTTGAGCTGCGCATGGCGGATCTTGTGCTCGTCAAGCCAGGAGAAGATGCGATCGCGCTCCGCGTCAAGAAGCATCGCACGCCGCGCGTACGAGGAAAGAGCGCGTTGCCATGCGGAGAGCTCGTCGGAGGCTGCGTTCTGTAGATTCCCATGCTCATGCGCCTCAAACAGCGCCACGGCTACGCAACCCTGCATGGATTGCTGTTCGGCCAAATCCCAAACCTCATGCAGGTTAATCGCTGCGAGTTCTCTGGCTCCGGGCACGGTCCCGCTGACGGCACAGCCGCAGAGGAACAGCAGATCCAGCGTCGTCTGCGTGGTCGTCGCGTTGGCATTCGTGGCGCGCATCGGGTGGAACGTGTGATCAGTCATTGCTTTCTCCATGCCTTGTCGCGGATCGCCTGCTCATGGTCGTATAGGAAAGCCGGGCCGCTTCGATGGTCGGCGTGCAATCCAGCTGCCACAACGGAATCTGCTTCGACAATCGCATGACCATATCCAAATACTGTTGTGCACCCAGCGTGTTCTTAGGCCTGTAACTTTGTTGAAGAAGCCAGGGAAGTCCCTGCATGCCGTTCACGGGTTCGATGTGGTTGTCCGGAGCCTGCTTGATGAGGCATATTCCGGCTACGGGGGCACTGATGTTCGAGCCGAGGGCATGCTTGCCACGCCAAGGAGTGCCGAAAGCGCGGACTTCGCCGGAGTCGAAGCGAAACAACGGCTTGTCATCGTTGACCATGATCGCTTTGTCCCCTAGGAGTTCCCGCCACAAGCGTGTATGGGTGCTTTTGCCTGTGCCGCTCGGCGCGGTGAAAATATAAGCCTGGCCGTCCACGGCGACGACGCTGCCATGGAAAAGCAGTATGTTGCGTGCCGTCAAGGCTTCCGCGATCTTACGGTACAGGGCGAGCGTTTCCAGATAATCATCGCCATAAGTGTCCGGCGCGGCGACTCGTGGGCTGCCTTTGGTGTATTCCCGGGAGGCTTCGGCGCGTTCGGCATCAATGTCGGCTTGCGTGACGGTGATGGCAAGTCGGGAATCTGCGGATTCATCCGGATCCGTGACCCAATCGCCGCAAAAAGCACGCGTGTGATCATGCCGCACCGTAACATCGATCAGCATGCCTGCAAGGCGAAGCGCAAAGCGCACCATACCATCCTCGTTTGTCTGAAAAACGGCAATACCAACAACATCATACAATCCGGGACGTTGCTCTAGGTGTTTTGTGTTTATGTGCGGCAGCCTTTGCGATGTGTCACTCCTCGTATCGGGCTGGGAATCGTTCCAATCGAGACGGTGATGTTTCCGGGACTCTCGGTTCCTGTTCCCGATAGGGGAGACCTGGCGCAAAATATATGAAAAGCGGTGCCTTGAATGTGTTTTTTCTTGCCATGATCGTATGTTTCCGGCCGTTTCGGTATGTTCTGTGTCCCGTAAATGTTGCACGATTTCATTTTTCGGCCGTTTTTTGGAATCGTGCCACATCGCACACCCCCGTAGTTATGGAAAAGTACTGAAAAAGCTGGTTCGGGGGTGTGAAATAGGTGAAAAACCGTATTTCGGCAGGAAAAATGTCGCACGATTCGAAATTTGCTCCGAAAATCGGAATCGTGCTACAAAATTCGTCGGTTCCTTCCGTGGTTTCTTATCTCTTGGCAGGTTTTCTCGGCATGGTGTCCGTCATAAGCTTGGTGTTTGGGCGGTGGAATGGGAGGCTTGGTGGCGGGGTATTGTGTGCGGCGGGAGCGGGTGAGGGCTGCGGGCGGGAATCGTTACAGATATCAGGGCCAGGAAAAAATGACCGCGTCTCGAAGACGCGGTCTCTATTGCACTGTCTATGTTGCTTGATGGGAATCGTTTTGCCGATATGAGTGTTTGCTGTGCGTTTCACCGGCTGGGTGGGGCTTGGTTTCTGGCGTATGCCAATTTCGTGAGGAGTGATGGAATTATATTGTTGGAATGCCGAGACATTGGACATGCCGATGCGTCATATTCCGCTGAGCGTGCTGATGATGGCCGGGATTCGTGACATCCTGATCATCAGCACGCCGAAGGATCTGCCGAACTTCGAGCGGCTCCTGGGTGATGGTTCGCATTACGGGGTGCGGTTCTCGTACAAGGTGCAGCCCAGCCCGGACGGGTTGGCTCAGGCGTTCCTGTTGGGTGAGGAGTTCATCGCGGGCGAGCCGTGCGCGCTGGTGCTGGGAGACAACATCTTCTACGGCAACGGTCTGGGCGCGACTCTGCGTGGCGCGGTCGCGAAGGCCGAGTCCGGCGAGGGCGCGAGCGTGTTCGGCTATTATGTCGACGATCCGGAACGGTATGGCGTGGTCGAGTTCGACGAGGACAGGAAGGCCGTGTCCATCGAGGAGAAGCCTGCGAAGCCGAAGTCGCATTACGCGGTGACCGGCCTGTACTTCTACGACGAGCACGTGGTCGAGTACGCGAAGCGGGTGGAGCCGAGTGCGCGTGGCGAGTTGGAGATCACGGATTTGAACCGTATGTATTTGGATGCGGGCATGCTGAACGTGCGTACGTTGGGTCGTGGTTACGCGTGGTTGGATACCGGTACGATGGATTCTTTGTTTGAGGCTGGTGAGTTCGTGCGTACCGTGCAGCGTGCGCAGGGTCTGCCGATCGCGATCGTGGAGGAGATCGCCTTCGAGAACGGTTGGATCACGCGCGACGAGCTCATGGAGTCCGCGGATCGTTACGGCAAGAGCCCCTACGGCCAGCATCTCAAGGGCATTGCCGACGGCGAGATCATGCTCGTCCCCAACCAAAAGAACTGACTTGATGCAGCGTCTTCAAGGCGCCACATCAAGTCAGCTCTGCCTACCAGTATGCCCTAGCCCCGTTGTCCCAGATATCCGTTTTCCCATATTCAAGTGCAGTAATGATGTCTTGATTCAACTTGCTACGCAGGTCATCACAGATTTCCGTTTGGAATAGTGGAATGAAGCACACGTCCCATGTGAGCTTATGGCTATCCGGATCGGGGCAAAACAATATTGCTGTGGCCTGAACCGCTTGGAGGAATTGCTTCGTCTGGGGTTTGTACTCCATCAGTAGGGCGTAAACGTCCTTACTGATATCCATTAAAATCTTGGTGAGCAGATTACTTGAGATGGAGTCTCCATCAGAGTATCGTTTTTGGCTTTCCTCATCATCGTTTTCCTGCCGTGATTTGCGTGCTGCGACTGTGTTTTTCCTATGTCTATTTCGCGATGGGCCGAATCCTAGTGAGTTACGTCGTGAGAGAGTGAATGCTGCTTTGCAGGCATTGATAAACGTATCTTCATCCGGAATCGTGTCTGCGGCTTCGCTGAGCGCGAATGCGATAGAAGCTACGATGTCGCAAAGTACGTGTGCTTGGGACAAATATTCGCCGGCTTTAGGGGCTAAATCCTTGAAAGAATCAATGCCGTGTCTTTGTACACAAGCGCAAAGTCTTGACACTTGCTGACTCGTCATGGAATTCTCTTTTGCCCAGTGAGGTATATCAATTACTCGGCAATAATCAATTATGGGATGAGTTATATCCTCGCAAAGAAAGAACACGCGCTCAGGTTGTCTCTGCGCATGGATGATTGCCGTTGCTTTATCGTGTGGAATATCGACAATATGGGCTTGGACAGTTTGGATTTTATCAGCAAGAGCCTTCTTATATTTGTCAGGTAGTTTCTTACTGTTTTCGAGAGTAAGGACCATTCTGAGTAATTGGGCGTGTGCGATACCTGCGCATGAACAGATGCAGTCGAATCCATTTGCGAATGTGCAGCTACCTTGACCTCGTCCAGTGTGAATATCTATGAAGGGGTTTTCGAAATTTACCCGGATGGGTAGAGCCATGTTTCTCCTTTCAGCTCTGTTTATTAGATTTCAGCGTTTCGATTACTTTTGGCATATCGGTCCAAGGGGCGTATTCCTGCTCATGATTAGGCGCGAGTCTGTTACGCCCCTGGCGGTTTTCCGTTGTATTGTGCCGGGCTGCATTGCGTATGGCGGCATCGAGATGTTCTTTGTCAATGAGCTCGGTGTTGATGTATTTGTTACGGTTTCCGCCGACAACTTTAGCTTCTGCTGCAGCTGACTCGACATCAGGTGTCAGTGTATAGCTTGACGGGCAAGCCGTCACATAGTCGAGCAGCCAGACCTCGAAGCAAGGATTGGAAATGATGAGTTCGATTCCATTGTCATTGCAGATTCTCGCTGCTTCGCCGTGGTCGTGAAAATCGTCAACATCGACCACCACCCAGATTCGTTCATAACAATCTGTAGAAGTATCTCGCTTGTCTTCCCTCTTCAACTTAACAGCGAGCTTCGCGAGCTGCTTAGGGCTGTTGTTCTTCTGTTGATAGTCAATGATGACATCGTATAGGGACTCAAGCTGCTTGAAATACTGTTTCTCAGTGACTGCTCCGCCGGCCACGACAAGAAAGCGTCTCTTGCGCGGTCGGCGCGACCGTGCGGCTTTACGTCCATGTGCAGGAACGTTTCGCTTTTTCGACATCAGGCATCAACCACATTCACGATCTGGGCGAAAGCGGTATGAAAATCAGGCCGTGGTATGGCGCCGTACACGCCGTTGAGATAGTTCTTGCCGATGTTTTCCATATTCCGAATACCCAGATTGGTCACCGGGAACAATTCCGAAACGCCTTCCTTGTTCTTTTCCACAAGCCAGATCTGATCTGGTGCCAGTAAACGCTTTGCCGAACCGGACTGATTGATCAGCGACACGTCATGAGTCGTGAAAATAAGCTGGGAACCGTGAGGATTCGTTTCCGCGTCGGCATACAGCGCCACCAGCTCCTTCACCAGAGCCGGATGCAGACTGGTATCGATCTCGTCGATAAGCGTCACCGACTGCTTCGACAGCTGGCGAAGAGCAAGCGAGAAGAATGACAGCGCAGCAACGGTGCCCCTGGACTCATCATCAGGACCGAATCCTGCGGAAGATGATTCGCCGGTATGAGTGAACATCAGCTGGGAAGCGTTCTTGACATTGAATGTCTCATCCACTTTGTTCTCATCCATGCCGAGTTGCTTATGCATCTCTTCCTTGAACTGAGCCCAGAGATCCGGTGGGACGTCCACAGGAACGCTTTTCACGTCACTGATGCCGAAGTCTGCATACCTAATCAATGTGGCCAGATGTTTCGAAAGCGGTGTCTCTTTCTTGAACTCATCCAACAGCGTAGGCTGCTCCTGTTCGAAAGCGCTTGCTTCGTAATAGGCTATGCCACTTTGGAAGAATGAAAATGCCGGCCGAATGGACTCAATACCGGCAGCTGCGGCTGCGGAAAGCAGAAGTGCATTCGGCCTGAGTTCTATGGTCTTGCGTACTTGTGAGCGAGGTCCTTTGAAGGAAGGACCGAATTTCACCCCATCCGTTGAGGAACGGGAAAACAGCAGAGAGGAGTGCGTGGAAAAACGTCCTTGCAGTTTTTTGAAGAAGATGAGATCTTCCTCAAGAATCCGTTCATTGTCATAGCGGAACCAATACTGGTATTTCAGTCCATCGTTCGCGATGAATGCAAGGAAGAACATGGACGAATGCGAGAAAGGATCCTTTCGTAACAGAAAAGGTTCCCTGGGAATAGGACTGCTTGCATCCCCTTGGCTGTAGCTATTTACCACCATGTTGCGCATAGCGCGCAATGCCTTCAGAAAATTGGACTTTCCCGATGCATTGGCGCCGTATATGGCTGTGATTGGAGAATGGAGAGACTCATCAGATTCCATGAACCGTTTTTCGCGAGTCATGGAGAAAGACTGCTCGTCTCGGAAACTCCTGAAGTTCGAAAAACTAAAATCAATCAGCATCGGGTTGCCTCGTAAGTATATTTTGCTCCTTTGATACTGAGATTATATCCAGAAATATACGCGTTTTGCAATTTTCTGCTAAAAGCGGTGGTTTCATTGTGCTTATTGTTGCCGTATTGGAGATATCTAGTTACCGTTATACCCATGCTTGCGCGTATCCAGAGCCTCCTTCCAATAGGATTCCCTGGCGAGAACAACGTCTCTAGGCACGGTGAAGTCGTAATGTTCCAGAAGCGTGTAGCGAAAATGCGCCTGCACGTACTCCAACCCGTGCTGTTTCACAATGGCAATCAGCCCAGTATCGTTTCCGTGACCATCGCGGATGTAGTCCTGCCAACGCTGATATATGCCGTTCCTTCCGGTGGCGCTTCCCACATACAGTTTCCCGTTATCGGTATTGGTGATTACATACACGCCTTGCTGACGGGACAGCGTATTCTTCCAGCTTGCCTTGTCGTTCTCCCAAATCGACTTAAGCTGGGCATAGGAAAGGCTAACAACAGATTTTGGCGGCCTTGTTCACTTGACACGGTCGCCGGTGGCACTTTTTCTTGCGGTCAGAAACAGCCCCCCCCAAAAAAAATCAGCCACTGAATATGCCAAATATTGCCAATAAGTCTCGTACGCGCACGATATCGACAGGGAATGTTCCTTATTTCACGGCCCATCTGTTTGAGTTCCCAAAAAATGTGTTCAATGTATGAAGGGATGAGGAATAGTTCGAGGGGGAAGATTATTGTTGGAAAGGATATTGTCAACGTGAGATGGGGAAGTTCAGTGACTTCTGTAGAGAACGCTAATGTGCAGCAGCCTACCGCACCGCAAGGGGTAGTTGAGGAAGCGGATGACGGCATCACTCTGATGGATCTGTTCAAAATCATTCGTAAACATCTGGTCACCGCGATCATCGCATTCGTGGTGGTAGTGGCAGGCGTGAGCGCCTATACCTTCCTTGCTCCGGCGAAGTATACGGCTACGGCTCAGACCATGGCCACCTATAATGCTTCTCAAAATGGTGTCGACATTAACCAGCAGTCCGCTGGCGGCAGCTACATTTCCAACCAGATCACTTCATACCCGACGCTTGCCACCACTTCGAAGGTGCTCAAGCCGGTCATTGATGATCTCGGTCTGGACGAAACTGTGACGGATCTTGCCGGCCAGGTCACTGTCACCAATCCGACCAACACGGCATTCGTGAACATTGCCGTGGTGGACGGAGATCCGAAGCAGGCCGCGGACATCGCCAATTCCGTCGCCGAATCGCTGAAAGACGTCATTGAACGTGACCTGTACTCCGGAGACAAGTCCCCGGTGAAGCTTTCCGTCGTGCAGAAGGCACAGGTTCCGACATCTAAGTCTTCGCCGAAGACCGCCTTGTATCTGGCCGTCGGCTTGGTGCTCGGCATCATCATCGGCGTGTTCGCCGCACTCATCAAGGACCTCCTCAACACCAAGGTTGAAGAGACTTCCGACGTGCGCGGCATCGTCCGAGCATCCTCCCTTGGCTCCGTTCCGATGGACGCTTCGCTTGATGATAAGCGTCCGGTGCTGGTGAGCCAGCCTAACGGCGCTATTGCCGAGGAATTCCGTCGTATCCATACGAATATCGATTTCCTGCAGACCGACCGCACCGAAGGTGTGGGCCAGCTGCTTGTCATCACGTCTGCGCAGCCGTCCGAAGGCAAGACCACCATGGCTATCAATACTGCGGTGGCCCTTGCTGAAGATGGTGCGAAAGTACTGCTTATCGACGCTGATCTTCGCCACCCGTCCGTTGCTCACCACTTGGGCATTGAAGGTGCCGCCGGTCTGGCGCACGTGCTGTCCGGACAGATGGGCCCGAAGGACGTGGTGCAGAGCTACTGGAAGCCGAACCTGCACATTCTGCCTGGCGGCAAGAGGCCGGCGAACGCTGGCGTGCTGCTGAACTCCGAAACCATGAAGCTTATGGTGGAGCAGGCGCTCACCCAATACGATTACGTGATTATTGATACCGCCCCGTTGACGGTGTCCAACGATGGAGCGGTATTCGGCCGTTGGGCCAAGGGCCTTCTGCTGGTGGTCAGCCGCAACGTGTGCGAGAAGAAGTCCCTGCAGGAGGCGTCCGACACGCTTGCCACCGCGCAGGTGCCGGTGCTCGGCTTCATCTTCAACCGTGCAGATCCGAAGAAGGTCAACTCCCACTCCAACTATTACTACTACTATGAAGATGGTGCTCCGCGTGGCAGCCATCGTGCAAACGGCAAGAAGAAGAGGATCTGACGTTTTCCTTCTTCACGGAATGAGGGGTGTATGGCAACTGAGAACGATGATTCCCAGTCTATGAACGGTATTCTGTCCAACATATCTCGGGATGTGGTGGACACCAGCTGGGATATTCCTCCGCTGACCTTCCCCAAATTGCAGCCTACTGATTCGGAAGAGGCCGATGGTGCGGATGAGACCCCGCTTGCTGAGCCCCGCACCATCGCTTCCTCCGTGCCTGCGCAAACGGAACAGCCGGTTTCGGCTGCGCCAACAATCGCGGATATACCCAGTATGCCGCTCGACACCATCGATTTCGATGATGCGGTTGCACCGGCCGATGCCGAGGAAACCGCCACTCTGCCACCCCTCGTCTCTTCGACAGATGAACAGGACGCCGAAGCGACTCAGGCCTTTGATACTTCGGATGGCATAACCGACCTAGAGGAGCTGGCCGCGGAAGATCCGGAACACGATCCGCTGAAAACCATTCCGGTCGCACCGAAAGAGCCATCTGCGGACAAGCGAAAGATTATTGCCATTGTCGCTGCGATTGCGGCAGTGGCGGTTGCTATCGCCGGCGTCATCGTGGTACGCAATCGTATCAATTCGAAAGAACAGCGTGCGGCAGTGGCGGTATGCGAGAAGGTGAAATCCAAATACTCCAAAGCCAACGAAAAACTGCAAAACGCCATCGAACAGGCGACCAGTCTGCAGGGCACTGCGGCAAACCAGGTGGCGGATGCCGCCACAATCGACCAGCTCACTCAGGCCGTGACCAAGGCGCAAAACCTCAAGACGGTCGGCGGATGCTCGGTGCTGCTGTCCGAAACCACACTGCGTGCGCACGCCCGTAGCATGAGCAAGCAGATCAGCAATATCAAAGAACAGTCCAAGGCCGTTACCGCAGCGGCCACAGCTGTGGCCGCCAGCAAGCGAGCTTTGGAAGTGAATAAGACGACTGCCGCGTTGCAGAAGACCATTGCTGACGCAAAGACGTTGCTTGACGGTTCTGCAGGCCAAGTTGCGGACGAGTCGACACGTGACGCGCTTGCCAAGGCGATTGACGCTGCCCAGAAACTCCTCGATGGCAAAAGCACCGATGTTACGGCCATGCAGAACGCTTCGAAGGTGATTTCCTCGACTTCTGACGGCGTAAACAAGTCTGTGGCGGAGCAAACTGCGGCCAATGCCCAGTCGAATACCAATTCGAATACCAATAACGGCACTACGAACCGGCGCTACACATATACGTGGCAATTTGGTCCGGGCTCTGGAAACGGTGTGAACGGTGGTGGTTCGACCGGTGGCAATAACAATGGTGGCTCAACCGGTGGTAATGGCGATTCGACCGGCAACGGCAACGGTGGTTCGACCGGCGGTAACGGCGGTTCTAACGACGGTAATGGCGGTTCGACCGGTGGTAATGGCGATTCGAACGGCAACGGTGGTTCAACCGGCGGTAACGGTGGTAATGGCGATTCGAACGACAATGGCAATGGTGGTTCGGACGGCGGTAACGACAACTCAGATACAGGTACTGCTGGCGAATAAGCCATACCGGAGAAGGATTTGGATATAGCGAATGGTACCCCATAGGTCCCTCCTAATTTCTGGGGGGGGGGGCTGTGGTAAATTGTTTGCCGTATGCAGCTGAAGGGGAGGGAGATACATGCAAGGCGTGAATACCGGTGAATCCGGCGCACCAAACGGCGAGCAAGGTATGAGGACTCAAGAGATTCATATCGTCTCGTCCAATGCGCATCGACAGGCATACGCGTCCATGCAGAATCAGCGTCTGCAAAAGCAGTTCGAGCCGATGACTTTTTCCAATACCCCGTTTCCTGCGGAAAAGGAAGGACATAGGCGCGGCAAGGCTGAATCGACTCCCCGGTGGCGTTTCGCCTTCGTCGCCAGCCTGATCGCCATCGATTTGGCAGTGATGCTGCTTTCGTTGACCGTCAGCCTTGTAATCAACGATGCTGCTTTCGATGCCATCGGCGATGTGATGCCGTTTTGGCTTTTCCTCATTCTGTTCAGCCTGATTTGGTTGCTGTGCTTGGCATTCGCGGGCACATACCACCGCCATGTTATGGCGGACGGCTATGAGCTGTATGCCAAAATCATCAATGCGTCGTTGCTGACCATCATCTCATACTGCAGCCTTGCATTTATTTTCAAACTTGCATTGCCCCGTACTGCGTTGATTATCGCGCCAGTCATCGCCTTCTTCTTGGATATCATCGCACGTTGGCAGATGCGTCAAGCGTTGCATCGTCACCGCAGCAAAGGCTCTTGCAAGTACAGAACGGTGGTCATCGGATCTTCCGATGGCATCAACAAAGCCTTGCAGACCATGCGCAACTGCATGAATTGGGGGTACGAACCAGTTGCTGTATGCCCAATTGAAGCGGATCCAGCTTCAAAAGACGCTTATGTGGTTACCTCATACACACCGGATGCCAATATCGAAGGCTCCAGCAAACTCAAGGTGATTCCTTTCAACTCGGCATTCCCACGTATTTGCGAAAGCCTCGGTGTACAGGAAGTCTATGTGGCTGACGTGCTTTCGCGTGATTCCGAAATGCTGCATGGTCTTTCTCTTGCGGTGGAGTCGCTGGGTATGGAACTTGCCTTGGCGGTCTCCCTGGCGGATGTGAGCGGTCACCGTTTGTATCTGCGAAACACCACGGAACAGCCAGTTCTGTTGGCTTCCCTGCCGCAGTACACGGGAGCTGCGAACGTAATCAAGCGTTTGCTGGACATCATCGGCTCACTGTGCGCGCTGATTATTTCCTCTCCGATTCTTCTCGGCGTCGCCATCGCCATCAAGCTTGATGATGGCGGTCCGGTGTTCTTCTCTCAGACCCGTATCGGACTGCACGGCAAGCCGTTCAAAATGTATAAATTCCGTTCCATGGTCACCAATGCTGAGGAGCTGAAGAAGAAACTCGCTGAGGAAACTGGGCAGGAAGACCGGTTCATCTTCAAAATGAAAGATGATCCGCGTATCACCAAGGTAGGTCACTTCATCCGTAAGACTTCTTTGGATGAGTTCCCGCAGTTCTACAACGTGCTCAAGGGCGATATGTCTCTGGTCGGTCCGCGCCCGGCATTGCCGGAAGAAGTGGCCCGCTATGGTTCCCTATATTCCGCCCGACTGCTGGTCAAGCCGGGCATCACCGGTCCGTGGCAGGTGTCCGGCCGGTCCGATCTTTCACAGGAGCAAAGCGAATATTTGGACGTCTCCTACATTGAGAATTGGTCCATCGCTGGAGATCTTGCGATTCTTGCCAAAACCGTGATGGTAATCTTCACTGGCCGTGGATCGTACTGAGCCAATAAGTGGGTTTTCTGTGATTTTCCCTCTGTTCTTGTGACGGAACAGAGGGAAATTTCATTTGGCGGCCGAAAAAAGGGGTGCCATGTGGCACAATAATGCGCTGGAATAGTCAAATTGAGTGCTTAATGATTTGAGGAGCAAAGCATGGGGCAACATGCTCAAGTAATACGGGAAAAACATACGGCACGGAATGTGACGCTTATTGTACTTGCGGTGCTGATCGTGCTACTTGCCATTGCTGCAGTGTTTGGTATGCAATTGTATAAGCAGGCAAAAAGCGTCAAGGCGCACGAATCGCAAGCCATATCCTCACTATCCGCAATCAATGACCCTGCAAAGCTCAAGGATGCCGCCGCGTCGCAGGCGTCCATCGCGCAGGCTCAGCAGCAGACGGCGCAGGCCAAGCAGATTGCGCACGGTTCATTATGGAACGTGGCTGCGAAAATGCCGTTCGTCGGCAGTGACATCGCCACTGTGCAAGGCATGACGGAAGTCGTGGACAATCTTGCACAGCAGACACTGCCATCGTTGACCACTGCAGTGCAGCAGCTTGCCGGGGCCAATCTTTCCGGTGCGGAAGGGCAACTCAACCTGCAGCCAATCGCCGATGTGCAAGGCAACTTCGACAAGCTCAACCAGCAGGTGCAGCAGCAGAACAAGCAGTATAACAGTCTTGCCGAGCCGAAAATCGGCATGGTGAAGAAAGCCTATCAGCAGGGCAAGGACCAGCTTGACAATATCGCCGATTTGGTCGGGCAGGTCAGCAACGCCACTCACATGCTGCCTTCCTTCCTCGGCCAGAACGGTGCCCGCACATACTTGCTGGCGGCACAGACCACATCCGAAACACGTTCCGGCGGCGGCTTGGTTGGCTCTCTCGGCACCATGACTGCGGATCATGGCAAAATCGCGGTGGGGGACTTCCACCCGAATGGTGAGTTCGTCAATGGCAACAACGGCACCGCTGAGGAACATGCGGTATTCAACAGGCCGTTGGGTTTCTCCTTCGACGTGCGAGACACCTTCGCGGTGCCGGATGTTTCCCGCAACGCGGAAATGCTCAACGCTTCATGGCAGCGTTCGCAATATGCCTGCAACATCGACGGTTTGATTTCCGTGGATCCGGTGTTCATCCAGAAAATGGTGGAAATCAACGGACCAGTCACCTTGTCCAACGGCACTGTGCTTACCGGCGAGAACACCGCCGAATACATGCTCAACACCATCTACAAAGACGTTCCTGTGGCACAGCAGGACGAATACTTCGAGTACATTGCCAAAACGGTGATGGACGGCGCTTTTGGCAACATGACTGTGGACAAGATGATGAAGGTGGCGCAAAGCATCGGTGATTTGGCCGAGAACCGCCACTTCTACGCCTACACGTTCCACGATGACGAAGCGAAGTACTTCCAAGGTGCTGGACTCGCCAAGAATGCGCCTGAGAGCGAGACCAATCCGGAAACGGGCATTTACATCAGCGAGCAGAATCCTTCGAAGATGGGTTGGTATATCGACCGTACCAGCGAAGTGACCAAGACAGGTGACAAGACCTACCACGTGAAGTACACGCTGACCAACCGTATGACTTCCACGGAAATGGCTACCTGCACGAGTTACATTCTCGGTGGTGAGCAGAAGGGCGTTGGTGGCGTGCCCGTGGCGCCGAGTGGCACATCCGCGCAGCGTGTGCTGATTTACGCGCCTGCAGGTGGTTCGATTGGATCAATCGCCGTGACCGGTGATGTGCGTGACCGTAGCAATGCCACCATGGACGGCAAGCCATTGAACTCCAGTATGGCGTACATCGCACCTGGCAAGAGCGTGACGTACGAGTTCGACGTGACCGTGTCTGACAAGGCCACGGCTGATATGAAGCTCGATCAGACGCCGTGTGGCAAAATGACCAATGATGTGAAATACAACTATTGAAACATGGCGCGGTAATTCTCGACATTATTGGTGCATGATTTCCTTGAATTCATCTCAATGAAAACTTGTTCAATGAAGTCTATGAATTATTGCTATATTCTTGGAAATACAGGGGGTATTTCTGCTGGAAAGCGGAGATACCCCCTATTTTATTAGTGAAAAAAGGGTGTATTTATGCGAATTGTTGTATTATATTGCATGTAATTAATATCCTATATTTTCAAGGGGTTGGCATGTCTGTTCTTGACGGATTTGAAGCAGTGGGAGAAAAGATCACCACCAATAAGATGACCATGACGGTCATGGAATCATCCGTTCGCTTTTCCAAAGGCGTGACCGAAGCGCTCGGATGCCCGGCATACGTGAAATTGTTGGTGAATGACAAGCAGAAGAAGATCGCAGTCCAGGCATGCGACGCCAAAGACGAGAACGCCATCAAGTTCTGCAAGACCAAGCGAAGCAAGGCCGATGGCGTCGACTCTGACGCTGCAGGAAAGGCTTCTTCCGTGACCGTGCGTACCACCGATGTGCTGGTAGCGGTGCAGAAGTATTTCACCTTCCCGCCGGTCGCAGACGACCAGATCGCCTATTTCGCCATGAATGGCGAGTCCTACCCGGATGAGAAGGTTGTCATTTTTGCTGTGGCCGATGCCGCAAAAGGTGTGTCCGGCAAGCGTGGTCCCCGCAAAGGTTCGCATCATACAGCCAAAGATGGCGAGTAAGTGAACAATATTCCGCTCAGCTTGAAAAATCGCATATAGTACAGTTCTCTTGATGTGAGTGCTGTACTATATGCAGTATCTTGATAGGCTGTGCGAAACGTCCATAAACGCTAATAATGAGTACGTATGCATCCAGCCCAAAAATCCTGAAAAAGGGAGCTTGGAATGAATGTGGCAGGTAGTGGGCGTGTAGGATCTTCGTTCAGTATTCGAGTCGCTCAAAATAACGTGCTTGGTTGGCGATGGACGGTGGAAAAAGAGCATGACGGCTTTTTCGAGCCCGTTGCGTCTGGCCGTTCGCTCACGCGTAAGATGGCCAAAAGGGCCGCGATAAAAGCGATGAATGAATTGCGTGCATAAACAACCGTAACGCCATGAATGGCCTGCATCTTTCCATATGAAATATAAAAGAGGCATATAAGACAGGAGAGGCTCCGCACAATGTGTGCGGAGCCTCTCCTGTCTGAAAAACTAAAACTCAGTAGCAGTGGTTGGCGAGCCAGTAGGTGTAGGCGCCTTGGATGGAGCCGTAGCGCTGTGCGCAGTAGCCCCAGAACCACTTAAGCTGGGTCTGGTAGTTGGTGGCCCAATCGGCACCGGCGCTCACCATCTTCGAACCGGGCAGCGCCTGCGGCAGACCGTACGCGCCGGAGCTTGGGTTCGTGGCTGCGACATTCCAACCGGACTCATGAGAAATGATGTACACGGTGGCGGTGAAATCGGCCTCGGAATAGCCGCTGGACAGCAGATAATCGTGAGCCCACTGCTGCATTTCGCCAGCCGGCACGGTGGTGCCGATCGACGCTGCGGCCGCGGACGGCGTGGACGAGGAGCCGGTGCCGACGAGGATCACCTTGTCGGTCGGAGCCTTCTTCACGAAAGAGCTGATCATATTGGAAGACATGACCTTGCCGCCGGACTTGGTGACGAGGTTCGTGGTCTCCATAACACCGTTCGCGCCTTCGGTCTCGACCTTCTCCTGGCCCTTCGGCAGGCTGGAGGTCTCCTTCTTGACCGTGTTGAATGCGATATCCGTATCAGACACCTCAACGGAAGCGCCGGCACGTTCGATCTTGATGACGGTGTTCTCGTTCACCTTCGTATCCAAAGACGGGGAAACGGTGTCTTCCGTATCAAGGGTGATGTCGCCCGCGTCAAGCACGGACTTCACATCGGTGAAATGCATGCCGGGAACCACGCGGGTCTTGCCGTTGATCTTCACGGTGACGTACGAAGTATCTCCGGAAAGCGCCTCACGGGCGTTGCCACGGGAGGCTTCGATGCTGTCGGTGACGGAATACGCGGTGACCTGCTTGGCAGGAGACTTCTCCGCGGTGGCGTACAGATTATGCGACACGATGCCGCCAGTGGCCAACAGCCCCACTGCCGCAACTGTTGCGACAATCTTCACCATCTGAGATTTGCCCGGCAAGGCAAACGTAGTTGGTTGGGCATGTTTCTTATGGCTAGCCATTCTGCTCCTACATCGGGTACAATTCCTCGGCGGATTCCGTGCCTAGGGCACGGCGCACAACCGCTAGGGTTCCGCCGGAATGCGCGCAACTGCATATAGTCTACCGCACCCCAAGGAACTTGAAGATAACGTATGCAACGCGCAGGCGACGGGCCGAATCATCGTTCCGACTGACTACTTGGCGTTTTCACTTTGGCGTCTCCGCTGGAAGCGGCGTCCCCATCGGAAGCGGCCGCATCCATATCCAACGCCTTGGCCTGGCTGATCAGATCATCCAAATCGGAAGCGCGCAACGCGCCGGCCTGCTGGAAGATGATCTGCTGCTTCTTGACGACCATCAGCGTCGGCACTGCCTGAACCTTGGCCGCGGCGGCCAGATCGGGATTCTGATCGATATCCACCTTCGCGAAATAGACGTCCGGATTCGCCTCGCTTGCCTTCTCGAACGTTGGGCCGAATGCACGGCACGGACCGCACCACGTGGCCCAGAAATCCACGAACACCAGATCATTGGATTCGACGACCTGGTTGAAATCCTGCGAAGTGACTGCATGCGTTGCCATATGCGTTCCCCATTTCCCGGCTTACGCTATAAGCCGATTTCAAAAAACAATATCGTGCAATGCTGCGCAATATTGCGAAAGCCCGTTTGCGAAAAGTATATAGCCGCACGCCACGCAAACACACTGCCGCACCCGATTGCGCTATGGGAAGAATCGGAAGCACGTGACATTCACATGCCGTGCGTGATAATGGAACCATGCCAGTGATGAATGATGAAGTGCCCGACGAGGGCGATTTCGACGCCAACCGCCATCGCGGGGAATTCGACGACATTACGCCGGAGGATTTCATCCGCGGAATGGGCAACCCTCCGGGATGGCTCCCATCGGACGAAATCAACCGCATGCGCCACGAAATACCGATTCCGTACGTCGTGGTCGTGCCGGTGCGCACCGACGATCTCGGCAGGGTGGCGCAAATCGGCTCGCTGCTGCGCGTCACTGACGACGGCGGTATCGAACGCACATTGATCGCCGGACGTGTGCTCTATCACGAATCGTTGCGTGAAACGGTGGCGCGCAACGTCGCAAAAGATTTGGGCGATATCGCCCTGCCGCAGCTGCCGATCAGCCTGCAGCCGTTCACCGTGGCCGAATTCTTCCCGACACCCGGCCTATCCGACTATTACGATCCACGCCAACATGCGATCGCGCTGTGCTACGTGGTGCCGATCGCCGGCGATTGCAAGCCGCAGGACGAGACGCTCGACGTGGAATGGGTCGACCCGTCCGGAGACATGCTCGACACCTTCGTCGGGCAGATGGCCAACGGTTACGGCACCATCGTGCGGCAGGCGCTCGCGTGGACCGGCAAGTAGGACAAGCCGCGCAAGCGGGGCAAGAGCCAAGCAAACTAGGCGAATAGACAGATAGGGGAGGATTAGAAAAAATATGACGATTGAACTGAACAACAACGTATATACGGACGGCGGTAACGATACCGAAACCACGCCGGTGGTGCTCGTGCACGGCTTCCCGGTGGACCACCGCATGTGGGACGAGTGTGCGGCGGCTTTACGCGACCAAGCTGTGAAACAAGGCGTGAAACCATTTGCGATCTGGGCTCCGGACATGCCCGGCGCCGGCGAAGGACCGATTCCGTCCGACGAAGACAGCGGCGGCAAGGACGCCGACGGCGCGTTCCCGTACGGATTGGACCGTATGGCGGACGCGTACGTGGACCTGCTGCACGCCGCCGGCTACGGCAAAGCCATCTGGGTGGGCCTGTCGATGGGCGGTTACCTGATTCTCGACATCCAACGCCTGCATCCGGAAGCGGTGGCGGCGCTCGCCCTGTGCGACACGAAAGCCGACGCCGACTCCGCCGACATGCGATTGAAGCGCGTCGCAATCGCCACCGACTGCGAAACGACCGGCACACACGAGCCGGTCATGGGATTCGCCGTGCCGTCGGAAGCCGACTCCATCGTGAAACAGTCGGACGCCTACTGCAGGCAGTTCGAAACGTGGATCAACGAACAGCCCGCCGCCGGCATCGCCTGGCGCGAACGCATGGCCGCGGGCCGCCCCGACCTGAACGACGTGCTGCCGAACATCAACGTGCCAGTCGCAGTAATCTGCGGCGACAAGGACCCGTCCAGCCCGCCGGCAGTGATGAAGCCGGTCGCCGACGCGATGACGAAAACCGACGTGGCGATGACGGTGATCGACGACTGCGGCCACTTCAGCGCGTACGAACACCCCGACCAGGTGGCCGCCGCGTTGCTGGAACTGGTGAAGCGAGTCGGCTGAACCGGCTGCGACGATTATCTGTGGCAGACCATCCGGCGTATCGACAAGATATAGAGAAAATATATAAAACGTATATACGAAATATGTACTACATATGTATAACGAATATATTCCGTATATAACACGCATGAAAGAGGCAACACAACCATGAGCGTGTTCTCACCACTGGCATTGACGCAGACCCTGCCGTTCCTGCCACTCGCCCAAGGAGACATCGACTACGAAGTGGCACGACGCGGCGAACCCGACCTGTTCGCCAAAGTCCTGGCGGAGCCGGCAACGAAAGTCATCCTCGTCAAAGACGGCAAAGTGGCCGTGCCGCACGGCCAAGGCGCCATCGCCGACTACGCCAACGTGAAAATGCGCCTCGCCCAACTGCCGGGCGCGTACGTTGCCGCGGAACTCGAATCGCACCCATCGGCGCTCGCCATATTCCTCGGCTCGTACGGCGGACGATTGGGCGAGCACGTCGTCGCCGTGGACGTGACGCACGTCCAGCCGAACGATACGACGATTACGGCTGCGACGGCTCGCAGCGGGGGAGCGGACGACGCGTTCGCCGAAGTGCCGGCGCATGAATCGCAGGAAAACGCGAAATCGCTGCTGGAAAGCGCGGCAACCCGATTCGACTGGGTGGACCTGCGCGGATTCGCACCCCACGCCAGCGCACGCGAAGCCGGACAGGCAACCTCCGCCATCTCGCTCAGCATGTGGCACGCCCGGCAGCGTCACTGCCCGACGTGCGGCGCGCCCGTCGAACCGGCGCTCGGCGGCTGGGCTCAGCACTGCACGAACGATGAGGATGGCAATCGTTTGCTGTTCCCCCGAATCGAGCCAGCGGTGATCACCGCGATCGTTGACCATGATGACCGTCTGCTGCTGCAGCACAACAGCGCATGGCGCAACAACGGCCTGTACTCGGTTTCGGCCGGATTCGTGGAGGCTGGCGAAAACCTGGAGCACGCATGCCGGCGCGAAGCCAAAGAGGAAGTCGGCATCGAAATAGGCGAACTCAAATACCTCGGCTCCCAGCCGTGGCCGTTCCCCTCGTCTCTCATGATGGCGTTCAAAGGCGTGGCGGTCACCACCGACGTGCACGTGGACGGCGAGGAAACGTTGCAGGCGCGTTGGGTCACACGCGACGAATACATGAGCGAACTGGTTTCGGGACGTATGGAGGCTCCGGGCAAAGCCACGATCGCACGCTACATGATTGAGGAATGGCTCGGCCACGACCTGCCGTGACAAGACCTGCCATTAAAAGGTGGTATCGGCTGAGCCTGTCTTCGGGGCGGTTGCCGGGGGAGCTTGTTTAGGTATTCGTTTGGGCACTCGTCTGCGTATCATGCTGCATGGTATGTACCGTTAAGAGAGTGAATGAGGAAACCACATACATGTCTGATAGAAGTGGGAAGAACGATACGGACAACAGCTTCGCCGGCATCTCGTTTGAAGGGGTGAATGCCGTGCCGCCGCAGTCTGGTGAGAACGGCGATACGATCAATCTCGCCGACGTGGCCGATATGTCCGAACAGGACGACGTGTCCAACGCCGCCACCGAGACCATGCCACCGTTGAATTTCGCATCGGACCAGACCCAGCCGTTCCAGTCATTCCCGACGGCCGGTGCCGCCGAAACCACGCCTGCCGGAACTGTCCCCAACGGAGCTGTTCCCACTGGTGCCATTCCTACCGGTGACATGCCCTCATCCACGCCCGCTCCCGCCATTCCCGTGCTCACCATGCCGGTCGAAGGAGAAGCCGTCGTGGCCAAGAAACGCAAACTGCCGCTGATCATCACCGGAATCGTGCTCGCCGTACTGGTGGTCGCCGCGATCGCCGGCTTCTTCACCGCACGCTGGTACTTCCAAGACAAGGCCGCGCCGGGCGTGACCTTCGGCGGAACCAGTGTGGCCGGGCAGACCGCCGACCAGCTGAAAAACACGGTGACGGCCGCCGTGAAGAACACCACCGTGAACATCAAGGACGGCAACGGCAACAACGCTTCCGGCAGCCTGAGCGACCTCGGCGTGAGCTACAACGTCGACAAGACGGTCACGGAACTGCTCGCCGCCAAGCACCAGACCAACGGCGCACTCGAATACATCAACGAAGTCAACCCGTTCGTCAAGAAGAACGTGCCACTGAACGCCAAGTCCAACAAGCTGGCCCTCAGGACGTTCGTCACCGACAAATTCGTGCAGGACACCGACCGCGCGGTACCGTCCACCGCATCGTACGATGCCAACGCGCGCGCCTTCGTCGCAGTGGAAGGCCGCGGCGGCAGGTCCCCGAAGGTGGACAACGTGATCGACACGGTCGCCAAAGCCATCGCGAACCCGGGGCACAGCGGCAGCGTGACGATCACGTACGAAACCATCGACGTGCCGGTCGCACTGCCTGAAGCCCAAAACGTGGCCGACCGGGCAAACGCGCGACTGAATGCGCCGATCGTGCTGGACAACGGACAAGGCAAGACCTTCCAGATTCCAGCCGAAGTCGTGGCCTCATGGCTGAAAACCGACGCCGACCTCGAACACGGCACGCTTTCGCTGTCCTACGATGACAACGCCATCACCAACTACGTGCAGCAGCAGGTCCCAGCCCAGCTCAACCAGGACGCGGTCGACCAGGAAGACGCCGTCGACAACAGCGGCAAAGTGCTGGCCACCATCGTCAAAGGCGTGAACGGCGTGAAGGTCAAGAACATGGAGGCGCTCGCACCGAAGATCGGCGAAGCGCTCAAAAACGGCCAAGGCGCCACCATTCCGGTGGACGGTGATGTGCAGAACTTCAAAACCGTGCAGAAGAAGAGCGAATACCGCATCGTGGTGGACCGCACCGCGCAAACCGCCACCGTGTACCACAACGACGAGGCCGTCAAGACCTTCCCGGTGTGCACGGGCACCACCGGCAAGCACGAAACCGACCTGGGCACCTTCTACATCTACCTCAAGTATCAGATCCAGGACATGACCGGCCTGAACGACGACGGCTCGCGCTACCTGTCCAAGGGTGTGAAGTGGGTAAGCTACTTCTACGGCGGCGAAGGCTTCCACACGGCAAGCTGGAACAATTACGGCATCGCCCACGGCGACCCGGCGCACTACGGCTCCCACGGCTGCGTGAACATGTACGAGGCCGATTCCAAGTGGATCTACGACAACTGCCCGGAAGGCACCATCGTGCAGGTAGTCGGCGCCATGCCATCCGGACCGGTACGCTGACCCGCTACGCGTGGCGCGGGTGCGCGGCGCTCGCATACGCCGTACAATGGGCGGCATGAGCGAAGCAAACGATAGCAAAGTGAACCTCGACGTGCCCGAGCACCTCGAATACTCCGACGAGCACGTGTGGGTGGATTCCTCCGTTGAACCCGCCATGGTGGGCGTCACCGAATACGCCACCGAACAGTTCGGCGAACTCGTGTACATCGATTTGCCTGAAGTCGGCACGCAGGTCGAAGCTGGCGACGAAGTGGCTGAATTCGAATCCTCCAAGGCGGTCACCGCGCTGGTCTCGCCGGTGGCTGGCACCATCCGCTACGTCAACAACGAGGCTGCGGACGATCCGAGCATTGTGACGGACGATCCGTACGGCGAGGGTTGGATTTTCAAGATCGAGCTTGAGGATGACGAGCCTGACCTGCTTAGCGCTGACGAGTATGCCAAGATTGTGGCTGACTGAATAGCACGGACGTCTAGTTTTAATTACGGCTGCGGCCGGCGGGTGCGATGCGCGGCACACTCAAGGCCGTTCGGCCGGGCTTACGGTCGCGCATCGTACCCGCCGGCCGCAGCCTTTTTATGGGAAGTGCCTTGCGGGGCCCTGAAAGTTCCCTGATTTTCTCGGTGGCGTTACTGTTTGTTCGAACGCGACCTCTATAGTGGGCATATGAGTGAAATTCAGCCGTTGCCGCAGTTCCCGCCGCAGCGTGCGCCGCAGCACGACCAGCAGCGCGAACAGCAGCGTATGGGGGAGCGGATGGACGATTCTTGCGATGACATGCCCACCGTGCCGATTCCGGCACGCAAGGTGGTCACCACCTTCGACGCGGCCTCCAGACATGAGCGTCTTGAAGTCAAACCGCCGCTGACCAGGCTGTTCCGCCGCACGATCACCAAAGCATTCAGTGTCTGGCTGAAATTCTCGACCGCATTGGTACGGTCGCTCGACTGGTATCCACGCGTAGAACCCTACGTCGGCTACGGCACCGAACATTACTCCCGACTGATCTGCCGTACCGTATACGGACCGTTCAAACGGCAGGCCGGCCGCCTGATTCGCGGCATCCGTGGCATGCTGATGGTGCCGTCCCCGCATACCAAAGTGCGGATCGCCATCGATGACGTGCCCATCGAAACCGTGCAGGTGGGCGCGGCGGAAGTGTATGACGCGATCGACAGCAATCCTGATATCTCTAGCGAATTCGCGGCATCCGACGATGCCGGCTACCTCGACCTCGTCGCCGAGCATTCACTCGAACCGGGCATCCACAACGTCTCGTACAAAGTGCGCAGCCGCAAGCCGGTCGACGCCAACCTTTTCACCATTCCCAGCGGCACCAAAGTGGGCGTGATCTCCGACGTGGACGACACCATCATGGTCACGCAGGCGCCGCGCCTGATGAAGGCCGCCTACAATCTGCTGCTGCTCAACCCGCGCAAAAAAGTGCCGGTGGCCAGCATGAACCTGCTGTTCAACCGCATCGCGGACATGTTCCCGGACGCGCCGTTCTTCTACCTGTCCACCTCGCCATGGAACGTGGAAAGCTCGATCCGCCATTTCATTACGAACCACGGTTTTCCGGAAGGTCCGCTGCTGCTGCGCGACCTTGACCCGAGGCCGAAAACCTTCATTCCGTCGGGCGTGCAGCACAAGCTTGAATACGCCGAACAGCTCATGGCCGATTTTCCCGATATGAAGTTCATTCTGATCGGCGACGACGGGCAGAAGGATCCGACCACGTACGCCACGATCGCACGCCGATACCCAGGGCGTGTGCTGGCGATCGGCATCCGGCAACTGTCCCCGCGCGAAGTGACCGGCAATTTCGGTTCCGTTGCCGGGCGCGTGGCCACGCAGCCGATCCCGGTCACCGATGTTCCGGTATTCACGGGAACGACCGGCTCGAATCTGATGAAAACCATGCTGCCGTTCCTGAAACAACAGATGGGCGTCTGACTTTTTCGTACGCCCAGAGCAGGGGTTGCGTGCCGCGTGGGATTGGGAATGCAATGCCGGTATAATCGCGTGCATGACTGATTTTCGGGGTGAACAGGGCGCAACGGGCGCGCGAGAAAGCGACAAAAGCGTGCAAGACAAATGCGGGATGCCGATCGCGAAGCGTGTGCCGAAGGAGCGCGTATTCCACGGCGACACCTTCATCGACGAGTACGAATGGCTGCGCGACAAGGAATCGCATGACGTGCAGGATTACGTCGCCGCGCAGAACCGGTATTGCGAGCAGCGCATGGAACCGTTGAAAACCCTACGCTCCACACTGTTCGACGAGCTCAAGTCGCACGTTCAGGAAAACGACATGTCCGTGCCGACACGCATGGATGGCTACTGGTATTTCGTACGCACCCAGGAGGGCCAGCAGTATGCGGTGCAATGCCGTGTGCCGATTCGAAGCGCAGACGATTGGGATCCGCCAACCATTGAAATCGGCGTGCCTATCGACGGCGAACAAGTGGTGTTCGACACCAATGCCGAAGCGCAAGGCCATGATTTCTTCCGTATCGGCGGCATGGATATTTCCAAAGACGGACGTTGGATGCTGTACGGCACCGACACCAGCGGCGACGAACGTTACGATTTCCGCATCCGCAGCTTGGAAACCGGCAAGGAACTGCCGGAAGTGTTCAAGGGCATCGGTGGCGCCTGCTTCACACCGGACGCGCAATGGGTGTTCTATGTGAAGCTCGACGACGCGTGGCGTCCATACGCGGTGATGAGGCACCGCGTCGGCACCCCCGTCACCGACGATGTGGAAGTGTATCACGAACAGGACGAACGATTCTGGGTTGGCGTCGGCCTGTCGTTCGACGAACGCAATCTGGTGATCGGCAGCGGGTCGAAGACTACCACCGAGGTATTGCTGCTTTCCACCGACGATCCGGAAGGCGAATTCCGTGCGTTCATTCCGCGTGAGCAGGACGTGGAATACGACGTGAGTTTCAGCCGTTTCGAAGGTGCCGGCGAACGCGGTGAGGATATTCCGCTCGCCGTGGTCTATCACAATGCGTTGAATCCGAATTTCGAGATCGATGTGATCGATATGCGGACGCACGAGCCTCCATACCGGCTGGGCGAAGGCGTGCGCGTGGCCGTCGGTTCGCCGTACGGATGCGAGCATGGCGACGAGGTCGAACCGGGCGCTTCTGAGATGCCGATCGGCACACCGTATTCCAATCCCTGCAATCCCGCCATTTTGCAGGGCGCGCATGGTCTTGGCATCGAGGGGATCTCGATTCACCGGCATTATGTGGCGCTGCAGTACCGGGCGGAAAGCCTGACGCATATTGCGGTGATGACGAAGGATGCCGCTGCGGAGGATTTTCTTGCGGGGCGTCCATGGAAGTTCACCGAGCTGGTTCCCCACGCGTTGGAAGACGATTGGGATGTCGACGAGTCGGTGGACGAGATCAACGAGGAACGTGCCGAAGTGTGGGGCGCGCTCGACCAATTGGCCGCCGCGCAAGGCGAGGGGTCGGCCGTGCATGGGGTTTCCCGCAAGGCGATGACCTCATCGGATGGCGCGACCGCCGATGCGATGCCGGGGGAGACACGGCGCCTGTATTCGATTGGTGTGGGAGGTAATCCTTCGTATGATGCGCCCCGCATGCGTTACTCGTTCTCCAGTTACACGCGTCCCGGCGAACTGCATGATATCGATCCGGCGACCGGCGAGGATCGCCTGTTGAAGCGTGCCACGGTGCTTGGTGGATTTGAACCGCGCGAATACATGGAGCGCAGGGTGTGGGTTACCGCCCGCGATGGCGAGCGCATTCCTGTTTCCTTGGTGTGGCGCAGGGATGTGCCCGCGTGTGATTCGGCGATGTTCGTTACCGGGTATGGCGCGTATGAGATCAGTTCGGATCCGGGATTCTCGGTGTCTCGCATCAGCATGCTTGATCGTGGTGTGCTTTATGCGGTGCCGCACATTCGCGGCGGCGGTGAGATGGGTCGTGCCTGGTATGAGCAGGGGCATTTGCTCAATAAGAAGCATTCGTTTGAGGATTTCGTTGATGCCGTGCGTGCGTTGCAGCGTGCCGGTTTGGCGTCGCCTGCTCGCACGGTGGCCGATGGCGGTTCCGCCGGTGGCCTGTTGATGGGTACCGTGGCGAATATGGCTCCCGAATGTTTCGCGGGCGTTGAGGCGGATGTGCCTTTTGTGGATGCGTTGACGTCGATTCTTGATCCGTCGTTGCCGTTGACGGTTACGGAGTGGGATGAGTGGGGCGATCCGCTGCATAATGCGGACGTGTACAGGTATATGAAGGAATATACGCCGTATGAGAATGCGCCGTCTGATGCAAATGATGCGCGGGTTGCGGTTTTTCCCAAGATTTTCATTACCACGTCGATGAATGACACTCGTGTGCTGTATGTGGAGCCGATGAAATGGTTGGCCCGACTGCAGCGTGCGGGCGTGGATGCCGTGGCGAAGATTGAGGTTGAGGCTGGTCATGGGGGTACGTCTGGAAGGTACAAGCAGTGGGAGGAGATCTCCTATGAGAATGCTTGGTGTCTTTCGATGATGGGTATCACGCATTGATCCGGTTTGTGGGACCTTTCATGTTCGGATGAGGTCGGTTTCGGAACGGTCTGTTGTTATGTGACGGGGTGCACCGTATGGCGCACCCCGTTTTGCAAACGCTTCCATTTGCAGTTTGTTTCATGAAACATTGAAACAGCTCGGGTGATTGTTTTCGGCGTTTCTTGCAGAATCCTCCGATTTAGGGGTGTTCCGTCAAACGTTTTTTCCAACTTTTGACGGCATGTTAAACCTTTTATAAGGTCATGCTTGCACCTGTTTTCAGAGTGTTTCATTGTCTGTGTGGGGTGGTCTAGTAGGGTCCAGAGAAATAGCAGGTTTACGGGTAAAACCGACTAGATTGCATTGCGACCAGGGGGAAGAATGGCAGGCATGCATAAAGCCGTAAGTGAGCGGCATGGAATGACAACGATTGCCGCGTTGGTGGCAATCGTTGCGATGATCTTCGCAAGTGTGATCGCAGCGCCGCAACGCGCGTATGCTGAGGAATACAATATCAGCGATCTCGGTTGGATCGACAAGGACGACACCTCCTTCGAAATCAGTTCCGACGGAGGCAAGACGTGGAAGCCGTACATTTCCGGCATGCAAGTCAACTACGGTGATCAGATCCGCACCGAACTGCATTGGAAAGTGCCGAATGGCGTCAAAATCAACGCGGGCGACACCTTCGTCTACGACCTTCCCAGCAATCTGGAATACAAATCGAACGAGAAATACCCGATCTACAACGGTAGCGACGTGGTCGGCTACTACACCATCGACGGCGACAAAATGGTGGCCACCTACACCCGCGGCGAATCGGCGGGATCCAACGTCGAAGCGTTCGTGACCACTGACGGAACCATCACCTCGAACAAAACCGGTGGTTCGGCTGGCGGCGATACCAGCTTTACCTTCCCCGGATATGGCACCATCACCGTGAACGTGGAGGGCAAACACAGCGTCAACGTGGTCAAGCGCCCGGCAATCTCCACTTCCGACGCATCCACCTACGATTTCGTTTTGGAAGTGACCTCTACAGGCACGAACACCGGAGTGACCATGGATGACGCCATGGGCAGTCTGCTGACCTACGTGGACGGATCCGTGCACGTGTACACCGACGCCGACTGCAAGAACGAATACACGGGCACATGGACGGTCGCCAAGAAAGATGATCACAGCTTCAACGTCACCATCGGCAACATGGGCGACGCGGAGAAACTGTATGTGCGTTACTCGGTGAAAGCCGACAAGAACGATGTTATCAAAGCCTGTCGCGAGGCGGGCAATTGCAGTGCCGCCACCGACAATAAGAACAAGGTGGCCTACTCCAGCAACGAGGACATCAACAAGAAGGAAACCAGCAACTCCCTTTGGTTCAATTACAACGACTGGTATGTCGCGAAAAGCGGCACCGGGAGCACGAGCGAGGACGGCAAGCGGGGAATCGCATGGACCATCACCATTGGGGCCGGAACGGACCAATCCGTCGACGGCGCCACCGTCAAGGACCTGCTCGACAAGAACAACCTCAAGGAGCCGACCGGTGATCTGGTGCTCAGCTGTTACAACAGCACCGACTGGAAATCCGTGTGTCCGACCGATGCGCCCGGTGCATACCCGGGTGGCGACCGGTACAATCCGCAGCAGTACATCAAGCTTAGATGGGACAACCTCGCCAACGGCACGGTGACATTGCCTTCCGGCAACTACGACCATTTCCAGATCCAATATTGGACCGAAGCGAAGAACGCGCCTGCCGAAGGAAGCGGCGAACACCGTAAATACAAGAACGAAGTCACGGTGAAGCCCACGGAAGGCACAGGCAAGACCTCGACGGCCGAACCGGAACTCGGCACGGACGCGGTCGACCTGGAGAAAACATGCACGTCACCGGCATCCGAAGCGAAGAGCCTGACATGGGTGACCAGCATGAAAGCCTTGGAAGACCTCACCAACGCCAAGCTGACCGACACATTGGACGTGGATGACAGCGGCAAGTATCTGGGACCCAAACAGACCTTGGTGAAAGACAACATCAAAGTGTACACCGACGCCGCCCTGACGCAGCAATACGCGGGCGGATACACGACAGAGGCCACCGATAAGGGATTCACCATCGTGTTCGCATCATTGCCCAAAGGCACTACGGTGTACGTGCAATACCAGTCCACCGTCAATGACGGTGTGACCGACACAACCGTATGGAATCAGGCCTCGGCCCTGCATAAGACATCGACGGCGAAGCACCAGCATCAAGGGGAGATGCTCGGCAAGGAAGCCGCCAACCAGTATTGGGACGAATACGGGTACGGCTACACCGCCAACAGCAAAGGCGTGATCCGCTGGCGCGTCAAAGTGCATGACGTGATGTCGGACGCCAAAAACATCGTGGTGACCGATACGTTGCCCGTCCACACGCGGTACGACGCGAAATCGTTGAAGGTGCTCGATGCCCGCAACACCACCAAAACGCTGTCCGGTGTGAGCGCCAAAGACAACGGCGACGGCAAGGTGACCTTCACCATAGCCAAGGGTACCCCGGCGTTCAGCCAGGCGAAGACCTCGGATGGTGTGCTCATCGTGTATGAGACGAGCATCGACCCGGTCACCGCGCCGGATTGGGGAAATTACAAGAACAAGGCGCACATCGACATTGATGGCAGCGCCGGAGGCGGCGCTTCCGCCACAGTGGGCGCGAGCAAGCCGAAACTTCTTGACAAAAACGGCAAATACGATGCCACGACCGCGCCGAACGTGAACTACACGGTCAAAGTCAACCCGAATGCGGACACGCTTAACAAAGGCAACAACCTCACTCTGACCGACACCATGGGTCAGGCACTCGACCTCAACGCCAACAGTGTGTCGATCATGGACTCCGACAATGGAACCGCCATCAACGGTGCAACATGGTCATACAATCCGCGGACCCGCGAACTAGTGTTCTCCATTCCCGACGCCCGTGCATGCACCATCACCTACACGGCCGCGGTGCAGCTCAAACCAGGCGAAAGCTTCGGATCGCTGGGTGGCAACAAAATCGTGCTCGCCGGGTATGAGAACAACGGCGGAACATCGCAAAACACGATCACCGGCACCGTGCAGCAAAGCAAAGGCGGTATGAAATACAATCAAAGCACGCTGCAGATTTACAAATACACCGACGGCGATCTCGGCAAGCCGGCGGGCAGCGCCACCTTCAAAGTGGAAAGCGTCACCGGATGCAACTTCGTGTCGTCTACGGCCGATGCCGATGGCACCTGCAATGGTACGGTTGACAAAGAAATCACCAAGCGGCTGACCACAGGAGCATCCAACGGACTGTCCGACCGACTGCAGCTGGACTACGACACCGTATATAAGGTCACCGAGCTGACAGGTCCGGACGGCAAAGTGCCCGGCAGCACTGATTCGCAATACGAGAAATCCGCTCCGCTCTATGTGATATTCCCCGGACATGACGCGCAGACCGCTGCCGGTGCATACGATGGACGATACGACAACAAAACCGTTACCGTAGACGGGCAAAGCGGCAAATTGATCGTCGCCGTAGCCAAAGACAGCAACGGCAACACGATCACATTGGGCAACTACCGTTGGAACTGCAGCAACGACCACAAAGCGAAGTTCAAGGTGCAATTCACAAAGGTGGATGCGGCGAATGCCGGTGTACCCGTCGACGGTGCCACCATGCAGCTGACTCGTGTCGGATCGTCGCAGGTGGAATCCGATTGGACATGGACCACCTCCGGCAGCGAGACGAAAACGCTCGAACTCCTGCCCGGACGGTACAAGCTGACCGAAGCCAACGCACCGGACGGATACCAAGTCATGGATCCGATCATCATTCTGGTCGGCGAAGACGGCACCATCACCGTCGACGGCAAAAATGTGACCGATAGCGACGGCATCGGTCACGTGCAGGCGGAGGACGCACCGAAAACCACGTCGTTGACTGTTACGAAAACATGGAACGACAATAACAACCAGGACGGCAAACGCGCATCCGTCACCTTCGATTTGTACCGCAAGACCGACGGCGATGCCGATTATACGAAAGTCGACGGGCAAAGCCGCATACTCAATCCCGACAAGAGCGATAACGTGCAATGGATGGGACTGCCGGTGAAAGTCGACGGCAAAACCGCGGCCTACAAGGCCGTCGAAACCACGACGCACGGGTACAACTCGCGATGCGCTGACGTGCAATACAACACCGACGGTTCGGCTGCCACCGAACAATGCACCAACACGCACACGCCCGAAACCACGTCGATCGGCGTTGAAAAAGCATGGGACGACGCCGACAACCAGGACCAGAAGCGCCCTGACAGCGTAACCGTGCATCTGTTGAAAAACGGAGAGGAAACCGATCAAAGCGTGACGCTCAATGCGGTTGGAAACTGGCGGAACGACAGCGCGTTCACCAATCTGCCCGTCTACGAGGATGGCAAGAAGATCGTGTATACCATACGCGAAGATACGGTGAGCGGCTACACCACGCACATCACCGGCTCGCAAACCCAAGGTTTCGCCATCACCAACACGCACCACCCCGAAAACGAGGAGGTGTGGTTCTCCAAGCAGGACCTCAAGGGTACGGAGATCGCAGGTGCCACCATGCGCCTCACCGGTACGCTGAATGGTGGCGCCGAATTCGAAGCGCGGACCTGGGTAAGTGAGCGGGATAAGTCGGAGAGCATCAAGCTCAAGCCCGGCACCTACACCTTGACCGAAACCAAGGCGCCGGATGGTTATCTGGTAGCGGATCCGGTCGAATTCAAAGTCGTGAGCGACGCCGTCACCAGCAAGCTCAGCGTGCAGATCAAGCAAACCGATGGCACATATGCCGACGTGCAGGACAATACCATCGTGATGACCGACCAGTACCGGACGCATCAGGTGACCGTCAATAAAAACAGTCTCACCAGTGGCATCACCAATATCGACGGCGCGCAGATGAGCATCACCGGCACCACCTTGGACGGCAAGGCGATCGACGAGATCACCTGGACCAGCAAGGGCGGCGAACCCGGCGAACTCACCCTGCTACCCGGCACCTACACCCTGCGTGAAAAGGTGGCGCCGGACGGCTATGAAACCGCGGATGACATCGTATTCAGCGTCGGGCTCGACGGCAGCGTGACCGTCAACGGCGCCAAGCAGGATTCCAATACCGTCGTCATGAAGGACAAGCCGGGCAAAAGTGGCATCCTGTTCTCCAAAACCAAGGTCGGCGGCGGCAGCGAGCTGGCTGGAGCGAAATTCTCCATAACCGGCAAAACTTTCGAAGGCAAGACGATCGACGAAATCACCTGGACGAGTGGCGGCGGATTGCCGAAACAATTCCAGCTGCAGGACGGCGTCTACAAGCTCACCGAAACTAAAGCGCCGGTCGGGTATGAAAAGGCGAACGCGATCAACTTCACCATCTCCCTCGGTGAAGCATACGTGGACGGCAGACTGGTGGACGACAACACCATTCGTGTGGAAGACCGCGTGGACACCACCATGGTGCGCGTGCGCAAAATCTGGTCCGACCACAACTATTCGGAGCGTCCGACATCGGTGACATTCCACCTGCTGCGCAACTCCAAGCAGCTGCAAGATGCGAAGTACACGGTGACGTTGTACAACAAGAACACCAGCGACTGGACGTACACGTGGACCGATCTGCCCCGATATGATGCGGACGGCAACAGGTACAACTACACGGTTGACGAGGAACTGACCCAAGAGCTCGCAGGTAAGGAATACCGCGTTTCCGTGATCAAACGTCCGTACATCGACGGCGCCGAATTCACGGTATTGAACATTCGGGAGCCGGAAACGGCAAGCATCACGGTGAACAAAACGTGGAACGATCAGGATGACAACGATGGCAAACGGCCGAAGACGCTGACCTTCCATATTTGGGGAACCAGCAAACAGCCGAAGAGCGGCAGCGCCGACGAAACGGAAGACGTGACCGAACAATTGGTGGTGCAAACCGTGCGAACCAACGGCAGCAACACGCAATCGTGGACGTTCGAAGGTCTTCCCAAGCAGAACCTGTACAACAATCCGTACACGTATACGGTTACGGAGGAGTCCGTGGACGGGTACACATCAAGCGACGTGACAGTCGCCGGTGGTTCGTCGACGAAGTGCGCGGTATCCGCTTCGGTGAAATCCTGCGATTTCCAAGTGACGAACACGCATACGCCCGAAACCACGAAATTGAGCGTGGACAAGACGTGGGATGACACCGATGCGCCCAGCAATGTGAAACGGCCGGGCGACAAGGCCACGATCTGGGTGCTTTCCAGCGTGTGGACCGATGCGAAGAACCAGACGCTGCCCGGATGGCCCTCACCGCAACACAACAGCGAGTGCAAGGACACCGGCGCGACGGATGGCACGAATCCATGGGGTGTGAGCTGCAGGGTGCTGACCTCGAAGAACGCCAAAGCGACGCAGGCCACCACGGCCAACGTCAACGGGGCTGACGGAACAAGCGAAGCAACCACTTCGCAAGAGGTGAGCGCGGACACGTGGACCTACACCTTCACGAACCTGCCCAAATACTACAAGGGCAAGGAGATCCAGTATTCGGTGACCGAAGAGGCTGTGAAGAACTACACGCCGACACTCACCGGCGGCAAGGTCATTCCGGCCGACGGCGATACCGCTTCCGGGACCGATGAAACGGAAGGATCCGATAAGACGGACACGGCCGGCAAGAACAACCGGAATGCGGAATCCTGGGCGTACACGCTGACCAACACCTACACGCCGGGGCGTATCAGCCACAGCGTGCATAAAGTGTGGAAGGACTACGGCGACAGCGGCAAACGTCCGAAAGCGGTATATGCGACGTTGTATGCGAATGGCCAATCCACCGGCAAGACGGTGGCGTTGAGCGACGGCAACAACTGGCAATACACGTTCACCGACCTAGATGAAAACAAGGTGTACACGGTGAAGGAAACCAACGAAAAGGGCGAAGCGATCAGCGGAGTGGACGGCTACTGCCAGCCGGTCATCAACGATGACCAAAAAACCGGAATCTCCACCATCACCAACACCATCGCCATCGTATTGCCGTCTACGGGCGGGCAAGGCTGGCATTACGGCGTGTTCCTGACGGTCACGTTGCTCAGCATGCTCGGCATCTGCTATGCACTCAGCAGGCGCAATAGGGAAGGAAGCGCACGATGAAGCGTCATGCGATGAAACGGGGGAGTCGAATGAAGAGCCATATGATCAGGCACGCGGCTGTACGTCGCGGCGGTGTGCGAACGGTACGGCGCATCGTGGCCGCGGTGATCGGCTTGGCGCTTTCTATGGCCGGACTAAGCGTGCAGGCGACAGCCCTCGCCAACGATCCGACCAATCCGGCAGCCACTGACGTGACCATGATCGCATTCCAGCAATCATGGAAGACGATTGGCGACGAATGCACGAAAACCTATGGTCCGGAAGGCGTGAAATACGTGCAGGTCTCCCCGCCGCAGGAATCCATCCAAGGCACGCAATGGTGGACCGTCTACCAGCCGGTCAGCTACAAACTCGACTCGCGTTTCGGCACGGAAGACGAGTTCAAAACCATGATCAGACAATGCAACGCGGCCGGCGTGCAAATCGTGGCCGACATGGTGCTCAACCACACCACCGGACATGACGTGTCATGGGTTGACGACCAGTATGGCGTGGCCGGAACCGAATACAACGGATCATACGGACGATACCCGGGCATCGGCATCTACCAGTATGAGGAAAGCGGCAACAACCACCAATACGGCCTTCCCAGCGGCGACTTCCACACCTGCAAGTCGAACGTGTCAGACAACATCTCCGACTACACCAACGCCGACGAAGTGTGGAACTGCCGACTGTCGACCATGTGGGACATCAACACCGGCAGCGACCGCGTGCAAAACATCCAAGCCGAATACTTGGCGCACCTATGGGAAGACGGCGTACGCGGATTCCGCATCGACTCCGCAAAACATATGGATCCCAACGACATCGCATCCATCAAACGCAAGTTCATGACCAAAGCGGGCATTACGGACGAACAAAGCTTCCCATGGTCGCAGGAAGTCATCTACCATAATGGAGAATCCGAAAAATTCGCGCCGGAACGATACGAAAAGAACGGACAGGTCACCGAATTCTCGTACGCGTACTCATTGTTGAAGGATTTCAACGGATCCATCACCAATTTGAAGAACATCACCAGCGATCTGCTCGACGACGCCGATAATGCCACCGTATTCGTGTCCAACTGGGATACCGCACGCGGTTCGGAAACGCTCAAACCCGTTTCCGGCGCCCGATACGAGCTCGCCAACGCGTTCATGCTCGGGTACGACTACGGGCATCCGAAGATCCTTTCAGACTACGCATTCAATGAAAGCATCCAATATGATGACGGCGTCAAGGATTCGACTGACACCACCGTGCCGAAAATCGGCATGGACGACGTGTGCGCCACGCAAAAGGACCCAACGCAGATGGAGTATGGCGATTGGAACTGCCAACAGCGGTGGACGTCAATCCGAGGCATGATCAAATTCCATAATGCCGTGAACGGCACCAGCGTAAGCAACTGGCAGGAATCCGGATCCAACAACATCGCCTTCGAAAGGGTTGACGCCAACGGGAAAAGCAAGGGTCTGCTCGCATTGAACAACACCCTGCAGGAGCATGACGTCGACTATACGACATCGTTGCCGGACGGGGAATACTGCAACGTGTACGCTTCCCGCACCTGCTCGCAAACCGTGACCGTCAGCGGCGGTCACGCCAAAGCGACCATCGGCAAACGAAGCGCCATTGCCATCTATGCCGGTGCGGTCAAGGGCGCGTGGACGGAAACCACGGAACCTAGCGGCACCTACGCTCCGCAATACAAGGATTCGCCGAACAGTTCGCTGATAGGTGACAAAACCCTCACCATCTACTACAAGCCCGACGAATCGTGGGACGGGCAGGTGTATGTGCGTTACACCACGGATAGCGGCAGCGGCAGCGTGCAGATGACCGCCGTGCCGGTTGATGAGGCTTCGGGCGCCGACGGCTGGTATCAGGCCAACCTGCCGGAAGGAGCCAACCTGAGTACCGTGCACTACCATTTCGCTTCCACCGCATCCGGTGATTCCGGCAAAACGGACTGGAACGGCGGCGTGAACGATAAGGAATACACGGCGAAGGTGGGTGCCACCATGGTCAACGTCAGCGGACACCAACAGCATGCGGGTGTGCCGTTCGCGGGCTCCCATGCCGCGGTGACCACGGTGACCGTCAACTTCAAACCCGCCTCCGGGGTCGGTGATGCCGCGACCGGCGTGCAGGTGTGGAGCGGCGATGACAGCGGCAAGGCCGTCTATATTCCGTTCGATGACGCACAGACCCGCTACGGCAGGAAGGCGAGCAAGAAGCTGCCCGGCGACCTGAAATCGGTGCATTTCAGGATCGTGGATAACGAGAATGCCACAAGCGCGTCCGCCGGAACCGCCGAACGGTATGAGGCAAGCGTGTGGAAGCTCGCCAAATTCGATAACGCCTACGTCGATGGTGCCATCGAATCTTGGGTGGACGGGGCGCAGCCCGGCAGCGCGTCCAATGTCTCCGAAGAGAAAGCATCCCCCGCGGCGACGCCCCAGCCGAATGACGTCAAGAATCCGAAGAACCTGACGGTTAAACTGCACTATTACCGCCCTGACGGCAACTATCAGAAATACAACATGGAGTCCGACGCATGGCGAGGTTGGGACCTGTGGTCCTGGTACAAGGAGAGCACCAGCGGCGAGTCCAACGAGTTCACTTCGCATGACGCGTTCGGCGAGATTGCGGAATACACGCTGAGCCAGATCGCGAAGGGCGTGCGCGATCCGTGGTTCATCATCCGTAATGGCGGTTCGTCGTGGATGGGCAAGGATTGCGACGACAACGATCGTGAGATTCCCGAATCCGCGATCAGTATGACCGCAGGTAATGTGGATCATGGCATCGCTGAATTCTGGATCGTCAGCGGCGACCCGACCATCTACACGCATCCGGTGAACGTGACCGGCGTGACGTTCGACACGCAAGGTGGCAGCAGCGTCCCCGCACAGGCCGTTGGGGTCGGCGGGCGTGCGACCCAGCCTGAGTCGCCGAAGCGTGACGGTTATGTCTTCTCGCAATGGACCACCGATGCGGCGGGCGAGCATCAGTATGATTTCGCCACTCCGGTGACCGCTCCGATCACGCTGTACGCACAGTGGACGGAAGCGAAGACCATAAGCTTCGATACGCAGGGCGGCAGTGCCGTGCCCGCGCAGCAGGTGAAGACCGGTGCCACGGCTGTACGGCCCGACGATCCGACAAGGACCGGATACACCTTCGCCGAATGGTATGCGAGTGCCGACTATTCGGGAGAGCCATACGATTTCACAGCTCCGGTGACCGCCGACACGACGTTGTATGCGAAATGGACGCCGAACAAGTATACGGTGACCTTCGATACGCAGGGCGGCAGTGCCGTGTCTGCGCAGCAAGTCGCATACGGCAACCTTGTGACACAACCGGCCGCGCCGACCCGCGAAGGATACACGTTCGTCGGCTGGGCCACGGATGCGAGCGGTGCCACGCCATACGGGTTCGGCACGCCCGTGACCGGAAACATGACGCTGTATGCCAAGTGGGATAATACAGGAACGACGTACCATACCGTCACCATCCATCTGAGCGACGGCGAGACATACCCGTCGTCTCTGCCCCAGGATATGACGTTGTTCGTCAAGGACGGGGAAACGGTCACGATTCCCGATCCGGCGCCGACGCGTGACGGCTACCATTTCGCCAGATTGACCACGGATGAGCAGCGGAAAAGCGATTATGACGCCACAACTGCGGTGACCGCTGACATGACGCTGTACGCCAAGTGGATCAAGACATGGACGGTCACGTTCGATTCGGTGGGCGGCAGCGATGTAGCCCGGCAAACCGTGGATGATGGTGGTAAGGCGACCGAGCCCGCTCCGCCGAAGCGGGACGACTACCACTACCAGTTCATCGGATGGCTGCGTGATGGCAAAGCCTACGATTTCACCACGCCGGTCAAAGCGGATGTCACGTTGACCGCGTCGTGGCAGCGGACGGCCTACCAGTGGACCATCTCGTTCGATCTCAATGGCGGCCATGCGCCGGCGGGCAAGGATGCATCGAAACTGTACACCGACCAGAAGGTCTATGACGGTGACTCGCTGCTGTCGCCGACCGTTGACGTCTCCAACGAGCCTCAGCTTGACGGCTATACCTTCGAAGGATGGAGCACCGTGAGGAACGATGCGCTCGCCAAGAGCGTGGTCGCCTTCGATTCGTCCGGAAAATCGTTGATGCCCATCGACCGTGACGGCACGCTGTATGCGTTGTGGTCGCGGGAGAACAGGGTAGTGAAGCCGGAATCGTCCGGTTCGACGGGATCTTCGACGAGCTATTCCGGCGCGTATTCCGATTCCTATACGGGATTGAACGGCTTGGCAGCGTTCGATGCCATAGTGAGACAATCGGGCAAATTCTCGGGCACGGATTTCGGTTCCGTCGCCGAGGATTATGTGAAACCCAAGAGCGTTCGCTGAGTGTTGGAATCCAAGGGTGGGGTCGGCCTTCAGGGTTGGCCCCCTTTTTCATGTACGGTGTATGGATTGTTGCGTCCGGATCATTGGATCGTTCGTTGTTCGTGGCGTTTGAAGCCGGGTGAAACCGTATTCGCACATGAACGCGGCAAGGAATGTCCACTAGTTGAGCGGTTTTGGTCCGCCTGATGAATCACTGACTAGAGTCGCGTGCTATGAGTGATTCTGCAAAGAAGTACACCATCGCCGTCATTCCGGGCGATGGCATTGGCAAGGAAGTGACTCCGTGGGCTCAGAAGGCTCTGGAGAAGGCGGCCGAAGGCGTCGCCGAATTCGAATATGAGAAGTTCGATCTGGGTGCCGAGCGCTATCTGCGTGACGGCGCGATTCTTCCGGAAGAGGAAGAGGAGCGCATCAAGAAGACCGACGCCATCCTGCTGGGCGCCGTCGGCGACCCGCGCATCAAGGCCGGCATTCTGGAACGCGGCCTGCTGCTCAAGCTCCGCTTCGACCTGGACCAGTACGTGAACCTGCGTCCGTCCAAGCTGTACAAGGGCGTTACCTCGCCGCTCGCCAACCCGGGTGACATCGACTTCGTGGTCGTGCGTGAAGGCACCGAAGGCCTGTACTGCGGTGCCGGCGGCGCGGTGCGCCGTGGCACCCCGAACGAGGTGGCCACCGAAGTCTCCATCAACACCGCCTACGGCGTGGAGCGCGTGGTACGTTACGCCTTCCAGCTGGCCATGAAGCGCAGGAAGCACGTGACCCTCGTGCACAAGAAGAACGTGCTCGTCAACGCCGGCGACATGTGGCAGCGCATCGTCGACAAGGTGGCCGAGGAATACCCGGAGGTCTCCCACGACTACCTGCACATCGACGCGACCACCATCTTCATGGTGTCCAACCCGTCCCGCTTCGACGTGATCCTGACCGACAACCTCTTCGGCGACATCATCACCGACGAGGCCGGTGCGGTGGTCGGTGGCGTCGGCTACTCCGCTTCGGGCTGCATCAACGCGTCCAACGAATACCCGTCCATGTTCGAGCCGATCCACGGTTCCGCTCCGGACATCGCCGGCCAGAACAAGGCCAACCCGACCGCAGCCATCCTGTCCGCCGCCATGCTGCTCGAGCATCTCGGTTTCGACGATGCCGCCAAGAAGATCCATACCGCCGTGGAAGCCGACATCGAGGAGCTCGGCTCCACCACGCGTTCCACCGACGAGGTCGGTCGCGACATTCTGGCGCGCATGTGAGACGACATATAAAGATATGTGACGGCATGTGACGGTTCGAAAAGCCGAGAAATCGGCTGATTCCGACTTCCGTCCCATCCTTTGAGACGCCCACCGAAAAGGGTTTTTCCCGAATCGGCGGGCGTCTTCGCATATTCGGGGATTTTTCAGGGGTTTTTCGGGGTTCGTGCCAGTGGTAAACGCCCGATGACGGGCAAACCTTGGGATATTGTTGAGGCATGAGTGATAACAACGCCGATTTCAATGGTGCCGGTCAAGTCAACAATCCAACGTCGGATAACGCAGCCCAGGCCGACTACAACCAACCGTACATTCCACAACAGAACGATGCGCAGATGAACCATCCGGAGTCGCAGCCGGAAACCCCCGCATACGATCAGAACTCCGCCGCATACACTCAGCCCGCTCAGCCGGCCGAGCCTGCCGTTCCGGCGTACGATCCGAACGCTTCCGCATACAGCCAGTATGGCCAGACCGCCCAGTCGGCCCAGACCGCTCAGCCGTCATACGGTCAGCCGGCGACTCCGGCCCCGGCGTACGGTACGGCTCCCGTCTATACCCAGCCGGCTCAGCCGGCCACGCCCGCTGCTCCGGTATATGATCCGAACGCCGCATCGTACAACCAGTACGGTCAGTATGGCCAGCCGTCCCAGCCTGCCCAATCTGCGCAGCCGTCGTACGGTCAGCCGGTAGCCCCGGCGTATGACCCCAACAACGCTTACGCCCAGCCGGATTACAACCAAGCGAACTACGGACAGCAAGGCTACGCGGCCCCGTTTTACAACCAATCCGCCTACACCCAGCCCGCCTACGCGCAGCAGCCGGCATACGGCCAGCCCGTCGCACCGGCCGGATACGCCCAGAAGTCGAAACTGGCCGCCGGTCTGCTTGGCATCTTCCTGGGCTGCTTCGGCGTGCACAACTTCTACTTGGGCAACACCGGCAAGGCCGTGGCACAGCTGCTGCTGACCGTCATCGGCTGGATTCTCATCATCGGCCCAGCCGTCGCAGGCATCTGGGGACTGGTGGAAGGCATCCTGATTCTGTGCTCCCACTACGGCTCGCAATGGCACCGTGACGCTCAAGGCGTCGAACTGCAGGATTGATGACTCGAGGACTTTACAAACAGCCGGGCGGCAAACTCGTTGGAGTGACTGTCCGGCTTTCTCATGCCGATTCGGATTACGCCGATTCGGATTACGCCGATTCGGACTATATTGATTCGGCTCATACGAATGCCGTGAAAACGGTTCCATACGCTGGGCCGGCTGCATCATCGACTGTTATCGAATGCCATATCGACGGCGATTTCTTCCTCGACGGGGACGATGCCGGAACGCGGAATCTCTTGCATTCCATGGAATGTGCGCTGGAACAGTGCGCGGCCCGTTGCCTCAGCGGTTCGATGGTTTCCGAACGTGACGTGACCGCCGCCGTCGAACGGACGATGCTGCACCATCCGGACGTGCGCATCGTCGGCATGGGCGCGCGTGGCATCGCCATCGCCTTTCAACGTGCGATTGACGGCATCGATGGCGCCGATGGCATTGCCGGTATCGGCGGTAATGATGTTACGAAAGTGAAACCACGCGACGACCTGCGCATTCGGCGGCATACCAGCCCAATGGAAACCGCAGAAACCGCGGAAATCGCAAAAAACATTGAAAACGCCGGAACCGCGGAAAGCGACGAAAACGCTGGAACCGTTGGAACCGGCGAAATCGCCGAAACCGGCAATTGGGCGGAATACGCGCGACGCTGGCACGCACTCAAACCGAACATCGTGCACGACGACCCCCGCAAACCGCAGGAACAAATGGACCTCGACGTCGAATGGGCACGCGAAGTGGCTGCCGGAACCCGCGAACCCACCCTGCGTTTCTGGGAATGGGCCGAGCCGGCCGTGGTCATCGGCAGATTCCAGTCGCTCGAAGACGAAGTCAACGTGCGCACCGCGCAAGACGAAGGATTCCACATAGTCCGCCGCTGCACCGGCGGGGGAGCGATGTTCATCGAACCAGGCAACACCATCACCTACTCGCTGTACGCGCCACTCGACTTCGCCCACGGCATGAGCGTCGAGGAATCCTACGAACTCTGCGACTACTGGCTCGTCGAAGCGTTACGCGCCCTCGGCCTCAACGTACGATTCGCCGGACTCAACGACATCGCCACACAATATGGCAAACTCGGCGGCGCCGCGCAACGCCGGTTCGCGCCCACCCACGGCGGACCCGGCGCGATTCTGCACCACGTCACGCTCGCCTACGACATCGACGCGGAAAAGATGACCCGCGTGTTGAACATCTCACGAGAGAAAATGTCCGACAAAGCGGTGAAATCAGCGGCAAAACATGTCGATCCCATGCGCTCTCAAACCGGCATGGGCCGAGACGAGGTAGTGGCGCGACTGGTCGACGCCGCCGTTCGAGTTACAATGTAGCCCGAATGGTCGATGGTGCCCGACTTAACGAGCGTTGGCATGGATGTCGACAACGGAAAACGCAGAAGCACGTCGGAACGGAGGCACGTCGATGGTCACCCCGAATGGAACCAATGGGATCAATGGTTTTGGTGGTTTCGACGATGAGCGTGAGACGTTGCTGCACACCGCGCTGTTCAAGCAGGTTTCGTCCGAAGAAGCCCGGGAACTGCTGCCGTATCTGCAGCATGCCGAATACGACAAGGGCGATTTCATCTTCCGCGAGGGAGACACCGACCATCGCATGTATCTGCTGGAGGAAGGCCGCGTCAAACTGACCAGACAATCCTCCGACAAGCGTGTGCAGCTGCTGAGCATCCACGCGTACGGCGAAGTGCTGGGCGAGATTCCGGTGTTCGATCCGCATGGCGGACCGCGTACCGCTTCGGCGGTGGCGATGACCAACGGCACGCGTGTGGTCTGGCTGGAACATGACGCGCTGTTCGACTGGCTCGACGAACATCCGCGCGTGGCCGTGGACATGCTGCAGGTATTGGCGCACCGCATGCGCAGCAACAACGAACGCATCTGCGATCTGGTGTTCATGGACGTTCCCGGACGACTCGCCAAAACACTGCTCAATCTGGCATCACGATTCGGCGAACCGGTCGAAGCCGGCCTGAAGGTGCCGCACGATCTGACACAGGAGGAGATGGCGCAGCTCGTCGGATCCTCACGCGAAACGGTGAACAAGGCGTTGATGGATTTCGCTAACCGCGGATGGATCGCCAGGGAAGGCCGGTCCATCATCATCTACCAGCCGGGCATGCTGATTCGCCGATCAAGACGATGACATTCGGCTGGTTTTCGGCTGATTTCCAACTTTTCCTAAGAAATTGTCTGTTTTGTGAGAAACCCGTGACGGCTTCCGGCACATGCGTTGACGGGCATGTGTTTAGTAGACCCGCCACTTTAGAATGGGCGTCATGCCCAAGAAGAAGACCCTTACCGTTCAACGTGTGCTCGCATTGGTAATCGCATACATCACGTTATGCGTGGGCGGCGGCGTTGTGACGAGTATTTTCTTTATGCCCGCTGTGTTCGCCGCCAATAACGCGGCCAAAGCCGTCATTCCGTCCCTTGCGGTCGAAGGCATCGATTTCGATGTGACCTCGCTCCCGCAACGCTCGACGATGTATTTCAACGACGGCAAGACCGCTTTCGCGGAATTCTATACGCAGAACCGCGAGGTCGTGCCGCTGAAGAAAATCTCCAAAGCCATGCAGCAGGCCGTCGTGGCCCGTGAAGACAAGCGCTTCTTCGAACATACCGGCGTGGACGTGCAGGGCGTGTTCCGAGCGTTCTTCCAAACCTACGTCAGAGGCGGCGACCAGCAGGGCGGTTCCACGCTGACGCAGCAGTACGTCAAGAACGTGCTGTCCACCCAAGCCCGTGAAGACGACGATCCGATCGCCGAATACCATGCGACGGAAGACACCGTGGCACGCAAGCTGCGCGAGATGCTGATCTCGGTGCAGATCGAAAAGAAATACTCCAAAGCCGAGATCCTGCAGGGCTACCTCAACATCGCGCAGTTCGGCCGCAACAATCTGTGCGGCGTGGAAATGGCCGCCAAACGCTACTTCAACGTCTCCGCTTCGGAACTGAACGTGACCCAGGCGGCGACCATCGCGGCAATCACCAAGAATCCGCAGAACTTCGATCCTTCCGTGGAAGCCAACCAGAAGGAAGCCGAACACCAGCGCAACATCGTGCTGCAGCTGATGCACGACCAGGGCTACATCACCTCCGAAAAGGAATTCAAAGACGCCATCAACACGCCGTTGAAGGACACGCTGAACCTGCAGGACGTGAGTTCCGGATGCCAGTCGGCCATTGAAAACACCGGCTTCTTCTGCTCGTACGTGGTCAACCAGATCCTGAAGAACAAGGCGTTCGGCAAGGACGACGAGGCGCGCGAGAAGCTGCTGAAGGAAGGCGGTCTGAAGATCGTCACCACGCTCGACCGCAACGCCAACAACGCGGCCATGCAGGCGGCGAACAGCACCGTGCCGGCCACCGACCCGTCCGGATTCGAAGTGATGATAGCGGCCGTGAAGCCGGGCACCGGCGAAATCCTGTCGTTCGGCATCAACCGAACCTACGATGCCACGGATGACGCCCGAACGGACGAGACCAAGACCTCCATGAACTACATGGTCGACCAGGAGGACGGCGGCGGTATGGGCTTCAACGTCGGCTCCACCTGGAAGCCCATCAACATGGTGGCGTGGATGCAGAAAGGCCACTCCATCAACGAGTCGCTCGTCACATCCACCGTCTACGACACGTCGAAGTTCAGCTGCAACGGTTACGGTTTCGTCGGCACGTGGAGGGTGCAGAATTCCGGCGGCGGCACCACTTCTCCGGAAAGCCCGCTGCAGGGTCTGATCAAGTCGCACAACACCACGCAGGCCTCGATGGCGTCGAACATCGGCCTGTGCGCGATCGCCGACGCGGCCAAGGAGATGGGCTACCACAACGCCATCTCCAACGCGTCCGACGTCTACTCCGCTAACTCGTTCCAGCCGCCAATGACCATCGGTACGGTGCAGGCGTCGCCGTTGACCATGGCCAACGTGTACGCCACCATGGGCGCCAACGGCGTGGAATGCACTCCGATCGCCATCACCAAGGTGACCGACCGCAGCGGCAGCAAGGTGAAAGTGCCGTCCGCGAACTGCCATCAGGCCATCGACCCGGACATCGCGCAGACCGTGTCTTACGCGCTGAACCAAGGTGTCGTGCAGCCTGGCGGCGAAGCGTCGACCACGCAGCTCGACAACAATCGCAAGACCTTCGCCAAGACCGGTACCAACGAGAACACGGTGATGACCACCGCAGGTTTCGTACCGAACCAAGTCGCGGCGTTCGTCGCGGTCGCCGACGCGCAGGACCCGATCAACAACACCTTCGACAACAAGACCATCAACGGCGTGTACCGCCCGTCCTGGTACGGCATGTACATCGCAACGCCGGCGTGGAAGCAGTTCATGAACACGTATCTTGCCGCCATCAACGCGCCGATCGACAACGATTACGGAAAGGGTGCCGACAAGTACACGGTTTCGAAGGGCGCCACCAGAACATACAACCAGTACCAATACCAGCGCCAGCAGAACAGTCAGCAGCAAGGCCAGCAGCAGACCAACCAAGGCCAGCAGCAGACCAACCAAGGCCAGCAGCAGACCAACCAAGGCCAGCAGCAGCAATCGCAGCAACAGCCTGCTGAGCAGCAAAGTGACCAGCAGCATCAATAGTTGCGATTGTCGGCTATACGTGCCGACTGGCCGCACTGGCTGCCTGCGCTGACTGTTTACGCCGCTGGAGCGTAAATCGCATGGCAAAGTGAACAGTCCATGAACGCCCGCCCCAACCGGCGGGCGTTCTGCTTACAATGCAATCGGTACCATGCCCGTCGCGTGGGAACGCGGTGCGGATATCGACGATTCAGGCGATACCAACGATTCATAAGAGAGATGACAATGAGCGAAGACAAGAAGAACGGCAAGCAGAACAAGACGGTCAAACCGTTCGATCCGATGACGTTGCGTGGCGTCACCGTGCGCAACCGCATCTGGCTGCCGCCAATGGACACGTATTCCGCATTGGCGCAGGACGGCAAGCCCACGCCATTCCACTACCAGCATTACGTTTCGCGTGCGATGGGCGGCTTCGGCATGATCATCATGGAAGCGACCGCCGTCGCGCCGGAAGGCCGCATTTCGCCGTGCGATCTGGGATTGTGGGATGACGGACAGATGGATGCGTGGCGTTGGATCGTGGCCGACGCGAAGGCAGCGGGTGCCACGATGGCGGTGCAGCTCAACCACGCCGGACGCAAGGGTTCCACCGGCTGCCACGCGATCGGTTTCGATGGACAGAGCGTGCCGGAGGAGCAAGGCGGATGGCGGACGGTTTGCCCAAGCGCCAACGCATACGGTTCCCTGGCTCGTCCGCGCGCGCTGAGCGTCGATGAGATCCACACCATCGTGGACCAGTTCCGCGACGCCGCCTGGCGTGCCATGAACATCGGCTTCGACGCGGTGGAAGTCCATGCCGCGCACGGCTACCTGCTGTCGCAGTTCCTCGACCCGCTCATCAACGAGCGTGACGACGAGTACGGCGGATCGTTCGACAATCGCGTCCGCATGCTGGTCGAAGTCGTGGATGCGATTCGTTCCGTCGTGCCCGATACCATGCCGGTGCTGGTGCGCGTTTCCGCCACCGATTGGGCCGCAGGCGGTTGGGACCTTGACCAGACCGTCGAACTGGCTAAGATTCTGAAGGCCCACGGCGTGGACCTGATTGACGTGTCCACAGGCGGATTGATTCCCGACGTGACCATTCCGGTGAAGCCCGACTACCAAGTGCCGTTCGCCGAACAGGTGCGCAGTCGCGCGGGCATTCCCACCACCGCAGTCGGGCTCATCACCAAGCCGAAGCAGGCGAAGAAGATTCTGAAGTCGGGCGCCGCCGACGCCGTGGAAATCGGCCGCGCTGCACTGCGCGACCCGTATTGGCCGCTCCGTGCCGCCCACAAACTGGACGTGCCGGTCGAGGAGGCCCCCTACCAGCCGCCATACCTCCGCGGCGCCTTCCGCTGACCCTTCCCCTCCCTTCTTCCTCTTTTTTATTGCGAAAAGTAGCCACAACCCAACGCAACATAACAAAAAAACGAGTGGGAGGGCGGGCGTCCTGTTCACGACCGTAAGCCTGGCCGAACGGCCTTGAGTGTGTCGTGAACAGGAC
>ERZ1034969.64-NODE-64-length-71028-cov-107.962169_pt1 | contig 71028 bp, 58 predicted proteins | sample MGYA00520624_ERZ1034969 | MGnify/ENA primary metagenome ERZ1034969 (study PRJEB33766, sample SAMN09781776) | gut metagenome | biome: gut microbiome | host: Homo sapiens | place: Madagascar | study: EMG produced TPA metagenomics assembly of the PRJNA485056 data set...
ACCCCGCCCCACCACTCCACCCACCATATATTGCAAAACACCCCCAATCATATGTTCGAAAACACAATATGTTGTGTTTACAGCAACGGCGGGATGCCACCTGTGGCACCCCGCCTTTCAACCTCAACCTTCAAGTTGACCTTGAGGCGATTTTTGCGTCCCTTTACATGCCGTTCACATCGCCCCCAAACTCCCCCACCCAAGGCACATGCGGCCCGCCACCGCGACGACAAGTGGCAAAAAATGGGACAGGCCCCAGATTGCCCATGCGCGCGCAAAAGCACGCCGCGGCAATCTGGGGCCCGTCCCCAAATACCTATAGATATGCAGGCCAGCGATGTGTTAACGATGTGCCAGCGGGTGCGCTGCCAGATAGACCTCGGTCAGTTGCGTACGATCGACATGCGTGTAGACCTGCGTGGTCGATATATCGGCATGTCCCAAGATCTCCTGCAGCACACGGAGGTCTGCGCCGCCCGCAAGCATATGGGTGGCAAAGGAGTGACGCAGCGTATGGGGATGGAGTCCCACCAGCCCCACCTGGCGCCCATAGCGCTCGCAGATGGCATGGATGCCCTGGCGCGACAGACGGCGGCCGTTCTTATTTAAAAAGACCGCCGAGGTCTCGGTTCCGCGGGCATGGGCCGCCAAGCGAGAACGTCCCTTAGTTATATAGCGCGTCAGAGCTCGCGCCGCGCTTCCCACCAACGGGGACAGGCGTTCCTTTGAGCCCTTACCGCGAACGAGTACAAAGCCATCGTCGATATGGATATCGCCCACATCGAGCCCCACCAACTCGCTCACACGCAAACCGCATCCGTAGAGCACTTCCAAGATGGCATGGTCGCGCAAGCCCATCTCGCCCTCGGGGAAGTCTTGATCGAGCAGCGCCGAGACATCCTCCACCGATAGATACTCCGGCAAACGCTCAGCCTTTTTAGGCAGGCGCAACGCCGCCGTTGGATTTTGGGCCACAATCCCATCGCGCACCAAAAAGGCATGCAGGCCCTTCACGGCCGCAAGCGCACGCTCCACCGAGGCATCGGAATAGCCCCCATCGCGACGGTCGGCGACAAAGCCCTCCACGACCTGACGAGTCACCTCATCAAAAGACATGATGCCCGCTCGCTCCAGATAGGCGCAGTACGTCGTCAGGTCACGACGATAGGCCGCAATCGTGTTGCGCGCCAAACCCCGCTCGACCGCGAGGTAATCGAGATACTCCCCCGCCGCCACGGCGAGCGACGAGGGAGTAGCTTCGGTATGTTCTTTGTTCGCCGGCACCCTTAGTCCGTAGCGAGGTTCATGGGCGTCACCTGTAGGCGATCGACACCCTCGTGCTGACCGATCGAGGCACGCACGAACTCTCGGAACAGCGGCTGCGGGTTGGTCGGACGGCTCTTGAACTCGGGGTGAGCCTGGGTTGCCACATACCACGGATGCACGTCGCGCGGCAGCTCGACCATCTCGACCAGGCGCTCGTCGGGTGAGAGGCCAGAGATAACCAAGCCGGCGTCCTCGAGCTGGTCGCGGAAGGCGTTGTTAAACTCAAAGCGGTGACGGTGACGCTCGTAGACGAGATCCTCGCCATATGCCTCGCGAGCGAGGGTATCGGCGGCGAGCTTGCACGGATAGGCGCCCAGACGCATGGTGCCACCCTTCTCGGTCACATCCTCCTGCGAGCTCATCAGATCGATGACGCTAAACGGACCGTCCGGGTCGAACTCGGAGGAGCTGGCGCCGGCAAGGCCGACGACGTTGCGGGCGAACTCGCACACGGCCACCTGCATACCCAGGCAAATGCCCAGATACGGAATCTTGTGCTCGCGGGCAAACTCGGCCGCGAGGATCTTGCCCTCCAGGGCGCGCTTGCCAAAGCCGCCGGGGACCAGGATGCCCGAAGCGTCGCCCAGAACTTCGGAGACATTCTGCTCGTCGAGGCTCTCGCCGTCGACCAGCTGGACGTCCACATGGCGATCGTAGAAGACGCCCGCATGGTGCAGGGCCTCGATAACCGACAGGTACGCATCGGGCAGCTGCGTGTACTTGCCAACGACGGCAATCTTCACCTTGTCGGCGTGATGGTTGGCGTGATTCTGTTTGCGCAGGAACTCGTTCCACTCGCTCATGTCGCGCTCACGCGGGTCCAGACCCAGGCGCTCGCAAATGCGCAGGTCAAAGTCCTGCTCGGCAAGCAGCTGCGGAACATCGTAAATGCTCGCGCAGTCCTCGTTGGTAAAGACGCAATCGGTGTCGACGTCGCAGAAGCTTGCGATCTTCCCGCGGATAGCGTCATCGATATGGTGGTCGGAGCGCAACACGATAATATCGGGCTGGATGCCAAAGCTGCGGAGCTCCTTGACGGAATGCTGCGTGGGCTTGGTCTTGACCTCGTGGGCGGCGGCGATATAGGGAACGAGCGACACGTGGATGTAGCAGACGTTCTCGGGGCCGGCCTCCTTGCGGTACTGACGAATGGCCTCGACAAACGGTTGGGACTCGATGTCGCCGATCGTGCCGCCCAGCTCGGTGATGACTACATCGGAGCCGGTCTGCTCCTCGATGCGGCGGAACTTATCCTTAATGGCATTGGTGACGTGAGGAATCACCTGCACGGTACCGCCCAAAAAGTCGCCGCGACGCTCGCGGGCGATTAGGCTTTTGTAGATGGCACCGGTCGTAAAGTTGGAATCGCGGGTCAGGTTCTCATCAATAAAGCGCTCGTAATGACCTAGGTCCAGGTCGGACTCGTAACCATCCTCGGTTACAAAGACCTCACCATGCTGGAACGGGCTCATGGTACCGGGGTCGACGTTCAGATACGGGTCGGCCTTCTGCATCGTTACTTTGTAGCCACGCGACTTGAGCAGACGGCCCAGCGAGGCCGCGGTGATACCCTTGCCCAGGGACGAAACCACGCCACCGGTTACGAACACATGCTTGGTCATATTGAGTTACCTGCGCTTCCCGTAGAAGTTGTTTATCCACATCTTACGGGTCTTCATTGTAATACTCGCGCCGCGGACCGTCCGCAATTTTTCTCGCGTGCGATTGCATTTCTCAATCTTGAAACAAAACGCCGCCCGGTTTCCCAGGCGGCGTCGCTATGGCAAGGGTTACATGCTGCTATCGATCAGCAACCTCGTCCTCAAGCATTTCTTGAACGAGCATGCCGGTACGGACGCCCTCAAGATACCACTCACCACGTTCGGTGAGGCAAATGCCATTTGCAAGCTGACCGCCGTCGTCGCTATAACGCGAGACGACATCAATCATACCTTCGGAATCCAAGCGATCGATTGCGGCGCGGGCACGATACGGCGAAACCCCCACGCGCTCGGCAAGCGTTTTGCGCGAGAAACCATACGGCCCGCCATTGTCTTCGGTTTGCTGGTCGATCTCCATCAACACCAGCACCTCGACACGCTTCATATCGTTAACACTCGCACGACCCTTGCCCGCCATAGCAGCCTCCTCAAACCGAGCACGAGCATCTAACGCGCCGTGCGCGACCGACACACCTCACGATGGCAGGTAATATCCATCATGCGGCATCCCGCTAAGGATGAAACAGTTACGGTTATTGTATACCGCTCAAATTGTTTCTAGGCAGGTAAACAGCTATTTTTCGCCGAAATAGACGCTTTATTGATCAAAAAGCCGTACCGGGCGCTAACCCGATACGGCCAAAATGCAATGCAATTACCGCGGTGCTTCAAACTTAGCGATGGAAGAAACCGCGGCGCTCAAACTTGGGCTCGCAGCACACGTTGATACCCAGTTTGCGCAGTACCGTCTCGTCCGTCGGCGAGATAATCACGCTAAAGAAGGCATCGCAACCGCGCAGCTGCTCCAGGCCCGAAAGGACGCGAGCGGCCGTCTCACTCGTGGCCGAGGTGATCGACAGCGCCATAAGCGTCTCGTCGGTGTGGAGGCGCGGGTTTTTGCTGCCCAGGAAATGCGTCTTGAGCTTGCTGATGGGCTCGATCGCCTCATCGCTAATGACCTCGAGCTCAAGGTCGACGCCCGAGACATGCTTGAGGGCGTTCATAATGAGCGAACTTGCGGCGCCCAGGCGCGTGGAGGTCTTACCGGTCACCACGGAGCCATCGGGCATGACCATGGCACCCACGGGACCACCCGTCAGCTGCTCCCTGGTGAGGGCCGCCGAGCGCGCCGGTGAGTAGTTCTTATCGATGCCGGCTTTCTTCATAATAATCTTGAGACGGTCGACTTGCTCATCGCCCACGCCGGTACGGCGCACATTTTCGACCGCGGTAAAGTAGCGGCGGACGATCTCCATCTTGGAAGCATCGCGGCAGGCATCGTCATCGGTGATGGCAAAGCCGACCATATTTACACCCATGTCGGTGGGGCTCTGGTAGGGGCTCTCCCCCAAAATCTTTTCCATCAGGGCATGGACCACCGGGAAAGCCTCGACGTCACGGTTGTAGTTGACCGTGGTCTTGTTGTAGGCCTCCAAGTGGAAGGAGTCGATGATATTGGCATCGTCGAGGTCGGCCGTGGCGGCCTCATAGGCGATGTTGACCGGATGCGTCAGAGGAAGATTCCAGACCGGGAAGGTCTCGAACTTGGCATAGCCGGCGGCGGTACCGTGCTTATGCTCGTGATACAGCTGCGAGAGGCAAGTGGCGAGCTTGCCCGAGCCGGGGCCGGGTGCCGTCACGACAACGAGCGGACGCGTGGTCTCGACAAACTCGTTCTTGCCGTAGCCATCGTCGGACACGATCAGATCGACATCGTGCGGATACCCCTCGATGGGATAGTGGAGCTTGGCGGGAATACCGAGCGCGTTCAGGCGGTTGCGGAACACATCGGCAGCGGGCTGGCCGGCGTACTGGGTGATGACCACGGCCGCGACAGCAAAGCCGTTGCCGCGGAACAGGTCAACCAGGCGCAGCACATCCTCGTCATAGGTAATGCCAAGGTCACCACGAGCCTTGTTCTTCTCGATGTGGTTCGCGTTAATGGCGATGATGACCTCGACGTCGTCGGCTATGCTCTTGAGCATGCGAAACTTGCTGTCCGGCTCAAAACCCGGCAGCACGCGGCTCGCGTGATAGTCGTCAAACAGCTTGCCGCCAAACTCCAAATACAGCTTGCCGCCAAACTGCGAGATGCGCTCCTTAATATGAGCGGCCTGCAGCTCGATATACTTCGCGTTGTCGAAACCCTGGCGCATATATGGCTCCCGTCCCGTTTCCATTTAATGTCTTAGGCGATTATAACGGAGCCTGCCCTCCCCGATGCCCAGGCCATCAACAGGCACCAACCAAACACGCCATCGATAAGTTGCGGTGAAATAGCTCCTGTTTAACCCCTCAAGACGGCCAAACGGGAACTATTCCACCGCAACTTCCCCTTTTGGCGCAAAGTAACCTGACCCCTTTGCACCAACAGCAGAAACGTCGCGGGCAGAGAACGGACAGCGAACAGGCACCAGAGCGAGCAAGCCGCCCCCTGTGCCAACAATGGCAGCGCCGCAGGTTGAGCATAAGTCAGCGAAAGCCCACCAGAGCGAGCAAGGTGACGTGAAAGAGGAGGGCATAGGCCTTTTGGCCATGCCCGACGATTGAACGTCAGATTGCCGCTCTGGCGGGCTTGCAGCGTCGAGTGGTTCCGGCGTTTGGTAAAACGTCGGAACACAAGAGCGCCCCCTCCCGCGCACGGAACGGAAGGGGGCTAAAGGTAGGAGTCTACCGGTGGGTTTACCCCACCGGACAGACGATGACCAGGTGATCCTTTACAGGATCGTCAAGGTTTCCGTGGGGTACCCGTTGGGTACTTAGAGCAGCACGCAGGCGACGGTCAGGATTACGGCGCAGACGACGGAGAGCGCGACGATGAGCTTAAGGGCAAACTTGAGCCAGGTCGTCCACTCGATCTTGGCCAGGGCGAGACCGCCCATGATGGCGCCGGAGGTCGGGGTGAACAGGTTCACGACACCGATGGCGGCGGAGAAGATCATGACCATGACCTCGGGCGAGAAGCCGAGCTTAACAGCCAGCGGTCCCATGATGGGCATGGAGACGGTAGCCATACCGGAGGTCGAGGGGATCAGGAAGGACAGGCCGAAGTAGACCAGGAAGCTCATGGGAGCGAAGATCACGCCGGACAGGCCAGCCAGAGCATTGGCGGCAGCGTCGAGGACGTAGACGTCGAGGCCGGTGTTAGCCATGAGGACGGAGATACCACGAGCAAGGGCGATGACGAGAACAACGGACATCATGTCGGCAGCGCCGGTGATGAAGGTGTTAACGATCTGCTTCTCGGACAGGCCACCGATGATACCGATCAGGATAGCCATGAGGAAGAACCAGGTGGAAGCCTCGTCGAAGTACCACTGGCCAATGGGCAGGCCGGTGATCAGGGCAGACCAGCCCTGGACGACGGCGTTACCGTCGGCGTCGTAGACAGCGCCAGCGTCGAAGAAGTTGGCGACGCCCTCGTTGAGGTCAGCCAGCGGGATGAAGCCGACGATCATGACTACGAAGGTGAAGGCGAAGGCGATCAGAACACCCTTCTGACGACCGGTGAGCTTGACCTCCTTGTTAACCTCGGAAGCAGCCTTGCCATGAGCCTCTTCGGCGTCCTTAAGCTCCTGCATCGACAGGATGGTGGAACCCTTGTCAGCCTTGACCTTCTTGGCATAGCTCATCACGAAGACGATCGACATAGCGGTGGTGACAATCCACAGGACGGCGCCGAGGCCGATGATGATGGACTGGTTGACCTCAATGCCAACGCCAGTCAGAGCGTCGACGGCAGCGCCGACGGCGAACGGGTTAACCGTGGAGCCGAGGCAGCCGCAGCCAGCACCGAGCAGGACGGTAGCGGCGCCGACCATAGGATCGAAGCCAGCGGCCATCATGGTAGCGGCGAGCAGGGCGTAGAAGGGAACGGTCTCCTCGCACATACCATAGGTGGTACCACCGAGGGAGAAGATGAGCATCAGCACGGGAACGAGCATGATCTCGTTGCCCTTAAGCTTCTGCACCAGAACGGCAATGCCGTTGTCCAGGGCGCCGGTCTCGGTCATCATGCCGAGGAAGCCGCCCAGGATCATAACGAAGAGGCAGACGGGCAGAGCGTCAGCGAAGCCCTTAACCGGGGCGGTGCAGAAATCGCTCAAGCGGGCAGCGGTAACCTCGCCGCCGGACGTGCCGGAGACGATAACGGTAACAATCGCAACAATTGCCAGCAGAGCAAGAAGAATGGTGAACGATGAAGGCATACCGCGCTTTTTCTTAGCGGTCTCAGTCATGGTTCTCATCCCCCCTTCATAAATCATTTAACTACTCTCGCGCGAAGCGGATCTTCCGTGCCGTGCCCACCGCCCGGCGCGAGATATTTACCAGACAAAACCGCTCGGGGTGTGAAGCAATACACCCCGAGCGAGATGCTAGATGCTCTTACTTGAGCGTGGCGTACATGACAGCCTTGATGGTGTGCATGCGGTTCTCGGCCTCGTCAAAGACCTTGGAAGCGGGGCTCTCGAAGACCTCGTCGGTGACCTCCTGCTCGGTGATGCCGAACTGCTCGCACTTCTCGGCGCCAATGGTGGTGTTGGTGTCGTGGAAGCTGGGCAGGCAGTGCAGGAAGATGGCACCCGGGTTGGCCATAGCCATGACCTCGGAGGTGACACGATACGGGGTGAGCTGAGCGATGCGCTCGGCCCAGACCTCGTCGGGCTCGCCCATGGAGACCCACACGTCGGTGTAGAGAACGTCAGCACCGGTGACGCCGTCCTTGACGTCGGTGGTCAGCTTGATGGTGCAGCCGTTGGCCTCAGCGATGGGCTTGCAAGCCTCGATGACGTCGTCAGCGGGCATGCACTCCTCGGGGCCGCAGGCCACGAAGTTCATGCCGAGCTTGGAGCAGACGACCATGAGGGAGCGAGCGACGTTGTTCTTGCAATCGCCCATGAAGACGAGGGTCTTGCCCTTGATGTCGTAGTTGAAGTTCTCCTGGACGGTCAGGATGTCGGCGAGCATCTGAGTGGGGTGCCACTCAGTGGTCAGGCCGTTCCACACGGGCACGCCGGACTTAGCAGCGAGCTCCTCGACGTCGTCCTGGGCAAAGCCGCGGAACTCGATGCCGTCATACATGCGGCCGAGAACGCGAGCGGTGTCCTCGATGGACTCCTTCTTGCCCATCTGCGACGAACCGGGATCGAGGTAGGTGACGCCCATGCCCAGATCCATGCCGCCGACCTCGAAGGCGCAGCGGGTACGAGTGGAGGTCTTCTGGAAGAGCAGGACGATGTTCTTGCCCTCGAGATAGCGGTGCGGAACGCCAGCGCGCTTCATGTCCTTGAAGTTCTTAGAGAGCTTGAGCAGGTACTCGATCTCCTCGGTGGTGAGGTCGAGGAGCTTGAGGAAGCTACGGCCGGAGAGGTTAACACCCATGGTTCGTTTCCTTTCGAAGAAATGAATTACTAAAAATTAGTAGTGCCCGTTTGACGGGCGAAACCGGTGCGGTTGTAGGGGGACCGCACCGGAAACGGAAAGACTTAGAGGTCCTCGCGCCAGAAGGGCATGCTCATGCAGCGCGGGCCGCCGCGGCCGCGGGAGAGCTCGGCGGAGGGCACGACGAGAAGGTCCAGGCCCTCCTTGTACAGCACGTCGTTGGTGACGGTGTTGCGGGCGTAGACGCAGATCTTGCCGGGCTCGACGCACAGGGTGTTGGAGCCGTCGTTCCACTGCTCGCGGGAGGCCGCGATCGGGTCGCCGCCGCCGCAGGGGATCAGCTTGACCTGGTCGACGCCGGTGGCGTCCTCCAGGACGTGCTCGAGGGTGTCCTCGATCAGGCGGATGTTCACGTCGCCCGGGTTCTTGCCGGCGGTCAGCTCGTAGACGCGCAGGGTGCCCATGATGGCGGGGTGGATCGTGAACTTATCGACGTCGATCTGGGTGAAGACCGTGTCGAGGTGCATGAAGGCGCGCGAGACCGGGATGTCGAAGGCCAGGATGCGCTCGACCTTGGAGTCGGAGTTCCAGAAGATGTTCTGGGCCATGACGTCGATCGCGGCGGCCTGGGTGCGCTGGGAGATGCCGACGGCGAGGGTCTTCTCGTTGATGTTCAGCACGTCGCCGCCCTCGGTGTGGAACTGGCAGTCGCGGCGGAAGTACAGCGAGACGTCCTTGTAGTCGGGGTGGTACTTGAAGATGTACTTGCCGTACAGGGTCTCGCGGTTGCGGGTGACCGAGTACATGCGGTTGAGGTTGACGCCCTCGCCGACGACCGCGAACGGGTCGCGGGTGAAGTAGAGGTTGGGCATCGGGTCGATGATCAGGTCGGACTCGGACTCGGAGTTGACCAGGGAGTCGAGGGTCGTGGAGGCCGTGAGGGGCATCTCGATCTCGGACTTGGTCATGCCGGCCATGGTCTTCTTGACGAACTCGAGGTTGTCCTCGATGGAGTCCAGCTTCTCGCGGACGATCTGCGGCATGTGCTGGCCGCGGATGCCTGCCTCGGCGACGTACTGGTCGGTGAACTCGGCGCGGGCGCCGGGGACCTGGTCGAACACCTCAGCGACGAGGTTCTCCAGATAGAGGACCTCGACGCCCTGGTCCCTCAGGATCTGGGCGAAGGTGTCGTGCTCCTGCTGTGCGACCTCCAGGAACGGGACGTCGTCGAACAGGAGTCGCTCGAGCTCGTCGGGCGGCAGGTTGAGGAGCTCGTCGCCGGGACGGTGCAGGCAGACCTTCCTGAGCTTGCCGATCTCGGAAGGCACGTGCAGACCTTTCGTCATGGCCTCCTACCTTTCTTTCGGGCCCTTGTCGGGGCCGATTCGTTAGCGCCCCTCCGTGTGAGGCGTTATTGCTGACGACATATTTATATCCAAAATCAGCTCATACTTCCACCTTGCCCCCGAACGGTTTTTTATAGGGGGTGAACGGCATACACATATACTTCACGCATGGCACACTTCGTCTTAATAAAGTGTATTTACGTGCTTAAACGTGTTTTCATCCAAATATCGAATGGAACGAATCTTTGATAAACCACCCTCGAATTGCATATTTCCAATAAAGCTATGAATAGAATTAGCGATTCATACCGCGTCTCAACCATTTTCATTTTTATTCAGAAAAAAGTTTGTCCTATTCATTTCTGGTAAACAAATTACCGTTTACCAGACGCTTGGTACCGTTCACCGGAAGCTCAGTATAAGGCCCAGCGGATACTCGCTTGTCCTACGGCTCCATTTGTAACAACTTGACTTCTCGGTATAGAAAAACAGGCCCGCTCCCTTCGTGGGGAACGGGCCTGTTTTCGATAATCGTAGGCAGTTATGAACGGCTTTCGAGGACCGTCGGAATCCTAGCGATCGAACTCCGCCAGCGCTTCGTCTAAAAGCCTCAGGCCCTCGCGCAGAACGTCCTCGCTCGCGCAGTAACCCAAGCGCGCGCCGCAGGGAAGCTCAAAGCGGCTGCCGGGCACCAGCAGCACTCCCCTCTCGGCCAGCAGACGCTTGCAGAACTCCTCATCGTCCTCGGGAATATCCAGCTGGATAAACGAGGTGGACACGCCCTGCGGGGCCGTCCAGGAGACGCGATGCTGCGTATCGATCCAAGCCTGCGCGATATCGCGGTTGCCAAACACGATCTTGCGGTTGCGGTCGAGGATCTTGTCCTTGTGCTCGAGCACATAGGTTGCCAGGGCGTCGTTGAACACACCACCGCAGATCATGGTGTAGTCACGGTAGGTACGGATGCGGTTGGAAACCTCTTCGTCCGCCACGACCCAGCCCACACGGGCCGCAGGCGTCGAATAGGTCTTGGACACCGAGTTGGTGACGATGGCCTTCTCGTACACGTCGGCCATCGACATAAAGGACTCGGTGTTCTCGAGCGGCAGGTACACCTCGTCGCACAGCACGTAGGCGCCCACCGAGCGGGCGATCTCGGCAATCTGGCCGAGCGTATCGGCGTCGAGCACCGTACCGATGGGATTCGATGCGTTGTTGATGCAGATGAGCTTGGTATTGGGGCGCACCAGGCGCTTGAGCTCCTCGATATCGGGTTTCCAGCCGAGCTCCTCGCGAAGCTCCCAGTACTCGACCTCGGCGCCAAGCGTGCGCGGAATCTCGTAGAGCGGCGCATAGGTGGGCCACTCGGCGATGACATGGTCGCCGGGCTCGACCACGGCCATGATGGCGTTGAGGTTCGCGCCCGTGCAGCCGTTCGTCTGCAGAATGTGATCGGGATTGACCTCGCGGCGGTAGAGTTTGGCGACCTCGGCCTTAAAGTCGGGCGAGCCCTCGATCCAGCCGTAGTTCATCTTCTCGCGGTCCAAGCGCTCGTAGAACGTGGCGCCGTCCTGCTCGTCGAGCGCGCGCAGCTCGCCCATGGTCAGCGACGAAATCGTCGACTGGGCGATATCCCACGTAGCGCTCTTCTCCCAAACGTTGAGCCACTCCTCAACGCCGATTGTCTTGATATCCATGGCTAGGCTCCAATCGCTAGAACACGGGGATGATGCCGGCAAAGGTCATGGGAATCGAGATGATGCCCAGGATGGCGATAACGACCGCGCAGATGACCTGGCCCTTGTCCATGGACTGACCGGACTCGGAGAGCGCCTTGCGATAGAACAGGAAGCCGGGGATATAGCCCAGGCAAGCCAGCAGCAGGAAGCCCCAACCGGTAAAGAGTACGCCCACGACCTGGAACACCAGGGCAAGGATACCGATGAGCATCTGGCCCGTCTCGCCGCGCTCGCGGGAGAACTTAACCTGATATGCCGCTGCGTAGGCCCAGGTGACGACGATGGTCACGGTGCACATGGAGATGGCGAAGGTGTAGGCATCGGCAGCGAACGTGGCGATGATGATGAATGCCTCGGTCAGGGCACCGACGATGATCAGTGCCATCTGCGGAGCACCCTTGGCATTGACCTCGCCCCACGACTTGGGCAGCAGGCCGTGATCGGCCATCATCGAGGAAACCTCGGCGGGAAGCATGGTAAAGGACAGCCAGGAGCCGCACACCGAAATGATGATGGCCCAGGAAATGAAGGCGCCGCCCCAGCCGGGAGCAAGCTGCTCGAACACGGTGATGGTGGCGGGCTTGGGAGCCGCAACCAGGTCGGCGTAGTCCACAACGCCATACGGAATGACGGAAGCGCCGATATAGAGGGTCAGCAGAACGATCAGGCCGATGATGGTGGCGGAGCCGACCTCACTCTTGCGCTTGGCGCGACCGGACATGACCGAAGCGCCTTCGACGCCGATGAAGACCCACATCATGATGAGGATGCACTGCGTGACCTGGTTGGCAACGCTTCCGAGCTCAGCATCGTTCGCGGCGACGATCGTGGCGTTGCGCGCAGCGGTACCCCAGAAGTCGGCGGTGAACACGCCGGCGTTAAAGGCAAAGCAGGAGAACGCGATGAACAGCAGGATGGAGGCAATCTTGATGACCATGACGATCGCGTTGAATGCCGCAGCGCTCTCGACGCCGCGAATGACCAGGAAGGTGATGCCCCACAGGACAAGCGACACGACAACGACGCCGACGACGGCGGGGTTACCGGTCACAGGATCCGAGAACACGCCCGGCATGATCGTGCCCAGACAATAATCGGAACCCAGAACCTGGGCGATCATGGTACCAAAGCCAACATTGCCGAGCCAGGCCGAAAGCCAATAGCCCCAGCCCGAGATAAATCCATGGAAGGGACCAAAGCCCTCCTCGGCATAGGCGCAGGCGCCATCGAGATCGGGGCGCTTGGAGCCAATGTTGGCGAGCGAGAGCGCCAGCATCAAAAAGCCCAGGCCGCAAACGACCCAAGCGACGAGTGCAGCACCGGGGGAAGCGACGTTAGCGAGCTGACCGGTCAGAGCGAACACGCCCGTGCCGATGCAGGAGGAAACGACCATGCCGACAAGGCCAAAAAAGCCGACACCGTTGGGGTTGTCGACGTGACTGTCTTTAGACATAACGGTCACCTTATCTGTTGTTAAATTAACGTCATTAAAGAAGTTTGGGGCGGTGCGAAAACCCGCACCGCCCCAATGGGAGACATCTAATGGCAGCTAGATGTATGTATTAAGACCTGTACGGGTCTTTGAAGACCTTAGAGGTCCTCGCGCCAGAAGGGCATGCTCATGCAGCGCGGGCCGCCGCGGCCGCGGGAGAGCTCGGCGGAGGGCACGACGAGAAGGTCCAGGCCCTCCTTGTACAGCACGTCGTTGGTGACGGTGTTGCGGGCGTAGACGCAGATCTTGCCGGGCTCGACGCACAGGGTGTTGGAGCCGTCGTTCCACTGCTCGCGGGAGGCCGCGATCGGGTCGCCGCCGCCGCAGGGGATCAGCTTGACCTGGTCGACGCCGGTGGCGTCCTCCAGGACGTGCTCGAGGGTGTCCTCGATCAGGCGGATGTTCACGTCGCCCGGGTTCTTGCCGGCGGTCAGCTCGTAGACGCGCAGGGTGCCCATGATGGCGGGGTGGATCGTGAACTTATCGACGTCGATCTGGGTGAAGACCGTGTCGAGGTGCATGAAGGCGCGCGAGACCGGGATGTCGAAGGCCAGGATGCGCTCGACCTTGGAGTCGGAGTTCCAGAAGATGTTCTGGGCCATGACGTCGATCGCGGCGGCCTGGGTGCGCTGGGAGATGCCGACGGCGAGGGTCTTCTCGTTGATGTTCAGCACGTCGCCGCCCTCGGTGTGGAACTGGCAGTCGCGGCGGAAGTACAGCGAGACGTCCTTGTAGTCGGGGTGGTACTTGAAGATGTACTTGCCGTACAGGGTCTCGCGGTTGCGGGTGACCGAGTACATGCGGTTGAGGTTGACGCCCTCGCCGACGACCGCGAACGGGTCGCGGGTGAAGTAGAGGTTGGGCATCGGGTCGATGATCAGGTCGGACTCGGACTCGGAGTTGACCAGGGAGTCGAGGGTCGTGGAGGCCGTGAGGGGCATCTCGATCTCGGACTTGGTCATGCCGGCCATGGTCTTCTTGACGAACTCGAGGTTGTCCTCGATGGAGTCCAGCTTCTCGCGGACGATCTGCGGCATGTGCTGGCCGCGGATGCCTGCCTCGGCGACGTACTGGTCGGTGAACTCGGCGCGGGCGCCGGGGACCTGGTCGAACACCTCAGCGACGAGGTTCTCCAGATAGAGGACCTCGACGCCCTGGTCCCTCAGGATCTGGGCGAAGGTGTCGTGCTCCTGCTGTGCGACCTCCAGGAACGGGACGTCGTCGAACAGGAGTCGCTCGAGCTCGTCGGGCGGCAGGTTGAGGAGCTCGTCGCCGGGACGGTGCAGGCAGACCTTCCTGAGCTTGCCGATCTCGGAAGGCACGTGCAGACCTTTCGTCATGGCCTCCTACCTTTCTTTCGGGCCTTACTGGCCGAATGTATCAGCGCCCCTCCGTTTGGGACGCTGCTTGCTGACAGCTCTAGTTATATCCAAAAACCACCCGCAATTCCACCTCGCCCCCGAACGGTCAACAAAGTGCGATGAACGGTATATCGCATATGATTCCCCCATGATGCACTTCGGTTCTCTAAAGTAGGTTTTCAAAGGTAAACGTTCTTTTTTCTGAAGAATCAAGCCAGATTGCATAAATAACTTCGCGTTTACGAACTGCATATCGAAAACGGTTTTCTGCATATATATAACGCTTGTCCACGATTCGATTTGGATTCGATTATATTCAGCTTGCAATCATTCTTATTCATATATTCTCACCAGTTGAGTGAGGATACAGATTGCTAGCAAACCGAGACGGGCGGTTAGTTGTATGCCTTGACAGCGTAAGAAGTAGGTAAAGATACCGTTCGCGCAATACGTCCGTGCCACAAGTCGACTAAATTGAGACAATAGTGATTAGTGTTAGGCTACCGTCCCCTGTGGGGACTGAACGGACAGATGCATATGCCGAGCAAAATCGAAAAGAAGCAAGCCGCCGCAAAGCTGCGCAAACCGCCGCGCGACTTCTCGTACACGCAGAACCGAGAGCTCAGCTGGCTACGCTTTGACAACCGCGTGCTCGACGAAGCCTTCGATGAGTCCGTGCCGCTGTTCGAGCGCCTAAAGTTCGTCTCGATCTTCGAGTCCAACCTCGACGAGTTCCTTATGGTCCGCGTGGGCGGCCTGTCCGATCTGGCAGAGCTCAAAAAACAGCCTGTCGACAACAAGAGCAATATGACCGCCTCCGAACAGGTCGATGCCGTCATGGCCGAAATGCCCGGGCTCCTTACCCGATGGGAGTCCATCTTTAAGAGCATCGAGGGCAAGCTCGACGCCCTGGGCGTTCACCGCGCGCGTGTCGATTCGCTTACGCCCGAGGAGCGCACCTTTGTAACCCGCTACTTCCAGGCCTACGTGTCGCCGGTCATCTCACCGCTGGTGATTGACCCGCGCCATCCCTTCCCCAACCTGCGCAACGGCGCACTCTACCTGGCCTGCGGCCTGGACGGCGTCACCGACGAGGAAAGTCTGCTGGGCCTAATCGAGATTCCCGCCTCGATGAACCGCGTGGTCGAGATCCCCTCGTCCGCCGGCACCTACTCCTACATTCTGCTCGAGGACGTCATCCTCGCCTGCCTGGACAGCTGCTTTGGCTCCTATAAGCCGCTCGACCGCGCGCTCATCCGCGTCACCCGCAACGCCGACATCGATCCGGACGGCGAGGGCGTCGAGGAGGAAGAGGATTACCGTCAGCACATGAAGCGCATCCTCAAGAAACGCTTGCGCCTGCAGCCGGTGGTGCTCGCGGTCTCGGGGTCGCTCGAGAAGGCGACGCTCAAGACCATCCGCAAGGCGCTCGAGCTTTCGCGCCGCTCTGTCTTTACCTGCGATATCCCGCTCGACCTAGGCTACGTCTTTGGCATTGAGGGCAAGATTCCCGAGCACCTGCGCAACGAGCTGCTCTTTACGCCGTTTAAGCCGCAGCCCAACCCCACTATCGATATGACCCGCTCCATCCGCGAGCAGGTACTTCAGCACGACAAGCTGCTCTTTTATCCCTATGAGGCCATGAACCCCTTCCTGGATCTGGTGCACGAGGCCGCCTACGACCCCGAGTGCATCTCACTGCGCATCACGCTCTACCGCGTGGCCAAGCAGAGCCGCCTGTGCGAGTCGCTGATCGATGCCGCCGAGAACGGCAAAGAGGTCACGGTGCTCATGGAGCTCCGCGCGCGCTTTGACGAGCAGAACAACATCGAGTGGGCCGAGCGCCTGGAAGAGGCCGGCTGCACCGTCATCTACGGCTCCGAGGGCTTTAAGTGCCACTCCAAGATCTGCCAGCTCACCTATCGCGAGGGCATGGCGCTAACGCGCCTGACGCTGCTGGGCACCGGCAACTTTAACGAGAAGACGGCCAAACTCTACAGCGACTTTATGCTCATGACCGCTCACCCCGGCATCGGCGAGGACGCCAACCTGTTCTTCCGCAACCTGTCGCTGGGCAACCTGCGCGGCGATTACCGCTTCCTGGGCGTGGCGCCCGTCGGCCTCAAGCCGCTCATCATGCGCGGTCTGGACCGCGAGATTCAGCGCGCCCTTGCCGGCGAGCCCGCCCGTGTGTTCTTTAAGCTCAACTCGCTCACCGACCGCGAGGTCATCGACAAGATCGCCGAGGCATCGTGCGCAGGAGTCCGCGTGGACATGATCATCCGCGGCATCTCGTGCCTCAAGCCCGGAGTTCCGGGCAAGACCGAGAACGTGCACGTCCGCTCCATCGTCGGACGCTTTTTGGAGCACGCCCGCGTGTACGCCTTTGGCGTGGACTCGGACATGATCTATCTGAGCTCGGCAGACATGATGACGCGCAACACCGAGCACCGCGTGGAGATCGCCTTCCCCGTGCTCGACCCCACCTGCCGCGCCCTGGTACACGAGTACATGGGCATGCAGCTGCGCGACAACGTGAAGGCCCGCAGCCTGACGAGCGACGGCACCTGGGTTCCCGTGGAGCGCAAGGAAGACGAGAAGCCCTTCAACTCGCAAGAGGCCCTGCTGGAGCGCGCCTATCGCAACGCCGAGGCCGCCGCGCAGCAGCGTGCGCAGGAGAAGGAACGTGTGGCCGAGGAAGCTATTCAGGCTGGGCACGAAGCAATTATCGAGCCTGCTTCCGAGCCGGAAGCTGCCGTCGCCTCCCCCGCGGCAGAGCCCGAGCCCGTTGCTGAGCCGCAGACTACGGTGGAAGCTGCGCCGGAGCCCGAACCCGCTCCTGCCCCCGAGCCGCAGCCAGCAGCGCCCGAGGTCCAGAAGGTCCAGGCGACCGTCATTGAGCCCGAGCCCGCACCTCAGCCCGAGCCGAAGGCGGCTAATCCCGCACCCGAGACGAGCGCCCGTCGCGATAAGCCCGCCGGCAAGACCAAGGCCATCGAGCGCCATCGCCCCGGTCGTGTACGCATGGGCCTGGGCCTGATCGGCCTGGGTCTTAAGACGCTCATTACCGGCAAGACGAAATAGTCGTTTGTAGAAGCAGTTTGTAGAAGCGCCCCGCATTTGAGGAAAGCCTCGGATGCGGGGCGCTTTTCCCTGCTACCATGGTGCGAACAACAACACGAATGACAGGCAGGGATATGAAGCTCACTATAGAATCGATGACCTACGGCGCCGATGGGCTGGCGCACGCCGACAACGGCAAGGCCGTCTTTGTGCAGGGCGCCGTGGCAGGCGACACCGTCGAGGCCGAGGTCGTACAGGACGGCAAGTCGTTCATGCGCGCCCGCATGACCGAGATTCTGGAGCCGAGCCCCGATCGCATTCAGCCCCCCTGCCCCTTCGTTGGCATCTGCGGCGGTTGTTCGTGGGGCAATCTCTCACGCACGGCACAGCTTGCCGCCAAGGAGCAAAACCTGCACTCCACGCTCGAGCGCATCGGCAAGTTCGCTCCTGAGCAGGTCGATAAGTTGGTACAGCCCATCTGCCACACCAAGGACGACTGGGGCTACCGCAATAAAATCGAGCTCGAACCGACCGTCGTCAACGGTCGCGTGCGCCTTGGCATGCACGGTGTCGACCCCAGCAAAATCGTGACCGTCGATGCGTGCCCGCTGTTCGATAAGCGCTTCCCGAAGGCGCTCAAATCGGTCGTCGGCGCACTCAACTATCTAAGCGGCAGCCATGACTTGGGGCTCGAACGCGTGGGCATTCGCGCATCGCGCCGCACCAAGGCGCTCGAGGTCGCACTCTGGACGCCTACGGGCTCTTTTCCGCGCTCGCAGGTCTCCCGCGTGCTGGCGGACGCCGTTCATCCCACGAGCATCGTGCGCGTGATGAGCAGAGGCGAAAAGAAGGCCCGCCGTGTCTCCAAGGTCGAAATGCTCGCCGGCGAGGGCTCGTGGACCGAGAACATCGCCGAGGGCCAGATGCGCTTGTCTGCCCCGTCGTTTTTCCAAGTCAACACCAAGGGCGCCGAGATTTTGATTGATCTCGTTATGGACGCCCTCGACCCGCAGGAAGACGAGCTTGCCGTGGACCTGTACTGCGGCGCCGGAACCTTTACCCTGCCGCTCGCCCGCCGCTGCGACTTCGTCGCCGCCGTCGAGGCCTACGGCCCGGCCGTGCGCGACCTGCGCCGTAACCTGGAGATCAACAAGCTTGATAACGTCGACGTCATTGGCGGAGACGCGGTGCGCGAGTTCCCCGACCAGGATGCCGACGTCTTGGTGGTCGACCCGCCGCGCGCAGGCCTCGCCCCCGAGGCGATCGACCTTATCGCCAGCACGAGTGCTCGCGATGTCGCCTACGTGAGCTGCGACCCGGCCACCCTGGCGCGCGATCTCAAACGCTTTGTCGAAGAAGGCACCTTCTCCCCCGTAAAGATCACGCCAGTCGACCTGTTCCCACAAACCTTCCACTGCGAGACCGTCGTCCACCTTAGGCGCAACTAGCCACTTAATCATTGCTCAGGAAAATCATTGGGAAATCGAGCGTGGCAAGCGGAGGTCTTCGGGGTATAAGACGGCTAATTGTATGCCGCCTATGAAAGGAGCCCTCATGCCCAGCGTTGCCGTTCTCGCCGCCGATGGCTTTGAAACTATTGAATGCTTGACCATGGTCGATGTCATGCGTCGCGGCGGCGTGCGTGCCACGCTCGTCTCGATCATGCCCACGCGTGAGGTCGTAAGCTCGCTGCAGATCCCCGTGACCTGCGATGCGCTCTTTGATGAGATCAACTTTGACGAGTACGACTGCGTCGTGCTGCCCGGCGGCCTGCCCGGTGCCACCAACCTGCGCGCCGATCAGCGCGTCTGCGACGTGGTCTGCGAGTTCGCCGCGACCAAGCACGTTGCCGCCATCTGCGCCGCCCCGTTTATCCTGGGCGAGCTCGACCTACTCGAGGGGCGCCAGGCCACGTGCTTCCCTGGCTTTGAGAAAAGCTTCCCCGAAGGCGCCTATACCGGCGAGAAGGTTACGCAAGACGGCAACATCATCACCGCCAGCGGCATGGCCCAGTCGCTCCCCTTTGCGCTTGAGCTGCTGCGCACACTCGCCGGCGACAAGGCCGTCGAGAAGGTCGCCGAGGGCATTCAGCTATGATTTTGGCTTCGCAATCACCGCGCCGCATCGAGTTGATGCGCGAGGCAGGCTATGACATTCGCGTGATTCCCGCAGATATCGACGAAACACCTTTTGATGGCGAGGCCCCGCTTACGCTCGTTGAACGCTTAGCACGCGCCAAAGCCGCCGCCGTTGCCGCCGAGCATGCCGAGCCCAACGAACTGACCGTCGCGGCCGATACTATTGTTACCTTCGATGGCAAGATTCTGGGCAAGCCGGCAACCGAGGACGAGGCGCGCACCATGCTCCGCGAGCTTTCGGGCCGCACGCACCAGGTCGCAACCGGCGTCTGCATCGTTAAGGCAGGCGACACGGCCGCTCCGCATGCCGCCGAGAGCCTGTCGTTTGTCGATGTGACCGACGTGACGTTCTATGAGCTTACCGAAGAGCAGATCGAGCACTATGTTGCCTCCGGCGAACCCATGGACAAGGCCGGGGCCTACGGCATCCAAGGCACAGGCGGCCGCATGCTTGTGCACGATATTTCGGGTGACTTCTACAACGTGGTGGGCTTGCCCATCGCTCGCGTCGCACGCGCGATTCAAAAACTCTCGTAATTGCATCTGGCGCTGGTTATCCCCCAGCGCCTACAATTTTGCCGTACCGTACGGATCCCGACCGGGCATAAGGCCCGGCGGAAAACCGATAGGAGAAAACATGGACACACTGCTCGAAGCCATCGATGTTTGCAATGTCGATGGCTTTTGCTTTGGCAACTATACGGACGAGGAGGCTGGCACCGGCTGCACCGTAATCGTGGCGCCCGGGGGTGCCACCGGCGGCGTTGACGTTCGCGGCGGTGCTCCAGCATCGCGCGAAACCGACCTGCTGCGACCCGAGAACACCGTCGACAAGGTTCACGCCGTCTGCCTTTCGGGCGGATCGGCCTTTGGCCTCGAGGCTGCAAGCGGCGTCGCTCGCGAACTCGAGAGCCGCGGCATTGGTCTGCCCGTCGGCCCCACGCAGGTGCCCATCGTGTGCTCCAGCTGTATCTTCGACCTTGCCTTTGGCGACCCCACCGTACGCCCCGACATAGAGGCCGGCATCGCCGCCGTGCGCGAGGCACTCGACAACACCCCCACCACGCTCGAGCAAGGCAATGTGGGCGCCGGCACCGGTGCCACCGTAGGTAAGCTCATGGGCCCTGCCACCTGCATGAAGGCCGGCCTTGGCACTGCCGCCGTAGCGCTCGGTCCCGTTAAGGTAGGCGCCGTGGTTTCGGTCAACGCCTGCGGCAACGTTGTCGACCCCCTCACCGGCGAGTGGGTCGCCGGCATGCGCGCCTCAGCCGATAGCGACCAGATCGTCGATATGGAACTCGCAGCCTTTGCCGCCGCCGGATCCATGCAGATGCCGCTCGACCGCACCAACACCACCATCAGCTGCATCGTCACCAACGTGGAACTCACTAAGGCACAAGCCACCAAGGTCTCTCAGATGGCCGCAGACGCCTACGCACACGCCATCCGTCCCACGCACACCACCAACGATGGCGACACCATCTACACCCTCGCCAGCGGCAAACTGGGCGCCCAGGCAAGCGCCGCCGTTCCCCTAGACCTGCTGGGCATGCTCGCCGTAAGGGCTTTGCAAACCGCCATCGTAAACGGAGCCAAAACCGCCAAAACCTCCCACGGCATCCCCGGCGCCGCAAAGTAATCTCACTCGACCGTCGGTCGGAGGCGGGCGGGCATTACGTTTGCTGCTCTACAGTCCTATGCAAGACGAAGGCCACATTAAGTGGCCTTCTTTGCATGCGGAACTCGCGACAAACGTAATGCCCGCCCGCCTCCGACCGACTTCCAATCTAATTCTTTTCAGCCCAGGCCCCTGTGTACCGCGCGTCGAAGATCTTCAAATTCAAATAACCTGACAATCGATTCTTATAGCAGAGGCCCCTTGGCCTTTAGTTTGTTACAAGTTCCGCACGAGCCGGAAAGCACTTAATGTGCTTTCCGTGCGAGCAGGACTGTTCGCAGTAGCAAACTAAAGGCCAAGGGGCCCAGTCAACCTATCAGCAGCGATTACTCAGCAGCTAGTTGAATTTGAAGATCTTTGAGGCAAGACGGTATAGGCCGAGTGTGGTTTTGTCGCCAGCGCGGCCACGCAGATTGGTAAAGAAGCCGACCACGCCGTAGCGAGCACGACGATACATGCGCTCGTCGTAGGCCTTTAAATCGCTCCATAGCGTCTTCAGACGCTCATCGGCACAATCCTCGTCGGAAAGCTTGGTGAGCACCGAGCAGATCGCCATCATCATGGTGAAGTAGCCCATCATGTACGAACGCAGACGCGACGACTCGACATCGCTGTACAGGTGGTACGACTCCATCATGATACGCGTAACACGGAACTGCTGGTCCAGACGCTTGACCATCGTGGCCTCGTTGACACTCTGGCCCTCGCGACCGATAAAGTAGCGATAGAGGTCGATGTCGGCGTAGTACATGGTCTTGCAACGCGGCAGCGGCACGTAGGCGTAGATGTTGTCCACATAGAACGTGTGCGGCGGCATGGGAAGGTTGGACTCGCGCAGCACATCCGTGCGATAGCACAGGCTGTGCATGAGCAGATTCTGGTCCAGGCGGAAATGGCCGATCTGGTCCCAGGTAAAGATCTTTTTTCGAGGCAGGGCAAACTTGTAACCAATGGCCGTATGCGTACCCTCGTAAACCTTCTCGTACACGTAGTTCGAGATAAACAGGTCAACGCGCTGGTCGCGCTCTTCAAAGCCGCGCAGAATCGACAGCATGGTCGAAAGGGCAGCGCCGTCAAGCCAGTCGTCCGAGTCGACAACCTTGTAGTAGGTGCCCTGCGCCTCGCGCAGACCCGAAAGGACGGCAATACCGTGGCCGCCATTCTCCTGGTGCACCGCGCGGATGATTCCAGGATAACGGGCCTCCCACTCGTCGGCCTTGGCGGCCGTCTCATCCTTGGAGCCGTCGTCCACCACGATAATCTCGATATCGGTGGCATAATTGCTCCCCTCCAAGATGGAGGTGATGCAATGGTCCATGTCCTTAGCGGCGTTATACGAGGGAATACCGAATGTTATGACTTTATGCATGGCAGGCGATAATCTCATCCGAAAGATCGAGGGCGGAATTGGTCACGGCATCCATATCGTAGTAACGATACTCGGCCAGACGACCCACCGGGTGGAAGTTTGTCAGGTTCTGGACGCGCTCAAGATAGCGCTCATAGAGCTCACGGTTCTCGGGCTCAAGAATGGCGTAATACGGCGTCTCACCCGAGCCGGGCGTATAGGCCTTGGAGTACTCCTTCATGATGGTGGTCTTGCCGGGCAGGACCTGACCAGTCATGTTCTTGAACTCGGTAATGCGCGTGTAGTCCTCGCTCGTGGTGTAGTTGACGGTGCCCACGGGCTGGAACTGATCCATATCGAGCGTCTCGAACTTCATGTCGAGCGTACGGTACGGAAGAGCGCCCAGGTCAAGGTCGAACAGCTCATCGAGCGGACCGGTATAGACGATCTCGCCGCCGTAGACCTTACCACCGATCTTGACGGTGGTCTCGTCGATCTCAAAGAGATCGCGGGCGTCCACGTCGCAGAACACGTCGATCAGGTCGTGGTCGAGCATATGCTCGAACAGCGCCGTGTAGCCGTCCTGCGGCATACCCTGGAAGGGAGCCTGCGGGAAATAGCGGTCATCGTCGCCCACAAAGACGGGAACGCGACCGGTGATCGAGGGATCGATCTGGTCGGGCGTCTGGCCCCACTGCTTCATGGTGTAATGCAAAAAGACGTTCTCGTAGACGTAATCGGCGACCTCGGCCAAGTCGGGGTCGTTCTTCTTACGCAGCTCCATAATGGGCACCTTGACATCCTTGCCAAAGGTCTCCACGAGCTTCTGATACAGCTCCTCGCCGCGCTCATCACCAAAGGCGAGCTTGAGACTCGCATGGTTGAAGGGCACGGGCATAAGAGTACCGTTGATGTTGGCGAGCACCTTGTGCTGATAATCCGTCCACTTGGTAAAGCGCGACAGGAAATTGTGCACGCGCTCGTTAAAGGTGTGATAGATATGCGGACCGTACTCGTGGATCAGGATTCCGGCCTCGTCAGTGCAGTCATAGGCATTGCCCGCAATGTGGCTACGGCGCTCCAAAACGGCAACACGATAGCCGATAGTCTCGGCAAGACGGCGGGCGCAAACGGCACCGGCATATCCAGCACCGACGACAATCATGTCGTACGCGCCGGCGTTAAAGCCTTCAGGCAGGCCTGAGGTAATCTGCATCGATACTCCTTGTCAAAAGCCACGGGCTCGTTAGCTGGGCTTTTCTCGAACATTCTTCGAGACATATTTATCAGAGCGATTATAGCGCTAATGCGTCCTATAATGAGCTTGCCACACAAGGAAAGCTCAAGCACAGCGGCGAACATAATTGAAAGGTAGACCCGCTAGCAGCGGGTTTATTCGTGAACAGCCGGGCGCCTGGAGCTTAGCGAAACGCTTGCAAGGAGTAACATGAGCGATTTCCTAAACCGTATGAAGTCTGCCGCCAAGGCCGACCTTAAGACCATCGTCCTGCCCGAGGGCGAGGATCCGCGCACCATCGTCGCGGCCAACAAGATCATCGAGGAAGGCCTGGCCAACATCGTCATCCTGGGCGATCCCAACGAGATCAACGTTCCCGGCGCCACCGTCATCGACCCGCGCAATGCCGAGAAGCACGAGGAGTACGCACAGAAGTTTGCCGAGCTCCGCGCCAAGAAGGGCGTTACCATCGAGCAGGCTCGCGCCCAGGTGATGGACGCCACCTACTTTGGCACCATGATGGTCAAGATGGGCGACGCCGACGGCCTGGTCTCCGGCGCCTGCCACTCCACCGCCGACACCCTGCGCCCCGCGCTTCAGATCCTCAAGACCGCCCCGGGCACCAAGCTGGTCTCGGCCTTCTTCGTGATGTGCACCGACACCCCGCAGTTCGGCACCGACGGCACGCTGATCTTCGCCGACTGCGGCCTCAACATCAACCCGTCCTCCGACGAGCTCTCCGAGATCGCCATCGCCTCCGCTCACTCCTGGTCCACCTTCATGGGCAACGTTGAGCCGCACGTGGCCATGCTCTCCTACTCCACCATGGGCTCCGCCGGCGGCGAGGTCGCCAAGAAGGTCCAAGAGGCCGTGAAGTTCTGCAAGGAGAAGGCTCCCGAGCTCGCCATCGATGGCGACCTGCAGCTCGACGCCGCTATCGTCCCCACCGTCGCCCAGCTCAAGGCTCCCGGCTCCTCTGTCGCCGGCAAGGCCAACGTGCTCGTGTTCCCCGACCTCGAGGCCGGCAACATCGGCTACAAGCTGGTCCAGCGCTTCGCTGGCGCCGACGCTTACGGCCCCATCCTGCAGGGCATCGCCAAGCCGGTCAATGACCTTTCGCGCGGCTGCTCTGCCGACGACATCGTGGGTGTCGTGGCCATCACCGCCGTCCAGGCTCAGATGGCTGAATAGCTTACATATCCCCTCGGGACCCTGCAGGGCAAAGCTCTGAAAACGTCCTCGGACATGCAAAGAGGCTCCGCTGCGCGCTTCGCGCGGCGGAGCCTCTTTGCGTCCTGCGGAATGTTTTCAGAGCTTTGCCCTGCAGGGTCTCTGCCGTCACGCAGCAGTCAGGGAATCTGGAGTGGGCGGCGGCTTGGCTACGAGCTGGGGCTGAGGATCTGAACGAATGGGTGACGTTGCTGGGAGCGCAGGCGTTGCCGGCGATGATCACTTTGGAACTGGAATTTCCGCCTGCTAGTAAAAAGGCCTCCGGGCTGTTGCTCTGGAGGCCTTTTTGTCAATTACAGACGAATGCGTTAGTTGTTCTTGGTCAGACGCTCGACGTCGTGGGCGATCATGTATTCCTCGTCGGTGGGGATGACCATGACCGTGACGGAAGAGCCGGCGGCGCTGATGACCTGCGGGCCGTTACCCACGGCCTCGCGGTTCTTGTTGTTGTCGATGCGCACGCCCAGCCACTCGAAGCAGTCGCAGAAAGCCTTGCGGATCGACCAGTCGTTCTCGCCAATGCCGGCGGTAAAGGTAATGGTGTCCACGCCCGCCATGGAAGCGATCATGGAGCCGGCCTGCTGCATGGCCTTGTAGGCGAACATATCGAAGGCGAGCAGGCAGCGCTCGTCGCCCTCGGAGGCGCGCGTACGGATGTCACGGGCGTCGTTGGAGATGCCCGAGATGGCAAGCAGACCAGACTGCTTGTTCATCATGTCATCGACTTCCTGGTAGCTGTAGCCGCCCTCGCGCTGCAGGTAGCACACGGTAGCCGGGTCAATGGAACCACAACGGGTGCCCATCATCAGGCCGTCGAGCGGCGTGAGGCCCATCGTGGTATCGCGGCATACACCGTCCTCGATGGCGGCGAGCGAAGCGCCGTTGCCCAGATGACACGAAAGCAGACGGTGGCAGCGCGAACCCAGGATCTCCTTGGCCATCATCCACTCATAGCGGTGGCTTGTGCCGTGGGCGCCGTACTTGCGCACGTGATACTTGTCACGCACGTCCTTGGGCAGGGCGTAGGTGTAGGCGACCTCGGGCATAGTCATGTGGAACGAGGTGTCGAAGACGGCCACGTTGGGCAGCTCCGGATACTTCTCGCGACAATACTCGATTGCCGCTGCCTCGCCGTAGTTGTGTAGCGGGGCAAGCGGTGCCACCTCGAGGATCTTTGCCATGACCTCATCGTCAACGACCGCGGAATCGTCAAAGTACCAGCCACCCTGAACAATACGATGCCCAATGCCATCGATCGTAAAGTCGGTCTTCTCGAGCTCTTCGAGCACGCGTGCGATAGCCGAACGGTGATCCGGGAAGGGGGCCTCCTCGGTTTGCTTGGCGCCACCGTTCTCGGAGTGGCCAAAGATGCCCACGTCCGAACCGATACGTTCGCAGTTGCCCTTGGCGAAAACCTCGCGGGTATCGGTATCCAAAAGCTGATATTTAAGGCTTGAGCTACCGGCGTTGACAACAAGTACGTTCATGAGACTCCTTTGCAGTGCGATACGGTCGGCGCAGACCCCTTAAGGCGGCCGCATGTTAATAAGAAGTTATCACAACTTAATAAATAACTATCAGGCATATCGCCCAACGAGCACAAAAGAGGGGCCGAACGGCGCTCGGTCGTCCAGCCCCTCCCCTTTTGCAATTACTTGCCGTTGACGATGCGCTCGACGTCGGAAGCGATCATGAACTCCTCGTCCGTGGGGATAACGAAAATCTTAACCTTGGAATCCTTGGCAGACAGGCACCAAGCGCCGTCACCACGCAGGGCGTTGCGGGCATGATCCATCTTGACGCCCATAAAGGCCAGACGGTCGGCAACGCCGGCGCGGACGGCCGGAGCGTGCTCGCCGATGCCGGCGGTAAAGACCAGGGTGTCCATACCGCACATAGAAGTGGCCATCTCGGCAGCCTTGGCGGCAATCTTGTAGACAAACATGTCGAAGGCGAGCTGAGCCTCGGGGTCGCCAGCGGCAGCGAGCTCCTCGACGTTGCGGCAATCGTTGGTCTTGCCGCCGGTCACAGCCAAAAGGCCGGACTTCTTGTTCATCATCTCGTCGACCTCGTCGAAGGTGTAGCCGCCCTCGCGCTGCAGGTAGCACACGGTAGCCGGGTCGATGGAGCCGCAGCGGGTGCCCATCATGACGCCGTCGAGCGGCGTCAAGCCCATGGTGGTGTCCATGCACTTGCCGTCCTCGATGGCGCACAGGGAAGCGCCGGAGCCGATATGGCACACGACGACCTTGCGGGCCCCGCCGTTGGTCATCTCGGCGACCTTCTTGGAGATGTAGCGGTAGCTGGTGCCGTGGGCGCCGTACTTACGGATGTGCAGCTTGTCGCAAACATCCTTGGGCAGAGCGTAGGTCTTGGCGACCTCGGGCATGTTGAAGTGGAAAGCGGTGTCATAGACCGTGACGTTGGGCAGGTCGGGATACTGCTCCAGGCAGTACTCGATAACGTTGGCCTCGGGGTTATTGTGCAGCGGGGCGAGCGGAGCGACCTCGCGGATCTTGGCGAGGACGTCCTCGTCGACGAGGGAGGAATCACCGAAGTACCAACCGCCCTGAACGATACGGTGGCCGATACCCTCGATCTTGACGCCGTTGGCCTCAAGGTCCTTCAGGACGACCTCGATGGCGACCTTGTGGTCGGGGAACTCGATGTTCTCGGTCACCTTCTTGGAGCCGTTGGCAGCGTGGGTGAAGGTGCCGCCGGTAAAGCAGACGCGCTCGCAGGAGCCCTTTGCGGACACCTTGTGGGACTTGGTATCGATGACCTGATACTTAAGGGTCGAAGATCCTGCGTTGACGACCAGAACGTTCATGTGTCTCCCTACTAACAGGCGGTGTGGCGCCGCCAGGTTACATACGCTTCAATAATAAACCCAAACGCCCTCGCGCTCGGGTTTATTGCGTTGATATATAAGTTATCGGCGCCCAAATACTCATGTCCTTTGGCTTGTAAGACGAAAGAGCGCGGGGATATACACCAAAGAAGAGATTCCGAGTGCGACAAGCAATATGACTCGAATGCCCGCGATGCTGCTCAACGCAGCATTGAACAGATAGAAAAGGATGGCGCCCACCGCCACCATCTGGCTTTGAACCGAAATCAGTGAACAGCGCATCGAAGAATCGGCTGCTTTTTGAAAAATTGAGTATTTAATTGGAGCAAATAACGAGTACGCAACCGTCTGCAGCACATAGAACACGGGCAGCAAATTAGCCGGAGTAAGGGGAATCAAAAACAAAGCTGTCAGGAAAAGGCGCACGATGCCGCAAATACGCGCAAAGCGGCCCTTGTCGACATGAGCAATCGCACAGGGCACAATAAGTCCCATGGAGGCCGAGGCAAGGAGCTGGACCGCAATGGTCACACCCGAAGCGACGGCATTCATTCCGCGACCCGCAAGCAGCAGTGAGAAAAAGTCTTCCAGGGCGACAAAAGCAAATGCCTGAGAACAGTCCATGATGAACGCTGAACGAAGAATGCCATTACCCGCAATAGCGGCACCGATCATCTTCGGGCTAATCCCATGTTCAGGTGTCGTCGCAGTGCCCCCTCTTCGCATCTCAGGAATGCAGACAACGACAACCAACGTCAACACCATTGCGATGATATCTGCCGAAAGACCAATGAGATATGCACCGACGGACGAAATGAAACCGCCCACGCAAGCGGAGATGGCATAAGAGGCATAGAAAACAAATCGCTCAACGACATTAAGTCTTACGAGCTGGTCCTGAGAGACGCTGTCAATGTAAATCGCTTCGATGGATCCGCTCACACACGCAACGGCAAAACCCTTGAGAGCGAACGCACCGATTAAAAGCAGGGGAGAACGGACGAGAAGCAGGGCGGCGTAGTATCCAAGCATTCCCACGACGCCAACGAGACCGCTTGTCTTTCGTCCAAACCTATCAGCAATATAGCCAGTGGGAACTTCAAGGATGAACTTGCTCACTTGATATGCAATCATCATGCTGGAAATCGATACCATCGAAAGTCCGACGAACTCAAGGTAGACAGTTAGAAAATACAAGATGGTGCTGAAGTTCGACAGAAAAACGAACGTCATATAAAGCAAAACCGTACGGTTTTTCATGCTCCGCCCTCCAAGAGCCAGCAATCTAAATCGGAATCTTGGAAAAGCATGAGGGCAAAGCTGTCAGCTATGTGTTACAAGGCGTCAATAATCATTTGACGTCTCGAAGCCAATTAATCTCACGAAGCAAGATGACGCAATAGGTGCAGAAAAACCGTCTGGTGTCGATCAGTCCAGGAATTTTGCCGATAGCAAAAGTAGATAGGCAAGGTTACATCACGCGAACCTTCAATGGAGCACTCACTCACTTCTGACCCATCCGATGCGAGAGAGGACCCAGACAAACTCAATATCAATCCCCCGGCTTGAAGAAACTCAGTCTGCGCCCTGTTTCCGTATTCGACATCGCGGAAACGGAAATTAACCAACTGAGCTTCGGGGCATTGATTGATTGCATTGAGACAGGGCGACAAATTAATGGGGACAGCGAGCCTGCCGCCCAGTAACTCACGAACGGTCATAGCGTCAACAGATTGATGACCCGCTGGGCACGAAAGAACCTTGAGCTCCTTTTCACCCAAGTATTTCGAAGAAAGGACACTGTCCCTTGGTTCCTCAAATGAGATGGCCGCATCCGAAATGCCAAGCACAAGTGATTCAAAGCATGTTGCCGTTGGCTGATGCCACACATCAAGATGAATCTGAGGGTGCGAGCGTTCAAACGAGTCATACCAGTTTTCGGCAAAAAGGCGCCCCCGCCCATGAAGGCAGGGGGCGTAAAGACGAAAGTGACCATCGGGCGAAACGCCGTCGCCCCTCGATTGAGCGTACTTTTTGAGATCGTCGACTTGTGCCAGGATCACGCGTGCACGTCGCGCAAATTCTCTGCCCGCCGGAGACAAAACAGCCTCCCCCGCCGATCGGTCAAGCAAAACAATCTGATACTCAGATTCCAACTTTTTGATTGCCGACGAAACGGCCTGCGGACTCACATGAACGGCGCGAGCTGCTTTGCGCACGCCGCCATAGTTCGCTACCGCTTGAAGGTATTCGAGTTGAGAAAGCTGCATAGATTACTCCAAAGGCAGCCAAGTCGACAGGCTACGCGCCCTCAGATGAGGTTCTCGCCCAGGTTTTTGCCGCCGAGGACGTGCATGTGGAAGTGCATGACGGTCTGGCCGGCGTTGACGCCCTTGTTGGAGATGACGCGGAAACCGTCCTCCAAACCCTTGGCCTTGGCGACCTCTTGGATGGCGTGGGCCATGGCGCCCATGGTCTCGGCAGGCACGTTGTCGGCGATGTCGCTGTAGTGCTTCTTGGGGATCACGAGCGTGTGGACCGGCGCCTGGGGGTTGAGGTCGTCGAAGGCGATAACTTGGTCGTCCTCAAAGACAACGGTCGAGGGGATCTCGTGGTTGGCAATTTTGCAGAAGATGCAATCACACATGGCTGGTTCCTTTCTTACAGACCAAGGTAATTATATTTGGTCGGAATGGTTAGAACGAGAGGTTGTCATCGGTGTTGGCGGCTTCGCCGTCGGCGAGCACGTCGTTGCCGTCGACGTCCTTAAGGAGCACCGAGACCTTCTGCTCGGCATCGGACAGGCGGGTGCGCAGGCTTTTGAGGAGCTCGACGCCGCGGGTGTAGCTCTCGAGCGACTCCTCGAGCTCCATATCGCCCGACTCAAGGCTGCGGATGATGAGCTCCAGCTCCTGCGAGGCCTGCTTGTACGTAAGCTGCTCTACCGGGGTCTTCTCTGCCATATCTGTTTCCTTTCCTAAGGGTCTATCACTGCGAAACGCGGTCTACTCGACCGTATCGACCGTTGCTGCCACGTTGCCGTCTGCCATGCGCACGCGAATGGCGTCGCCAGGCTTAAAGGTCTTGGCACTCGTAGCCACACCATCATCGCTGTACGCGATGGAATAGCCGCGAGCAAGCACTTTGAGCGGCGACAGGGCATCGAGCGACGCGGCAGCTCTGCCCAGGTCGGACGCGGGTTTGCTGAGCATCGAACGTCCATGATGCTCCAGGCGGGAACTCGCAAGCGTGAGCGCATGGCGCTTACCATCGAGCCCCGAGGTGCTTGTAATCAGACGCTCGGGCAAGCGCTCAAAGTTGGAGCGGAATGTCCCGACCGAGCGTACTATGGCGCCCGACAGGCGATCGGCAGTCAGCGCAAGCTCCGATTCGCGACGCTCGACCATAAATGTGGGGTCGTTGAGGCACGGGCGACACGCAGCGGCATCGAGCGCATCACCCAAGCGAGCCGTATAGGTATCCCAGGCACGGCGACCGCGCTGATCGAGCATCTCCAGGTCGACCTGGGCCGACCCAATCATCGATGCCATCGCGGCACCCAGACGCTGATGGCGCGCCTCGAGCACATCGGCCAACTCCGTCATAGCCGGCGCCACCGATTCTGCCGCCGCCGTGGGCGTGGAGGCGCGTCGGTCGCTCACCATGTCGCAAATCGAGGTATCGGGCTCATGGCCAATGCCGGTCACCACGGGCACAGGACAAGCCGCCACCGCGCGGGCAAGCTCCTCGTCATTAAAGGTCATGAGGTCCTCAAAGGAACCGCCGCCACGCACCAGCAAAATACAGTCGGGCGCCGGCGTAATGGAAGCGGCGCGGCGCAAGCCCTCAATGAGCTCGGCCGGCGCACCCTCGCCTTGAACCTTGGCGCCCACGCAAACGAGCTCGACGAGCGGGTTGCGACGACGCAATGTACGCTTGACGTCGTCGATTACGGCACCCGAAAGCGAGGTGACGACCGCCACGCGCGAGCAAAACACCGGGATGCGGCGCTTGCGCGCTTCGTCCATCAGGCCCTCGCGGCGTAGCTTTTCGGCCAGTTGCGCCACTTGTTGACGCAGCAGACCCTCCCCCGCCAGCGAGAACGAGCGAGCGACAAAGCTCATACGGCCCGTGGGCTTATAAAGATTGAAGCTGCCCTTAAAGCTCACCTGCATACCATCGCGCAAATCGAAGGTGCGCTTAAGATAGGCACCCTTCCAGATGATGCAGTCGACGGCGGCCGAGTCGTCCTTGATCTGGAAGTAACAGTGGCCGCTTCGGGCATTGGGGCCACGAAAGCCGGTGACCTCGCCCAGGACGTTCAGCTGCGGAATCGCATCGAGCGCGCCGGCGGCGATCTCCACCGCCTGGCTCACGCTGAGCTCTTTACGCTCCTGCTCGTCCGACCCGTCAAACTCGGCGGAAACGGCATTGCCGGTTAGATTCCAGCCTGCCACGCAGCCTCCTTTCGTCATTGTGCACACGGGCTCCGGCCCTGCGCAAATTCAAGTCCCACACATAGTACAGCGCCGCGGGGACACAAATCCCCGCGGCGCCTGTCACTCCAAGTTCTTATCGGTTGGAGTTTCTGTTGTAACGAGCCATAAGGTAGAGCAGCTGAATGATCGAGGTGAGCGCGGCTGCCACATAGGTAAGCGCGGCTGCCGTCAGCACCTTCTTGGCACCGTTGACCTGCTTGGAGCTCATGCCCGACTGCTCAATGTAGGCCACAGCGCGGCGGCTGGCATCTATCTCGACCGGAAGCGTAACCAGCTGGAACAGCACGCTAAACGAAAAGAAGATCAATGCGAGGGTCGTGAGTCCCGCGATGTTCATGAACAGGCCCATAAGCAGCACGATTGTCCAGGTGTTCTGGGTAAAGTTGACGACGGGGACCAAAGCGGTGCGCACCTTCATCATGGCGTAGCCGCTTTGACGCTGGGCGGCATGGCCCGCCTCGTGGCAGGCAACGGCAACGCTTGCGACCGACCCACCCGAACGGTTGGCGTCCGACAGATACAGGTTGTTGTCCTGCGGGTTGTAATGGTCGGTGAGCTCGCCGGCAACGCCCTTGATACCCACGGCGTTGCAACCGTTGGCGTCGAGCATGCGGCGAGCAACCGCAGTGCCCGTGTCGCCGTCCGAGCGCACCTTGGACCACGTCTTGTACGTCGAGTTGATATAGCTCTGCGCGGCAAGGCCAAGCACCGTACAGACAAGAACAACCAGCAGGTACAGCGGGTCGATGCCAAAGCCGTATCCATAGTAATAAGGCATACGAATTCCTCCGAATCGAGTTACACGTTGGAGGCATTCTACCCACTCGCCCAGCAGGCAAATCAGCATCTATGTTTTGGCACCGTCAGCGAAAACGGCCGAGAGCGAGCAAGGTGACGTGAAAGAGAAGCGACGCGTACTTTGGTACGCGAGCGACGATTGAACGTCAGATTGCCGCTCTCGGCCGTTTGCAGCGTCGAGCTGTTACGCGGTTTGGTAAAACCGCGTAACTATAAAAGCTCGATTTTGCCGTCTTTGACCGTCAACCCCATGTTGCCCGAAAGCAAATCGTCCAGGCGCGAGCCCACGAGCTCAAAGCGCCAGCCTTCGCGCAAGGGGCTCTGCTCGGGATGCTCAATGTAGTCGGCCAAGTCATCGCGCGAGGCAATGACCGAGGTCGCCACGCCCGAGCGCTCGGCAACCAGGCGAATGAGCGCATACATCAGGTCCGTCACGCTCTCGAGCTCCGGCGAGATCTGGCGATGCCCGCGCACCATGAGCGGCAGGCGATCGTGAGGGCAGCTCGCGCCGCGCTTGATGGCCATGAGCGCGCCGTCCACGTCGCGCTCCCCCAGCTGGTCGGTACCACGGATACTGCGGAACTCCTCGACGCGCACGGGATTGCGCTTGACGAGCGCCAGCAGCGTATCGTCGGACATGACCCACTTGCGCGGGATGTTGCGGCGCTCGGCACGGTCCTCGCGCCAAGCGGCAAGCTCGCGCGCGATACCCAGCTGATGGCGGCTGCAGGAGTTGATGCGCTTGACCTTACGGAATGCCTCGTGACGGTCGGTGCGATAGTGCGACTCGTCGGCCAACGGGCGTAGCTCGTCGAGCACCCAGTCCACGCGGCCCAGCTCACGCAGACGGCTCATCATCTCGGTATAGGCCACGATTAAGTACTTGACGTCATCGATCGCGTACTCAATCTGCTTGTCGGTCAGCGGACGGCGCGACCAATCGGTCAGCGACTCGGTCTTGGGCAGCGATACGCCGCAAAACGTCTGCACGAGCGCGCCGTAGGAAATCTGCTGGCGCTCGCCCAAAAAGGCGGCGGCCACCTGCGTATCAAAAATAGGACGCGGCAGCACGCCCACAGTATGGAGCATGACCTCCATATCCTGCGAGCAGGCGTGGAACACCTTGGTTACGCTCTCATCGGCCATAAGCTCGGCGAGCGGCGACAGATCGTCGATCACCAGGGGGTCGACCGCGACGCTCTCGGCAGGGGTGGCAATCTGAACCAGGCACAGACGCGGATGGAACGTGCGCTCGCGCAAAAACTCGGTATCGACGGCAATCGCGTCGAACTCGCGGGCGCGCTGGCAAAAGTCGAGTAGAGCCTGATGTGTGGAAATGTACATATCAACCCATCGAATAAGGTTAGGCCCGAAAAACACGGGTAGGATATCGGCATTGTCTTACAACTATACTCGGTTAGTCACAGAACGGGAACGTAAGTATGCGCTGCCTTATCATCCACAACCCGGCATCGGGCCCCAGCTCAGATGAAATCTTCGCATTCACGCACGCCCTCGCGCAGGGCGGCGACGAGGTCGTGATGCGCTTTATCGGCGATGGCATGGAGCCCGAGGACGCCGTGGCGGACGTGCGCGAGTTCGATCGCGTGGTGGTCTCGGGCGGCGACGGCACCGTCTCCAACGTGCTCGACCAGATGCGCGGATGCGGCGTCCCCACACTCGTCTTCCCCTCTGGCACGGCATGCCTGTTCTTCAACAACATCGGCAATGCCCCCGAGGCGGCGGCGCTTGCCAAGGCCTGCCGCGACGGCCGCACCGTCAAGGCGGACATGGGAGAACTCTTTTGGCTCGACGAGGACGGCAACGAGAAGCGCCATGGCTTTATCATCATCGCCGGCTCGGGCTACGATGCCGAGATTATGATGAAGGCCGCCCCCAGCAAAAACGACATCGGTGAGATCGCCTACTTCCTGTCGGCGCTTGCCACGCCCAATCCCACGGTGGCGCATTTTACGATTGAGCACGACGGCATTGTCGAGGAACTCGACGGCATCTGCTGCATGGCAGGCAACACTTCGGTCATCCAAAACGATATCAACCTGTTCCCAGACTGCCGCATGAACGACGGCATGGTCGACATCGCGGTCATCGAGCCCGTAAAAACCGTGCAGTTGCTGCCCACCGTGATCACCGCTGCGCTCGACCCCGCCGGCAAGGTGCTCGGTCGCCCGCAGTTCAAGATCATCCAGACCAAGGAAGCTAAGATTACCTGTACACCGTCGCTGGGCATGCAGTTCGATGGCGAAATCATCTCCAGCAATTCGGGCGTCTTTGGCGCCCGCGCGCTTCCGCAATGCCTCGACCTGATCGTCGACGAATTCTCACCGCTCGGTAAATAGGAGGACCCCATGAACGACAATCCCCTGCTCGGCTTTATCGTCATTGTTCTGGCCATGCTCGTCGGCTATGCGATCAACGTGATTCACCGCCGCAAGAAGTAGTTCCCAAATTGGTATGATATTCATCCAGTATTTGAATCCCCCGCTGTTTATGCATTTGCTAAACAGCGGGGGATTTTCATTCCGGTATTTCCAACCGCTTTATTCAGCCAAAGTAATTGCAGGGCGCCTTTATTAAACTAAAGCTACAAACTGAGTATTATTAACCGCTCATCGCATATTTCGCTACGCTTATCGAGTAAGTTTCTTTCACACGTGAATATTGTTTCCGGTTCGTTACGCTAATGGGGTGTCTTTATTGGCTGAAGCCCTCTGGCGACAGAGGGCTTTCGCACGCTGGGAGGGATTATGAGGAAAACTCACCCCGTCAACGCGCTCAAAAAGCTTGGCATAGGCCTCGCCTTTGGAGCTGCAACCATCATGTCCATACCGACCTCCGCGCTCGCCTGCACGCAGATCTACATGGGCAAAAACCTAACGGCCGACGGCAACACGTATTACGGCCGCGCCGAGGACTATGCCAAGCGCTACCTCAAGCACTACGGAATCGAAGAATCGCACGCCCCCGGCTTCACCTACAGCTCCGATGAGTCTGGATTCGTTTACACCTCGAACAAAACCACGTACCGCTACAGTTACGTGCGCGATCACCCCTCGCAGTGGGATGAGCGTTGGGACGCCTACTCCGAGGCAGGCATCAATGAGAAGGGTGTATCCTGCTCTGCCACGCTAAGCACGAGCATGAATGAAGATGTCAAAGCCGTGGACCCCCTGACCGGCACTGGCATTGGCGAGTACAGCTACGCCAGCGTCATCTTGGGCGAAAGCGCCTCGGCCCGCGAGGGCGTCAAGCTTATCGGCAGTCTGATCGACGCGCAGGGCGTCTGCTCCAACGACCAGATTGTCATCGCCGACAACAATGAGACCTGGCTGTTCGCCGCGCTTTCCGGCCATCAGTGGATTGCCATGAAACTCGCTGACGACGTCGCGTCGCTCAACCCCAATATCGGCAACCTCAGCTACGATGTCGACCTCAATGATACCGAGAATTGCCTCCACTCTGAGAAAATCCAGTCTATGCCCGAAGATAAGGGTATCGCCAAGTACTCCGCTGACGGCAAATTCGATGTCGCCCAGACGTATGGCGAGAGGCTCGATAAGACTGGCAGGCATCAGTGGACCCGCTATATCCAGGGTCGAGATTACTTCATGAAGCCGCTTACTAAGGACGCCGATTACACCATCGTCAACGACGGCAGCGTCGGCGCAGCCGTCAGCGAGATCCAGCCCTTGTTCTTCAAGCCTGGTAAGTCTGGCTGGAGCACCTTTGAGCTGATTCGCGCCTTTGGTAACCGTGGCGAGAACGTCCCTGGCCTTAACGCCAACAAAGATGGCGCCTACGCCATCGGCACCGAGCGCAACACCGAGATCAACCTCTTCCAGATTCGTCGCGGCCTTGATCCCGAAGTCGCCACCATCCAGTGGGAGATGCTCTCCCGCGCCGGATACTCCGTCGCCATCCCGCTGTACTCCGCTCTGATGACTGAGGTCAGCCCGTACTTCAGCGATCAGACTGTCTCCTTCGACCACTGCAAAGAAACCGATATCGTGAACAACGAGGAGCCCGAGAACTCCATCAACTACGTCCTGATGGACATCAGCTCGCTCTGCTTTGAGAATCCCGACACCCTTGGTATCAACGTCCGCGCCTACCTCGATGCGCTCCAGAACGAACTCATCGAGCAGAACAAGGAAGTTGACGCCGCCATGCTGGCCGAGACGACCACCGAGGGCCGCACCGCTCTGGCTAACAAGGCTGGCAAGGCTGCCACCGAGAACACCTACAAGAAGTGCAAGGCCCTGCTCCAGGAGATGCGCGCCTATCAGAAGGCAGGAAACTTTGACCAGCCCTTCACCCCGAGCGACCTGAACGCTGAGGCCAACGGCCTCAAGGAGTCCATCACCTACGCCAAGGACGCACTTGCCACCGACCCGGTCACCCCGGATCAGCCCGGCACTCCCGAGCAGCCCGGCAAGCCCGAACAGCCCAGCACCCCCGAGAAGCCTGAGCAGCCCGCTAAGCCCGAGCAGCCCGCTGCCAAGCCTGAGAAGCCCGGCAAGTCGGACAACACCACGACCACGGTAACCACCAATAAGACGAACACCAAGGGCGGCCTGCCCACCACTGGCGATCGTTTTGATGGCCGCATGGTGGCCGCATTCGCCATCGCCGGCGTTGCCGTCATCTCCGCAGGCGGTTATATCCTCTATCGCCGCAACAAGGAGTAATCCCTCACTGGTGCGGGCGAGATGGCACGGTTCGTCCCGCCCGCTTTTTGACCAGCGGGAAACACCGGGAAACACCGCTGAAATCTTTTCAAAAAAGATTTCCCCGCACACACTTTGCTGTGCTATAGTGCAGCGCAACAGCAACTAGGTGCGACCGCGCCACGGCATCACGAAAGGAGCCACCAACATGAAGAACACGATGAAGTCTCTCAACAACTGGTGGTGGCGTGATGCGAATACGATCGGTCGACAGTGAGTCCCTCACGCCTGTTTTTGCGCTCTAGGTGATTGGAAGGTCTCCGGTTTCGACCGGGGGCCTTTTTCTATCTCGAGCCCGATCGCATTCGCATCACGCGCCTCCGCTTTTCTCTTGCAATCCCCTTCCGAAAGGATTTTCACCATGTCTCAGAACACCACCGCCACCCAGCCCCGCACCGTCCAGACCGCCGATCGCGGCAAACTCGATGTCCGCGCCCTCGTCCTGCTCGCCATCCTGCTCGCCGCCGGCTTCATCCTCAACTTCACCGTCGGCAAGGCAATCTCGGGCATCTCGGGCGGCATGATCAGCCCCGAGTTCATCATCTCGGCCTTCTGCCTCACCATCCTGGTCGTTCGCCCCAACATCGGCCAGGCGCTCGTCATTGGCCTCATCTCGGCTGCTGTGATCCAGATCACCACCACTTCGCCGTTCGTCGATTTTGCCGCCGAGGGCATCGCTGCCATGCTCATGGCCGGCATCGTCAACGCCGCCGGCAAGAACGGTCAGGTCAAGCCCGCCATCGCCATTGTCGCAACCTTCCTGACCACCTTTGTCTCCGGCGCCATCTTCATGGTCATCAAGATGGCCATGCTCGGCGTGGTCGGCGAGCTCGCCGCCGCCATGTTGCCCGTCGTCGCCATGACCGCCGTCTTTAACGCCATTCTGGTCGGCGCCCTCTACCTGCCCATCCAGAAGGCCCTGAAGCTCAACTAACCCACTCGGCTTTACGAGCCACCCCATCTTGGCGTTCATTCGTCGCTCGCGTACCCAAGTACGCTTCGCTCCTCTTTCGCGCCAACCTGGGGCCCCTCGTAAAGCCGTCTCCGTGCTCCATTATTCAAAATTAATCCCCTTTTCGATTTAACCCCTTTCGTGGGGGTCTAGGACACGCTTATCTCAAATCCCACCTTAAGGAGAACATCATGACAACCAACGCTCAGGCTCGTACCATTTCTGCCAACGCCGCTTCCGACAAAGGCATCCTCGACATCACCTCGCTCGTCCTGCTCGCCATCCTCCTTGCCGCCGGCTTTATCCTCAACATGACCGTCGGCAACGCTCTTGCCGCAACGGGCATTAAGCCGCAGTTCATCATTGCCGCCTATGCTCTGGCCATCGCACTCACGCAGGCAAGCTTTGCCCAGGCAGCCATCTTTGGCATCCTGTCGGCCGCCGTCATCCAGATCACCACGTCAATCCCCGGCCTCAACTTTGTCACCGAGCTTGCCGGCGCGCTGACGATGGCCGCCCTCGTTAAGTCCAACATCGGCGGCAGCAAGATCAATCCCTTCATCGCCGGCTTGCTCACCACCCTGGTCTCGGGTGCCCTCTTCGCCGTCCTGGGCACCGTCATCATGGGTGCCGCGCTGCCCACGGCACTCGCCAAGGCGCCCATCGTACTCGGCACCGCCGTCTTCAACGCCGTCGTGGTCCAGGCCCTCTTCTTCCCCCTGCGCAAGGTACTCAACAAATAGCCTGATATGATGAACGGGCCGCGCACTAGCGGCCCCATCACCAAAGACTGTCCCAAACAGCTAGCTTTTGGGGACGTTCTTAGACGACTCGTCATGTAAGAACGTCCCCAATGACTATGAAAGGTATCCATGAAAACGATCATCAACGTCGACGATGTCTCGTTCTCCTATGGCACGCAGACCGAGCAGGCGCTTAAGCACATCTCGCTCGGCGTGAACAAGGGAGACTTTATCGGCATCATCGGGCCCTCGGGCGCCGGCAAGTCCACGCTTGCCGCCTGCCTGTCGGGCGCCGTACCCCACCACTACACCGGCACGTTCTTTGGGTCCGTCATGGTTGACGGCCACGACACCTGCGAAGTCTCGCTCACCGACGTATCGCAGATCGTCGGCAGCGTGCTGCAGGACATCGACACGCAGATGGTCGCCTCGGTCGTCGAGGACGAGATGCTCTTTGGCCTCGAGAACTTTGGCGTTCCCCACGACCAGATCGAGCAGCGCGTGAGCGAAACGCTCGAGACCGTCGGCATCAGCGACCTGCGCGACCGCGAGATTGCCACCCTCTCGGGCGGACAGAAGCAAAAGGTGGCCATTGCCGCCATCCTTGCCATGCGCCCGCACGTGCTGGTGCTCGACGAGCCCACCGCAGCACTCGACCCCGCAAGCTCCACGCTGGTCTTCGAGACCCTGCGCGAGGCAAACCGCGCACTTGGAATCACCATCGTCGTCGTTGAGCAAAAGGTCGCCCTGCTTTCGGAGTATTGCAACCGCGTGCTCGTGCTCAACCATGGCGAAATCGCGCTACAGGGCGAGCCGCACGAGGTCTTCGCGCACACCGATGAGCTCCGCGCCATTGGCGTCGACTGCCCCCGCGTCACACGAATCTTCAATAGTCTCGCGGCCGATGGCCTGGCAAGCGGCACCCCTTGCTTGGATGTCGACGAGGCTGAACGCCTGATTTCGGGCATCGTCGACCCCGCACACACGGCCAGCGAAGTCCAAGCGCCCGCGGGCTCACCGCACGCCCCGTCGTTGCGCCCTCATGCCAAGGACGCCGAGCCCGTGCTCACCTTCGATCACGTTGAGTTTGCCTATCCCAACGGCGGCGCGGCCGTTCACGACCTCAATCTGACGCTCTACCCCGGCGAGCTCGTGGGTATCGTCGGCCAAAACGGCGCCGGTAAGACCACGCTCACCAAACTGCTCACCGGCCTGCTTAAGCCCAGCTCGGGCAGCGTGCGCGTCACGGGACTGGATACCGCAGCCGTTCCCACGAGCCGCATTGCCCGCGAAGTCGCAACCCTCTTCCAAAACCCCGACCGCCAGATCTGCAAGGATACCGTACTCGACGAGGTCGCTTTTGGCCTGGAGCTTGCCGGCATCGACCGTGCCGAGGCTCTGCGTCGCGCTCGACTCGTTATCGACCGCTTTGGCCTGCCTGCCGATGAGGCACCTTTCTCGCTTTCGCGCGGCCAGCGACAAATGGTGGCGCTTGCCTCCGTCGTAGTTGTTGAGCCCAAGATCGTCGTGCTCGACGAGCCCACGAGCGGCCTTGATTACCGCGAGTGCATGACCGTCATGGAAACGGTGCGCACCATGGCCGAGCGCGGCTGCGCCGTGATTATGGTCTGTCACGACATGGAAGTCGTTTCCGACTTTGCCGAGCGTATCGTAGTAATGGCCGACGGTCGCATCCTCGACCGCGGGCGCACGCACGAGCTATTCTCGAACATCGATCTCATGCGGCGTGCCTACGTGGAGCCTCCCCAGGTTATTGAACTCTCGCGCCGTCTGGCACCTTCCGTCTCGCCCGCTTTTGCGCAGGTGAGCGAGGTCACCGATGTCGTTCGAATTACCAAGGAGATGGTCCACCGTGGTTAACGTCATCGACTACATGCCGGGCGATACGCTACTGCATCGTTTGAACCCCGTCGTCAAACTGGGCCTCGCCGCCGCCATCATCGTCGGCATCTTCTTGTCCGACACCTACGTGGCGCTGCTGGGCTTTTTGGCACTCACCCTTGCGCTGGGTGCCTATGCCGGCGTCGTCGACCGTCTGTTCTCGTTGCTCAAGTTGCTGATTCCGCTCGCGCTTATCATGCTGGTGCTCCAGCTGGCCTTTATGCGCGATGGCAACGTGGTGTGGGGCTTTATCACCGACACGGGCCTCATCACAGGATCGAAGGCCTGCCTGCGCCTGCTGGGTGTGGCGTTACCACTCATCCTCATGCTCATGGTGACCAAGCTCAACGACCTTGCCAACGCCTGCGTCGAGGTGCTGCACGTGCCGTATCGCTATGCCTTCACCTTTACCACGGCGCTACGCTTTGTGCCGGTGTTTGGTCAGGAGATGAACGCCATCATGGAAGCGCAGACCGCACGCGGCGTCGAGTACGACACCAAGAACCCCATCAAGAAGCTTAAGCTCATGCTGCCACTGTGCGTGCCACTGCTCATCTCGAGCGTGGGCAAGACCGATGCCACAGCCTTGGCGGCAGAACAGCGCGGCTTCTATCTGCGTACACGCGCCAGCTCGTACAAGCGCTACCCCATCAAGGGCCTGGACATCGCCGTGCTCATCGTCAGCATCGCCCTCATCGCCATCGGCTTCCTGTTCTAGTTCACCACCGACAGCAACCACCCAACGCAAAAGGCCTCGGCTCGCACCAAACGAGCCGAGGCCTTTACTGTTTCACCAGATAAAACCTACCAAAATTAACCTGTCCCTTTTTTGGCAGGTCGGAAGCTAGAGTCGGTAGGGAGCGCCGCTGCGGATGATGGATTCGCGCACCAGGACATCCATGGCATCGAGGGTGATCTCGGGCATCTCTCGATACTTCTGCAGCACCGATAGCTCGGTGCAGGCCAGAATGACACGGTCGCAGCCGCTACGGGCGAACTCCCACATCACGCGGTCGAACTTATCCATATCGGGCTCACGTCCGGCCTTCACATCATCGTAGATAAGCGACATCACATCGTTCTGACGTTTCTCGCTGGGATAGACGACCTCAACACCCGCAGCCTCGCATTCGCGGCCGTAGACGCCCGCGCCCACGGTTCCGTCGGTGCCCATAATGCCAATCTTGTGCACCGGCTCGGTCGGCATACTCAGGTTGGGGTCGAACTCGCACTCCCCTATCACCGCACCCGCAAGGGCATAGCGCACCGACTCACGCGGCATGTGAATAATCGGCACCTTCGTAAACGACTGGATCTGGTCGTAGAAGTAGTGCGACGTGTTGCAGGGAATGGCAATGTGCGCACAGCCCAGCGACTCGAGTGCCTGGGCACACTCTTTCATGGTCGCCAGCAGCTTGGCGTGCTCGCCGGTCTTAATGGCCAGCGTGCGGTCGGGCATGGTCGACTTGGAAAGCACCACCATGTCGATATGTTCCTGATCGCAGGCAGCAGCCGTATGACGCACTACCTGGTCGTAGTAATACGACGTGGCCTCGGCGCCCATGCCGCCGATAACTCCCAGCTTTTCCATCGCCGCCTCCTTGGTGACGCTTGCGCAATTGCGCGTATCATACCCGCGCCCGCCCGATGTAAACCGGACGGGCGCCGCACTCATCTACTTGTAATACGTCTTGAACAGCTTAAAGTGGCGCAGCTTGGTGTGCCACATGCGCAGCCAGCGGTTAAAGACAAAGTCGCCCTTCATAAACGAAGGGTCGGCGCCCTTGCCTTCCTTGTCCAGGCGATGCACCTTAGCGCGCAGCTCGGGATCCTTGACGTACTTGTCGACGACCCCCATGGGAACGACCATCCACAGCGCCTCGTCCTGCGCCGTCACAAACTCCGGCTCAAACGGGCGGTTGAACACATACTCGTCCACCACATACTTGGCAACGTTAAAGCCGCTGTTAGTGACGTAGTAGTTGCTGCGACCTTGGCGCGTGTTGAAATCGAAGAACTTAAACGAGCCGTCGCGCTCGTCGTACTTAACGTCAAAGTTGGAATAGCCCACAAAGTGAAGGTCCTCGAGCAACTTGCGCACGCCGCCCATGAGCTCGTCATTGGGCTCGGTGATGATACAGGCGTGGTTGCCGACACCGTGAGGCTGATGCTCCTCGAGCAGCACGTGACCCAGGCACATCATGCGCACCTTGCCGTTGCGGTCGGAATAACTGGTGAGCACGCGCATGTACTCGTCGTTGCCGGGCACGCGATCCTGCAAGATCAGGTCGTCGGTGTAGCCGCTGGCATACGAGTCGCGAATGACCTGTTCCAGCTCGGCACGGTCGGCAATCTCATAGGCCTTTTTCTGGCCCTCGAACTCGTGCTGCCACCACATGATGCCGTCAGAAGGCTTCAGAATCATCGGGTAGGGAAAATCGATCTGGTCGAGCACTTCGGCAGGCGCCTCGCCTTGGGCGTTCAGCATCGCCATGGTGAAGGTTAAGGTATGCGGATAGGGCACGCCATGCTTCTCGCACAGCTCGTAGAAGATCTCCTTCTTCTGACACTGTTCAAGCATGCTATAGGGAGCGTAAGGCGCGACGATGTTATCCGCCAACTCATGGGCATCCTTGGCCTGAGCCACGAGGGCAACATAGTTATCGCCACAGCCCACAAGGACAATCGTCTTATCGGCATGCGCTTGGGCAATGCCGTTGACGGTCCTGAGCATCACGGGCATGGTATCGATATCCACGTTGGGCGTGTAGTCGATAATCTGGCTGCGGTACGCGGGACCCGTCTGATACTTGCCAAAGACCAGACTCTTGACCTGGTACTCCTCATAGAAGGCGCGCGCCACCGAATAGGCGTTGATGTCGCCACCGAGCAGCACGGGAATGAACTCGCGCTCTGTAAACTGCAATGCCATGGAAACTTCCTATCATGAACTGCCCACACAACGGGCGGTCTTTGCGCAACTGGTTTATTCTAGCGTGCCAAGCCGCCGGCGCCCAAAGCTCCACCGTATCTATGGCAATCGACGCAATCGTCCAGCACGAAGACGGCGCTCACCGTTGTATGACAATGGGCAATGAACCTACCATTGTTGTAGGATTCAGCGTATTGACATCCTCGAACGAAAGGCGCGCACGTGCCCCAAGACCATCCGACCGATAATCCTATCCTCAATGCCACGAAGCGCGGGCTGGCGGAACGCGCACAAACGGCCGTTCCCCTACGCACGGCAAACGATGCCTACGACAGGCCCGCCCGCATCGTCTCAATCAACACGTCGGCGCACAAGGGCACACGCAAGTCGCCCGTCGCGGATGGACACGACACCGTTATAGAACAATTTGGCCTCGCCTCCGACGCACACGCCGGGCATTGGCACCGTCAGGTTTCCTTTTTGGCCGCAGAGTCCATCCAGACGGCGCAGGCCCGCGGACTCGATGTGCGCAAGGGTGACTTTGGGGAGAACTTCACCACGCAAGGCATCAATCTACTCTCGCTCCCCATGGGCACGCAGCTCAAGCTTGGCAGCGAGGTGCTTGTCGAAATCAGCCAAATCGGCAAGGTCTGCCACACACGCTGTGCCATCTACTATCTCGCCGGCGACTGCATCTTTCCCCACGAGGGCGTTTTTGGCGTGGTGTTAAAGGGCGGAGAGGTCCATATCGGCGACGACATCCAGGTGGTCAAGCTCGGCGACGGCACCTGCTCGTTCACCCCTGCCGAGGCCCTCGAAGAGATTGAGCGGGCTCGTCAGGAGGGCACGCTGTAGTTGTAAAACCCCACGTTGAGATAGCTTTTACAGCCCAAAACACCTCTCAAATAGGGCTCCGTAACGTTAAAGTTGAACTCTATGGTTTCTCAACAATTCATCATAACTGCAGGTCAAAGCCAAAGCCTCAAGTTCAACTTGACCCTTTGGAACCTTTAAGGTTCAAGTTGAGGTCGAAAGCAGTAGTAGAATACCGTTCGAACCATAACCTACGATTGATTGCAGAGGGATTGGATGCAGCATTCGAATCATCGCGTCGCAGCGCTCATCGCGTCGAAGCCGGCTCGTATCATCACGAGCGCCGCACTCGCTGTCGCACTGACTGCCACACCGATGCTCTCCCCCGTTGCGGCGTATGCCGCCTCGCAGGCAACGCAGGATCAGCTTTCCGCCGCACAGCAAAAAATTGAAGCCGCCACGAGCGCCTACAACGATGCCCGCACCAAACTCGACGACCTGCAAAAGCAGATCGATTCCAACGAGGCGAGCATCGAGGAAATCGAGGCTAAGCTTCCCGAGCAGCAGGCCAAGGCAAGCTCCGCCATGCGCGATCTGTACAAGTACCAGAAGGGCACCAATCCCATCGTGAGCTTCCTGGTCAACGCGCAGAGCTTGGGCGAGTTCATCACCACCTGCAAATACACCAACCAGATCACGAGCTCGAGCGTCGACGAGATCGAGGAGCTCAACAACATGCAAACCGAACTCGAGCAGAACAAGGCCGAACTCCAGCAGGCCAAGTCCCAGCTTGAGGCAGAGCAAAAAAACGCCGAAGATGCGCTGGCACAGGCCCAGCAGCTCCGCAGCGAGGCGCAGGCAAAAGCCGAGCAGGAAAATGCCGCCGAGCTTGCCAAGCTTGAGGCCGACAAGGCCGCTGCCGCCGAGAAGCTCTCGGGCGAGGGCGTAAGCGGCAGCAATTCCAGCAGCCAGGCCACCAACACCAACACCACCATCGACACCACGGTGAACAACGCCAATACCGGTAACTCCGATTACGATACGTTCATCAACGAGTGGACGAGCCGCATCGACAATTATCTTGCCGGCTCCCCCATGGCAGGCCAGGGCTATAACTTTGCCGTCGCCGCTTGGAATACCGGTGTCGACCCCCGTTGGTCCCCCGCCATCGCCTGTATCGAGAGCACCAAGGGCACTTATTGCGCCAATTCCTATAACGCCTGGGGCTGGAGCGCCCGTGGCGGCGGCTGGCGCAGCTTTGGCAGCTGGAGCGAGGGCATCGCTGCTCACGTGGCCTACCTGGGCGCCAACTACGGCTCCACCCTTACCCCGGCAGCGGCCAAAAAGTACTGCCCGCCCACGTGGCAGGACTGGTACAACAAGGTCGCCGCTCAGATGAACCGCATCTAAGTACAGCTAAAAAGGGCCCCAAACGGGGCCCTTTTCTTTTAGGTAGTAGAGGTGTCAACGACACCGGTCGCATTGGCAACCGCAACTATGACGATCATGCACAGGAGCAGCACACCCAATGCCTTGAGCCAGAGTTTCGCGAGTTTCTTGCCGCGATAGCTGTCGAGCAGTGCGAATCGCCGACGAAGACGGCGCTTATCGAGCACGGCGAAGTGGAAAAGCGCCATAAGGCCATCGACAAAAAAGAAGTACTCGATCATCAGAAACCACGTCGGGTAGTTTTGATTGGCGCCCGTTGGATGAAAGACGGCGAAATGACTCCCGGCAAAAAAGACAAGGAGCGAAAGGCAGACGAGCACGTTCCAAGCGCGCCCCAAAGGCTCTGGGACGCGAGAGAGCAACCTTTGGCGGGCGGAGGCCGGCGATAAGATATTCAGAGGTTGTTGCGTGGAAGGCAGTGGCGCTGGCGGGGCGGACGAGGCGGCTTGTGCCATCACGTGTGGCATTGTGCTCGGCGCCGAAGACGCGGGGTGGCACAGCTCAAATGCGGCGTGCACAGCATGCCCCAGCGCCTTCGCACTGGCAAAGCGCTTGGCCGGATCGAGCGCCATCGCCATGCAGATGGCATCGGCCAGCGGAGCGGAGATGTCGCTCGACTCGCATTGTTCGCGCATGTCGCGTCCCGGCTTAGGATCAGCCCCCGTCAGGCAAAAGAAGAGAAGAGCGCCAAGTGCATACACATCACTGCGCACGCTCGTCTGCCCAAACCCATACTGCTCGGGCGGCGCGTAGGGCCGCGTACCAAACTTGACGGTATCGGCATCGGCGCCGTCGCGCCACACGCGCGCAATTCCCAAATCGATAATCACCAGCGACGAAAAGCTCATACCGGCATCGGGCGCATACTGCACGCCCGACACGATGATGTTCGACGGCTTAAGGTCGCGATGGATTACCGGCGAGGCCGGCTCCCCCGCCGTCGCAAAACCAGCATGGAGCTCGCCCACTGCATCGCAGAGAGCAGGAAATAACTCATGCGCATAATCGGGCGTCGCGCCCTGGCGTCCCACTAAGGCCTCGAGCGTCTCGCCGTCGACATACTCCATCACCACGTCCAGCTCATCGCCCGCGCGGCGACAGTCAACGATTCGGGGTAGGTGCTCAAAACGGCGCCCGGCACGCTGGGCCGCAAACAGGCGCTCGTAGGCCCCGCCAATCTGGGCCGAAGCGTCAATGCGCTTACGGACAAAGGGGCCAAGCGACCCACCGCCGGAGCCTTCAAAGTACACGAGCTCGGTCGTCTCGACGTCCGATCGCTTAAGTATACGGTCCACGCAATAGCTGTCCTCGCGATCGAGCGACGCCAGGTGCTCGGCAAGCGCGGCGGTCAGCTCGTCGTCGGAATATGTTGGGCTCTGAGTATCCATAGCGTCCATCATAGCGCAGGGTGCGGACACCTCATGGCATTCGCGCCCTGTTCGCTTGCATCGTTGCCGCAGCAGCACCGCCGGCTCAACCGTCAGCCGCTAACTCACCGTCTCCTCGCCAAAGCGGTACAGCTCTTCGTTGACCTTTTGCAGGCTGCACCCGCGATCGATGCAAAAAATGATGATTGCATCGCGACGATCCTTGCAGTTGAGAACACTGACCCCGGCAGCCGTCAGCGCCCGATTGGTCTCCTTCATCGACAGTGCCATCGCAAAGGCAATCTGCAGCACCTTATTGCGACTCGGGTGGCGTGCGCCGGTAAAGATCTGATAGCCAAAGGTCTCGTTGAGGTCGGCCATGCGAACCACGCGGGAGCGCTCCAAACCTTTCTCTTGCAGCAACTGCTGGAGGTAGTCCGAAAGCGAAGGGGCGGCAAAGTCGTGTTCCTTGATATAGCCATCGATGCTCGGGGCATCGAGAAGCTCGTTGAGCAGCTCCTCAGTCAACTTTTTATCGGGCATACGACTTCACCTCCCCCCAAGCATATACAGCATGCTAGAAACCGCTCACATCCGAGCGCTCCCAGCTGGCGACCTGATCGGGAGACGCCGTACCGAGCGCCTCAAACTTCCAGGAGCCACCTGCCTTCAGATGATTGGTGTTCGCGAGGGCAGTTCCAACCTGGTTGCCATCAGCATCATACAAAACGTACTCGATCTGAATGTAGCTCTTTTCCTTGTCCGTGTTATTGGTCAGCGTACCCGTGATCTTATAGGCAAACTGATTGGAGGTGTCTTCAGCCTCGTCAGCAATGGTATACGGTTCTTGCGGTTCTTTTTGCTCCTCAGCCTGCTGTGTCGCCTCGGCAGGTTTTGCCGAATCGCTCGCAGACGAATCGGTTGAGTTGCCACCCATAGAGCCCACGGCACCGACGATAACCAGCACCACGATGATGCCTAGGACAATCTTGCCGATCGGCTTCTTTCCCTCTTTTGCCATTATTCATCCTTCCTACAATCCGGCTACCGTGCCGGCACACAGCACATCGTAGGAAGGATTGAACTTGAATTCATTAGCTGTGAGCTAAAGTTGCGATAAACGGCCAATGCAGTTATCCGAACGCCGAGCAAACGCACTTTGCGCGACCGTCTGCTGGCAGCGCATCAACCCACCGTGACGGATTCCCCGGTAAAGGCACTGATCATCAACAGGGCAAAGAACACCAGGTAGCTGACACTCAGCAGGTACGCAATGATCAGGAAGACGACCCATCCTACATTGGTCTTACCGTCGGCGCGGCGATGCTCGCGAGAACGGCACAGCCAGACCGTCACGCCAATAGCCACAATCAGCAGCACGAGCGCCGCCGCGGCCAACCCGGCAAGCGCAAACATCACGCCAATGCTCACAGCAATAACCGGAAGCAGCAGCAAGCCGCATCCACACCCACCGGGACTATAAACGGCGGTCTGTCGGCGTCGTTCCATCGTCACTCCAACCTCAACATCTTTGAGCGCTACAACGCAACGGCCTGCTGAACTGGAACGATCTTATCCAGTTCTGGTTCGATGCGCCTCTTCTCCGCCTCGAGATCAAACGCTATCTGGGCGCGCAGCCAATAACCATCCGTCAGGCCGAAGTAGCGGCAAAGGCGAAGGTCGGTGTCGGCCGTCACACGACGCCTTCCCAAGATAATCTGCCCAATGCGTTGAGCCGGAATCCCGGTCTCTTTCGCAAGGCGATATTGAGAAATGCCCATGGGAACAAGAAACTCCTCTTTGAGAAGCTCACCAGGAGTCACCGGCGACAACAAATCGGACGCAGTCTCATCACTTGTAATAATCGACGATTTCGACATTCCAAGCCATCCCCTGTCTCCACTCAAAACAGACCCGATAGCGCTCGTTACGACGCAACATAGTATCGCCTTACGTTAATAACGTCAAACGTTTCTATAGACTTACATCTCTATTATACCGTACATCTGTTCGTGTTTTCTAGAACAGGCATCCTTCGACACTTAAGCAAGCAAAAGCAATCGTTTGTAGACGTCGAGGCCCTTGAGTAGGATTTCCTCGTCAAAGAGCATGGTATCAGTATGCAGGGCACTCGTGGCATAGGCGGAGCAGTCATCGGCGTCGATCGGGTTTTCTTGCCCCTCTGGCACACCCGTGCCCAGCAAGAAGAACACGCCTGGCAGATAGCGCTGATAGAAGGCGAAATCCTCGGCAATCAGCAGCGGCTCATCCACGAGCTGTAACTCGGGCAGAGCAGGCGCAATGTGGGCAAACAACTCGGGGTCGTTATCGACCGGCGGATAGCCCTCGGCAAAGTCGAGATCGTACGTGCAGCCCGTTGCAGCGCATGCCTCGTCGAGTACACGGCGCACGCCCTCGCGCGCGCGGTCGAACATGTCGTCCGTAAACACACGCAGACTGCCGACCACATGGGCCTCCCCCGCCACCGCATTGCAAACGGTACCAGCCTGCAGCAGGCCAAATTTGCCGATACAGGGCTCGTCGGTGCCCAGCTCGTCCATCAGCTCGCGCTCGGCAACCAAAAACTTCGCTGCCGCTAACGCGGCATCGTGCGATTCCTCAACCGGCACACCATAGGTCTTGGCGATATGGATGCTCGCGCCATGGATATGAATGTGCGTCTCGCTTGAGCGCGCCAGCAGCGGACCGGGACAGCTCGCCAACGTGCCGGCGGGCAAATCGGGCCATACGTGGAAGCCAAAGATGCGATCCGCCCCGTAGCGCTCGAATACGCCGCTCTCACACACCGTCTTGGCGCCACCGGTCGTTTCCTCGGCCGGCTGAAACACAAAGAGCACGTTGCGCTTGATGGCACCCGGCTGCTCACGAATCGTGCGATCGACATACGTCGCGGCGGCAAGCACCATGGCCATGTGACCGTCGTGACCGCACGCATGCATCTTACCGGGATGCGTCGAGGCAAAGGCCGCGCCCGTTGCCTCCGCGATGGGCAGGGCGTCCATGTCGGCGCGAATCGCCGTGGCATGCGCGGCGCCCGTGCCGGCATCGAAGAAAGCGCAGACGCAGCTGGGACACGGATGGGTCACCTCGCAGGCGAGCGGCGCCAATATGTCCTCGATATAGGCAATCGTCTGTGGAAGATCGAAATCGAGCTCCGGAATGCGATGCAGGTCGCGCCGATAGCGACGAAGTTCTTGGAGCTCGGTCATAAAGGATCCTTTCATGGGGGGCATATCCATTCACACAATATTGTGACGCAGGATTGTGGCACCCTTGTTTCTAGCATGATGCTGCATTTTTTCAACGTTATATACGAATACTCTTGTTTGGTAAAGTGCAACGTGGTAGGGTCGTTACCACTTGATAGAGGCGCGGGCACGAAGAGCCGCGGGCGAGTCGGCAGACTTTGACCCTGCGGGGAGGCGAAACCCGCCGAACTGGGCTTTTCGGGCACGAACAGCCTGGTGGGCCTGCGGGAAACACCCGCAGGACTGTCTGCAGCAATGCGGGAGCGCTATCCGGACATTGGGTCCTCGCTATGCGGATTCGATGCGCAGATGGCGCCGTCTGGATAGCGAGGTTTACGGGACATGGCATTGACCCCCAACGAGGCATATGCGGCCAAGCAGCCGTTTGTGGACAAGGAAACGCTCGAGCATATCGTCGAGCAGTTCCCCACGCCGTTTCATCTATACGACGAGGCGGGCATCCGCCGCAACATGCAAGAAGTGCGCGACGCCTTCGCATGGAACCCGGGCTTTAAGGAATACTTTGCCGTCAAGGCCAATCCAAACCCGGCGCTCATCTCCATTCTCAACGAATACGGCTGCGGCTGCGATTGCTCGAGCTATACCGAGCTCATGATCGCCCGCTCGCTGGGTATCACCGGCCACGACATCATGTTCTCGTCCAACGACACGCCGGCGGCGGACTTTGCCCTTGCAGATAAACTGGGCGCCATCGTCAACTTTGATGACATCAGCCACATTGAGTTCTTTGAGCGCGTTGCGGGGCCCATCCCCAAGACGGTCAGCTGTCGCTTTAATCCGGGTGGCCTTTTCCAGCTCTCCAATGGCATCATGGACAACCCGGGCGACTCCAAGTACGGCATGACCACCGAACAACTCTTCGAGGCTTTCCGCATGCTCAAGGCCAAGGGCGCCCAGAATTTTGGCATCCACGCATTCCTTGCCAGTAACACCGTCACTAACGACTACTATCCCAAGCTCGCAGGCATCCTCTTTGAACTTGCCGTGCGCCTGGAGCGCGAAACGGGCGCACATGTCGCCTTTATCAATCTGTCCGGCGGTGTGGGTATCCCCTACCTGCCCGAGCAGCAGGCTAACGACATCCACGCCATCAGCGAAGGTGTACACGCAGCCTACGACGAGATTCTGGTCCCCGCCGGCATGGGCGATGTGGCGATCTGCACCGAGATGGGTCGCTTTATGATGGGCCCCTACGGCTGCCTGGTCACTAAGGCCATCCATGAAAAGCAGATCTACAAGGACTATATCGGTGTCGATGCAAGCGCCGTCGACCTCATTCGTCCCGCTATGTATGGTGCCTACCACCACATTACGGTGATGGGACAGCCGGGTGGCGCCGACAAGACCGCAGCACCCGTTACGGACACCTACGACATCACGGGCAACTTATGCGAGAACAACGATAAGTTCGCTATCGACCGCGAGCTGCCGCAGATCGACATGGGTGATGTGCTCGTGATCCACGATACCGGCGCGCATGGCTACTCCATGGGCTACAACTACAACGGCCGTCTGCGCTCCGCCGAGGTCCTGCTGCGCCCCGACGGCTCGGCAGATCTCATTCGTCGCGCCGAGCGCCCGGGCGACTACTTTGCCACGCTCGACGTGCTGCCGTGCGGCCGCGAGCTACTGGCCAAATCGCGCGCCGAAAGCGCCCGCCGTCGCGCCCAGGACGAGCGCCTGGCCGTCGCCGCTCAGTGGAACAAGCGCATCCAGATCGCGGAAGCGAAGGAGAAGAACATGGACATCCGTAATCTCGAGGGTTCAATCGTCGCCCTCGTCACGCCGTTTAAAAAGGACGGCAGCGTCGACTTTGACGCACTCGAACGCCTTATCGATTTCCACCTGCAAAACGGCACTGACGCTATCCTCACCCTGGGCACCACCGGTGAGAGTGCCACGATGACCGATGACGAAGACAACTCCGTTGTCGCCGCCGTGGTCAAGCAGGTTGCAGGCCGCGTCCCCGTCATTGCCGGCTCGGGCTCTAACTCCACGCAGACCATGCTCACCAAGTCGCTCACCTATCAAGGCCTGGGAGCCGACGGCCTGCTGCTCATTACCCCCTACTACAACAAGTCCAACGAGGAGGGCATCTACCAGCACTTTAAGACCGTAGCGGATGCTGTGGACATCCCCTGCATCCTGTACAACATCCCCGGCCGCTGCGGCTGCGGCATCAGCGAGCGCAACGTGGAGCGCTTGGCCGCGCACCCCAACATCATGGGCATCAAGGAAGCCTCGGGCAACGTCGCCTACGCAACCAAGATCGCCCACCTGCTATCCGACGACTTCCGCATGTACTCGGGCGAGGACGCGCTCACCGTGCCACTCATGAGCCTGGGCGCCTCGGGCACCATCAGCGTGTGGGCCGACGTTCAGCCGCAGCTCGTGCACGACATGTGCCGCGCCTATCTGGACGGTGACGTGGCGCGAGCCCGCGATATCCAGATTGCCGGCCAGCCGCTCATCAATGCCCTCTTTAGCGAGGTCAACCCCATCCCCGTTAAGGAAGCGCTCGCCCGGATGGGTATGATCGAGGCAAACTACCGCATGCCGCTGTGCCCCATGGCCGACGATACGCGTGCCGCACTTACCGATGCTCTGAAGGGAGCTGGTCTGCTTGATTAAGACCGTCATTATGGGAACGGGCCGCATGGGCTCGCTCATCCACACTACCGCCGAGGGCATTCTCAACGCCGCTGGAGAGCCCGTTTTTGACATCGTCGCCCAGATCGGCTTCGACTTGTCCGAGCTCGAGAGCGCAACGGCCGCCGATGTAATCATCGACTTCTCGAACGTCGCGACCTTTGACGCCGTTGTCGCCTATGTCGAGCGCACGGGCGCGGCACTCGTTTCCGGCACCACGGGTTATTCGCCTGAGCAGATGGACCGCCTGCGCGAGCTGGGCCAGAATGCCCGTGTCATGCATTCGGGCAACTACTCTATCGGCATCGCCGCCCTGCGCCATCTGGTTGCCCAGGCCACGCGCGAACTGCCCGGCTTTGACTGCGAGATTGTCGAGACGCACCACAACCAAAAGGTCGACGCCCCCAGCGGCACCGCGAAGCTGCTGCTCGACGCCGTAGTCGAGGCCGAGCCCGAGGCTGGCTATCATCCTGTCTACGGTCGCGAGGGCATGTGCGGCGCTCGCGATTCCAAGGAAATCGGCATGCACTCACTGCGCGGCGGCACTGTCGCCGGCGTGCACGAGGTGAGCTTCTTTGGCCAGGATGAGGAGGTCACGCTTAGCCATCGCGCCACGAGCCGCCAGATCTTTGTCAACGGCGCTCTGGCCGCCGCTCAAAAGCTCGTTGTCCGCGACCCTGGCTTCTACACCTTCGACCAGGTCATGTTCGCCTAACCAGTTATCTACCGTATCCACGCAAAGGAGAAACAGCATATGAGTAACGCAGCCGAGATGGATGCCCAGGAGATCATCAATTACATCGCCACCGCGCCCAAAAAGACGCCCGTCAAGCTGTATGTGCGCGAGAAGCCCGGCATGAAGGTTGCCTGGGGCGATGCGCACGTCTACGGCGGCCGTCGTGGTAAGACCGTCTTTGGCGACTGGGAAGAGCTCAAGGCCATCCTCGATGCCAATGCCGACTCCATCGACTACTACGACGTCGAGAATGACTGCCGCAACTCCGCCGTGCCCATGCTCGACCTTAAGGGCATAAACGCCCGCATTGAGCCGGGCGCGATCATCCGCGACCGCGTCGAGATCGGCGACCGCGCCGTCATCATGATGGGCGCCATCATCAACATCGGCTCCGTTATCGGCGAGGGCTCTATGATTGATATGGGCGCCGTCCTGGGCGGCCGCGCAACCGTGGGCAAGAACTGCCACATCGGCGCCGGCACCGTACTGGCAGGCGTTGTGGAGCCCGCCAGCGCCACGCCCGTCATCATCGAGGACGACGTCATGATCGGCGCCAACGCCGTGGTCCTAGAGGGCGTGCATGTGGGCAAGGGCGCTGTCGTTGCCGCCGGTGCCGTGTGCGTCGAGGACGTCCCCGCCGGCGCCGTCGTGGCCGGTGTCCCCGCCCGCGTCATCAAGATGCGCGACGCCCAGACCGACAGCAAGACCGGCCTCGAAGAGGGACTACGTCAACTGTAGGGTTACGCGGTTTTACCAAACCGCGTAACTAGCCGACGCTGCAAACGACCCAGAGCGGCAATCTGACGTTCAATCGTCGGGCATGACCAGAAGGTCAATGCCCTCCTCTTTCACGTCACCTTGCTCGCTCTGGGTCGTTTTCGCTGACGTATGCTCAACCTGTGGGGCAATTCAGCCCTAAACAAGAAGGCCGAGGCCCCAAGGAGCTTCGGCCTTCGCTTTCTCGCTGCAGGCGTAACACAACTTATCGATTCTCGATGCTGCCGATGTTTTTGAGCTCGATGGAGATGAGGCCGTTGGGCTCGTTGACAAACTCGATGTACTCGGAGTTCGAACCCATCTCGGCCGGAAAGCTGATCTCGATACCCGTGTCGGTGCGAATCTTGTGGTTGCGCACCGCCGCGCGCTCGACCTGCTTGCGCTCCACGGGCACACGTTCGGGCACCTTCTCCTCGGTCAGCGCCGCGCGCACGCTTTCTTTGATGACCGGTTCGTCCTCAAAGACCTCATCGACGATATCCCAGGGCGGAAGCTCCTCGTCATCCTCGACCTTCTCGGCAACGGCAGCCTTAACCTTAGCGAGCGCTACGGCCGTATTGGCACCGTGCTCCTCGGCGACTTCCTCGACCACACGCGTCACGGTATCGATGACCTCCTTGCCCGATACGCCCGTGTCGCACTGCAGCAGGCCATCGGGGATAAGCATGCGGTCCTCGCCGGCAATCTTGCGCTTCTTGTCCACGTAGCCGATCTCCATGGTGCTCGCGCGCACGATGGCATAGCTCGGCACCTTCTGCGAGGGGTTTGGCAGAATAGCGTAATGGCGCGCGATGTCGTTGCGCACCTCCCCCTCCTCGCGGCCCACTTCGTGCATAAAAGCCTGCTTGGAGCCCAGCAGCATCACGGCAAACCAGCGGGCATCCTCATCGTCGTCAAAATCGGCCACGAGCACGTCGGTGGACTCGGCTTTCTCGGCTTTGGTGAGCTCGGAGGAGATAAACTCCGCAATCTGCTGCGACAGGTCCACGAACTCGCGCTCGCCAAAGAAATAACCCTTGAGCTCGCCGCCAAACGCAGAGTTCTCGGCAAACGTGGCGCGTTTATTGTCGGCCGAGGTACGTGCGCGGCGCAGATGCGTGGTCACGAAGTTGCGCACGGTGCGGCTTTCGATATCGAGCTCGCGCTGGCTCATAACGTTGACGGCAGAGTCAAAGTCCAGGATATGCAGAATCGCGTGATTGATTTTCATATACGGCATTCCGTTCTAGATCGAATTGAGCACGAATCAGTATAGCGGTCGAGCCCGTCCCACGCGCATCGAAGATTGGTGCAAAGTAACCTGACCCCAATGCACCAACGCGCCCCCTTGCGCCAGCGTTAGTGCAGAAGCTCGGACTGCCAAGCCTCGAGCTGTTCTGCCAGACTCTTACCGGCAGTGGACATGTCGATCTGGGGTCGTTTGGGCAGCAGCGCACATTTAAGGATTGCCACGATGGTCTGCGAGACAAAGCGTCGCGTATCCTTGTCGAAACCTTGCGCAGCCTGGAGCATCACGGGCAGGCTCTCGCGCAGATTCCCGACGATATCCGCAAACCGCTCAGCACCCGTAGCCTCAAACACGGAGAACAATGCATCTACAAAACGCTCGCGCTCGGCAGGCCCCACTGCAAGCAGCATCTCGCGAATGGAGCCATCAACGTATCGAGCACCGGCGGACAGGCGCTCACAGTACACGAAGTCGCGACCATCAACCACCCAGCTAAAGGGATTGTGCTGCAGCAGGCTGAACTCGGTGCTCTCAACGATGGCATAGTCCTCCTGCGTCTCGAACATCATGCCAAAGATCGACGACCGAGGTAGCGTCTTATCGATGCGGCCGGAAAGATCGGCAAAGGCGTTGCCGTTCAGAAACTCCTCGACGAAGCCAGGACCATCATGGGAATACACCCGTTCGATTCGCTCACGGGCGACATCGGAGCACATCGCCGCACCGTACACCGCAAGGTTTCCACCCTTGGAATGACCTCCGCACAAAAGCGGCCCGTCAATCGCATCCGCCGCCTCGTCCACATAACGCGCCGCGGATTCCTGGGCCGGAACAGGACACCGGAATGCCATGTTAAAGTCCTCTTTCCAGCCCACAATCGTACTGTCGGTCCCCCGAAAGGAAAGATAACTAAACCCCGCCGGAAACCGGAACGCCATGGCTGCAAACTGCTCTGTCGCCACCACATCGCTCACGGCACGATAGCCGCAAACGTGCACGCCACGGTAGCGAGGGCTTGCTGCCACGGCCTCCAACAAGGCCCTGCTCCCCTCTGGGTCCCACAAGTCGCCAATCATGTCCCGGTAGCACTCGGCACGCAGCAGCTCGCGTACGTCTAGGCCCTGCCAGTTCGTCAGCTCCGCCATATCACCCGGCAAACGCAAATAGGACAACCACGCAAAGACCAGGCTATCCACCGCGCAGAACGGCCGTTCCTCAAACGGATCAAACGCCGTCTGGGCATAGGTCAAAAAATTAGGCGAATCCGACATGGCCCTCCCATCAACTATGGTGCATTGGGGTCAGGTTACTTTGCATCAAAAAGGCGCCCGGGCCGTGTGGGCCCGGACGCCTTCATTGTAGCCTGTTGCCCAAAAGAGCTTGATTTAGCAGGAGAAGTCGACGCTGTCGATGATGTCCTTGAGGGCCTTGGCGGAGGCGGTGAGCTCATGCTGCTCGTCATCGTTCAGCGGCACGGGGACGCGGCAGACAACGCCATCGCGGCCGACGACCGTCGGCATGGAGATGGCAAGATCGGACAGGCCATACTCGCCCACCATGAGCGAGGAAACGGGCAGAACGGTCTGCTCGTCACGCATGACAGCAGTGCAGATACGCCTAACGGCCATGGCGACGCCGTAGTAGGTGGCGTGCTTCTTCTCGATGATAGTGTAGGCGGAGTCCTTGACGTCCTCGGCGATACGCTTCTCGGCAGCCTCGTGCTCCAGATGGCCGTGAAGCTCGCAGAAGGTGCTCAGCGGCACGCCGGCAACCTGAGCGCTGGACCAGGCGACGAACTCGGAGTCGCCGTGCTCACCCATGACGTAAGCCTGGACGTCGCGCGGGTCGACCTCGACGTGTGCGCCGAGCATCTGCTGCAGACGGCCAGTGTCGAGCACGGTGCCGGAACCGATGACGTGGCCCTCGGGCAGGCCGGACATCTTGATAGCGGCATAGGTCAGAACATCGACCGGGTTGGAGACGATGAGCAGAATGCCGTCGAAGCCAGACTTCTTAATCTCGGGAATAATGGACTTAAAGATGTTGACGTTCTTGTTGACCAGGTCCAGGCGGGTCTCACCGGGCTTCTGGGCAGCGCCAGCGGTGACGACGATCATGGCGGCGTCGGCGACATCGGAATAATCGCCGGCGTAGATCTTCATCGGCTCGGCAAACGTCATGCCGTGCGCGATATCCAGAGCCTCACCCTCGGCGCGGTTCTTGTCCACGTCGATGAGGACCATCTCGGAGAACAGACCACTCTGCATCAGCGCAAACGCCGAAGACGAGCCGACGAAACCGCAGCCGACAATAGCGACCTTCTTCTCGTTAACCATTAGAAACTCCCATCTCTCTCCACAAGCAAGCCGCCCGGGAACGACCCGAGCGGCTTGCCGTAATCCCAATACATCCAATCGGGACTTTGATTATGCTCCTATTCGCAGCCAAAAATCGACCGTTTACCGAAATTGTTTGCAGAATTCGTAAAATAACTGCACGAAATCGGTTTCGAGCTATTGACGAGGCGAAATAGCTTTCTAATACAGGCCCGCCTCGCGAATGGCCTCGACAGCCAAAGCAATCTGATCGGGCGGCAGGACCAGCGCCATGCGCACGTGTCCCTCGCCCGAAGGACCAAAGCTCGCGCCCGGCGTCACCACAACGCCGGCCTTCTCCATAAGCTCCTCGCAAAACGCCATGGAATCGGTGCGACCACCGGGAAGCTTGGCCCACACGAACATAGAGCCATGCGCGTTGGGACGCTCCCAGCCCAGGTTCTCAAGACCATCGCACAGGGCATCACGGCGCTCCTGGTACTTCAGACGCTGCGCCTCGACCTCATCGCGCGGACCGTTCAGGCAGGCAATAGCCGCCTTCTGGATCGGGAAGAACATGCCAAAGTCGATCTGGCTGCGCAGCTTGGCAAAGGCCGAGACCACATCCTCGCGACCGACCAAAAAGCCGATGCGGGCGCCGGTAACGTTGAACGACTTGGAGAGCGAGAAGAACTCCACGCCCACCTCGAGCGCACCGGGATACTGCAAGAAACTGCCGCCCGGCTCGCCGTCGAACACGATATCCGAATAGGCGTTGTCGTGGACGATCAGCAGGTCGTGCTCGCGGGCGAAGGCGATGATCTCCTCGTAGACCTCGGGCGTGCCCACCGAACCCACCGGGTTGGCAGGCAGCGACACGATCATGTACTTAGCGCGATCGGCGACCTCGGGATCGATACCCGCCACGTAGGGCAGGTAATTGTGCTCGGCGACCAACGGGTAGTACTCGAGCTTGGCATCGGCGATCTTGGCGCCCGCCTCAAAGACTGGGTAGCACGGATCGGGCACCAGGATCGTATCGCCCGGGTCGAGCAGCGCCAGACCCAAGTGGCCCACGCCCTCCTGCGTGCCGTTACACGACTGCACCATGGACGGCGTAATGCCCGAAACGCCAAAGCGGCGCTCGTAGTAATCGCACACGGCCTGCTTGAGCTCGGGCAGATCGCGCAGGGCATACTTCCACATCTCCGGGTCCTGCGCGGCCTGGGTCAGTGCCTCGACCACGTGGTCGTACGGTTTAAAGTCGGGCGTGCCCACACTCATGTTGTAAATGGTCTTGCCCTGGGCTTTAAGCGCAAGAAGCTTGTTGTTGAGCGAGGCAAAAACCTCCGCGCCAAAGCGGTCGAGACGCTGCGATGCCTGCATGGTGCCACCTTTCGATACAAAAACGCGGCGCTCCGACAAGAGCGCCGCGCGATACGGGCCATCAGATTGCAAAAGTGTAACGCTTGCATCCCCTATTTTGGTTCAATTTAGCCAACCTGAGCCAATCGGAGCGCGGTGCTAGTCGACTGGGCGCAGCGCGTCAATCTGCGCGAGCCACAGACGCGAGCTGGCGTCGCTCGGCATGCGCCAATCGCCGCGCGGGCTGAGCGTGACCGAGCCCACCTTGGGACCGTCGGGCAGGCAGCTGCGCTTAAACTGCTGGGCAAAAAAGCGACGATAGAACGTGCGCAGCCACGTGTGGATGGTGGTCTCGTCGTAGACGCCCTCAAAGCTCTTAAGCGCCATGCGGTAAATCTTGCCCGGCTCAAAGCCAAAGCGCAGCAGGTAATAGAGGAAGTAGTCGTGCAGCTCGTACGGGCCCACCAGATCCTCGGTTTTCTGAGCGATCTCGCCATCGCCCGTCGGGGGCAGGAGCTCGGGCGACACCGGCGTGTCGAGAATGTCGAGCAGCGTGGTGGCGATGCGACCGCCAAAGACATCGGCCGCGTAGCGCACCAGATGGCGTACGAGCGTCTTGGGCACGCTCGCGTTGACGGCATACATGCTCATATGGTCACCGTTGTAGGTGGCCCAGCCGAGTGCCAGCTCGCTGAGGTCGCCCGTGCCGATGACAAAGCCGCCGGCCTGGTTGGCCAGATCCATCAGAATCTGTGTGCGCTCGCGCGCCTGGCTGTTCTCGTAGGTCACGTCCTGGACCGCCGGGTCGTGCTCGATGTCCTTAAAGTGCTGCTCCACAGCCGCATGAATCGAGACCTCGCGGAAGCTCACGCCCAGGTCGCGGGCAAGTGACTCGGCATTGGACTTGGTACGATGCGTCGTTCCAAAGCCCGGCATGGAGACGGCCGTAATGCCCGTACGCGGCAGGCCCAAGGCATCGAACGCGCGCACGGTCACGAGCAGCGCCAGCGTGGAATCGAGGCCGCCCGAAAGGCCGATGACGGCCGCCTTGGTGCCCGTGTGGGCAAGGCGGGTCTTGAGGCCCGCGGTCTGCAGGTCGAGGATGGTCTCGCAGCGCTCGGCCAGGTCGCCGTGGTCTGCCGGGACGAAAGGCGCGCGCGGGAAGACGCGGTCGATGTCGCAGGCATCGCGCAGCGCGGGTTCCTCTGCGAGCGTGCCCTCAAACGAGAACTCAACGGTCGTGGCCTCCGGCGCGTCATCCGGGCGCGTCCAGGTCGTCGAGCGGCGGCGCTCGGCCACCAAGCGGTCAAGGTCAACGTCGGCAACGGCCATATCACAGGTGAGGAGCTTGGTCGCGGCAAGCTTAGAGCCGTTTTCGTAGACGAGGTTCTCCCCCGCAAAGACCATATCGGTCGTGGACTCGCCCTCGCTCGCGTCCGCGTAGGCATAGGCACAGTAGAGGCGCGCACTCTGGTTGGAGATGAGGCTGCGGCGATAGTCTGCCTTGCCGATAATCTCGTCGGAAGCAGAAGGATTGAGAATCACCGTTGCGCCGGCAAGTGCCATCTCGGTCGAAGGCGGCGCTGGCACCCACAGGTCCTCGCAAACCTCAACGCCAAGCACCATGTCCTCGGCACCCTCGTCACAGCAACGGTAGATAAGCCCCGAGCCAAGCGGCACCGGACCCTGGCCGGCAAATTCAATCCAAACGGGATCGGCAGGTGCCGGAGCAAACCAGCGGCGCTCATAGAACTCGCCATAATTGGGCAGATACTTCTTGGCCGTGAGGCCCAAAAGCTCGCCCGCGCAGCACACGGCGGCGCAGTTGTAGATGTTCTCGGCCACCGCAACGGGAAGACCGACCGTAAAGACGATCGGCAGCTCGCGAGTCTCATCGAGGATGCACACAAGCGCCGCCTCGCAGGCATGCAGCAGCGTGCGGTTATGGAACAGGTCCGCCGCAGTGTAGCCGGTCAGGTTAAGCTCGGGCAGCACAAGCGCACGAACGCCGCGCTCGGCAGCCTCGCGAACAGCCGTCAGTGCCACCTCGGCATTGCCCTCGACATCGGCCACGCGAATCCGCGGCGAAGCCGCCGCCACACGCAAAAAGCCATCGTTCTCAACTTGGCCGTTTAGAAAATCGTTCATGCGAGCTCCAACACATCCGTTTAGCCGCGACGAGTAGCGGCGATATAGTCCGCCTCCATTGTACTGTCAAGCTCAATCAGCGCAGATGGAGACGGGCTCACGTTAAAGACTAAAAAGCGAAGCGGCGTTTCAGCAGTAGAACGAAATCTCGTCCACGAGGAAAAATGCCTTCCATTTAGAGCAAATCAATTCATGCTGAGCGGCAATAATTTCACAAAGGTCATCAAGAGTACCCCGAGGAATCTTCGCCTTGTTATTGGCAACGATACAGCCGCCCCTGCGAGTCAACCAGATTTTGGCCGAGCTATCTGAAGGCGCTCCCTTGCAAACATGGACATGGATTGGTTCGCCCGCTTCGTTGGACCAAAAGAAGACGCGATAGCCGCCAATAAGAAATAGGCTAGGCAACCTTAGCTCCTCCGCTTGCGGCATACCGATATAGAAGATGGGCATTGTTGCTCAGAAAAGTCTCGAAGCCTCGCTTTTCCTCGTCTGTAAAGCGCCCCTCCCACATGGTCCAATTGTAAGAAGGCAGCTCGCAGCGAGCGGAGTCGAAGCCCTCTGCCGTCGGTCGCTCAAAATGCACAATAACCTTTTCGATGTCGCCATCGACAATCAGGTCAGAATGGACGACCTCAGTGCCGTCTTCGAATGTCATATACGGATACATCACGGCAACCACCTCGCAATCGTTTATCCAGTTTAGCATCAAGCACTCACGCCAAAAACGGCGAGCGCCCTTGATAACTTGATGGTATCTGACAAACGACATACGCGTTTCACATTGAATGGGTACCCTGATGGCTGCATGAAACGAAGCAGATTTACACCGGGAGGACCCCGTATGACGACTAAGTACACCGATGCGCCGCGCACGCGCGTCATGACGCCGGCATCCCTGAACAACGGCGTGCACGAAAACCATTCCATCGGCCAGACCATGGCTATCGCACCCAAAAAAGGCCTGTTTGACGACATTTCCATTCCCCAGATCATCGCCGGTGCCGCAGCCGCGGCCACAAGCGTGGCGCTTGCTTCCAAGATCGGCATTGCCGGCTCGGTGATTGGCGCCGCCGTGAGCTCAGTCATCACCGTTGTGTCCTCGCAGGTCTATCGCCACTTTATCTCCGCCAGCGCCGAAGCCATCAAGGGCACGCATGCCGCCGTCGACTACCCCGCCGGTGCCTACGAGCCCGTTGAGCCCAATGCCAACGAGCACCTAGGCGGCGCCGCGACCACGCAGGAGATGCGCCAGATTGCGGGACGCGCGACCACGGCCCGCGTCGCACCCAACAGTCTGCGCGCCAAGGCAGCGGCAGAACGCAGCCAGACACAAAAGAAGGTCATCATCTTCTCGGTCGCCATTGCAATCGTCGCGGTCATCGCCTGCGCCGGCGCCATCCTTATCACCACTGCCGGCGAGGGTTTGGGCGCACGCCCCGAACCGATCCTTTCATCGCGCACGACCGAAAGCGATGCAAATGGCAACGCGCAGTCGCAGAATCAGCAGGCACAAACGGACGGCACGCAAGACAGTTCCACCTCTGCCGATTCGTCCTCAAACACTCAAAACCAATCGCAGAACGCCGATTCCTCTACGGCCAGTAGCGGCACACAGTCCGGCACAACTGACTCAAGTCAGACGACCGACGGCTCGCAGCCGAGCACGGGCGACCAGACGAGCGGCAACACATCGGGGGCAGGTACGACCGACAGCGGCAACACCAGCAGCTCAAGCGGCACCGCATCCGGCACGACGTCTGACAGCTCGAACCAGGGCACCACATCGGGCAACTAGACGTTCCACTCCGCTGATAGACGACCTGCATAGCGGGCGCGAATCGACTACGGTTCGTGCCCGTTTGCCTTAGGCGCCGTCATGGCAAACCCCGGGCGATGGTAAGATGCTCTACGTGTGTAAAGAGGAGATTTGCCATGAGCAAGACAATAGTTAAGCCCACGCTTTCGCTGGGCAACCACATCTATCTGTATCGCCTGCTGCGCGACGCAATTGGATGCGGCAAGCAGACGTTTATGACACAGGTCGAAGAAGCGCTCGCCGCCGGCGATATGGCTGCTTGCGACCTGGGTTTTGAGTCCACGCGCGAATTGCTCGAGGAGCTCGACGACTGCATTAAGCTGACCGTCTTTAAGGGTGGTCGCCTGTATGCCACCGTCATCGCCAACGAAGCTTGGGATGCGGCCCTTGCCAAGGGTGAAGACAAGCCCAAGGCCGCCAAGGGTGCCAAGCAGTCCTACAAGAAGAAAAAGCGCGGCGAGAAGGACCTCAAGGCCGTGCGCCCCAAGCACGTTAAGCGTCCCGAGCCTGAGCCTGTTGTTGAGGTCGAGGCCGCGCCGGAGCCTGAAGTGGAGATTGAAGTCGTTGTTGAGACAGCGGTAGAAATCGAAACCGAAATTGCCGCCACGACCGATTCCGAAGTTACGTCCGAGCAGGAAGTCACCGAGACTTCTGAGCCAGCAATCGAAGAGCCGGCCGACCAGTCCGAAACGCATGTGTTCCAAAACAGCGATGTCTTTGGAGACGATGCCGAGGGTGTTCAGCCCGACGAGACCGTTGAGCAGGATACCTCCGCAGCAACGCCGGAACCCGAAGCGCCACAGCCCGCCATTTCGCTCACCGTGGTCTACGACCCCGAGAACGCCAACGCCGGCATCACCACTATGGTATCCACGCCCGTCGAGGCGAAACCGAGCGTCGAGAACGAGAGCACGACGCAATCTGAGGTTGAAACCGCGGTTGCAGACACGCCCGCTACCGTGGAACCCGCAGATTCCGCAGCCAAGCCGGAAGAGGCGCCGGAACCCGCGCCCGTCACCGAGCCCGTGCCCGCAACCGTTTGCGACCAGGCTCCCGCACCTGCACCGACTCCGGCCCCCGCTGCGGCACCAGCCCCCGAACCCACAGCACCGTCCATCCCCGAGGACTTCCCCGTCGATTTAGCAACCGAAGTCTTCTGCCCCGGCCCGCTTCTGCACCAGCTGTCGACCTATCTCCCCTACGGCGCCGACACGCTCGGCATCGTCGGCGAGTACTACTGGATCGCCCGTGAACGCGGCACCATCGAGGCCGCACGCAACCGTGCAAGCTTTCCGCTGCGCTACACGCAGGCCGGCGAACGCCACGAAGTGACCGTGCGCATCCGCCGCAACACCACCGGCGGTCTCGGAGCCGCCTGGACTATCGATAAAGTCGAGGAACCCGCCGAATAGCAAAAAGGGACGATAACCCTCAAGGTTATCGTCCCTTTCTCGTTAGGTCACCTGAACTCGACTAATCTCGCGTCAATTTGCGGTGAATACGATGCGGCTGGGCTGCGTCCTCGCCCAGGCGCTCGATGCGGTTGGCCTGATAGGCCTCGAAGTTGCCCTCGAACCAATACCAGTTGCCCGGGTTCTCGTCGGTGCCCTCCCACGCCAGAATGTGCGTTGCCACGCGGTCCAAGAACATACGGTCGTGGCTAATGACGACCGAGCAGCCCGGGAACTCGAGCAGCGCGGCCTCAAGCGAGGACAGGGTCTCGACGTCCAGGTCGTTGGTGGGCTCGTCGAGCAGCAGCAGGTTGCCGCCCTGCTTGAGTGTAAGCGCCAGGTTCAGACGGTTACGCTCGCCGCCAGAGAGCACGCCGGCGCGCTTCTGCTGGTCCTGGCCCTTAAAGCCAAAGCTCGCCACATAGGCGCGGCTGGGAACCTCGGTCTCGCCAACCATCATGTGGTCCAGGCCGTCCGAGACGACCTCCCACAGATTCTTGTCGGGGTCGATGCCCTCACGGTTCTGGTCGACGTAGGAGATCTTGACGGTCTCGCCCACCTCGAGCTCGCCCGAGGTCAGCGGCTCCAGGCCCACAATCGTCTTGAACAGCGTGGTCTTACCGACGCCGTTGGGGCCGATCACGCCGACGATGCCGTTGCGCGGCAAGGTGAACGAAAGGTCGTCGATGAGCACGCGGCCATCGAACTCCTTGTGCAGGTGATGGGCCTCCAAGACCTTGTTGCCCAGACGGGGGCCCACGGGAATGCGGATGTCGGTCCAGTCGAGCTTCTGGCTGGCACGAGCCTCGGCCTCCATCTCCTCATAGCGAGCAAGACGGGCCTTATTCTTTGCCTGACGGGCCTTCGGTGAGCTGCGCACCCACTCGAGCTCGGCCTCCATGCGCTTGGCGAGCTTGGCATCGCGGTTGCCCTGTGCCTCGATACGCGCGGCCTTGGTCTCCAGATACGTGGAGTAGTTGCCCTTGTAGGGATAGAGGTGACCGCGGTCGACCTCGCAGATCCACTCGGCGACGTTATCCAGGAAGTAACGGTCGTGCGTGACGGCCAGGACGGCACCCTGGTAGTTGTGCAGGAAGTGCTCGAGCCACAGGATGGACTCAGCGTCCAAGTGGTTCGTGGGCTCGTCGAGCAGCAGCAGGTCGGGAGCCTCAAGCAGCAGCTTACACAGGGCCACGCGACGGCGCTCGCCACCAGAGAGCACGCTGACCGGCATATCGGAATCAGGCAGCTGCAGGGCGTCCATGGCCTGGCCGAGCTTAGAGTCGATATCCCAGCCGTCGGCGGCGTCGATCTCGTCCTGGAGCTTGCCCATCTCGGCCATGAGGGCGTCCATGTCGCAATCCGGGTCGCACATCTCCTCGCCGATCTTGTTGAAACGATCGACCTTGGCGATCATGTCGCCAAATGCCATGCGCACGTTCTCGATAACGGTCTTGTCGTCGTCGAGCGGCGGCTCCTGCTGCAGGATACCCACGGTGTAGCCGGGGGTAAGCCTGGCGTCGCCGTTGGAGACCTCCTCGATGCCAGCCATAATCTTGAGCAGGGTCGACTTGCCCATGCCGTTGGGACCCACGACGCCGATCTTGGCGCCGGGATAGAAGCTCAGCGTCACGTCGTCAAGAATCACCTTGTCGCCATGGGCCTTGCGAGCCTGATACATCTGGTAGATAAACTCTGCCATTTGCCTGCTTTATCCTTTCTACCTGTTGTTTCTCAATTCCCTATCGCTTTGGTAGAAACGAAATGAAGAAACAAACTTGGAAACTAAACCAAAAGGGGCATGGTTGCCCACACCCCTAATACTACCTGGGAAAAGTCCCCCGGAGCATATTTTGACCTGCGTACGCTAGTTTTCCGCAACCTTAGCGAACGGTCTGCTGCGATTTACGCCACAGCAGATACGAGTAGATGTACATGGCGCCAACTGAACCAAAGGTCAACACCGCAATCGTTGCAGCCGTGACCTCGCTCGAAAGCACGCTGCCGGCAACACCCATCACGATAAGGCCGATGCCCAGCACCATAAAGCAGGCGCCACCAAAGCGCTGCGTACGGCGCCAGTTCTCGGGATCGGCAAGTGCCCAAGGCGTCTTGATGCCAAGCGTGTAGTTTTGCTTTACGCGCGGCAGGTAATTGCCCATGCCGATAAAGAGCAAGCCGATAGCGCTGGAAATCAGCAAGTTGACCGTTCCAGCTGCCGGAACGACACCCCAAACCGTAAGCTCTCCCATCCAGCTGATGGCGCACATGAGCAATGTGAAGGCGATCACAAAGCCCTGATAGAACTTGCCCGAGGTTCGATACGCCTCGCCCTTGGGATCGATGCGCGGCACTACATAGAACATTGCGAGAAACACCAGGGGCAGCGCACCAAGTACCGAGGCCATCCAACTGGGGCCCCAACCGTTGACGGCACCGCTCGCTCCCCAGTGTGTGGGAATCTGCGCGGGCAGACTCGGCATCACCAAGAGATGCGCTACAACGTTGATTGCGCACAGTACGACAAGCACGACCCACACGCACGGCGACACTCCCGTGACGTGAATATCCTTGTTTTCGTTATTCATCCTTATCACCTTCAGCGTTTGTAAAGCCCATAAACCAACCGATCAAGTCCTGCATGACGGTGGTATTTAAGCTGTATACGATGTTTTGTCCATGGCGCTCGTCGGTCACCAGTCCGGCATTTTTGAGCGTTGCCAAATGATGGCTCAGCGATGGCTTGCTGATGTCGAAATGCTCGGCAAGCTCCCCCGCCGTGCAATTGCCCTCGCGCAGCAGCTCCAAAATGCGCCGTCGCGTCGGATCGGCCAGCGCCTTAAATCCCTCTCCCGGCACAGAACCTCCTCTCAGCATTTCATTCGACACGCACACTATACTCGATATTTAGATGTTTGTCTAACTGTCTAATACAGTAACATCTATAGAACATTCGTTCGTATTTAGTTACAATGGAAGCTGAAGCAGATGGGCCAGCTCCCTCTATCCGAGAAGGAGATGGACTATGAGTATTGACGATGTCCTGACGTTGTTATTGCTTGTAATCGCGGCTGTGGAGCTCGGCATCCACATTGGAGGTCGAATGAAATAGCCGCCCCCGCGTAATGCGAAGACGGCCACTTCTCACGCTACAAACGTGTTTCGGAGTTGGCTAACCCGCGGCAACGGGTGCCATCTGCTTCATCTTATGCGAATCCCAACCTTAATTCAACAGGCCCACAGGCCCCAAACGGAATCGCGATAATCGCGACAATACCTATAATGGCGATAGCTAAACGTGTATTTCACTTCCCCATCGGAGGATATCTATGACCGAAACCGCAGCCGCCGCGCCCGTCGAGACGCGCGACACTAAGCTCGAGATCATCATGGGCCGCGAGGCACTCGACAAGCTCGCCGACGCCACGGTGCTGGTGCTCGGCTGTGGCGGCGTCGGCTCCAACTGCTGCGAGGCACTTGCTCGCGGCGGCATTGGCCATTTTGTGATTCTGGACAAAGACGTCATCGCGCCCAGCAATATCAACCGCCAGGCCATCGCATTTCACAGCACCATCGGCAAGCGCAAGGTGGATGTCATGGAGGCGATGATTCACGACATCAACCCCGCCGCCACCGTCATCAAGCGCACCGAATACCTGTTAAGCGACAACATCGACGAGTTCTTCGCCAGCGTTCTGGAGCAGACGGGCGGCAAGCTCGACTACGTCATCGATGCCATCGACACCATCTCGGCAAAACTCGTCATTGCCAAGTACGCCCAAGATCACGACATTCGCCTGGTGAGTTCCATGGGCGGGGCCAACAAGCTGCATCCCGAGTGCCTGCGTTTTGCCGACATCTTCGACACGGTGCGCGATCCCATGAGCCGCATCATGCGCAAAGAGTGCAAAAAACGTGGCATCAAAAGCCTACACGTGCTGTTTAGCTGCGAAGAGTCGGTAAAGACCCAGCCGCGCGACCCCTCAAACATTCATGAGCGCACCGAGCTGGGAACCGCCAGTTTTATGCCGCCCATCATGGGCCAGATGATCGCTGGCGAGGTTATCCGCCAGATCAGTGGGCGTGGAACCGAGCGCGTACGCGCCGACGGCCAGCGCCTGGACTAGCAAGGCACACCGCGATGGAGCCGCAGTTCTTTGATGCTCACTGTCATTTGGATCTCATGTCCGACCCGAACGCCATTGTCCTCGAGGCCGCAACGGTGGGGCTGGGGCTCTTTGATTGTGGCATCGACCCGCGCAGTTTCGCAACGGCAAATAAACGCGCCAGCAGTAGCCCCAATATTATTGCAGGGGTAGGCCTCCATCCCTGGTGGATTGCCGACGGCCGGTGTGGAGCCGTCGAGGTCGACCTACTTTGCGAGCTCGCAAGCCGAGAGCGCTTTATCGCCGAGGTTGGACTCGATCTCTCGCCACGCTTTGCGGGCACCGAGGGAATCCAGACGCAGGCATTTGAACGGCTTTGCCAAGCTCTATCGCAGAACCCACTCGCCGGGCGCGTCCTGTCCATTCACGCCGTTCGCGCGGCGGGAGCAACTTTGGACATTTTGGAGTCGAACGGCCTTCTAAAGGACACTCCCAACTCCCCCACCATCATCTTTCACTGGTTTAACGGTACCTCGGATGAGCTCAGCCGTGCTCGCAACGCTGGCTGCTATTTTTCCATCAATGAGCGCATGCTTGCGACCAAACGCGGGCGCGAATACGCACGACAGATTCCACTGAACCGCCTGTTGCTCGAAACCGACGCGCCGGCCGAACCAGACGCGAAAACATCCGCGCGACAGCTCATCGATTCACTCATAAGAACATCCGAGATCATTGCTGCGCTTAAAGACTGCGCCGCGGAGAGCGTCAAGTCGGTCGTCCTGGAAAATTCCCGCTCCATTTTCGACTTCCACTAACCCTGGTGGGCAAAAAATGCCAAATATGAGTACTGTTGTAAAACTAGTCACATTATTTTGCATCAAAACAACGACCTGATAATGTACAACTGTTCATTATCAGGTCGTTTTAGCGTACTTAAAGCCATCAATAACAGGTTTCAATCGCCCGCAGACGGTCGCGCGCGCAGACGTGGTGTAAGAGCGTCCTGAGGTCCGTCGCTGCAAATCC
>ERZ1034969.65-NODE-65-length-70736-cov-11.004527_pt1 | contig 70736 bp, 67 predicted proteins | sample MGYA00520624_ERZ1034969 | MGnify/ENA primary metagenome ERZ1034969 (study PRJEB33766, sample SAMN09781776) | gut metagenome | biome: gut microbiome | host: Homo sapiens | place: Madagascar | study: EMG produced TPA metagenomics assembly of the PRJNA485056 data set...
GCGGGGCTCGTCGGGGTGGGATGCCGGGGCCCTGGCAGGTAAGGCGGCTTGTGCGGATGCGGACCGATATGATCTTCCGCTTGCGACGTTGCGCGGAGACCGGCTTCTCGGCGGCGCGGTTTCGTGCGTTGGCGGTTTTCGGCCAAGAAAAGGGATGGGCCGCAAGTGAAAAGGGGGAAACTTGCGGCCCGAAAGGAGGGGAGGAACGATGCTTTAGCATCGCGATCTGCTATGGGGAGCAGACAAGCGGTGGAAAGGGGATGTCCCGCTTGCAAGGCTTACTATACCGGCCGATGTTGAAGCGGGCGTGTCCGGGGAGTGGCTTTGGGGTGATGCGCTCGTGAACGGAATGTGAATGCCCAGGAGACGCCGTTACCGTTCCGTTGCCAAGCAGACGGGAACAGGGTGGTAAAACAGCGGTTTTCCCTGATGAAAGCAGATGTTCTCTTCCCGTAACCTTATGGAGCGCAGATGTGGGTGGCGCTTGTGTGCCTGCGATGCCCCTTTGCCTGGCTCCTTGGGCCCTTTGGTATCATGTTCAGGTCGAAAGGAAACATCCATGCCTGATATCCAGCTGCGGTTCCACCGCGATATGCTCGTGCTGTCCAGCCCTGTCGCCCCCGTGCTCGCGCGCCAAGGGTTCGAGCTCGACGGCGATGTGGAATATGCCACGCTTATGGAGCCGGAGGCCGTCGAGGACGCCCTTCGCCTGAACCTTGTGGCGGGCGTGCAGTGCCTTGTCACTGAAACGGCCGGCATGACCCCGGCGCGCCTTGCGCATCAGGGCATGGCCGAGCGCCTACCCGAGCTTGCCCGCGCCGCCGTCGCGTGCGCCGCGAAGCTGCGCCCCCAGCATGTGCTGGTGGAGCTTGGGCCGTGCGGTTTGCCGCTCGATGCGTCTAGCAAGGCGTCGCTCAACGAGAACCGCGACCAGTATGCCCGCGCGGCGCGCGCCTTCGAGGGTCTTTCCCTTGACGGCTTCTTCTTGAACGGGTTTACCAACCCAAGCGACCTGAAATGCGCGCTTATGGGCCTGCGCCAGGTTAGCGGCCTGCCCGTGTTCGCCTCCGTGAACGTGGGCGCCGACGGCATGCTGGCAGATGGCCGCCACGGCTTCGACGAGGCGCTCGACGTGATGGCCGAGTTCGAGGCGAGCGTGGCGGGCTTTTGCACGCAGGCGCCCGTCGAGCGCGCCTGCGAGCTTGCGCGGCAGGCGGCGAAGCTGCCCCTGCCCGTGCTCGCGCAGCTCGACGTCGTGGAGCACAACCCCCGTCAGCGCCAGGCAACGCCGGAAAACCCGTATCATCGCCCCGATGTCATGATGGAGGCGGCCCAGCACCTTCGCGCGGCCGGCGCGCAGTTCCTGCGCGCAACCGGCCAGGCCACGCCCGCTTATGCCGGCGCCCTGGTCGCGGCGACGGAAGGCCTCGATGCGCATCGACCCGACGTGGAGGCGTAGCCGCTATGGCGAAGTTCGCGACGAACACACGCCGCAGCGAGCACTACGGCCAGCTGCAGCGCGTCGTCGATTCGGTGTTCGCCGACGGCGGGAAGTTCGTGCGGCGACTTGACGTGGTCGTCACGGCCGAGTCGTTCGACCTGCCCGACGACCTCGACGAGATCATCGCCTTGCTGCCGCCGGGCACCTATACGCGCCAGCGCCTGTGCGATCAGCTGAACTCGGCTATCGACGGGCATGCTTGGGGTCAGGTGTACGGCACGGTGGAATAACGGTTCTTGCGGGGCCGCGTCCCGGTTCGGGCGTGGCCCCGTGGTTTGAAGCGGGTCATCCCGCGGAAGGGGCTTTCCTTATATGGAGGATTTCGAGCACGGCATCATATCGGCGGTGGGCAACGCGTGGCTGGGCACGCTCATAACCGCCGTAGTCATCATCACGGCAACGGCGGTGGTGGGGCATCTGCTCACGAAGTTCCTGCGCCGTGTGCTCAACTACTCCGACGATCTGCCCTCGTCGTCGATCTTCATCAACATCGGGCGCGCCATCGTGTGGGTGGTGGGCGGATCTGTCGTGCTGTCCACGTGCTTCGGCGTGGACGTGTCGGCCGCCATCACGGCGCTGGGCATCGGCGGTATCGCCATCTCGCTGGGCTTCCAGGACACCATCTCCAATCTCATCGGCGGCGTGCAGGTCAGCCTGCTGCGTATCGTATCGCCGGGCGACAACATCTCGGTCGGCGGCGCTGCGGGCGTTGTGAAGGACGTGAACTGGCGCCATACCACCATCACCAACTCCAAGGGCGAGACGGTGGTCATCCCCAACTCCATCATCAACAAGACGTCGCTCGTGCATCTGCCGCCTACGGGCAAGGTGACGCTGTCCCTGGTGGTGGAAGGCGGCGGCGAGGATCTTGACGAGAGGGCCGGGCGCATCGAGCAGGCGGCGCTCGCCGCGGCGCGTCGGGTGGGCGCGGTGGAGGCGGCCCCGCGCCTGTGGTTCACCGAGGTCGTCGACGTCGGTTTCGCCGGGTCGCTCATCTTCACCATGGCAAGCGGCGAAGACGCCACGCCGGCGAAGGATGCCGTGCTACGCGCTATCGCGCCCCTGACCAGGCAATAGACGGATATCGTATACGAACGGGCCGAGGGCCTCGGAGGCGGATGCTTCCGGGGCCCTCGGCCTGTTCGCGCTTTGAAGGGGCTGCGCTCGTTCATCTCGGCGGCGACGGCGCCGTTTTTTCGCCTCGTATGTTCTGGCTGGTCCTGGCGTCCGCCCCGTTTCGCCTGCTCGCGTGCGGGTTTCGCAAAACGCCCGCCGCTTCGCCTTTTCGTGCGACAGGCGAGGGTAAAGCCTTCGCAGCGAAGCAAGCGCTTTGTAAAGCACCCCGGTCCGGCTTGTAAACCGCGCGTAAAACCCTGTCACGCTTCGGTCATGGACTGCGCTTGCGGTCGTGCGCTCCCCGACGAAGCGCGTACCATCCTCACCTGCAAGCTCGTTTTGCATGAGAAGACATCCGAAGGGAGTATACGTACTATGCAGGGTTCTTACATCAGCCGCCGCAGCTTCATCGGCATCGCCGGCATGTCCGCGTTGGCCGTCGCCGGTTTCGGCCTGGCAGGTTGCTCGGGTTCCAACGGCGGCTCCGCCGAATCCGGTAACGCCGCCTCCGGTAAGAAGGCGCTTTCCGGCACCATCACGGCGGTGGGCTCCACCGCGCTGCAGCCGCTGTGCGAGGCGGCCGCGGAGCAGTTCATGGAGGAGAACCCTGGCGTCCAGATCACCGTCCAGGGCGGCGGTTCCGGCCAGGGCGTCACGCAGATCGCCCAGGGTGCGGTTCAGATCGGCAACTCCGACGTGTTCGCCGAGTCCAAGCTGAAGGATTCCTCCGACATCTCCAAGATCGCCGACAACAAGGTGTGCATCGTCGGCATGGGCCCGATCGTCAACGCCGACGTCGCCATCGACGACATCAAGCTCGAGGACCTGAAGAAGATCTTTACGGGCGAGATCACGAACTGGAGCGAGGTCGGCGGCGCCGATTCCCCGATCACCGTCATCAACCGCGCTTCCGGCTCCGGCACGCGCGCCACGTTCGAGGACGTCGTCCTGGCAGGTACGAAGGTGCCCGATTCCTTCAAGCCGCAGGAGCAGGATTCCTCGGGCACTGCCGCCAAGATGGTCGCCGGCACCCCCGGTGCCATCTCCTACGTGGCCTTCTCCTACTTCGACAGCAGCTTCAAGGCTCTCAAGGTCGACGGCGTGGAGCCGGATGCGCAAAACGTCGAGGACAACTCCTGGAAGATCTGGTCCTACGAGCATATGTACACCGCTGCCAGCCCCGACGAGGCCACGAAGGCGTTCCTCGAGTATATGATGGGCGAAGAGGTGCAGGGCGGCCTGGTGGAGCAGCAGGGCTACATCCCCATGTCCGGCATGAAGGTGGAGAAGGACGCTTCCGGCAAGGTTTCCAACAAGTAGGTTCGCCATACCCGCATCGAGTCAACTAGTTTCGAAAGGAGACGCGCGCATATGGCCTTGATGGCGAAAGCACGCGTCGAGCGGGTCGGTCAGGGCGTCACGGGCGCGTGCATCGCGCTCGTGGCGCTTCTTGTCGTCACGCTTGTCGCCATGGTCGCCGGACGCGGTATCGCAACGTTTACCGCCGACGGGATCGACCTCGGTTCGTTTTTGACGGGGACCACATGGAACCCGCATCAGGAGGACGCGAACGGCATGCCCACGGTGGGCGCGCTTCCCATGATCGCGGGCTCGTTCTCCGTCACGCTGCTGTCGACGCTGTTCGCGCTGCCCATCGCATTCGGCAGCGCTATCTTCGTGGTGGAGGTGGCGCCGCGTTTCGGTCGCCGCGTATTCCAGCCGCTTCTAGAGCTTTTGGTGGGCATCCCGTCGGTGGTCTACGGCCTTATCGGCCTGACGATCATCGTGGCCTGGGTGCGCGATGCGGCGGGCGCCATGGGGCAGACCATCACCGGCTTCGGCATCTTCTCGAGCGCCGTGGTGCTGGCCATCATGGTCTTGCCGACTATCACCAGCCTGTCCATCGATGCGCTGGCCGCCGTGCCGCACGAGTATCGCGAGGGCAGCTACGCGCTGGGCTGCACGCGCTGGCAGACCATTTGGAACGTGGTGCTCAAAAGCGCGGCCCCGTCGCTGATGACGGCGGTCATCCTGGGCATGACGCGCGCCTTCGGCGAGGCCCTGGCGGTGCAGATGGTCATCGGCAACGCCATCCAGATGCCCTCCGGCCTGTTCACGCCCGCGTCCACGCTGACCAGCGTGCTGACCATGGGCATGGGCAACGAGGCCATGGGCACGGTGCACAACGACGTTCTGTGGTCGCTGGCCCTGCTGCTTTTGGCCATGTCGCTCGTGTTCATCATGATCATCCACCTCATCGGGCATAAGGGGGCGGCAAAACGTGGCTAACTTCGATATGTCGGCGCACGTGCGCCGCATCAACCGGCAGGACCGCATCGCCACCGGCGTGCTGGTGGGCATCGCCGCCTTCGTCATGCTCATGCTCGCGGCCATCGTTATCTACATCCTGGTGGCGGGCGCGCCGAAGCTGTTCGACCTGAACTTCCTCACCGGCAAGCCCCAGCAGTTCAAGGAAGGCGGCGGCATCGGCCCCGAGCTGTTCAACAGCTTCTACCTGCTGATCCTCACGCTGCTCATCAGCGTGCCGCTATCCTTGGGCGCGGCCATCTTCCTGTCGCAGTATGCGCCCGACAACGCGGCCACGGCGATCGCCAAGACCGCCATCGAGACGCTGTCCAGCTTGCCGTCGGTGGTCGTGGGCCTGTTCGGCTTCTTGTTCTTCGTGCTGTACATGGGCTGGGGATTCTCCATCATCGCCGGCGCGGTGGCGCTGACCATGTTCAACATCCCCATCCTCGTGCGCGTCATCCAGCAGGCGCTCGAGGACGTGCCGCGCAGCCAGCGCGATGCGGGCCTTGCCATGGGTCTGACGCGTTGGGAAACCACCATCCACGTGCTGCTTCCCGCTGCCATGCCCGCCATCGTCACCGGCGTGGTGCTCTCCGCGGGCCGCGTGTTCGGCGAGGCCGCGGCGCTGATCTTCACGGCGGGCCAGTCCGCCCCGGTGCTCGACTTCGCGTGCCTTGACTTCTCCAGCCCCTCGTGTCCGTGGAACGTGTTCCGCCCGGCCGAGACCCTGGCCGTGCACATCTGGAAGATCAACAGCGAGGGCGTGGTGCCCGACCTGACGGCCATCTCCAACGGCACCGCGGCGGTGCTCATGGTGTGCATCCTGGCGTTCAACATCCTGGCACGCGTGATCGGCAAGTATCTGGAAAGGAGGCTGACCAGCGAATGAGCAGGGAAAACGAAATGGTAGGCGCTTGTGCGCCCCAGGCGGGCGACGGTCGGTCCGACGGTGGGACGCTTCTGAGCACGCGCGATCTTACCGTATGCTACGGGAGCAACGAGGCCCTGCATCCCACGTCGCTCGACTTCGCGGCGGGGCAGGTGACGGCGCTGATCGGCCCGTCCGGTTGCGGCAAGTCCACGTTTCTGCGCTGCCTCAACCTTATGAACCGGGAAATCCCCAAGTGCAAGATCGGCGGCGAGGTGCTCTATCACGGTCGCAACATCAACACGCGCAAGGAGAACTTGTTCGAGCTGCGCAAATCCATCGGCATGGTGTTCCAGCAGCCCACGCCGTTCCGCAAGTCCATCCGCGACAACATCTTGTTCGCCCCCAAGCGCCACGGCCTGGTGAGCGGCAAGGAGGATTGCGATGCGCTGGTGGAACAGAGCCTGCGCGCCGGCGCGCTGTGGGATGAGGTGCGGGACAAGCTCGACGAGAGCGCCTATGCCCTTTCCGGCGGTCAGCAGCAGCGCCTGTGCATCGCCCGCACGCTGGCCATGCATCCCGACGTGGTGCTGTTCGACGAGCCGTGCAGCGCGCTTGACCCCATCTCCACCTTCACGGTGGAGGAGACCATCCGCTCCATCGCCGAGTCAGGCATCTGCGCCATCATCGTGACGCACAACATGGAGCAGGCGACGCGCATTTCCGACAACACGGCGTTTTTCTATGTGGGCGATATGGTGGAGACCGGCCCCACCAAGCACCTGTTCAGCCAGCCGCAGGATAAGCGTTTGCAAGACTATCTGACGGGAAGGTTCGGCTGATCATATGACCGATTTCGTAAACGAGCAAGGCGCGGCGGTGCGCGATGCGGGTGCCCAGGTCGACGAGCCCATGATCTCCATCCGCGATTTCAACCTGTGGTACGGCGATTTCCAGGCGCTCAAAGGGGTCACGCTCGACATCCCGAAGAACCGCGCCACCGCGTTCATCGGGCCTTCCGGTTGCGGCAAGTCAACGCTGCTGCGCACCTTCAACCGCATGTGCGACTTCGTTCCCACCGTGCGCACCGAAGGCACCATCGAGGTGGCAGGGCGCGACATCTTCGGCGGCGATGCCAACGAGCTGCGCGTGAGGGTGGGCATGGTGTTCCAGCATCCCAACCCGTTCCCCATGTCCATCCGCGACAACATCCTGTACGGACCGCGCCGCATGCGCAGGCTCGGTCGCGCCGAGGCCGACGAGTTGGTGGAGAAGTGCTTGCGCGACGCCGGCCTGTGGGACGAGGTGCGCGACAAGCTGGGCCAATCGGGCTTGGGGCTTTCCGGCGGCCAGCAGCAGCGCCTGTGCATTGCGCGCGCTTTGGCCACGAAGCCCGAGGTGCTGCTCATGGACGAACCCACGAGCGCTCTCGACCCCATCTCCACGGCGCTCGTCGAGGAGCTGATGGTGCAGCTCGCCCGCGAGCGCACCGTGGTCGTGGTCACGCATAACATGCAGCAGGCCACGCGCGTGGCCGACAAGACGGCCTTCTTCTACCTGGGAGAGCTGGTGGAATCCAGGCCGACCAAGCAGCTGTTCGGCGGCCCCGTGCAGCAGAAGACGAAAGACTACCTGACAGGAAGGTTCAGCTGATGAAGACCCGTACCCGTTATATCAACAAGCTGGAGGAGCTGGGGGCGCTGGTCAATCAGCTGTCCGAGAAGACGGTGCTCGATGTTCGGGCCGCGGGTCGTGCGCTTGCCGGCGATGCCGATGCCTCCGAAAGCGTGCTTTCCGGCAGCAAAGCGGCGCGCAGGATGCGCGAGGCCATCGAGGACGGCTGCCTTGACATCATGCTCATGCAGCAACCGCTGGTGGCCGATGATCTGCGGGAAGTGACCGGCGCGTTTCGCCTGGTCAGCGACTTGGCGCATATCGACGAGATGACGCGCGACGTTGCGTACCTCTCCCAACAGCTTACGCCGAAGGCCGTCTCGCACCTGCAGAGCGAGTTCGCCGAGGCGACCGACAAGGTGTCGAACATGGTCTCGCTTGCCACGAAGGCGTTCTCCCAGGCAGATGCCGCGCTCGCGCAGCGCGTGTTCGCCATGGACGACGGGGTGGACGACCTGTACGACCGCTGCGAGCAGGTGGTGGTCGATCTGATCCGCAGCGAGACGCAGGGCGCCAGCCATCTGCCGGAGCTGCTCATGGTGGCGAAGTACTTCGAGCGCATGGGCGACGATGCCGAGCGCATTGCAAGCTGGGCCGTTTTCCGCGCAACGGGCGAGCATGCGCTAAACTCTGCGGGTAAGGAAAACGCCGAAGCGTAGCGCAGCGCGGCAGCGGGGCGCAGGGTTCGCGTCGCGCCCGGCGCTTCGGCTGTGGAAGGGGTGCGTGACAGGTGACTGTCTATTATGTCGAGGATGATGAGAACATCCGTCAGCTGGTGCTGTACGCCTTGACGCAGTCGGGCATCCAGGCCGAAGGGCAGCCCGATGACACGGCTTTTCGCGCCGCATGCGCCAAAAGCATCCCGGATGTGGTGGTTTTGGACATCATGCTGCCGGACGTCGATGGCCTGGAAATCCTCAAGCGCATCCGCAGCACGCCTGGCAAGCTTTCCCGCGTGCCCGTCATGATGGTCACGGCTAAAAACTCGGAGCTGGACATCGTGCGGGCGTTGGATGCCGGGGCCGACGAGTACATCACGAAGCCTTTCGGTATGATGGAGATGGTGAGCCGCGTGCGCGCCATGCTGCGCCGTGCTCCCGATTGGGGAGGCGGCCGTTGCGAGGACGTTCTGAGCCTGGGCGCCCTTTCCCTGGATTTCCAGGCGCGCGAGCTGCTCGTCGACGGGGCGCCCGTGGCGCTTACCATGCGCGAATTCGATTTGCTGGCGTATTTGATGCGCCATCCCGGCGTCGTGCTGTCGCGCGAGAAGCTGCTGCAAAACGTGTGGGGCTGGGATTTCGGCGGCGGCAGCCGCACGGTCGACATGCACGTGCTCACACTTCGGCAGAAGCTCGGCGAGCATGCCGATGTCGTTGAAACGGTGCGTGGGGTCGGTTATCGCCTGGCGGGCCCGCGTCCAGACGATTCGGTTGTGGAATAACGAGGTGCAAGCATGATCTACTACTTGGAAGACGACACGAATATCCGCGATTTGACGGTGTACGCGCTCAAGCAGGCGGGCCTTGAGGCAGCGGGCTTCGCCCATGCCGGCGACTTCTTCGATGCTTGCCGGGAATCGCTTCCCGATCTGGTGTTGCTCGACATCATGTTACCCGAGATCGACGGACTCGAGGTTCTCCGCCGCCTGCGCGAGGACCCGGCCACCAAGTTCCTTCCCGTCATGATGCTCACGGCGAAAGGCACCGAGTTCGACAAGGTCAGCGGCCTTGATGCGGGCGCCGACGATTACCTGGCCAAACCCTTCGGCATGATGGAGCTGGTCAGCCGCGTGAACGCGCTCTTGCGCCGCGCCGCGGCGCCAACCGCGCCCGCCGGCGATGTGCTGGAGTGCGGGCCCATCGAGCTGCGCGTGCTCGAGCACACCGTTTCCGCAGGCGGCATCCCCGTCGAGCTCACGCTCAAGGAGTTCGACCTGCTGTGCGCACTGCTTCGCAACGTCGGGCGCGTGCTGTCGCGCGGTCAGCTGCTCGAGGACGTATGGGGCATGACGTTCGTGGGCGAGACGCGCACTGTCGACGTGCACATCCAAACGCTGCGCCAGAAGCTTTCCGCCGCATGCCCGGGTGCCGATGCCTGCATCAAAACCGTGCGCGGCGTGGGTTACAGCATCAGACAGCCGGAATAGAGGTTTGCCGCATGAGCCCTTCGCCCGATCACGTTAAAAGCCTTGCCGGCCGCATCTTCACCACCGTTTTGGCGTTTTCCCTGGGGATTCTTTTGGCCTTTTCCGCGGTGATGGTCAGCATCTTTTATTACTCCTATGAGCATGATGCCGAGCAGGCCCTGGTCCAGGAAGCCAGCCGGGCGGCGACGGCCCTTGACGAGGCCCCGGCCGCCGATGTGACCACCGTCTTGTCCCAGCAGTTCAGCGGTATCACCCGCTACACGCTTATCAGCGAAAACGGCCTGGTGCTCTACGATAGCCAGGCAGACGCCGGTCAGATGGATAACCACGCCTCCCGTCCCGAGGTCAGCAAGGCCGCGCGCACGGGCGAGGCGGTGAGCATGCGCTATTCGGAAACCTTGGGCACCGATACGGTGTATGCCGCCGAGAAGCTCTCCGATGGGCGCATCGTCCGCTTGTCTGAAACCCGTCATTCCCTGTTCGCCTTCTTGGGCGAGATGCTCGTGCCAACGCTGTTCGCGCTCGTGGTCGTCGCCGGATTGGTATTCTTGCTGTCCCGGCTGCTCACGCGCCACATCATGAAGCCTATCGACGCCCTTGACATGGCGGAACCTTTGGAAAACGACATCTACGGGGAAATGGTGCCCCTTCTTCAGCGCATCGACGATCAGCAGACGCAGCTCAAGAAGCAGAACAAGGAGCTTGCCGAAGCCGAAAGCATGCGCCGCGATTTCTCCAGCAACGTCAGCCACGAGATGAAGACGCCGCTGCAGGTGATATCGGGCTACGCCGAGCTTATGAAGAACGATATGGTGCTGCCTGAGGACCGGCAGAAGTTCGCCGGCCTTATCTACGACGAGGCGCAGGCGATGCGCGGCCTTATCAACGACGTGCTCACGCTTTCGAAGCTCGACGAGAGCGCGTTCGCGCGCGAGGAGCGGCCCATCGACGTGGCGTCCGCTGCCCGACGGATGGCCGGACGCTTGGAGTCGTTCGCCGCTGACGAGGGCGTATCCATCTCCGTAAAGGGCGGGTCCGCCCACATCAACGGTAGCGAGACGCTTGCCGAGGAGATGCTATACAACCTTATCGAGAATGCGGTGCGCTACAACCATGCCGGCGGAAGCGTGTCGGTGCGCGTGTCGCAGGGCGCTGCGTCCGAGGAGGTTTTGGAGGCGCTGCGCGCGGCAGGGGCGGAGCCGGACCCCGAATCGGTGGTCACGGTGCGCGTGAGCGATACCGGGGCGGGCATTCCCGAGGAGATGCGCGAAAAGGTGTTCGAGCGGTTCTTCCGTCTGGATAAAAGCCGTTCGAAGGAAACAGGCGGCACGGGCCTGGGGCTTGCCATCGTCAAGCATGCGGTGCAATACCACCACGGCACGATCTGCGTGGAAGGGGTGCAAGGCGAGGGCACCACGTTCGTGCTCAGGCTGCCTGCGGCGTAGCTGCTTTTCGCAAGATGGTTGCGGGTATGATGGCGGGGCGGGCTGGATTCGGGCATGAAAAAAGTCCCACCCCCGGCCGGAAGGATGAACCCACCTCAACAAGGTGGGTGCTCGCAGCTTGCTTCCCGGCTTTCGTGCCAACGGGCGCGAATCTCCGTTTCACTTGCTATCTTGAGCTCCCTCGGAAATAGCATCGGTCCATCGCAAAAAGTACGGCGACAAGGGTGGAACCTGATATCGAGTATATGGGACCTCAAGGCAAAGTAAAGTCTTGACAGAATCGGTGAAGCAGGTGTAAGCAAGCCGTTGCTTTTCGAGCTGAGCGAGACGCCCCGTTTTTCTCTAGGCAAACAAACGTTCGCGTGCTATCATGGTTTGCCAATCAACAGGCAGGGGTGGTCATGGACACGCTATTCACGGCAATGGAGAACGAACGCAAGCAGCAGGTGGCGCCGCTGGCGGTGCGCATGCGCCCGCGAACGCTGGAAGATGTGGTGGGGCAGCAGGATGCCGTGGGCCCGGGCAGCTGGTTGCGTGCGGCCATCGAGCAGGACAACGTCAGCTCGGTCATCCTCTACGGCCCGGCGGGAACCGGCAAAACCTCCATCGCTCACGTCATCGCCGAATCCACGAAGGCCACGTTCGTGGAGGTGTCGGCCATCGGCGGCACCGTATCCGACCTGCGCCGGGAAATCGACGCCGCCGAGAAGCGCTTGGCGCTCAACGGCTCGCGTACCATCCTGTTTGTGGACGAGATCCATCGATTCAATCGCAGTCAGCAGGATGCGCTTCTCCATGCGGTGGAGAACCGCACCGTGGTGCTGGTGGGCGCCACCACTGAAAACCCGTTTTTCGAAGTGAACTCCGCGCTGATCAGCCGTTCGCGCGTAGTCGGTCTCAAGGGGCTCTCCGACGGCGATGTGGCGCAGTTGGTCGATCGGGCCGTTGCCGACTCTCGCGGGCTGGACGGCTTGTATAAGCTCGACCCGGCTGCTCGCAGCGCTATCGTGCTCTTGGCGGGCGGCGATGGCCGCGCATCGCTTACCACCCTCGAGCTTGCGGCGGGCATGCAGCAGCCCGGCACGCGCGAGGACCCTGCCGTTATCACGAAGGCGCAGGTGGAAAGCGCTACGCCGCATCGCGCATTGCCGTATGACAAGAACAAGGATATGCATTACGACATCATATCCGCATTCATCAAGTCCATGCGCGGTTCCGATCCCGATGCGGCGCTGTATTGGCTCGCCCGTATGATCGATGGGGGAGAGGACCCCAAATACATCGCGCGCCGAATGCTCATCCATGCGTCCGAGGACGTGGGCAACGCCGATCCTCAGGCATTGCTGGTGGCCGCGGCAGCGTTCAAATCAGCGGAGGTCATCGGGTATCCCGAATGCCGCATCAATTTGGCGCAGGCGGCTACCTATATAGCTCTTGCGCCGAAAAGTAACGCGTGCGAAGCAGGCATCGATGCTGCCTTGGCGGAAGTACGCAACGGGCCCAAGCGCGATGTCCCCGACTACCTCCGTGACAGGCATCGTCCCGGCTCCGAGCATTACGGCGCGTACAAATACCCGCACGATTATCCTGCAGGCTGGGTCGACCAGCGCTATCTGCCCGAAGGGCTTGAGCGCGGTTGCTTTTATCATCCCTCCGAGCGCGGTTGGGAGTCGTATCGCGTAGATGCCGCGGCGCGCGATCGGGCGCAGGCTATGCATACGGCAGCCCGAGATAGGGCGCAGGCTGCCCATGCGGCGGTAGGAGGCAATCATGGGGCTGGGTTGCCGAAGGGCAAGCCGGTCGATGTCGAGGCGAACGGTTTGCGCAGCGGGTCGAAGAAGCCGGGCGCGCGGGATGCTTCCGAAGGCTAGGAACCGGGTGCCCGTTAGGCGCTTCTTCTTAAGGAGCGCAAGGCAAAACCCCACGTCTTTTCGAAGGTAACTGCATTGCAACCGCTATGAACGGCGGGTGTAAACGCATGCGTCGGCGGGGTAGAATCCAAGACCGCATGCTATAGTTGGCGGCGTATATGGATATATGAAGGAGGCGTCTGGTGGATTTCGGCGAAGTTATGGGCGTGGTTTTGCCTATCGTGTACGTGGTGCTCGGCGTGGCTTTGGTGTGGTTCGTGATCGAGCTTGTCATCACCGTGCGCAAAACGCGCACCACGGTTGACAAGATGAAGGAGCAACTCGACCCGACGCTTGAAAGCGTGCAGCGCATCACGAAATCGCTCGAGCCCGCTATGGACAAGGTCGATCCGCTCGTCGATCGCGTGTCCTTGACCGTGGATGCGGCGAATCTCGAGATCATGCGCCTCGATCAGATCTTGGAGGATGTCAGCGACATCACCGACTCCGCCTCGAATGCGGTGGGCGCGGTTGAGGCCGCCACGAACGCTCCCATGGAGATCATGAACAACGTCACCTCCAAGGTTCGCGAGAAGCTCAAGTCCAAGCATGCCAGCGATGAATCGGTCGCTCTTGGCGAGGCGAAGGCGAAGGCCCAAGCCGCAGCATTGGCAGGCGTGCCGGACGAGGGAGACGATGCTCAGGGCGGCACCCCCTCCAAGGTCCAGGCAAACGACGACGATGCGCCCCAGCAAGTCCAGCCTGATGACCAGCCTGAGCAGCCTGCGTACTTCACGTATGCTCCCCAGGGCAACGATTCCTCCCAGGAGCGCTAGGAGCTGGTATCCATGGCCACCAATCCCGATGTCGCGATGGAGAAGGCACGCCGACGGTTTCTCATGGTATGGACCGCAGTAGGCGCCATCCTGCTCACAGGTGCAGCGGTCTACCTCATCAACATCCTCAGCGTCCCGATCGGCATCTTGCTCTGGACGCTGGTCATCGTGTTCTGCCTGCGTGGCACGGTGAACAAGCTGGAATCCAAGGGCGTGCCGCGCCCGGCGGGAACGGGCATCGCCTATCTGCTCATGTTCGCCGTGCTGGCGATCGTCAGCTTCCTTATGCTCTCCCCGGCGTTCGGCTTCGGCGAGCAGTTCACCGACCTGGTTCAGAGCATCCCCGGCTACATCAACGACTTCATGGGCTGGGCAAACGGTGTGTATGCTCGCTATTCCGATGTGTTCCAGAACAACACGGTGCAAGCTTATATGAACGAGGCCTTGTCCTCTATGGGCTCGGCGGCATCCGATGTGGCGCGCCAGAGCGCCACGGGCGTGGTCGCCGTCGGCGCCGGCGTGGTGAACACGGGTATAGCGATCGGCTTTGCCCTGGTCATAGCGTTTTGGATTCTCATCGAGCTTCCTGCGCTCGGTCGCGAGACCATGCGGTTGGCGGGTCCTTCCCGTCGCGAGACCATGGATATGCTGCATGTCACGTTCACGCGCGTCATGGGCGGCTATATCAAGGGCACGCTCATCCAGTGCGGCGTCATCGGGGTGGCATGTGGCGTGCTGTTCGCTATCTCGGGCATTCCTAATTACGCCGCGCTCGGCATCATCGCCGGCATTTTGAACATCATCCCCATCGTGGGCCCGTGGCTCGGCGGAGCGCTGGCGGCGCTTGTGGGCGTGTTCGTCAGCCCGTGGATCGCGTTGGTGGCGCTTGTGGGCACCATCATCATCCAGCAAGCGGTGTATACGTTCGTATCCCCGAAGATCATGGCATCATCGGTGGACATCCATCCGGCGCTCACCCTTATCGCCTTGGTTGCGGGAAGCGCGATCGGCGGGGCCATGAGCGGGTTCACCGGCTCGCTTGTGGGCATGCTGGCCTCTATTCCCGCCGTGGCGGTTATGAAGTCCGTTTTCGTGTATTATTTCGAGAAGCAAACCGGGCGCCAGCTGGTTGCCGAGGACGGTGTGTTCTTCCAGGGCACGCCTCGATCCGACGGATCGCTCGACCCCATCGCCGATGCAACGTCCCCTCATCCGGACGCTTCGACGGGCTTCTCCCTTCCGAAGGTGGGCCGCGGCAAAGAGCAACGTCGCGACGGCGATCGGCAATAGGGCGCACGCGCGCCGATTTAAGGCAAGGCATAGTTAGAAAGACAGGCACATGGAGTACATGACTAGCGCGGAAATCCGCGAGAAGTACTTGAAGTTCTTCGAGAGCAAGGGCTGCAAACGCATGCCGTCCTCCTCTCTTATCCCCGATGATCCCTCGCTGCTGCTTACCAGCGCAGGCATGGTGCAGTTCAAGCCCTACTTCCTTCACCAGAAGGAACTCGACTCCGCATATATCGGCACCACCACGGTGCAGAAGTGCGTGCGCACCAACGACATCGACAATATCGGCGATGCTCGCCACCTGTCGTTCTTTGAGATGCTGGGCAACTTCAGCTTCGGCTGCTACTTCAAGCACGAGATGTGCTCATGGGCCTTCGAGTTCTCCACGGAGGTGCTCGGCCTTCCGAAGGACAAGCTGTACTTCACCGTGTTCGAGGACGACGACGAGACCATCGAGATCTGGAAGTCGCTTGGCGTGGCCGAAGACCACATCTCCCGTTTGGGCGAGGACGACAACTTCTGGCGCGCCGGACCTACCGGCCCGTGCGGCCCGTGCTCCGAGATCTACTTCGATCAGGGCCCCGAGGTGGGTTGCGGCAGCCCCGACTGCAAGCCGGGCTGCGATTGCGACCGCTTCCTGGAGTACTGGAACTGCGTGTTCACCCAGTACGACGGCCAGGAGGACGGCACGCTGGCCCCGCTTAAGACCAAGAACATCGATACCGGCATGGGCCTGGAGCGCATGGCCGCCATCATGCAGGGCGTCACGAACAACTACGACACCGACGTGCTTCGCAGCCTGGTCGGCGTGGGCGAGCGTTTGGCCGGCGTCGAGTACGGCAAGGACGAGGCTGCCGACCTGTGCCTGCGCATCATGGCCGACCACAGCCGTTCTGTCACGTTCATGATCGCCGATGGCATCCTGCCCTCCAACGAGGGCCGCGGCTACGTGCTGCGCCGCCTGCTGCGCCGCGCCGTCATGAAGGGCCATATGCTTGGCCTGGACAAGCCGTTCCTCAACGAGTACGTTGACGAGCTGGTCAAGCTCATGGGCAGCGTGTATCCCGAGGTCATCGATAACCGCGAGCTCATCCGCGGCATCATCTTGTCCGAGGAGGAGCGCTTCGGCGCCAACCTGCGCCAGGGCCGTGCGTTCCTGTCCGAGTCCCTTGATAAGCTCGAGGGCACCACGCTTCCCGGCGAGCAGGCGTTCACCCTGCACGATACCTACGGCTTCCCCGTGGACATCACGCGCGAGCTGTGCGAGGAGCGCGGCGTCGTGGTGGACATGGAGGGCTTCGAGCGTTGCATGGAGGCGCAGCGCGATCGCGCTCGTGCGGCCAACGTCAAGGACGCCGAGGCGGCCTGGTCGACGTACGGCGGCATCCACGCCGAGCTGCTCAAGGAGCTTGGTGCCACGAAGTTCGTCGGTTACCAGGAGCTTTCCGCTCAAGCAACGGTCAGCGCGCTTATCGCCGACGGCGAGCGCGTGAGCGAGCTGCAGGCCGGCCAGACCGGCGAAGCGGTTCTGGACGTAACCCCGTTTTATGCTGAGATGGGCGGCGAAGTGGGGGATACGGGCGTCATCGAGGCCGATGGCGTCAAGGTCCAGGTCGTCGACACGAAGGCTCCCGAGAAGGGCCTTGTCTGCCATGTGGTGAAGGTGCTCGAGGGCACCCTTTCCCAGGGTGCTGCCGTCACGGCCTCCGTGGATGCGGACCGCCGTGCGCGCGTCACGCGCAACCATACCGCCACGCATATCTTGCACGCCGCGCTGCGTCAGGTCCTTGGTGAGCATGTCTCCCAGGCCGGCAGCTACGTGGGTCCCGACCGCCTTCGCTTCGACTTCACGCACTTCGCCGCGGTCACGGCGGAGCAGCTGGCGCAGGTCGAGCGCGTTGCCAACGAGTTCATCATGTCCGCAACGCCCACCAACATTTACGAGACCTCGCTTGATGCGGCTCGCGAAAGCGGCGTCACCGCGCTGTTCGGCGAGAAGTACGGCGATCAGGTGCGCGTCGTCGAGTGCGGCGGGTTCTCCCGCGAGCTGTGCGGCGGTTGCCATGTCGCCAACACCGCTGAGATCGGCATCATGAAGATCACGTCCGAAACCAGCGTGGGCGCGAACGTGCGCCGTATCGAGGCCGTCACCAGCTATGGCGCCCTCGATTACATCAACAAGGTCGAGGCAGAGCTGAAGGAAACCGCCGAAGAGCTGCGCGTCCCGCTGTTCGACGTGTCCGAGCGCACCGCCGCCAACGTCAAGCAGCTGCGCGAGTTCCAGAAGAAGGCCAAGCAGACCAAGGGCATCGTGTCCGACGACAACATCACCAAGCTCGTCGACTCCGCCGTGAAGTCCGCTGCCGGCTACCCTGTGGTCATCTCCCGTGTGAAGATCGCCGATGCGGGCGGCCTTCGCAACGGTTGGGACGTCCTGTCCGCCCGTATGGCCGAGCCCGGCGCATGCGTGCTCATCGGCGAGAAGGACGGCAAGGCCGTGCTGATGGCCGCCGGCACGCCCGAGGCCGTCGAGGCCGGCTTCAACGCCGGTGCCGTCATCAAGGCCATCGCGCCTTGCGTGCAGGGCGGTGGCGGCGGCAAGCCGGCCATGGCGCAGGCCGGCGGCAAGAACGCCGCGGGCATCGATGATGCGCTCGAGGCTGCTCGCAAGATGCTGCTGTAGCTTTTGATGCAGCTTTCACGCCCCGCTGCCCTTGGCTGCGGGGCGTTTTTCTTATCCGTTCGTTGCGTAAGGTTAGGTCGACAATGAGGATTCTTGCACTGGATATCGGTCAGACGCGCATCGGCGTCGCCATCAGCGACCCGCGCGAGCGCGTGGCGTCGCCCGTTTGCGTGCTTCCCGCGAACGAGGTGCTTTCCAATGCGAAAAGCTGGAAACGCGTGCTCGAGGACTGGGAGCCGGAGCTTATCTTGTCAGGCCTGCCGTATACGCTTTCGGGCGAGGAGGGGCCTCAGGCCGGCCGTATCCGCGGTGTCGCGGCAAGTATCGGAAAGGCCGCCGGTTTGCCGGTGGAGTTCACCGATGAGCGTCTCAGCTCGCAGGAAGCGAAGCGCAGTTTGCGTGAAAGCGGCATGTCGGAGCGCGATATGCGCGGCAAGATAGATATGATTGCAGCAAGTGTGTTCCTTCAGGCGTGGCTTGATGCCCGCCATGCAGGCGAAAGGTAGTGTAAATGTCCCCTCGTAGGCAAGTGACCTATTCCCGCCGCCCGAACCATGCGGCACGCTCGGCGCACGCGCGCGGCGACCGTATGTTCCGCACGTACGATACCAGCTATATCCAACCCAAACGGTCCAACGTTCCGCATTACGTGTTCCTTGCGGTGCTGGCGCTTCTCGGCATCGGCATCCTGTGGTTCGTCGGCTCCTCGGTTGCCAGCTGCGTGTCGCCGAAGGTCGAGCTTCTGGCGGAAGGCCAGCAGGCCACCATCACCGTCAACGAAGGCGCATCCGCCAACACCATCGGCTCCTCGCTGGTGGATGCTAAGCTGGTGGGGTCTGCCAAGGAGTTCACCGAACGCGTGAAGGACTTGGATGCGGGGTCCGATCTCAAGCCCGGCACGTACACCTTTGCCGGCGGTGCGACGGTCGACGACATCATTTCCGCATTGCGCAACGGTCCGGTTTCCGATGCCGTGCTCACCATTCCCGAAGGGTATCGCCTGACCGAGATCGCGTCGGCGGTTGACAGCGCCACGAATGGGCGCATCAGCGCCGATTCCTTCAAGCAGGCGGCGTCGGATGCCAGCGTGTATGCGGGTGACTACAGCTTCCTGAAGTCTGCGGGCACGAATAGCCTTGAAGGCTTCCTGTTCCCGAAAACCTATGATGTTGCCGCCGATGCTACTGCCGACAGTCTGATTCGCGCCATGCTCACCCAGTTCCAAACCGAAACGGCGGGGCTTGACTGGTCCTACCCCGAATCCCAGGGCCTTTCCGTGTACGATACCGTCAACCTGGCGTCCATCGTGGAAAAGGAATCCAGCGGCGACGAAACGGTTCGCGCCCAGGTGGCGGCCGTGTTCTACAATCGTCTGACCACCAAGGGCGAGCCGAGCAACGGCTATCTGCAAAGCGATGCCACCACCGCCTACGAGGTCGGACACGATCCCACGGCGGACGAGGTGCATGCGAGCAGCCCGTACAGCACCTACACCAACGCCGGGCTTCCGCCCACGCCCATCTGCTCGCCTTCCATCGAGTGCCTGCAGGCTGTGTGCTCGCCTAACCAGGATGCGCTGGGCAAGTACTACTTCTTCTACTTCCAAAACGATAAGTACACCTTCAGCGAAACCTACGACGAGCATCAGGCCGCATTCTCGTAAGGGGATTCATGCCATACTTGCAGCCGGAGCGCTACTTCTCCCGCATATCGCATATCAACATAGAACGGGACCTGCTTTCATGCGGGTTCCGCTATGTATTGCTGGATATCGACAACACCATCCTCTCCCGTGCAACGCATGACGTTCCGCGCGACGTGGGCCTGTGGCTTGCGCAGGCGCGAGACGCCGGCGTGAGCTTCTGCCTGGTGTCGAACAACTGGCACAAAAACGTGCACGAGCTTGCGAATCGCCTGTCCATGCCCATTATCGCCAAGGCCATGAAGCCCTTGCCCGTGGCGCTGTTCGCGGCGTGCTCCTTGTTGGGGGCGAAGCGCAGCGAGACCGTCATGGTCGGCGATCAGCTGTCCACCGACGTGCTTGCCGCGCACAACGCCGGCATGTCGGCCTATCTGTTGGCGCCGCTGGCGGAGCAGGACCTGCGGCATACGAAGTACGTGCGCATGGTGGAGCAGGCCATCTTAGGCGGGGCGGTGCCCGAGGGCGCACCTCAGCCGGCGCAAGCGCATATGGCCGACAAACCTGCTGCCCAAAACGCCCTGGCGCAGCAAAAGTAGCGAATCCGCCCATTTGATGGGCGCTGCGGTCGAATTAACCCCTACAAAAGTAGTCTGCATTGGTATGATGAAATCCCTGCTAACCTGCAGGCCCTTGATCGACCAGGAAGGACTTTCATGACCGAGCAGAGCGAAGGCGAGCGCCTCTATATCCTGGGGCATCCGGTCGCGCATTCGAAATCGCCGGTAATGTACAACGCGTTATACGAAAGGCTGGGTCTGCCTTGGACCTATGCCCTTGCCGATTACGCCGAGCTGGACGATGCCCGCGCCTTTTTGGATGCGCGGGATTTCCTGTCCGTGAACATCACCACTCCCTATAAGCCGCTGGCCTTCCAGGCCGCAACGCGCAAAGCAGCTAGCGCGCAGCTGGCGCAAGGCGCCAACGTGCTCGTCCGCAAGGACGATCAGCTGATCGGTTTCAACACCGATGGCGATGGGTGTGTCAAGTTCCTGGAGCTTGCGGGCGTGACATTCAAGGGCAAGCGCGTGGTGGTGTGCGGAACGGGTCCTACGGCCCTCTCCATCCTTCACGCGTGCGCTATCGCCGGCGCCGACGTGCTGTTGCTGCTCTCGCGCGACAAGGAGCGCGCGCGTAGCGTGCTCGACGCCTATCTCGAGCGTTTCGGCAAGCTGGCCAACGCAACCATCGATTTCCCCGCTATCAAGGAGGGGTATCGCAGCTTTCGTGAAGCTTACACGAAGCCGACGTTCAAATTCGGCAGCTATACCACCTCGACGGGGGCGCTGGGCTCTGCGGACATCGTTATCAACGCCACCCCGGTGGGCATGAAACCCGACGACCCGGCTCCGTTCGATACGGGGCTTTTGCGTCCGGGCCAGGTGGTTATGGACGCGGTGTACGCATCGGGGCGTACGAAGCTGGTGGCCGACGCCCTGCAAGCTGGTTGCAAGGCGGCTTTCAACGGCGGGGGCATGCTGGTGGCGCAAGCGGTTGCTTCGGCGCTCATCGTGTCCGACGTAGCGGAAGTGAAGATACCGTATTCCGAAGCGGAGCTGTTCAACCTTATGGCGGACGCCGCCGGGTTCGATTGCCCGCGCGCGTGATCGAAGCATAGTCATCCGTATCGGCGCGGCGCAAAGCTCAAGCCGCGCACTAGCACGAAAAGAGAACAGCATGCGCTACTACACAGCAGGAGAGAGCCATGGACAGGGCCTGGTCGCCATCGTCGAGGACGTGCCGGCGGGCCTGAAGATATCCGAGGAGCAGATCAACGTTGATCTGGCGCGCCGCCAAGCAGGCTACGGTCGAGGCGGGCGCATGAAGATCGAGCATGACACGGTGCAGGTGATCTCCGGCGTGCGCTTCGGGCGCACCATCGGAAGCCCCGTGGCCATGCTCGTGGCAAATAGGGATTGGGCGAACTGGACCGATCGCATGGCCCCGTTCGGCGAGCCGCCGCTCGATCTGGTTCGGGAGGTGACTCCTCGTCCGGGTCATGCGGACCTGGTGGGCGCGTTGAAAACGAACACCGACGACTGCCGCAACATCCTCGAGCGCTCAAGCGCCCGCACCACTGCGCCGCGCGTTGCAGCGGCGGGCATCGCGCGCGAGTTTCTTGCCGATCTTGGCGTGGAGATCTTCTCCTACGTTACCGGCATCGGAAGCGCCGTCATGCGCGAGGGCGATCCGTTCATGAACGCGGCGCGCTATACGCCGCTTGAGATCGAGACAAGCGAAGTCCGCTGCCCTGATGCGGAGGCCAGCGAGGCCATGAAGCGCGAGATCGACCGGGCCATCAAGAACAAGGACAGCCTGGGAGGAACGTTCCGCGTGATCGTGCGCGGTCTTTTGCCGGGCGTGGGCGGCTATGCCGTGCCCACCGAGCGCCTGACGTCCACCATCGGCGGCGCCCTGTTCAGCATCCCCGCCATCAAGGGCGTGGAGTTCGGCATGGGCTTCGAAGCGGCCCGCAAGCCCGGTTCGCAAGTGCACGACCCCATTTTGCTCGATCGGGCGAAAGTCGAGTTCACGCGCGCGTCCAACAACGCCGGCGGCCTTGAGGGCGGCATGACCACGGGCATGCCCCTGGTGGTCACAGCGGCCATGAAGCCCATTCCCACGCTCATGCAGCCGCTGCAGACCGTGGACCTTGACACGCTCGAGGTGGCCCAGGCCTCCAAGGAGCGAAGCGACGTGTGCGCCGTGCCGGCATGCGCGGTGGTCGCCGAAGGGGAGGTCGCCTTCGCCATAGCCGATGCCTATATGCGCAAGTTCGGCTCCGACAACATGGCCGACATCAAAGCGGCCATCAAAGCCTACAAGCAACGTTTGAACACCGTATCTCGTTAAAGCAGCCAGGAGGACCATCATGGAACAGCAGGAAGTCAAGGGCGATGCCATCACCCCGGAAAGCAACCCGATAGCCTACACGCTGTCGGTCACCACCCCCGACGAGGTCGTCGCCGTCGTCAACAACCCCGAGATCAAGCCCCATGCGCGCCCGACGTACGAGTTGACGCGCAACGTGTTCTTCGTGGGCTTCATGGTCGCGGGCAAAACCTCCACGTCGCGCCGCCTGGCCCGTCAGTGCGGTCTTGCCACCATCGACCTGGACGCCTACATCGAGCGTCGCGAGCGCAGGGCCATCAACCAGATCTTCGCCGAGCAGGGCGAGCAGGCGTTCCGCGATATGGAAACCCAGGTGCTCGACGAGTTCGCCCACAAGGGCCCCATGCTCGTGTCGTGCGGCGGCGGCATCGTGCTGCGCGAGGAGAACCGCGAGATCCTGAAGAACAACGGCTTCGTAGTGTATCTGCAGGTCACGGCCGAGCAGGCCGTCGAGCGCGTCGGCGACGTGTCCACGCGCCCGCTGTTCAAAAACCTCGAGACCGCGCGACAGACCATCGCCGGCCGCCTGCCCATGTACGAGGACGTTGCCAGCGTGTCCATCGACACCGTGGGCAAGTCCATCAACGTCGTGGCTCAGGAAATCCAGGAGATTTTGGAGAAGGAAGGCGTGCTGTGCCTGCGACAAGAGTAGTGGTGAACATCCCCGGCGAAGACGCGTACAACGTGCGCATCGGCGCTGGGGTGCTCGATACGCTGGGGTCGTCCATGCGCGGCGTGCCGGCCGTCGCTGATGCACGGCAAGCGCTTGTCATCACCGACGCCAATGTCGGCCCGCTGTACCTGGCCCGGGCGAAGGCATCGCTCGTTCAAGCGGGGTATCGCGTTTCCGACATCTGCGTTCCCGCAGGCGAAGAGGCGAAATCGCTCACGGTGCTCGGCGAGGTGCTCGAGGCCATGGCCGCTTTGGCGCTTGAGCGCGACTGCGTGGTGGTCGCGCTCGGCGGCGGCTGTGTGGGCGATTTGGCGGGCTTCGCCGCGGCAACCTACATGCGCGGCGTACAGGTGGTGCAGGTTCCCACCACGCTTCTGTCCATGGTGGATTCAAGCGTGGGCGGGAAGACGGGCGTGAACCTATCCGCCGGAAAGAACCTGGTGGGCGCGTTCAAGCAGCCTGCGTTCGTGTGCGCCGACACCGAGGTGTTGGCAACGTTGCCGCCTCGCGAGTGGGCATGCGGTTGCGGCGAGGTGGCGAAAACCGCGCTCATCGACGGCGACGAGTTCTTCTTCTGGCTTTCCGACCAGGCGTCGGCCGTGGTCGACCACCAGCCCGATGCCGTCTCCGAGGCCATCGCCCGCTGCGTGGTGTTCAAGGCCGACGTGGTGGCGCAGGACAAAACGGAAAGCCGCGGCGTGCGCGAGTGCCTGAACTACGGCCATACCCTGGCACACGCCATCGAGAAGCTTTCGGGCTACGGCACGTATAGCCACGGGCATGCGGTCGCCGAGGGCATGCGCTTCGCGGCCCGTATGGGTATGCGGCTCGCCGATATGCCGGCAGAGCTCGCCCAGGCGCAAGGGCAGCTGCTCGACGATCTGGGCTTGCCCGAGCTTGATTGGATCGCTTCCCCGGCGCAGGTGCTCGATGTCATGAAGCGCGATAAGAAGGCGCGTCGCGGGCAGGTGCGTTTCGTGTGCTTGCAGGATGTTGGGAAGTGGCAACTCCAGGATGTGGCCGATGGCGTGATCCTGGAAGAGCTGGAGGCGTATTTCGCGCAGAAGCGGCGGTGACGTTGCGCTAGCATAAGGTTGAGCGTATGGGAAGAAGGTCGCCTTGCGGGTTGGCTTGAAAAGCCGCCGCGGCGACCATCTTCGTTTCAAGCTGCTGTCGAACACGGCGACGGAAAGCAACGAAAGGTATGCAACATGAAGAAGATCCTGCTGATGAACGGGCCTAATCTGAACATGCTCGGCATCCGCGAGCCGGGCGTGTACGGCAACGATACCCTGAAGGATTTGGAGGCGGGCTTCTGCGAATATGCCAGCACGCACGGTTGCGAGGTGGAGTGCTTCCAGTCCAACCATGAAGGCGACCTGGTCGATAAGATCCACGCCACGCACGGCACGTGCGACGGCATCGTGTACAACCCCGGCGCGCATACGCACTATTCCTATGCGCTGCGCGACGCTCTCGGCAGCGTGAGCACGCCGTGCGTCGAGGTGCACATCTCCGATGTCAGCACGCGCGAGGCGTTCCGCCATATCTCGGTGATCGCCCCGGCGTGCGTTGCCCAGGTCAAGGGCCGCGGCTTCGCCGGCTACAACGATGCGCTCGATATCCTGCTCGAAGGCACGAACGAGCGCTTGGGCGAGGGATTCGAGGGGCGCTACGCGCCGGGCCAGGTTATCGTGGCAGGTCGTGATCTCATTGACGAATAGCATGAAAGCCCAGGCCGCAGGGCGTTTGGAGCGGTTGCGCAACGCGGCGGCGGAAAACGGCATCCGCACGTTTTTGGTACGTGACACGGCAAGCATCGAATGGTTGACGGCCTTCGACGACGTGTTCGACGACGAACAGGCGCATGCGCTCCTGGTCACGCCGCATGACGCGGTGCTGCACACCGATTCCCGCTACAGCGGCGCGGCGCGAAAAGCGGCGCAGGGCGAAGGCGTTATCGCCATCGATGACGCGCGTCAGGGTCATGGCGAATGGGTTGCCGACGTGTTCACGGCCCGGCATGCAAACGCTCCCGCCGGCTCGCCGGCGCCCGAGAGCATCGTGCTCGGCATCGAGGACTCCATGACGCTTGCGGCGTTCCGTGCGCTCGAGGTCGCGCTTGCCAAGGCGCCGGCGTCCCCGCAGCTGCGCGAGACTTCCGACTTCGTCCGCTCGCTGCGCGCGGTCAAGGAGCCGTCGGAGGTTTCGCGTATGAAGGCGGCCCAGGCCATCACCGATGCGGCGTTCTCCTATATCGTCACCTACATGAAGCCGGGCATGACCGAACGGCAGGTGCAGATCGAGCTTGAGGACTGGATGCTGCGTCATGGCGCATCCGGCCTGGCGTTCTCATCCATCGTGGCTTGCGGCGCCAACGGCGCAAGCCCGCATGCCATTCCGGGCGAGGCAAGGCTTGAAGCGGGGCAGTGCGTGGTCATGGACTTCGGCGCCCGCGCCCACGGGTATTGTTCGGATATGACCCGCACCGTGTTCGTCGGCCAGCCCGATGCGCGGATGCGCGCTGCCTATGAAACGCTGCGCGAGGCCAATGAGCAGGTGGAGGCCGCGATAAAACCCGGCGTCACCGGCGCGCAGATGCATCAAATGGCCGAGGACGCCCTTGCTGCGGGCGGATTCGCCGGCAAGATGGGCCACGGGCTGGGTCATGGCGTGGGCATCGACATCCATGAGGAGCCCGTGCTGTCGCCTCGCAACAAGGAGCCGCTCGTCCCCGGCAACGTGGTCACGGTGGAACCGGGCATATATCTGGAGGGCGATTTCGGCATGCGTTTAGAGGATTTCGGCGTGGTTACCGAAACGGGATTCCAGATTTTCACGCAATCTACGCATGACATGGTTATAATTTAAGGGTTGAACTAAAGGGGCGGCCTTGGTCGCCTGAACGGTTGAAAGGATCTACCAGTGGCTATCTCTACCGCCGATTTCAAGAACGGAATGTGCATCGTCAACAACGGCAAGATGTGCACCATCGTCGAGTTCCAGCATGTCAAGCCCGGCAAGGGCGGCGCCTTCGTCCGCACGAAGCTTCGCGACATCAAGACCGGCCGTGTGGTCGACTACACGTTCAACGCCGGCACGAAGTTCGACACCGTGCGTCTGGAAACCCGTAAGATGCAGTATCTGTACAACGACGGTTCCGATTTCTACTTCATGGATCCCAACACCTTCGACCAGATGAGCATGCCCGCGGAGACCGTCGGCGACACCGCCAAGTGGCTCAAGGAGAACGACGAGGCCAGCCTGCTGTACGCCGGCGAGGAGCTCATCAGCATCGAGCCGCAGATGTTCGTCGAGCTGGAGTGCACGCACACTGAGCCCGGCTTCAAGGGCGACACCGCCACCAACACCACCAAGCCGGCAACCTTCGAGACCGGCGTCGAGCTGCAGGTGCCCACGTTCGTCGAGATCGGCGACGTGCTGCAGATCGACACCCGCGACGGCCGCGTCATCAAGCGCGTCTAGTTCGCATCGCCTTGGCGGTCGACGACCGCGCTTTCTCATCGAGCGGCTTTTGCTGCGCGGTTGAAGCATGGCAAAAGACGTCTGCGGAAGCCGGTATCTGCCCATGTTTGGCGAGCCGAAGCATACATCAAGGTTCGTCAAGTGCGACGATATCTCCGAATGCGCCCGTTCAGGGCGCATTCGCTGTATTCGGGGCAGTTCCTTCGAGTGTGCGCGGGTCTCCGCCGTATGTGCGGATCATCGAGACTGCAGGGCTTGCGAAGCGCGCCGCCTGGGCGGCGTTTCTGTTTCTTGCCCGTGAATTCGCCGTGTGCGCACGGTATCGGCGCCGGCATCTTCTATAATCCTGGTTTCGATCAATACGGTCTGTATCACTTGAAAACGAAGGGGGTGCGAGTTCATGTCAAGGCTTCAGATCATGGATACCACTATCCGTGACGGCCAGCAAAGCCTGTGGGCCACGCGCATGAGCATCGGCGACATGCTGCCGATCCTGCCGAAGATGGATCGCGTCGGCTACTGGGCCATCGAGGCATGGGGCGGCGCGACGTTCGACTCGTGCATGCGCTTTTTGGATGAGAATCCGTGGGACCGCCTGCGTTCCATCAACGCGGCAACGCCGAACACGCCGTTGTCCATGCTCACCCGAGGTCAGAACCTGGTCGGCTATAAGCATTATTCCCGCGAGATCGTGAACCGCTTCATCAAGGCGTCCAAGCGCAACGGCGTGCACGTGTTCCGCGTGTTCGACGCGCTCAACGATATCCGCAACGTGGTGGATACCGCCGAGGCCGTCAACGAATGCGGCGGCCACTTCGAGGGCGCCATCTCCTACACCGTCTCCCCGGTGCATACGCTTGACAGCTATCTTGAATATGCGCAGCAGCTCAAGGAGCTCGGCGCCGACTCCATCTGCGTGAAGGACATGGCCGGCCTTATGACGCCGTACCGTGCCGAGCGCATCGTGAAGGCCCTCAACGCCGAGATCGGCCTGCCCGTGCACCTGCACTGCCACTATGTCGGCGGTATGGCCCCGGCCAACTACCTCAAGGCGGCCGAGGCGGGCGTGTCCATCGTCGACACCGCATCCGCTCCGCTGGCCTTCGGCAACTCCCAGCCCGCCGTCGAGATGATCGTGGCGGCGCTGCAGGAAAGCCGTTACGACACCGGCCTTGATCTGGACCTGCTCTTCGAGATCGCCGAATACTGGGAGGAAGTGCGCAAGCGCAGCCACTATAAGCGCGGCGTGTCCTCGCTCATCCATATGCAGGTGTACTCGCATCAGGTGCCCGGCGGCATGATGTCCAACCTCATGAGCCAGCTCGAGGTGCAGAACGCATCCGATCGCCTGCCCGAGGTCATGAAGGAGATCCCGCGCGTGCGCGCAGAGGTCGGCTATCCGCCGCTCGTCACGCCCATGTCGCAGATCGTGGGCACGCAGGCCGTGTTCAACGTGCTCACCGGCAAGCGCTGGGGCGTCGTGTCCAAGGAGATGAAGGATTACATCTGCGGCTACTACGGCAAGGCCCCGGGACGCATCGACCCCGAGATCATGAAGAAGGTCGCGGGCAACTCCCAGGTGCTGCCCGACGATGTGGCTCCGTCGAGCCTGGTCACCACCACCTATGACGAGGTCGTCGAAGAGATCGGCGATCTGGCCCAAAGCGAAGAGGACGTGCTTATGTACGCCCTGTTCCCCAACGAGGCGCGCACCTTCCTGAGCAAGCACCGCGCATCCGAGAAAGTCGACTTCCTCATGCAGGAGGAGTCCAGCAATACCAAGGAGGACGATTACGTGGATATCAATCAGATTCGCGAATTGGTTCGCGTTGCCGAGGAAAGCGGCGTAGGCGAGATCGTGGTCGAGGACGGCGGTCAGCGCATCGCCGTGCGCATGCCCGGCGCCATGCCGGCAGCCGCGCCGGTTGCAGCCGCTCCGGCGGTCGCCGCCGCACCTGCAGCTCCCGCAGCCGCGCCTGCTGCTCCGGCCGCCGCTGCTGCCGAGCCCGAGCGTCCTGCCAACTGGTACGCCGTGAAGGCCCCCATGGTCGGCACGTTCTACGCCGCTCCCGCACCGGGCGAGCCCGCGTTCGTGAAGGTGGGCGACGAGGTTGCCGCCAACCAGACCCTGTGCATCGTCGAGGCCATGAAGCTCATGAACGAGATCACCGCCGAGGAGATGGGCACCGTCCGCGAGGTGTGCGTCAAGGACGCCGACCCCGTCGAGTTCGGCACCGTGCTGTTCTACATCGAGCCCCATTCCGTCCAGCCCGTTTCGGAGCAGTAACATGTTCAAGAAAGTACTCATCGCAAACCGCGGCGAGGTGGCTCTGCGCGTCATGCGCGCCTGCAAGGAGCTGGGCGTCAAGACCGTGGCGGTGTACTCTACCGAGGACGAGAACACCTATCCCGTGCAGTATGCCGACGAGAAGGTGTGCATCGGCCCCGCCCAGGCAACGAAAAGCTACCTGGTCATGTCCAACATCATCGCGGCGGCCAACATCACCGGCGCCGACGCCATCCACCCCGGTTACGGCTTCTTGGCGGAAAATGCCGACTTCGCCCGCGCATGCGCCGACAACGACCTGGTGTTCATCGGCCCCTCCGCCGAGTGCATCGAGCGCATGGGCGACAAGTCCTCCGCCCGTGAGACCATGAAGGCTTGCGGCGTGCCCACCGTCCCCGGTTCCGATGGCTGCATCGACACCGTGGAGGAGGCTCGCCAGTTCGCCGAGAACGTGGGCTATCCCGTGCTCATCAAGGCGACCGCCGGCGGCGGCGGCAAGGGCATGCGCGAGGTTCACGACCCCGCCGACCTTGAGTCGCACTACAAGGCCGCCCGCGCCGAGGCCGGCGCCGCGTTCGGCAACGACGAGGTGTACTTGGAGAAGCTCGTGCTGCGCCCGCGTCACGTCGAGGTGCAGGTGCTCGCCGATGACTTCGGCAACAACGTGGCCCTGTGCGAGCGCGACTGCTCCGTGCAGCGTCGTCACCAGAAGCTTATCGAGGAGGCGCCTTCTCCGGCGCTGACCGACGAGCTGCGCCGCGCTATGGGCGTTGCGGCCATCAAGGCCGTGCGCGCTGTGGACTACCGCAACGCCGGCACCATCGAGTTTCTGCTGGACACCACGGGCAAGTTCTACTTCATGGAGATGAACACGCGCGTGCAGGTGGAGCATCCGGTATCCGAGCAGATCACGGGCACCGACATCATCAAAGAGCAGTTGCGCATCGCCTCAGGCGAGCCCATGAGCTGCGCTGATAGGGCACCGTTCACGCCGTTCGGCCATGCCATGGAGTTCCGCATCAACGCCGAGGATCCCGAGCACGGCTTCCGTCCGTGCCCCGGCACCATCACGCGCTTCGAGCCCCCGGCGGGCCCGGGCGTGCGCGTGGAAGCCTATGTGCATTCCGGCTCGAAGATCAGCCCGTTCTACGACTCCATGGTGGCCAAGCTCATCGTGTACGGCCAGGATCGCGAGGAGTGCCTGGCGCGCGGTCGCCGCGCCCTTGACGAGTTCGTCATCGAGGGCATCCCCACCACGCTGCCGTTCCACCGCCGCGTGCTGGATAACCAGGTGTTCTGCGCCGGCGAAGCCACCACGGACTTCATCGAAACCCAGATGGGAGATGTGTTATGAGCGATTTGACCGTTGACGGCATGGCGCTTGCGCCGGGCGTCGTCGAGACCATCGTCTCCATCGCCGTGGCAGATGTGGACGGCGTCGCCAGCGTGGGCAACGCCCCCGCGGCAAGCCGCGGCATCCGCGGCGTGCTCGGCGGCAAGCCCTCCACGTCCGGTATCGAGATCGCAGCGGACGAAAACGACAAGCTGCAGATCTCGGTGCGCATCGACGTTTATTATGGACATGTGCTGCCCGACGTGGCGGCTGCGGTTCGCCAGTCCGTGGCGGACGCCGTGGCAAGCCAGGTGGGCGCGCAGGTTGGATCGGTCGACGTCTACATCGACGGCGTCCAGTTCAACCGTTAGGAACAAGAAGAAGCACAGGGGATTATTTGCACATGGCATCGAAAAGACACGAGCGCACGACGGCACGTCGCGTCGCGCTGCAGGTTCTGTACACCGCCGAGATCAAGGGCGCATCCGCTGCTCAGATCGTGGCTGAAGGCGTCTTCCCGTCCGAGGAGGGCCCGCTTTCGGAGTATGCTCAGGACCTGGTGCGCGGCGTCGAGCAGAACCGTATCGTCATCGACGGCAGCCTGAAGGCCGCTGCGGAGAACTGGTCGTTGGGCCGCATGCCCATCGTCGACCGCTCCATCCTGCGCTTGGCCGCCTACGAGATCATGTTCGTGGAGGACGTGCCCACCAGCGTCGCCATCAACGAGGCGGTGGAGCTGGCGAAGGATTTCGGCGGCGAGGATGATTCCCCGCGTTTCGTCAACGGCGTGCTGGGCCGTATCGCCAAGGACGTCGACGGCGCTGCGGCGGCTCCCGCCGGCGATGACCCGGCGCAGCCCCTCGTGCTGTAAGGGCGCGATTCGGTGGCGTTGGAATCGTACGGGTCCTTCGAGGAGCTCAAGGGCCGCCTCGATGAGATCGTCGAGGCGGTAAACGACAAGGATCTGCCCTTGGACCAGGCGCTTTCCCTATATGAGGAAGCGGTTGGCCTGGGGCTTCGCGCAAGCGATCTGCTTGAGCAGGGCATCGATGAGGCCAGCGTCCAAGAGGCGCTGGCCTCCGATGCCCCGGCAGAGCTTGCCGATGGCACGGCGCAATCCGCGGCATCCGCGGCGGATGCGCATAAGGAAGGTCAAGCGGGCGGCGGCACGGCGCAGCAAGGCCAGGCCCCCGTTTCCGCCTAGGTCGCGCAAGGCGATCGGATGGCATGACAAAAGGAAAGGCGCAGCATGAGCGATAAGCGCATTCTGGACATAATCGCATCCCCTGCCGACCTGAAGCTCCTCAGCAATGAGGAGCTATCTATACTTGCGGGCGAGATCCGCCAGGAGATCGTGACCACCACCTCGAAAACCGGTGGCCACGTCGCCTCTTCTTTGGGTGCGGTGGAGATCATCTTGGCGCTTCACAGCCTGCTTGATTGCCCCAAGGATAAGATCGTGTTCGACGTGGGGCATCAGGCGTATGCGCACAAGCTGGTCACCGGGCGTTTGAAGGATTTCGGCACGCTTCGCACCTACGGCGGCCTTTCCGGCTTCCCCAAGCCCAGCGAAAGCCCCTATGACGTGCATTATTCCGGGCATGCATCCGATTCGCTTTCGGTGGCGCTCGGCTTGGCGGAGGCCCGCGATCTGGCGGGTACCGATCAGAAGGTCGTCGCCCTTATCGGCGATGCGGCGCTGTCCGGAGGCATGGCCTTCGAGGCCCTGAACAATATCGGCCAGGCGCAAACGCCCATGGTCATCATCCTTAACGACAACGAGATGTCCATCTCGCACAACGTGGGCGCGCTCATGAAGCATCTGGGCTATATGCGCGCATCTTCGCAGTACCGCCAGGCACGCGATAACGTGCAGGAGCATCTGGAGAGCAGCGGTCCGGTGGGCAAGGCCATCACCAACTTCGGCCGCAGCATGAAGGAATCGATGAAGCAGTTCGTCATTCCGCATTCCATGATCTTCGAGCAGCTGGGCATCGTGTGCACGGCGCCTATCGACGGGCATAACATCGCGCAGCTGAGGGAAACGCTGCGAGCCGTCCTGAACGCCGATGGCCCGGTGCTCATGCACGTGGTCACGCGCAAAGGCCAAGGCTACATGCCCGCGGTGCGCAACCCTGAGAAGTTCCACGGCATCGCGCCCTACAACATCGCAACCGGCGAGGTCATCAAGTCGGGCAAGCCCTCTGCGCCGAAATACACGAACGTGTTCGGCAAGGCATTGGTCGCCGAGGCGGAGAAAAACCAGGATATCGTGGCTATCACCGCCGCCATGAAGGGCGGCACCGGCCTTGACGAGTTCGCCGAGAAGTTCCCGAAGCGCTTCGTGGACACGGGCATTTGCGAAGAGCATGCCGTCGGTTTCGCCGGCGGTTTGGCGGCGAACGGCAAAAAGCCCGTGGTGGCGCTGTACTCCACGTTCATGCAGCGCGCCATCGATCAGATGATCATCAACGTGGCGTTGCCTAAGCTGGACGTGGTGTTCGCCATCGACCGCGCCGGCATCGTCGGTGCCGATGGCCCCACGCACCATGGCGTGTTCGACCTGGTGTATGCCCGCATGGTGCCCAACATGCGCGTCCTGGCGCCCTCGAACGAGGCCGAGCTCGTGCATGCGTTGCATACGGCGCTTGCGATGGGCGGCCCGTTCGCCATCCGCTATCCACGCGGCGAGGGCGAGGGCGTTGTGCTGCCCGAGGCTGCCGAGGTGCTGCCGGAGGGCAAGGCGTGCGTGGTACGCGAAGGCGAAGACGTCGCCATTTTGGCGTTCGGCCGCATGGTCGGCCAAGCATTGGCGGCTGCCGATAAGCTTGCCGAGCAGGGGGTTTCCGCTCGCGTGGTGGACATGCGCTGGGTCAAGCCGCTGGATGTGCAGGCTATTCAAGCTGCTGCCGAAACGAAGCTGGTCGTCACGGTGGAGGAGGGCGTTATCGCAGGCGGCGTCGGTGAAGGCGTGCTCGGCGAGATGGCCCGCATGGGCTTGCATACCCCGGCAATGAACTTGGGTATCAAGGACGCGTTCGTCACGCAAGGCGGGGTAGGCCAGCTGCTTCACGAACAAGGGCTTGATGCCGAGGGCATCGCTGCCAGCGTGCAAGAACGCTATCGGGCATTGTAGCCCGCAGCTTTATTAGCTTCGTAAACAGCAAAAGGCCCCACGCCATTCGGAATCCGTTCACGCTAGCGCCATGTGCTTGCGTTGCCGCTGCGATGTAACGAACGGAGCTGAGGGCGTGGGGCCTTTCTTGCGCCGTAAAGCCGTTCGAGGCTTCACGGTAGATAGGCGAAAGCGCTTACGCTTCCTTTTCCATCACGTAATCGTCCATGGCAAACCCGTTGCCGATGTCGTTCTTGACGGATTCGATGGTCACGAACCCTTTGCCGTAATAGGCTCGAATGCCCAGGTCGTTCTGTTTGTTCACGGTCAGATACATGCTATGCAGGTCGCGGGAACGGCAGATATCGGTATAGAAGGCGATGATCTGCGATGCATAGTGCTTACCACGCTCTTCGGCGAGCAGGTAGATCTTCGAGATGAAATAGCGGCTGGTCTCGGGTTCCTCGCGGCCGCCGGTGTAGCCTACGGTTTTGTCGGCCTCGTCGACCACGAACCAGTATTCGTAGGCATGCTCCGCCATGTCTCGCTTGATGGTTTCCAGGCTTTGGAACTTCTCGACCATGTAATCGGTTTGCGCATCGCCGATGATCGCGGGCCAGTATTCGTGCCAAATCTCGTCAGCAAGCTTCGCCAGCTTTTCCTGATCTTCATCCGTTTCGACGGCAACGAATCGCACGCCCATAAGCCCGTTCCTTTCAACAAAGTTCGCCTGTTTCCACATTGTAACACCCGCGTCTCGTGCTCGTTACAAAGCGTTTCCCAGAGCGTTAACAATGGCATATTACGCAAAAGGCCAGGTCAATCGGTGGCAGTATTGAATGCGTAAGAAAAAGGTGCTCAGAGGGAATGGGTATCGGAAAGCGAAGGAGGTAGCGCGATGTATGACACGGGTTCAACGGCATTCATGCTGATATGCGCCATGCTCGTCTTGCTCATGACACCAGGCTTGGCGTTTTTCTACGGAGGCCTGTCGCGTCGAAAGAACGTTGTGAACACGATGATCATGGTGTTCTCGGCCATCGGCATCGTAGCGATCACGTGGACGATCTGCGGTTGGTCGCTGGCATACGGCGGGGACGGCTCCAGCCCGTTCTTCGGAGGCTTCGATCAGCTTGGCTTCCTAGGCGGCGTGACCGACATGCTCGCCGAGGCCGAGGCGGTTCCCGAGGATGCGACGTATCCGACCATCATCAACTTCATCTTCCAAATGGCGTTCTGCATGATCACCACCGCCATTATCACGGGTTCTCTTGCCGGCCGTATGAAGTTCGGCGCGGTGTGCGCATTCGTGGCAGTGTGGACCATCGTGGTGTATCCGCCGCTCGCCCACATGGTTTGGGGCGGTGATGGCAGCCTTATCGGCGACACCATCGGCGCGCTCGACTTCGCCGGCGGCGATGTGGTGCACATCTCCTCTGGTTTGACCGGCCTTATCCTGTGCCTCATGCTCGGCAAGCGCAAGGGCTTCGGCATGATGAGCTACCGTCCGCATAACGTGCCGTTCGTGGCCCTGGGCGCAACCCTTCTGTGGTTCGGCTGGTTCGGCTTCAACGCCGGTTCCGAGTTCGTTGCCGATGGCGTTGCGGGCTTGGCCCTGATCAACACCGTGGTCGCCTCCGGCGCGGCGCTCGTCTCCTGGATGATCGTCGAGCGCGTGAAGGTGGGCAAGCCCACGCTCGTCGGTGCTGCCACCGGCCTTGTCGCCGGCCTGGTCGTCATCACCCCGGCCGCTGGCTTCGTCGAGCCCTGGGCTGCGATCATCATGGGTCTGATCGTTTCCCCGATCTGCTACTTCGCCATCTCGTTCTGCAAGGCCAAGATCGGTTACGACGACGCACTCGACGCTTTCGGTTGCCACGCGGTCGGCGGCATCGTGGGCGGTATCTGCACCGGCATCTTCTGCGTGCCCGAGCTGTCCTGGACCGACTTCGGCGGCCTTCTGTACACCGGCGACGTAAGCCTGCTGTGCAGCCAGATCGCCGGCATCGCCATCACCATCGTGTTCGTCGGCATTCTCGATGTGGTGCTCGCGTTCATCGTGAAGGCCTGCTTCAAGGGCAGCTTGCGCGTCAGCGAGGAGAAGGAAGCGCAGGGTCTCGATATTGCAGCCCACGGCGAATCTGCTTACCCTGCATACATCGGCCTGGATTAAGTTGCGGCTAGCGTTGGAAGGAGTTGAACCATGAAGAAGATCACCGCTATCGTTCGCCCTGAAAAGCTCGAGCCGCTCAAGGATGCCCTGTTCGCGGCGAAGGTTTCGGGCATGACCATCTCGCAGGTGCAAGGCTGCGGGTCCCAGCATGGCTGGAAGGAGTACTACCGCGGCACTGAGGTGCTCCTGAACATGGTGCCGAAGGTGAAGTTCGAGATCATCTGCGACGATGCCGAGGTGGACGCGCTCATCGATGTGATCAGCGCCACTGCTCGAACCGGCAGCGTGGGGGATGGCAAGATCTTCGTCTTCCCGGTCGACGAGGTGGTGCGCATCCGCACCGGCGAGCGAGGAGACGAGGCGATCTAGCCTTTGACGGCTGGTTGCGACCGCGATGCGCTCATAAGGGGCTCGAAGGCCCCCCGTTTCTGGAAATGGGAGGCCTTCTTATGTGCGCGGGCAGTTCACGAAATCGCGGCGATTGCGAATCCGCTTGGAGCTTGAGGAGGCCCTGTTCTAGGAAGCGGGAGCAGGGGCTTCTTGTTTTCTGCAATGCTCGATGGAATGGTTGTGAGCGAATTGCACTTGGCTTACTAGCGATATAAGATCCTATTAAGAAGAAAGCCTGACAACAAGGATAGGAGCAACGCGATGACTTCGAACGGCCAGGTTCAGAGCCCGCGCGGCTCGCGCAACACCAAGCAGCGTGCGGTGGTGCTCGATGCGGTGCGCTCGCTGCACAACCATCCGACGTCGGCGGATATCTACGACGTGGTTCACCGCGATTACCCTAACGTGTCCCGCGCCACCGTGTATCGCAATTTGAGCGTGTTGTCGGATCGCGGGGAGGTTTTGCGCATCCCCGTGCCCAATGCGGCAGACCGTTACGATTTCCGTTGCGATAATCACTTCCATGCGAAGTGCAGCCGTTGCGGAGGCGTCTTCGATATCGAGACGGAGGGGGTCGATCCCTTTGCGCGTATCGTGAACGATTACGGGTTCCAGGTAACGGGCTTCGACCTCGCGTTTTCCGGCGTGTGCCCTGATTGCCGCCGCAATAGCGGGGAATAGCGCGGAGTGCGTTGGTTCTCGTCCTCCAATCTGGGTGTTTAGGAGGGTTGAGCTCGAAACGGCTGATCGTCGCGCAGCGCGCGGCCGGATCGCAAGGCGGCGGTGCAAGGGCGCGAAACGAACGGCTTGCCATTCCGCGTAGAAATCGTGCAGGGCGGAACGCTGTTGGAAAATAGTGGTTTGGATGCCGCATTGCGCATGGTATACTCGATTGGCTTATGGGAAGGTCCCGTAAGCATTGGTAATGTAGGCCCCCGAGACATGTTTGTTGCACTGCTAAAAGGGAGCATCTCCTGCAAGCGAACATGGTTTATGTAGCAATCATTCATGACGAAGGGTCCCCGGCAAAGTATGGAAGGGGTCCGTTTTGACCGACATCAAGAACACGTCCGTCATCGACTTCGAGGACATCTCCGACGATCAGATGAACCAGATGATCGACGGCACGCTGACCGAGTTCGACGAGGGCGACCTGGTCAACGGCACGGTTGTCAAGATCGAGCATGACGAGGTGCTGGTGGACATCGGATTCAAGTCCGAGGGCGTTGTGCCCGTCCGCGAGCTGTCCATCCGCAAGGACGCCGATCCGTCCGAGATCGTCAATCTCGGCGACGAGATCGAGGCTCTGGTCCTGCAGAAGGAGGACAAGGACGGCCGTCTGATCCTGTCCAAGAAGCGTGCTGAGTACGAGCGCGCCTGGATCAGCGTTGAGGAGAAGTTCAAGGCTGGCGAGACCGTCACCGGCGAGGTTATCGAGGTTGTCAAGGGCGGCCTGATCCTGGACATCGGCCTGCGCGGCTTCCTGCCTGCGTCTTTGGTCGACCTGCGTCGCGTCAAGGACCTGGACATGTACCTGCACACCGAGATCGAGGCCCGCGTCATCGAGATGGACCGCAACCGCAACAACGTTGTCCTGTCCCGTCGCGTGCTGCTTGAGGAAGGCCGCAAGAACGAGCGCGCCGAGATCCTCTCCAAGCTGTCCAAGGGCATGCGCCTCAAGGGCACGGTTTCCAGCATCGTCGACTTCGGCGCCTTCGTTGATCTGGGCGGCATCGACGGTCTGGTCCACATCTCCGAGCTGTCCTGGAACCACGTCAACCATCCGTCCGAGGTCGTCAAGGTCGGCGACGAGGTCGAGGTCGAGGTTCTGGACGTCGACCTGCAGCGCGAGCGCATCTCCCTGGGTCTGAAGCAGACCACCGAGGATCCGTGGATCAAGCTGGTCGAGAGCTACCCGGTCGGCTCCATCGTCGACGGCAAGGTCACCAAGACCGTCCCGTTCGGCGCCTTCGTCGAGTTGGGTCAGTCCATCGAGGGCCTGGTGCACATCTCCGAGATGGCTATGCGCCACATCGACACGCCTGCTCAGGTCGTCAAGCCTGGCGACATGGTCAAGGTCAAGGTCATGGAGATCAACCCCGACCGTCGTCGCATCAGCCTGTCCATGAAGGCTGCTGCTGCTGAGATGGGCTTCGAGATCCCCGTGGACGAGTCCATCCAGGTTGAGGAGAAGCCGGCCAAGAAGCGCGAGAAGAAGGCTGACAAGCCCGCTGAGGAGCAGGCTGAATAAGCTGACCTAAGCCTCAAGCTTTAAGCTGAAGCGTGAATCCTGCAAGGCCCCCGGCATACGCCGGGGGCCTTGTTGCGTCTGAGGGTTGCCGAAGGATTCCCAAGGCCGGAACTGTAGGGCGACAAGGTATTCGGTCGATGCCGTAGCTTTATGCCATATCTTTGCGCTGCAATAGGCATCCTTCTCCTAGGCGCGAGAAATGCCGGCAAAGCTATAGCATATTTGCCTTTAACGCGACTTTATCGTTTTCGGTTATCGGAAACCTTAAAGGCCGGAAAACGGTTGCGGTGAGCATGAATCAAGCAGGAAGCGTGGGTTAAGGGCCCTATCATCAGTGCTTTCTCTTAATGCAGGTCGGGCCGCAATCGTGATGCGTTGTTCGCATACGGTTGCGGCCCGAAATCGTTCGATGCGTGCGCTCGTTGGTTTGGACGCGCCTACTCCTGCGGGTGCTCCCCTAGGCTGTTGGCGATGTTGGTGGCAATGGAGGCAACGGCTGCCTGCTGGGCTGCAATGGCCTTCGAGGTTGCGGCTTCCATAGGCGTTTCTGCGTGCGCAACCTGGTCGCCTTCTTTATGCTCGGGCAGAAGGTCTCCGATGGCGTCGTGGACCATGTCGATGTAGGCTTGTGCACCTTCCGAGGACAGATGCGTGCCGTCACCGTCGAACCAGGTGCCGTGCGATGCGCTTAGGTCGTACCAGTCGATAACCTGCACATTACTGTAACGCTCGGCAGCGCGGTCGAGCGCGGCGTTCGTTTCCGCCATCCAGCTTTGCGGGCTGCGGGTGTTCACGAAGAACACGTGCTTGTCGGTGCCCACCACGCCAAGCAGGTCGTCCAGCTGCTCGTCGGTGGCTTGCCCGTTTGTTCCCAGGGCGAACACCACCACGTCGCCCACGATATCCTGGTCGGCATAGGAGCGGTACACTTCCTCGCCGACGGTGAGCTGACGGTTCACGGCGGCATCGATGGCGCCGTAGGGGAACGTATCGGTAAAGTTTGGGATGGCTCGCACCGATACCGAGTCGCCGATCATGAGCACGTCGAGCTTGGGCTTTTCGGCTGCTGCGGTGGCATTCGACGTATCCGCAGGCAAGCCTGCGACATGCGCCGATTCGTCCTTCAGCAGATCGCCGCCCTCAAGCGCGGAGGTGTTGGGCACGAAGATCAGCCCGCCGATGCAGACGATGGTGAGAACGGATGCCGCAGCCGTGGGCAGGGCATGGCTGCGAAGCCAGTCGGCAAGCAGGATCTGCCCGCCGCGCACGTCGCCCACGAACTTCCCGATGGCGCCATGGCGGATGGGGTCTTCCACAAACTTATAGGAGAACCACGAGATGGCGAAGATGATGGCGAGTTCCACCAGGTACATCCACCATGGGGTGCCCTCGATGTTGCTGCGCGGGTTCATAAGCAGAAGGATGGGGTAGTGCCACAGGTACATGCCGTAGGAGTGCAGGCCGATCCATACGAGCGGCTTTGCGGCGAACACCTTCGCCAACAGGCTTGACGGGTGCACGATGACGGCGATGATGACCATGGTGATCACGGAGGCGAGCAGGATGCCGCCGCGGTACATGAACGCCGACGTGCCATCGATGCCCGCCATCATGGCCACCAAGCCGATGAGCGCGATGCCGCCCACGGCGTCGAGCGCCAGCCGCACGTTGCGGTCAAGGTGGATCTCGTTGTTCGCGCCAAGTTGGTTCGACGGCCATACGAAGGCAAGCCATGCGCCGATGAGCAGGCTGAACGCGCGGGTGTCGGTTCCGTAGTACACGCGCGAGGGGTCGACGTCGGGGTTGAACAGGATCGCCATCTCAAGCGCGGAGGCAAGCGCGAGCACGAAGGTGGCGTTGCGCATATGGGTGCGCTTCACGCCGAACTTGTGCGCAAGGATAAGCACCACGGGCCAAACCACGTAGAACTGCTCCTCGATGGCGAGCGACCAGAAATGCGTAACGGGGCTAGGGGCGCCCAAGGCGTCGAAGTAGGACACGTCGCGTAGGATGTACCACCAGTTGGTCACCCAGCAAAGCGCCGCCCACATGTCTTCGCGTAATTTCGTGAGCAGGCTGTGGTCGAACAGCGTGCAGAGCACGGCGGTGACTATGATGACGAAGGCGATGGCCGGGAATAGGCGTTTCACGCGGCGTAGCCAGAACTGGGGCAGGTCGATGGTGCCCGTGGAGTCCCATTCGATGAGCAGCAGGCTGGTGATCAGGTAGCCTGACAGCACGAAGAACACGGTGACGCCGAGCAGGCCGCCGGGCATCCAGGCCATGCCCATGTGATAGGCGATGACGCCGAGCACGGCAAGCGCGCGCAGGCCGTCGAGGGCGGGGATGTAACGCGATTTCTTCCGTTTGGGTTGTTCTACGCTGCCGGATGCGCGCGAGGTCCGCGGCGATGCGTCGTGCGCGTTGCCGTGACGGCCGTCCGTTGCGGCGTTTGCGCGGCGGGTGTCGTGCGATTCGGTGGCCGGGACGCTTGAGGCGCGGCCGTGCATATTGGAACGGTTTTGCGTGTAAGAATTCGATGCGGGGCTTGCGTATACGCTTCGCGAGCGATTGCGTGCATGGCTCCCAGCCGGCGTTTCCGGCATGATAGTTCCCTTCTCATCTGCTGCGCTCCCTTAATCCGCAGCACATCGCCCCAGTATACCAGTGCCGCCTACCGTAACCTGTCGGCAAATGATGGCAAGTGCCGTGCGTTTCGGCTGCGTGGTGCGTGTATCATATGAAGAAGATATGCGTGAAGGTAACGCTGCGATGCCGACAAAGGAGGCAGGCATGGGTATGAAGAAGCTGTTCGTCATCGGCGGCATGGGCGCCGGCAAGTCGACGGCCCGCAAGGTTCTGGCCGAGCAGGGAGTCCCGTACATCGACCTCGACAAGGTCGGTCATGACGTGCTGCTGTGGGATACGGTCAAAGCCGACCTGGTAGAGGCGTTCGGCGCTGATATCCTGGGCGCCGACGGCCAGATCGTGCGCTCGAAGGTGGCGGCGAAGGCCTTCGCCACGCCGGCGGAGACGCGCAAGCTCAACCGCATCACCATGCCGCGCATCGAGGAGGCGTTCACCGATCAGCTCGACGAGCTTGAGCGTCAGGGCAACAAGGCCGTGGTGGTGGAGTACTCCGTGTTCAAGAACCGTCAGGTGTCCATGGCCAACGGCGCCGATGTGGTCATCGCCGTGCTAGCCCCGCTTGACGATCGCATCGAGCGCGCCGTTGCAGGCGGCTGGGACGAGCAGGACGTGCGTCGCCGCATTGCCCGCCAGATCAGCGACGCGGACCGCATCGAGCAATCTGACGTGGTGTTCAACAACGATGGCACGCCCGAGCAGCTGCGTGAGCAGGTCGAGCAGTGGTGGCGTGAGTACAGCAAGACGCTGGACTAGGACGGCATCGCGCTGATGGGCGCGATCGTTCGAAACGTTATAGGCCCCTGCGGCACGGCACCTGGTTTTGCCGGGTGCAACGTGCTGCAGGGGCCTTTTGCGTTGTCGCATATGTGAAGCGAAAACGTACACTTGTTCTTTTCCGTGTGCCGTGCTAGACTTCGAACACTGATTCGAAGGAAGCGCCTGCGAAGGACGTGATTGCATATGAGCAGCCATCTGAAGAACATCGAGGGCATGACAATGGAGGGCAAGCTGCCTGAAGTGCGCCTTGCGAACACGCCGTTTCGAGCGGTCAGCCCTTATGAGCCTTCAGGCGATCAGCCGCAAGCCATCAAGAAGCTGGCGCAAGGCGTTGAAGACGGGCTACGGTATCAAACGCTTCTGGGCGTTACGGGATCGGGCAAAACATTCACCATGGCGAAAACCATCGAGGCGGTGCAGCGCCCTACGCTTGTCATGGCGCCGAACAAGACGCTTGCCGCTCAGCTTGCAAGCGAGCTGAAGGAGTTCTTCCCCGATAACGCCGTGGTGTACTTCGTCAGCTACTACGATTATTATCAGCCCGAGGCGTACGTGCCCTCGTCGGACACGTTCATCGAGAAGGACGCCTCTATCAACGAAGAGGTGGAGAAACTGCGCCATGCCGCAACCAGCGCGCTCCTTTCCAGGCGCGACGTTATCGTGGTGGCATCGGTCAGCTGCATCTACGGCATCGGCAGCCCCATGGATTACGCGGGCATGGCCGTATTCGTGGACAAGCAGAAAGAGATGGATCGCGACCAGATGATTCACGACCTTATCGACATCCAGTACGATCGCAACGACTACGAGCTGAAACGCGGCACGTTCCGCGTGCGTGGGGATAACCTGGATGTGTTCCCGCCATATGCGGACAATCCGGTGCGCGTGGAGTTCTGGGGCGATGAGATAGAGCAGATCTCCGAGATCGATAACGTCACGGGCGAGGTTTTGCAAACCTATGAGGCCCTGCCCATTTGGCCGGCCTCCCATTACGTGACGGCGCGCCCGAAGATGGAGCACGCCATCAAAACCATCCAAGAGGAGCTGCGCGAGCGCTTGCAGCAGTTCAAGGAAGAGGGCAAGCTGCTTGAGGCCCAGCGGCTGGAGATGCGCGTGAACTACGATCTTGAGATGCTGGAGACCATGGGATTTTGTAGCGGCATCGAGAATTACTCCCGGCATCTCGACGGACGTGAGCTCGGAGAGCCCCCGTACACGCTCATCGACTATTTCCCGGATGATTTCCTGTGCATCATCGACGAGAGCCATGTGACGGTGCCTCAGATCCGGGGTATGCACGAAGGCGATCGCAGCCGCAAGATCACCTTGACCGAGCATGGGTTCCGGCTGCCCAGCTGTTTGGATAACCGTCCGCTGCGTTTCGACGAGTTCGAGGAGCGCGTGCCGCAGTTCATCTACGTGTCGGCAACGCCCGGCGATTACGAGCTGAAGGTCAGCCAGCAGCAGGTGGAGCAGATCATCCGCCCCACGGGCTTGCTTGACCCCGAGATCATCGTGCGCGGCAGTGCAAGCCAGATCGACGACATCATCGACGAGGCGAAGGAGCGCGCCGATCGCAATGAGCGTGTGCTCATAACCACGCTTACCAAGAAGATGGCCGAGGACTTGACCGATCATCTTCTGGACCGCGGCATACGCGCCCGCTACATGCACAGCGACATCGGCACGCTTGAGCGCGTGGACATCCTGCGCGATCTGCGTTTGGGCAAGTTCGACGTGCTGGTGGGAATCAACCTGCTCCGTGAGGGCTTGGACCTGCCTGAAGTGACGTTGGTCGCCATCCTTGATGCCGACAAGGAAGGCTTCCTGCGTAACCAGCGCAGCCTGATCCAAACCATCGGCCGCGCGGCTCGCAACGCGAATGGCCAGGTGATCATGTATGCCGATAAAACCACCGACTCCATGGACCTTGCTATCACGGAAACGCGGCGCCGTCGCAGCATCCAGATGGCCTACAACGAAGAGCACGGCATCACGCCTAAAACGGTCACGAAGGCGGTCGTGGACATCATGAGCTACGTGCATGGGGAGATGGGCGATGTGTCGTCCGAGCAGGTGAACATGCAGCTTGCCGAGCTGTCGCGCGAAGAGGTGCTGCGCGTTATCTCCAGCATGGAGGAAGACATGGCGGAGGCGTCGCGCAATATGGACTTCGAGGAGGCGGCGCGCTTGCGAGACGAGGTGGTGCGCTTGCGTGCCGGCGTTGAAGGCGAAAGCGAGGCCGACGTGCTCAAGGACTTGAAGAAGAGCGCGCGCAAGGGCAGCGCCTTCGGCAATCGCAAGAACGCGGCGTACGGCAGCTCGCGCCGGTCGTAGAGCTGCGGTTGCTCGGCGTTTGCGGACTGATAGGGCGATTGCGGGAGCGGCTGCGTAGCGCTTGCCTGCACCGGTTATTTGCGCGGGGCAGATCGCATGCTGCTCTTGGCTGTGGCGGTTTGCGGCTTGCGCAGGACAGGTGGATGCTGCGTATGGGCGGCAGCTTACGGTCTCGCGGCGTCGCCGCCGCATTCGGTTTATTCGGAAACGTTTTGGTTCAGGCTGCCGGTGCGATAGCCGTCGGCATCAACGGTCACGTAGGCGAACCCCGCATCGTGTATGCGTGCGGTCAGGTCGGTGGATATCAGCGCGTCCATAAGCGCTGCTCGCTGGTCGGACGCTACCTCGATGCGTGCGAGGTCCCCATGGGCGCGGCAGCGTATCTGGGGAAAACCTGCGTCCATAAGCGCATCCTCGGCATGCTCGACGGATCGAAGTTTGTCGGCGGTGATGGCCTCGTTGTAGGGGATGCGGCTTGCAAGGCATGCGTAAGAGGGCTTGTCCCAGGTTGGAAGGCCAAGCTTGCGGGACAGGGCACGAACATCGGCTTTCGATAAGCCTGCTGCCAGCAAGGGGCTGTCCACCTTCAACTCGCCAAGAGCCTTAAGCCCAGGGCGGTAATCGCCCAGATCGCTGGTGTTGGTGCCTTCGGCCACGTAGGGTATTCCCAGGCGTGCGGCCTGGTCCACGATGCGGGTGAACAATGCGCTTTTGCAGAGGTAGCATCGATCTGCGGGGTTTTCGACGAAGCCGGGTATGGTCAAGGCGTCGACGTCCATCACCACATGGCGGATGCCTCGCGTGATGCAAAAATCGCTGGCTTCGCGAATCTCTCGTGCGGGGATCATCTGCGCGCGGGCGGTGATGGCAATGGCGCTATCGCCTAGCACATCGGCGGCAACGCTTAGCAGCAGGGTGGAGTCCACGCCGCCGGAAAACGCTATGGCAACCGCCCCCAGTTTTGTCAGATGCTCTTTCAGCGCTTCGTGCTTCTTGGAAAGCTCAGCGGACAGCGGGGAGGGAGTGTCGGTGCTCATGGAAGGCCTTTCGCGTTGCAGGTGGTTTCGTTACGCACGCTAGCACATGAAGTTAGCTTCAGGTTTTGCCGAGCTGCAAGATTTCGCGTTTAGAGCATATCGGTGAAGCGCAGATTCATGTCGACGGGGGTGGAGATGCCGGCAACGCTACCGGTGTTGCTGTATTGCCACAGCACGAAATCGAACTGCCCGGAGGGCTGCAGCGCGTTGTATTCGGCGAACCAGACGGGGCGGTCGCCTAGGCTATCCAGGTTCATGCGGGCGATATCCACTTTGTTGCCATACACCATGGAGCGGTAACCTGCTTGCTCGATGCGTTGGCAGAACGCCAGCGCAGCAGCGGTGAGGGTGTCTCGGTCCACGTTATTACCGCGTGCGTTCACCGTCGTGTCCTTCTCGTGGTCGAAGGTTATGGGAAGGTCGAGCTTGCGGCCGCCAAGCTGGTCAAGCACGAAGTCGGCCTCCTCCTGCGCCTCCTCGGCGCTGGTGGCTTGCGAGTAAAAGTACACGCCGGTTTGCAAGCCCGCTTCGGTTGCTCCGTCAAGGTTCTCGTTCAGGCGAGCGTCCGCGAACAGACCGCCTTCGGTGGTGCCGCGATAGCCAGCTCGTACAAAGGCGAACTGGATTCCGTCGCTTGCAACCTGCTCCCAGTCGATGGCGCCTTGCATTTCGGACACGTCGATCCCCGTCTGCGACTTCTCTGCCCCGTTCTCGGAGTATGAGAACCTGCCGTTTTGTTGGGAGAGCCCCGAGAAATCGTACGGGCTGACATAGGGCTGCTTCGTGTTGGCCGAGCGGGAGGCTTCTTCTTGCGACGAGCCGTTGAGCAGCGCCGATGTTGCGTTGCATGCCGATATGCCGACGACGATGAGCGCAAGCGCGAACGCAAGGATGACGAACGGCTTGCGGGCGCTGGTGTTACGACGTGGGTGTTGCTGGGGGCGAGTCGATCCGGGTCGTGTGGATGCGTTGCGCGTCGACGGAGAGGTGCGGGATCGCGCGCATGCGTTTCGTGCCGATGATGAGCTTTGAGGCCGCGCGGATGCGTTGCGCGTCGGCGTTGAGACCCGGGGTTTTGTGGACGCATTACGCGTTGATGATGAGGTGCGGGCGGGCTGCCCGTTGCGGTTTCTGCTATTCATAGGCGTTATGGTAGCAAACGGCGTGGGGCGCGGGGTGCCCGTCCATGGTTTGAGCGCGGGGTTTTCAAATGCCGCTCATAGTGATTTCCCGCCGCTGACGCACGTTAACGGCGTTAATCCAATTGATACTAACTTACTTCTAATATGCTCATCTCATTGTTGGTTTTAACCTGATGCGCACGCTCTTGCAGGTGTTTTGCGCGTGATTTCGGGATGCTTGCGCATGTGCGCAAGCAAGCGGGTGTTCGCCTCGTTGGGGAAGCGGGGCGCGACAAGGTGAGGATGGGACGCTACGATGATGGTTTCGACAAGGGGGCGCTATGCCCTCAGGCTTATGATCGATATCGCCAAGCAGGGGGAGGCAGGCGCGCTTGTCACTATGAGACAAGCCGCGCAACGTCAGGGGCTTTCCGTCAAGTATCTAGAGCAGCTGGGCGGCGCTCTCGTGCGCGCCGGGGTGCTGAAGAGCATTCGGGGCGTGAGCGGCGGATATTATCTGGTCAAGCCGGCGGATCAGATTCGTATCGGCGACGTGTTGCGCGCCACGGAAGGTTCCTGCATGCCGGTTGCATGCGTGGACGATGAGGGCAAATGCGATTTTGCTGACGGCTGCGAGGCGCGCAGCTTCTGGCGGGGGATGGGCAACGCCATCAACGCCTATATCGACCGCATCACACTCGCCGATGTGCTGGAAGGCAACGTGGAGGCATAACCGATTCCAGGGGCGCAATACGTCGTTGACGATCAGCCCTGCAAACGCACCGGGCCGCAGCTTGCAAGCTGCGGCCCGGTGTTTTCATTTGGCGATGCCCGTTTCTTTTTATACGTGTGCACAAAAAAGAGCGGTTTGAGCCGTGTTGGCAATCGCACTTCATTGCGAATGGAGGCTTTCCGTTGTGTCGCGGCTATCGCCCGGGTTGTTGATAGCTAGCGGGAAAACGCATCGAGCTAAGGCTTCGCCGATGTCGGCTCGATTCGTGCCCGGCGCCTGCTGGCTGCCAGCATCCGATCGGGGAATACGGCGACGGGCTGCGAATTAACGTTTGCAGCCCGTCGCCATTGTTGGCGCTATTCCTCGTCGAGCGCGGTTTGCTTGATGCGGGCCGCCAGGTCGGCGCCGCGGTCGCCGAACAGAAGCACGCTGTTGTGCTTGAAGAAACGCTCGCTTCCGTGTGCGTTGATGAACGCCATGCTGTAGCGGTTCGCGGAGAGGTCGGTGATAAGCAGCAGCATCTCCTGACCTTCGCCAAACGCCTGCTCGGCGAACGCCAATGCGCGGTCAAGGGCTTGCTCGCCCTGCTCAACGCGGCTCTCAAGCCCGCCGAGCATCTTGGAGAACGCTTCTTTGACCTGGTCGAACGTAAGCGACCCGCTTTGCGCTCCCAGGTGCTGCGCTTGCTGCAGCATGTCGATGGCGCGCTCGTAGGAGCGATACTTCTGCTCGGACAGAAGCCCGCTTGCGCGGTCGGTGCGCAGCAAGCGGCGCACCTCGGCTTCCTGCGCGCGCACCTCCTCGGTGGCATCGGCGGTGCCGGTGGCTTCAAGCTTGTCGCGCATAGCGGCCAGGCGAGGATGCGCGAACTCCACGGCGCCTTCCTCGAGCACCGCCTCGCGCAGCACGCCTGCAAGCGCGTCGGAGAGCAGGCCCACTACCGACACGCGCTCGTCGAAGGGCGCGGCCTGGGCGCGCTCGACCACTTCGGGGCCGGCCGTGCCCGCAAGCACGCGGTCCACCTGGTAGTCGGCGCGATACTTCGTGAACAGGTCGTAGTACACGGCGAAACGCTTGGCGATCTGGGGCGCCTGCACGTATTGGCCGATGAGCACCTCGTCGACGGGCAGGTCCTGCGCCTCGTAGAGCCTGATGGCGCTCGACAGGTCGTCCCAGCCGCGAGCCGTGACGAATTCCTTGCCGTCGGGCGTGGTCTCCAGGTGGTAGAAGTGGTCCTGCTCGACGTCAAGGTAGGTGATGACCGCCGGATGCACGCCGTGGCCGAGCGCGTATTCGCGCCATGCCTGGAAGTCGGGCTCCACGTCAAGGCGCTTCAAGCGGTCCCACGTTGCCAGGTCGAAGTCGCGCGCCGTGCGGTTGTACTCGGGCGGGTTGCCTGCCGTCACCACGATCCAGCCCTCGGGGACCTTGTGGCGGCCGAACACCTTGTACTGCAGGAACTGCAGCATGGCGGGCGTGAGCGTTTCCGACACGCAGTTGATCTCGTCGAGGAACAGGATGCCCTCGCGATGCCCGGTTTGCTCGATGGCGTCGTAGACCGCGGCGATGATCTCGCTCATGGTGTATTCGGACACGTCATAGGTTTTGCCGCCGTATTCCTTCTGGGCGATGAACGGCAGACCCAGCGCGCTTTGGCGCGTGTGATGGGTCATAGAGTAGGAAACGAAGCCCACCTCAAGCTCTTGGGCGATCTGCTCGACGATGGCGGTTTTGCCGATGCCGGGCGCGCCCAACAGGAAGATGGGGCGCTGGCGCTGCGGCGGCAGGGCGTAGCCGCCGAACTCGTCTTTGGCGAAATACGCCTGCATGGTGTACTTGATCTGCTGTTTCGCCTGTTGGATATCCATGGCTGCTCCTTGCTCGATGGGGTGGTGCTAGGCCAGGTCGGGGGCCTGCTCGGTAAACGTTTCGTCGAGGACGGCCTTCATGGCCCAGGGCGGCACCGGTGCGCTTGCGTCGGCGGTCTCGGCGTCAGGGAACACGAAGGCGGTATCGAAGGACGGCTTGTGGGCAGGGTAGGTGCCTTGGCCGTCGGTGAAGTAGAGAAGGCCGCCGAGGTTTTGGAACTCGCCTCGTTCAAGCGCATCTTCGACGTAGGCGAACACGGGTCGGAAATCGGTTCCGCCCAGGCCTTTGACCTGCACATTGTCCAGGAAATCGTCCAGCTCGTCCAAGCTGTGGATGCAGTCGACGGCCGTTACGGCGGCGTCGCATTGCACCAGATGCACGTTCATGCGGGTGAAAAATCCCGTTTCGTTGGACAGGATGGGATACGTGCGCTCAAGAAAACGCCTGACCAGCCCGTCTTTGGTGGATGCGGAAGTGTCGATGGCTATGACGAAATCGCGGATGCGCCGCTCCTCGACGTATTCCAAAGGCTCGATCAGGGGCAGGTTGCCGTAGCGCGAAAGGCCGTAGCAATAATAGACGTAGTCGAACTCGTCGTCGTTGACGCGTACATGCTCGCCCATGCGCGCGAACTTGCGCAGAAAAGCGGTGAAGTCTTGCTTGCGGCGTGTGACCGAGCGCAGGTTCATGGAGAGGTTGGACCCTTCCACGCCCCAAAGCTTGATATAGGAGTCAAGCTGCACGCCCATTTCCAGCGCCGCGTTCTTCCACTGGTCGCGCGAGCGGTCGAGGTTGACGGTGTCGGCGAAGCGGTTCGCCTGCACGCCGCGCGCCTGCTCGGGCGCCTCCTTCTCGGTGATGTCGTCGAGCGACAGGCCGCGGTGGGCCTTGTGGTTGGGCTTGGCCTTGCGCGCCTCGTCGGGCATGGGCATGTCCGTGCCGTTCTTGCCTGCCTCGCCGGCGGCGGGGGCGGGGGAATCGGCGGCGTTTTCCTGCTTCTCGCCCGTTTGGGCCTGACGGCGTGCTGCCTCCTCGGCAGCCATGCGGTGCCAGGGTTCGTGGTCATCGGCGACGAAGGGCGCGGCCAGCTGCGCGAGTTCCTGGTCGTCCATTCCCTTGTCGGCGAAGTAGCGGTATAGCGCCTCGGCCGTGAGCTGCGGGCATTCAGCTTGAAGCTGGGCGAGGGCTGCCGTTTGACGCGCGGCGCGCGGGCTTGCCGTGGCCGGCAATGCCAGCTGGGTGATGACCGCTTCGACGGCTATGTCGCATGCGGCATCCCAGCGCGCGGCGTCCATGTTCGGGTTGGGGAAGGGGTGCAGGAACACGTCGTGCAGCATGATGTGCAGGTACGTGCGCGCAAGCTCCTCCGGGCTTGACGCGAAGGTGCGCGCCACGTCGGCCGGGCTGTAGCGCAGGTACGTGCCATCGGTGGCGATGGTCTGCCCAGGTTGCGCCAGCAGCTTGAGATGGGCGAACGCGGCGTTCATAAAGCGCAAGCTGACCAGCAGCTTGTTGCGGGTGAGCTCAAGGGCTTGCTGGGCAAGCCGACCTGAGGCGTTATGTGCCATTGAGGGCCTCCCGTCGCTTGATTTCGTCGCTTCGCGCAGTGTAGCATGGGCGGCAAAGCGGGTAAACACAGGGCCTTGATATGGGAGGTGCTTCGATGGCAGCGGCTGAGGAGATGGTGTTCGCAACGCATGGCGCGAAAGCGCAGGAGGTGGTGGCGCGCGCCCTTGCGGCGCCGGTGAGCCTTGCGGCCGATCAGGTGCGCGAGGTGAGCCCGGGGCGCTCGCAGGCGGGCGAGGTGTGGTCGCCGCAGCTGCTGCCGTATCAATCATGGGAAGGCGGCTCCGCGCGCGCCGGGCAGGTGGACGGCGATGCCGATGGCGATCTGCTGGCGGCGGGGTCGTTGGGCATGGGCGTGGACGACGACGCCCGCGCGCGTCTGTTGGCCATGGCGGCCCGTCAGGAGGGTGTGGGCGGCGCCGCTGCCGTGGACGTGCCCGACGAGCAGGATGCCCCGGCCGTGTCGGTTCAGCGCGAGGAGGCGGGATATGCCCTGGTCGGCTTCGATCTGCGCGCGCTTGCGCAAGCGACCGGAGCGCAATCGGGGCTTGCCGTGGTGCTCCCCTCGTTCGTGGACGGCGTTCCCGTGGTGCGCATCGCGCCCGGTGCGTTCGCGCGTCGTTTGGTGCGCGGCGTGGGTGTCGACGTGCTGGTGGTGCCCGACACGGTGCAGCGCATCGGCGCCGGCGCCTTCTCAGCTTTGCCCGGGCGTCATATCCATCTGGGGGCGGGCGTGCGCGCCGGCGGTGCCCAGGCCTGCGACCTTTCCGGCGTCACGCCGCCGCTCGAGCGTCGCACCTATTCGGTGAGCGGGGAAAACGAGCATTATCAAGCGCAGGACGGCAGCCTGCTTTCCGCGGACGGGAAGATGCTTTTGTTCTGCGCCCCGCCCTATGAAGAGCGTTATGACCTTCCCGACGGCGTGGAGGTGGTCGGCGAGACGGCGTTCGCGCAGGGTTGCGAGCCGCCGCACGTGGTGTCCGCGCCGGCGTGTTTGCAGCATGTCCGGGTCAAGCAATGGGATGCCGCGCTGTGGATGTGCCCGGCAGGGTGCGACGGTGCGCGCCGCCTGCGCCGCCGAGGCGTGCGCGTGTGCGGCCCTGACGCCATCGAGGCGGACGGCTGCTGGTTCGACTGCCGTGACGGCGCGGCCCTGCTGGTGGCGGGCCCGCAGCCCCCGAAGTCCGCATCGAAGCGCTTCGCCAGCGTGGCGGCGCGTGTGCGCGCTGCTGCGGCCAGCGACGAGGGCGTTGCCGTGGATGCGAAGCAAGCGGCGGCGCGCGCCGAGGCCAACGATTGCGGCGGGCTTGTGTCGGGCGGCAGGTTGGGACCGGTCGGCCAGGGGCCGTCGGCGGCGGTGCTCGCGCAGCCCCAGGTCGTCGAAACGTTGGCTTTGCCTGCTCAGGTGCGGGGCGCGGAGTTGACGCGCATCGCCCCGAGCGCGTTGCCGTATGCGCCGAAGACCCTGATCATCCCCGCAACGGTTCGCGAAGTGGGAGACGGCAACGCGTGTCGCGGAACGAAGCGCCTGGTGCTTCCCGAGGGTCTTGAGCGCGTGGGCGCGCACAGCTTCTGCTCGCGCACGCTCGAGGGACCCGTGGCTCTGCCGAAATCGCTTCGGTCGGTGGGCGAGGGCAGCTTCGAGTTCTCCGTGTGCCGGCTGGCGTGGTCGGGCGTGGCAGTGCATGTGCCCGCCGACCAGCTGCTGAGCTGCTTCACCCTCGACGCCGAGCCCGGGTGCGACCCGTTCGACCTGCCTCGCTACGACGAGGTGCTCAGATCGGGAAAGAACGTGCCGGACCGTTTAGGGGCGCTGCTGCATCGCCTGGAGCGGCCCGTTGGGCTGGATGCGCAGATGCAGGCCGCCTTCGCCGACGAAGTGCGCGCCGCGGGGCGCGAGGCGCTCGTGCGCATCGCCCGGGAGGGCAGCCTGGAGATGGTGCGTCAGCTGGCCGATCTAGGGCTTATGGAAGATAAACGCTTCGACGCGCAGATCGAGCTGCTGCGCCAGGGCAACCGCATGGATTGCGTGGCATTCCTCATGGAGCGGCGGCATCGCACCGGCGCGCAGGTCGATGGGGGCGGCGAGCAGGATGCGCCTGCAAGCTTGAGGAGCAAGTTCGCCCTTTAGAGGGGATGGGCGTGCAAGGTTTTCGGGGGTATGGGGAGGTTTCCTGCCAACTTATGTCGGATACCCCGAAAAGCCCCCCGCGTGCGCGCTTGTTGTGCGGTAACGCTGGTATACTGTGCCATATAGAACAGCCGTACGTGTTGCGGCCGCATGATCCGCACGCAGAAGGAACCGCCATGATCGACGAGATGCAAGTTAAGAACCTGGCGCTGATAAAGCAGGCCTCCCTTGTCCCCGCTCAGGGCCTGACCGTGCTCACGGGTGAGACGGGCGCTGGCAAAACGGCGTTGCTGTCGGCGCTCAAGCTGCTTATGGGATCCCGCGCGGACAAGGATTCCGTGCGCGATGGCCAGGATGGCTTGGAGGTCAGCGGACGTTTCTTCGGGCTTTCCCGCGCGTCCTCTGATGGCGATGAGCCGCGCGAAGACGAAGATGAGCTGGTGGCCGTGCGCCGCGTGGGCGCCGACGGGCGCTCGCGCGTCACGCTTGACGGCCGCATGGCAAGCGTGCGGGAGCTGGCGGGTACGGTGTCGCCTTCCATCGATTTGTGCGGCCAGCACGATCAGCAGCAGCTATTGAAGCCGGCGGCGCACGTAGGGATGCTCGACGCATGGGCCGGGCAGAGCGTGGCCGAGGCGCTTCACGCGTATCAGGGGGCGTTCGCCGAGGCGTCGCGGGCGGCGGCGGAGCTTGCCCGGGTCCGCGATGCCGGAGCCGCCTCGTCGGCGAAGCTCGATGAGGCGCGCTTCGTGTTGCAGCGCATCGATGCCGTGGACCCGCGCGAGGGCGAATACGAGGAGCTTTCGGCTAAGCTTGCCCGCGCCGAGCACGCTGAAACGCTTGCGATGTCGGCATATCGCGCGCATCAGGCGCTCGGGGGCGACGAGGGCGCCATCGATTTGCTGGGCAGCGCCGCGGCGGCCCTGGACGAAGGGTCCCGCTACGACCCTGAGCTCGGCAAGCTTGCGGAATCCCTGCGCGAGGCGGGGTATGTGCTGGAGGACGTTTCGCGCACAGCCCGGGACTATCGCGATGGGGTGGAATTCGACCCTGAGGAACTGGAGCGAGGGCAAGAGCGCATGGCGGCCTTGCAGGGGCTCATGCGCACCTACGGGCCGCGCATGGCCGATGTGCTTGCGGCGCGCGACGAGGCTGCTGACCTGGTGTCGTTGGTGGATGATGCCGAGGAGCGCGAGCGTGTCGCGCAGCGAGCGGTCGATGCCGCCGAACAGGCATTGGCGGCGGCGGCGCGGACCCTCGACGATGCGCGCGGCGAAGCTGCGCCAAGGTTCTCCCAGGCGGTGTCGGCGCAGATGCAGCGGTTGGAGATGGGCACGGCGCAGCTCGTGTGCGAGCAGCGTGCGCTGCCGCGCGCATCGTGGACCCGCTCCGGTGCGTCGGAGGTGGAGTTCATGTTCCAGCCCGGCGCCGGCATGCAGGCCCGCCCGCTTGCCCGCATAGCCTCGGGCGGCGAGGTCAGCCGCGTCATGCTGGCCATAAAGGTGGTGCTCGGGCAGGCCGACAGCGTTGATACGCTGGTGTTCGACGAGGTGGATGCCGGCGTAGGCGGCTCCGTGGCCGTGGCGCTGGCGGAGGTCCTGGCGGACCTTGCCCGCAGCCATCAGGTCATCGTGGTGACGCACTTGGCCCAGGTTGCCGTGCATGGCGATGTGCACTATGCGGTCACCAAGATAGCCGGCGACGATGGGATGCCCCAGACCTGCCTGCGACAGCTATCCGCTGACGAGCGGCCCGCCGAGATCGCCCGTATGCTTTCCGGCGACGCCACGGAGGCATCGCTTGCCCATGCGCGCGAGATGCTCGGGGCCGTGAAGGGCGCGCAAGGGGAATGAAGCGCGGCGCGTCGGCCCTGCAGGTCTCGACGTACCCGTTCGGGGTTTTCCGGGTCGCCACATGGGAATCGTATAGCTTGAGGGCCGTCGGCTGAGCCGGCGGCCTTTTTGAGTTTGCGTGAAGGAATCGGGCTTGTGGCGCGTAGGGCGGATTCTCGCCCGGGCGCCGGTGCGTCCCGGGTCCGTAAAACGGAAGGTGCATCCGTTTTCGGGCGCTGCCCCATGTCGGGCCCGGGCTTTTGGCGCGAAAAGCGCGTTGGTTTTCGGGCGTCGGCGCAGGCCGGCGTCCATTTTTATGGGTGCGACGTATGGGTGGAAGGCTTGCGTGGCCGAATTAAAGCTCGTAAAAAGAGGCACCGGCCTGCGCCGACGCCTCTAATTCAGACACGCTTTTACCTTATAAGCCCCTGGTTGCCCTGAAAAAAGAAAAGGTCAGACGAAAAACGTCTGACCTGCGGTTTTAATGGTGGCCGGTACAGGATTTGAACCTGTGACCTTGTGCTTGTAAGGCACCTGCGCTCCCGCTGCGCCAACCGGCCGTTGATTCCCTGAATGGGTGAAGCTTATTGTCGCATAAGAAACCCGCTTTCGCAAATACTGCACAACCCGTCGATGCCGCTGGGCTTGCTCGAGTTTGTCCGAGCCTGCCCTTCGGGTCGGCGGGTTTTTGCGTTTGGAGAGCGGGCAGGGGGATTCCGCATGGCTTCGGGTTGGACGGCCCTGCAAGGTTTTGACGACAAGAGGCGGCGTTGCCGGCAAGGGTTTCGCAAGGTGGCGTTCCCATACTGGATGCTGCGAAGCGAAGGAGGTGCGCATGAGACGGAACAAGACCGCTGCGGCGGGTGCGATATGCGGCGTGCTGTGCGCGTTGTGCGTGCTCGGATATACCCAGTCGGTGCGCGGCGAGGCAGAGCGCGCCCGTGCTGACGCCCTGGCGCGCTACGGCGGCGATCAGGTGGAGGTTTGCGTGGCGAAACGAGACATAGCCGCAGGTGAAACGGTTGATTCCGGAGCCGTGGAGGTGCGTCTGTGGGTGGCCGACCTCCTGCCGCCCGAAGCGGTGCGGCAAACATCGGAGGTTGTGGGGTCGAAGGCGTCTTCAACGGTGCTTTCCGGCGAGGTCCTCTCCGCAAGAAGGTTCGGCGTGGCATCGGCGGCCATAGACGTGCCCGATGGCAAGGTTGCGATCAGCGTGCCGGCCAAGGACGTTCAGGCGGTGGGCGGTGCGGTGTCGGCGGGTTCATCGGTGGACGTGTATGCCACGGGAAGCGCTGCCACGCAAGCGTTGGCGCGGGGCGTGAACGTGTTGGCAACCAGCGCTGGAACGGACGATCGGCAGGCATCGGGATCGGCCTCGAAGGTGACGTGGGTGACGCTTGCCGTCGACCCGAACCAGGTGGAGGAGCTTGTGTCGGCGGCTCAGAAAACCGAGCTGTATCTGACCTTGCCCGGCGCGGATGCGAGGTGAGAGCGGTATTAAAGCAAACGGAAGGAGAAGGGATGTCCATGCCGTTGGTGGCGCTGTGCGCCGATGAGGAATGCTTTCGGCATCCGGAGCTGTTGGGCCTTGAGGGGGAGAACCTGCTTGCGCAGCAGTGGCTCATGCCGTTCACGTCCGCCGAAGCGGCGCGTACGGCGTTGCGCGATGCGGTGAGCGTGCAGGAGGTATGGGTGGTTTCCTGCGCGGATGTGGCCCCTATCAACCTTGCGGCGGCGTTGAAGCACGATCGCGCCGATAGGCGCGTGTGCATGCTGACGGCGCAGGAATCGGGGTCGCTTCGGTCCAGGACGACCGCGGCGGGCGTGGATGCGTCGTTGACCAGGCAGGCCTTCGTCGAGCGGTATGCGCAGTGCAAGCAGGCGGCCATGCGGGCGATCGAGCTGCAGACGGGGATCGGCCCTGGGGCCGGCTGCGCGCCTGCGGGGGAGGCGGCCGTGTCGCAACAGGCGGCGTTCGGCAACGCGCCTTCGGCCGCTTCCCCGTACGGAACGGTCGCAATGCCTACGGCCGGCTTTCCGGGGGCGCTTGAGGGCGCGGCGGCACCCGCGGCGGCGATGGCTTCGTCTGCGGGGGTCCAGCTGGGAGGATCGTATACGCCGGCGAGCGCCCAGACGGGCCTTGCCGCCCCATCGGCGACGAAGGCCTTTGCCGCAACCGCTTCCCCCTATGGGACCGCATCGGGACCGGGAGCTTCTGGAAGCTCCTCGGCTTCGGCGGCGAACCTGCAGCACCCTACGGCGAAGGGCTTTTTGCTGCCGGTGGTGAGCGGCAGCGGGGGCGCGGGCAAAAGCGCGGTCGCGTTGCTTGCGGCGCATGCGGCCCAGGGGCTGGGCCTGCGTACGCTGCTGCTCGACTTCGACCTGCAGTTCGGCGACATGGCGCAGCTCATGGGCGTGAAAAAGCCCCTGCGCATCGACGAGGTGCTTGCCCGGCCCGAACGCTTGGCCCAGCTTGCCTGCGAGGGGAAGGTGCCGGCGCTGCTGACCGCTCCGGAGCATGTGGATGCCGCAGAGGCGGTGGTGGCGCAGGCCCCGGCGCTTCTGGATGCCGTGCGAGAACGCTTCGACGTGATCGTGGCGAACACGGGCGGTGCGTGGGCCGAGCAGCATGCGGTGCTGCTGGAGCGCAGTTCGAAGGCGCTGTTCCTTGTCGACCAGCGAGCCACGTCGGTGCATGCGGCGCAGCGCGCGCTCGACCTATGCGCTCGTTGCGGCATAGCCGTCAACCCGTTCCTGTTCACGCTGAACGGCTGCGGCAAGGGGGCGCCGTTGTCGTCGATGGATGTGTCGTGCGCGTTGAAGGGGGCTCATGTGCATGAGCTGCCCGATGGCGGCGCCGATGTGGAGGAGCTTCTGGCGGCGGGGCTGGTGGGCGACCTGATCGATTCGCGTAACGATCTGTTCGAGGGCATCGAGGAGCTTATGGCCGAGATATTGCCTGGCGTATCGGCTGCGGCGGGGTCTTCGCGCGAGGGGCCGGGCATGCCCTTCCTTCGCGGAAAGCGCTCGCGCAAGCGCAAGAAGGCCTGATTATGACGCTGGCCGAGCGTGCGCAGGCGTTGGGTGCGGGTGGCGGCGAAGGTCATGCGCCCACGGCGACGCTTGCGCGCCTGAAGGAGGATGTGCGCCTGTTCGTGTCGGTGGACGACATAGCGGCATTGATGGCCTTCGAGCCGGCGCGGGCGCGAAGCGAGCTTTTAGGGGCGTGCCGCCAGGCGTTCGCGCTGCCCGTGTGGCAGGGGGCCGATGCCTTGCGCCGATCGAGGCTCTCCGAGCAGTTGATCGACGAGGTGTTCGGCTTCGGCCCTTTGCAGCCGTTGCTGGCCGATCCGACCATCACCGAGATCATGGTGAACGGCCCCGGCGACGTGTTCTTCGAGCGGCAAGGGCGCCTTGTGCGCAGCGACCGGGCGTTTTCAAGCCAAGCTCAGCTTCGGGCGCTTATCGATCGCGTGCTCGGGCCGCTCGGCAGGCGCGTGGATGAGTCGTCGCCTATGGTGAACGCCCGCATGCCCGAAGGCCATCGCGTGCACGTGGTCATCCCGCCGCTCGCGCCCGACGGGCCCATCGTCACCATCCGCAAGTTCACCCAGCGCGTGATAACGCTTGCGGAGATGGAGCGCTTCGGCTCGATCGACGGGCATTTGCGGCGCTTTCTGGAATGGGCGGTGCTTGCGCGCAAGAACGTGGTGGTGGCGGGCGGCACGGGCAGCGGCAAGACCACGTTGCTCAACGCATTGTCATGCTGCATTCCCGCAGGTGAGCGCATCGTGACCATCGAGGATACGGCCGAGCTGCGCTTTCTCGAGCATCCCCACGTGGTGCGCCTGGAGGCGCGCCCGCGCAACGCCGAGGGGGCGGGCGAGGTGACCATCCGCGAGCTGGTGATCAATGCGTTGCGCATGCGCCCTGACCGCATCGTGGTAGGCGAGTGTCGCGGCGCGGAGGCGGTGGACATGCTCACCGCGATGAACACCGGGCACGACGGGTCGCTCACCACGCTGCATGCCAACTCCCCGCGCGACGTGCTTTCCCGCGTGGTGACCATGGTCCGCTACGGCGTCGATCTGCCCGTGGATGTGATCGAGGCGAATGCGGCAAGCGCATTCGATGTGGTGGTGCAGACGTCGCGGGCGCTCAGCGGCAGGCGATGCGTGACCCATGTGTCGGAGCTTGCGTACGACCAAAGGGCGCGGGCTTGCAGCGTGAGGACGTTGTTCGAGCGGCGTTCTCCCGAAGAAGCGGGGTCATGGCAGGCCCTGCCTGATTGGGTGGACGACCTGCCCGAAACCATCGGGCTTGATGGGGAGGAGGTATTGGAATGGAAGCATCTGGCGTGTTCGGGGCAGGGGCTGTCATAGCGGCGTTTGCCGGCGGTGCGCTTTGCGCGCAGGCAGCGTTGCGGCGCACCCGGCGCCGGAGGGTTGGCGAAGGCGGGATCGGGCGTCATCTTGCGCGCAACGGCGTGCGCTGCGTCGACGGGGTTGCACGTCGCCTGCTTTCCGTGCCCAAGGTAGCCGCTCTTGCGGGCGACGCCCAGTCGGCGCTGCAGGGCCGCGGGGTGGTTTGCACTCCGCGAAGCCTGTGCTCGCTTGCCGTTACGGCGGCAGCGGTCCTGGTAGTTTGCGTGGGGCTGGTATCCGCCTCGCCGTTCGCCGGCATCGCGGTGGCGGTTCTGGCATGCGCCGTGGCGGTGGCGCGCATCCATGGGTGGCGCGATCGCCAAGAGGAGACGTTGCGCGAGGCGGTGCCCGATGCGCTTCATGCCATGGGCTCGTGCTTTCAGGCGGGCTTTTCGCTGCTGCAGACGTTTCAGCAGCTGGCGGGCGAGATAAAGGGACCGCTGGGGAAGAGGTTCGCGGCTTGCGCCCATTTGCTCGAGACGGGCCATGGCTCGAGCGAGGCCCTAGGGGCGCTGCGCGCGGGCGGGAAGAGATCGGAGCTTGCCTTCGTGGCGGTGGCGCTCGACGTGCAGCACCAAGCGGGCGGCAGCATGCGTCCGGTGCTCGAGGCGGCGCGCGAGACGGTCGAAGGGGAGCTGGCCCTGCGTCGTGCGTTGCGGGTGCAGACGGCCCAAGCGCGGCTGTCGGCGCGCGTGGTCACGGTGATGCCGTTCGCTTTGGTCGCGGTGTTCTCGCTGGTGAGCAAAGGGTTTTTAGATCCGTTCCTGCAAAGCCCGCTGGGGTTGGGCCTGTTGGGGCTGGCGTGCACGATGGAGGTTGCGGGCGTGCTCGCGGTGCGCCGCATGCTGAACGTGGAGGTGTCGTGATGACGTATGCGACGGCGCTGCCTGCGATCGCGACCGTTCTAGGCGCGGCGTCGGGCGCGTGCATGTGCTGGGCGGGCGCGCAATCGGTTCGCCGAGCCCGCGCGGCAAGGGCCCGCGCGCCTGATGACGGGCGGGCGAAAGGCGGTGCGCAGGCGAGCGTATGTCTTTCGTATCTGGAGGGTTTGAGCAGGCGATTGGCGTTGCGGGCCGCTCGCCCGGTGCTGCCCGTCGGCGCATTGCGCGGTGCGCATGCGCGCTTCGAGGAGCATGTGGGCAAGGCCGGTCTTGGCGGGACGGTGTCGGCCCAGGCGTGTTGCGAGGGGGCGGTGCGTCTTGCCGCGGCGGGTGCGGCGGCAGGAGCGTTGTTGGGCTGCGCGGCGTCGAACGAGCTTGCGGTAGTCGGTTGCGTGGCGGGCGGTATCGCAGGCGCGACCGCGCCGGGACGCGCGGTCCGCGGGGCTCGGCTCCAGCGCGCCCAGGCGCTGGAGCGCAGCATGTCGGAGATGTTGGAAGTGGTGGCGCTCGGCGTGCGCAGCGGGCTTTCGTTCGATCGCAGCCTGCAGCTGTACACGGGGCATTTCGATGATGGGCTAGCGCGCGAGTGCGCCGCGGCGCAGAGGTCATGGGAAGCGGGGCTTGCGACTCGTCAAGACGCTTTGCGCGCTTTGGCGCAAGGGTACGACAACCCGCTGTTCTCGCGCACGGTGTCGGCCATCATCCGTTCGCTGCGGTTCGGCACCTCGCTTGGCGAGGTTCTGGAGCAGTCGGCGGAACAGGCGCGTGCGGCGCGAAAGGCGCAGGTGGAGGAGCGGGTTGCCAAGGCGCCTGTGAAGATGATGATCCCCACAGGGACGCTGATCCTTCCCGCCATGCTGCTTTTGGTGCTCGGGCCCGTGTTGTTGGAGCTTATGGAAGGGATGTAGTCATGATTCGAGCGGTTATGGATGCATATCGGCGGGCGTTGGCGAAGGCCGCGTGCAAGGTCGCCCGCCTTCGGCGCGGCGAGGACGGGCAGGGAACGACCGAATACGCGATCTTGGTTGGCGTGCTGGTGGTGATAGCCATCATCGCGATAACGGTTTTCCGGCCGAAGCTGCAGGAGCTGTGGGATGCGATCGCCGACGGCATCAACAGCCTGTAGGCGGATTGCGGCGCGCGATTGCGCGGGTCAGGCGACGGTCGAGTTCGCGCTGGTCACCGTGGCGTTTCTGTCTGTCGTGCTTGGGATGGGCGTGCTTTGGCGCAGCGTTTCGGCGGGCACGTTCGTAGAGCATGCGCTGTCGTGCGCCTCCCATTGCGTGACGGGCTCGCTGCCCGGGGCGTTGGCGGACGTGGCGCTGTACTAGCTTTCGAATTCGCAAGGAGGTGGGGGATTGGGCGTTTTGCGCGCAGGCGAGCGCGGGCAGGCGACCGTGGAGGCGGCGTTCCTCATCCCGGTCCTGTTCACGGTGCTTTTGCTGTCCGTGCAGCCGGGTATGGTCCTGTACGACCGGATGGTCATGCAGGCGGCGGCAAGCGATGCGTGCAGGCTTGCTGCCGTCAAGACCGATGCTGTAGGCGATTCGTCGCAGGCAGTGGAGGCGTTCGTCCGCCACAGGCTGGGCGCCATCCCACCCGTCCCCTGCTTTCACGTGCACGACGGAGGTTGCAGCTGGGAGGTGTCCGTGCAAGGGGACGAGCGCACGGAGAAGGTGAGCGTGGAGATCGCCGGCAAGGTCAAGCCGCTGCCGTTTTTGGGCGCGGGCGCCGTGCTGCTTGGCATGACGGACGACGATGGGCTGTTGACGGTGAAGGTCCGTTGTGAGCGGGCGACGCAGCCTGAGTGGGTTGCGGGCAGCCCGCAGGGGCTTGACCCCGAGGCTTGGATAGGAGCTTGGCTATGAGCGTGCCGCGTAGGGTGGCGCAGGCGTTTTCCCTGCGTGACGAGGACGGGATGACCACGGTCGGGATGGTGGTGTCGCTTCTTCTGGCGCTGTCGATGGTCTTCTCGTCGGCCCAGGTGTATCGGATCCAATCCGTGTCCTCACGTGTGCAGTCGGTGGCCGATGCCGGCGCGCTTGCGGCGGGCAATGTGGTGGCGGAGTTCATGGTGGCGGTGCGCGTGTGCGATTCCATGGCACTGTCCTTGTCGTTGACCAGCTTGACGTCCACAGGTTTGGGGATCGTCGCATGTTGCGTTCCCGGCGGGCAGGGCGTGGGCGCCAAGCTGCTCGAAGCCGGTGCGCGCGTGGCCGATGCCCGTGATTCGTTCTCCAAAACCGCTTCCGAAGGCTTGACGCGCGTTCAGAAGGCCCTTCCGTTTTTGGCGGCGGCCAGCGCAGCATCGGTTGCGCAGGGAAACGGCTCGAACGGGTCCGACTACACGGCGCTTGCCCTGCTGGTCCCCGATTCCGCCGAGGATATCCGGGTGCCGCAGGAAGACGCACGCGCCAAGCAGGCACGAGAAGATGCAATCGGCCAGGCCGAGGAGGTCAAGGAGCTGGCGCGGCGGGCTGAGGAGGCGGCCGTGCGGGCCCAAGACGCCAAGCAGCGAGCCTTCGATCACGATTGCGGCGCCCGTCCCGGTTGGTGCATGGCCGAGCGCGCCGAAACCCTGGCGCATATGACGGGCGCGCAAAATCCGGTGTTCTCAAGCGTGGACGCCTGGTCGTTTTCCGTGGCGCTTCGCAGGGCACAGGCGTATTACCCGGCGCGCTTGGCGGTCGAACGCCCCGATGACGGCAGCGTTCAGGCCCAGGCCCAATCGGCGCTGCGCAAGCGCTTTTACACCTATGCCGCGAAGGAGGTGGCGCGTGGATACGTTCGGGAGGGCGATTCTTTCGAGGCCTTGTTCCCTCATCTTCCCGCCAACACCGCGCAGATGCGGGAGACCGAGCTGTTCGCGCAGGCGGTGTACCCGGTCAGCGTGACGGACGCCTCCCCGACCTTGCACGCGTGGGACGGTTGCCCGAAGGCGGCGGGGTCCACGTCGCGGGCCTCCCTTCGCGATATGGAAGCGGGCGCATGGGAGACGTGCTCGGAATGCGGCTTCACGGCGGCAAGCCTGGGCAAGGTGGCGGCAGCCTCCACGTCGATAGGAAACGGCTTCGAGCATCACTACGAGCAGGTGGCGCTTGCCGCCGAGGAGTACCAAAAGGCCCTTGAGGAGGGCGCCCCGGCGAAGCGGGAGGCGAAAAGCCGCGTATCCAAGCTGCTCGACCAGCTGCGCGACGCGTGCTCGAGCGTGGGATCGTTCCGCATCGATGCGGATCCGCCCGGGGGCAAGGGGGTGGTTTGCCTTGCGGTGAATACGGGCCCCGATGCCCCCGACAAGGGGTTCGAATCCGCGTTCGTGCAGGCCAGCGGCCAGCTGGGGTGCCGCGTGGCGATATCGGCGGCAACGCTGGTGGCCGATCCGTCCGGCGAGGGGCGAAGCGTCATCGCCTCTTTGACCGACGGCCTGGCATCGGATTCGGCGCTTGCGGGCGTGTTGGGCGCTGCAGCGGGCGTTTGGTCGGGGGCGCTGAGCGCCTATGCCGATGGGCAGTCGGCGTTGGATGCGGCTGTGCGCGAGGGCTTGGGGGGCTTGCCCCTGGTAAGCGCCTCCGGATTAGGGGATTGGGCCGCCGATGCGCTTTCGGATGCGTTTCGCACCGTAGGGCTTCAGCCGGCGAACCTGGATGCGCTGCGCCCGGCGACGGTGAACGCGGCGCATGTCGCGCAGGCCGGCGATAGCGCGTTTTGCGCTCGCTTGCTCGAGGTGAAGCGGCAGGCGGTCGAGCATCCGCTCATGTCCAACGACGTGTTCTCGTCGGTGGTGGGCGCTGTTCGCAGGGACGTGCTGCAGCGTTTCGACGCTTGGGGCGATTCGGTGGAAGTAGCGACCATCAGCATAGGCGGCGTCCAGGTGCCTGTAACGGTGGCGTTGCCCCCGGCGGTGAAAGGATTTGCCTCGGATGCCATCGGAGCTGCGGCTGACAAGCTTCTGTCCGTGTATGCGAGCGCGACGGGATTGCGGCAATGGGATTGATGGTCGATCGGATATGCGCCGCCGGCAGGTCATCGGGGCAGATGACGGTGGAGTTCGTGGCGGCGCTGCCCGTGCTTTTGGCGGTGGCGGCCATCTCGGTCAACGCCCTGGCGTTTTTCGGTTGGTGCGCGGCGTTCGATGACGATTTCCGCGATTCGGTCCGGGTCTATGCCGCTTCGCCGGCGTACGGGCAGGGCGTGGGCGATACCTGCGCGCTCATCGAGCGGGCTCTCGATGAACGGTTGGACGCGGAAAACGTCTCGGTAAGCGTTTCGGCGCATGGCATCTCAGCGGGGCATACATCGTTTTCGGCCACGCTCGAGTACATGCCCACGTTGTTCGGTCTGGGGTTGAAGTCGGAGGTGATGGGAGTGGCGCTGCCGAAGCTGTCGCATACCGAGGAGCTGGTGGTGGATTGCTATAAGCCCGGGGTGCTGTTGTGAGCGGCCGTCGTGGGCATGCGGCGTGCGGCGGCGATTGGACGCCAAGACGGTCGGCGCGCGCAGGGCGCGGCGGCCGTGCGCGAGCACGTTCCGTCCGCGCGGCGCTCATCATGGCCGCGGGGATCGCGCTTCTTGCCGGTGCCGGCGGCGCGCAAGCCCAGGCGGCATGGCGGACGGCGTCCGAGTCGGCTTCCCTAGCCGGCTTCGATGCGGTCATGGGGAGGGTTGATGACGGCTTTTCTTGCTCGCCCTCGGATATCCCCGAGACGTTCAGGGACGAGCTGTTTCCGGTGGCGGGCAAGCGCGGGCTGCGCTGCGATGTCGGGTCGCACCTGGTGGGATTCGAACATGCGGGCAGCGCTCCCGATGCGCTGCGGGAGGTGCAGGATGCGCTTGAGCGCGGTGGATGGAGCATGACCGCGGTAAGGGAAGGCTCGTGCGCGACGTTTTCGAAAGGCTGCGGCACCTGCCGCTGGGCGTTCGTGCAGTGCGTGCAGATGCCTCAGGGGACGAGCGTGGTGGTGCAGTGGTCCGAATACGGGAAGGAGGAGCTTTCGTGAAAGGAAAGGATGCGCCGATGAGATTGGCGGTCGGCTTCGGGGCGCGCGTGCGCGGCTTGCTGGGGGCGAAGCGCTCGAAGGGCGTCGTCATGCTGGCGCCGTGCAACGACGTTCACACCTTCGGCATGGCCGAGCTGATCGACATCGCGTTTCTGGACGAGCGAGGGCAGGTGCTGGAGTCGTATCGGGCCGTTGGGCCGCGCAGGCGTATCAGGTGCCGTAAAGCGGTGGCCGTTTTAGAGCGGTTTTCCGTGAACGACCCGCCCTGGTTTTCAGCGGGGGAGCATGTGGAGATGACGAGAAAGGATGGTGCAGGGAAATGAGGGTATGCCCGGTTTGCCACGCAAGGGCGTTCGACGATGCCGAGGTCTGCTACGGCTGTATGCATCGGTTCAGCGGCAAAGAGCCAGCGGCTGCGCCGATGCCAGGCAACGCGCATAAGGGAGGGGCCGTCGGACCGCTACCCCAGGAGACGCAGATGCGCGCCCAGGCGCCGAGTCCTGGCGCGAACGCGGCTCCTTGGGCCGATGCGCGGCAGGCGGCTTTGGCGAAGGAGCGCTCGGCGGAGCAGCCGCAGCGGTCGCTGTCCGTCGACGGCGTTTCCGGAATCGAGCAGTGCTTGGACGGAGAGCCTTGCGGGAGCGCCCCTGTCATCGCGAGGAACGTGAGCGTTTCCGCCGGTGGAGCGGACATCGTGGTGCGTATCGAGCTGGTAGGGGCTGTGGAGGAGAATACGGCGGCGAAGGACGATGCTGCCCGGCAGGCGGCTCAGGCCGCCGCTTGCCAGCTGTTGCGCCGAGGTAGGCCGATACGGGGATCGGTTGGCGCCCGCCCGGCCGATGTGCAGCGAGGAGCGTCGGCCGGGCAAGGGGCTGAACAGGCAAGATCGATCCATCCGCGTCATGCTGCCGAATTGCAGGCGGTAAGCGCATGACGGGGTATGCGCTGACTGCGTTGGCCTTATGCGCGGCCGTCGGGGCCGCAACGGGGGCGTTCGCGATCCCCCGAATCGCCGATATGTTGCTGAGCAGGGCATATTGGCGCTCTTACACCTGGTGGTATCGCTGCTTGGATGATTTCGCGCGTTACCGCGACGTCTGCCCTGACCGGCTTCCCCGTCAAAACGAGAAGGGGACGGCCGGCGCCGTGGGCGTCTGGCTTGCGGATTGCCGCTCCCAGACTTTGAAGGGGGCGCTCACGCATGAACGAGCTGAAGCGCTTCGGGAAGCGGGCATCGATGTGGGGAAGGGCGCCTCAACGCGAAGCGAGGTCCAGCAGCAGCGTCGCTGCTCGTTCTCTGCGCGGCCGTGGCAGCGGGCGGTGCTCGCCGTTGCCATGGCGGTGTGGTTCGCGGCCCAGCCCTTGTCGGGCGTCCCATTGCATCAAGGCGGCCTTTTGTGCGTATGCGGCGTGGCCATGGCGTCGGGGGTGGTGTGCGATCTGAGGGCAAGGATGATCCCGCTTGAGTGCTGTGCGGCGTTGCTGGTCGCAGGAGGCGCTTATCAGCTGCTTCGCCATGGGTCCATCGGCATCGCGGAAGGCGCCGTTGCCGCGGCAGCGGTTCTGGCGGTGTGCTGGACGGCGAACCGCATCGCGCGAAATAGCGGCGGCTCGGTGGGCTTCGGCGACATCCGCTGCATGACGGCGCTCGCTTTGGCTTGCGGCCCTGCAACGCTTTTGGGGGCGGCAGCTTGCTATGTATCGGCGTGCGCGTTCTCGATCGCCGGGATGCTGACGCATCGGCTTGGACGTCGTGACGGCATCCCCATGGCGCCGTTTTTGTCCATATGGCTGGCGGTGGGGACGACGGTGCTCGGATGAGGGCGGGATTTGGAAAGGAGGTGGTGCCCTTGGGCTGGTTCGGCGTCGGTTCGATTCGATGACAAGGAAAAGGCAGCGAATGGGAAGGTTTGGATATGGGTATGAACGTGAACACGAACAGCATCGGCCTGAAGGGCTTTGCGGACAAGGCGCGCGCCCTGGCGTATCGCGGCGAGGAGGATGGCGGATCGGAAATCGTGCAGGTTGTCATCGCGCTCGGTTTCGCCGTGGGCTTGGGGGCGGCGCTTATGATCTTGCAGACGCAGGTCAACACGGCGATCACGTCCGCCGGCAACTCGGTCACGAACATGTTCAAGAGCGTGACGAGCGGCGCGGTGGGAAGCAGGTAGCCGTGCTTGTGCGCCTGGCCGGCAGCCGGGCGCGGGTCGATGGGGCGAGCGCCGTCACGTTCGTGATGGCGCTGCCCTTGCTGATGGGCCTGCTGTGCGCCGTCGCGGATATCGGAAGGGCGGCGTATCTGGGGATGGAAGCGGATGTCGCGGCCCAGGCCGCCTGCCGCTATGCGGCTCAGCGCGTTGCGCAAGGGGACAAGGGTCCGGACGGGGCGTCTGCTCTTTCGGCGGCGCTCGAGCAGGCTCCCGGGCTTGCGGGCGAGGGAGTTTCCTGCTCAATCGAGGTCGACTGCTTGCCCGTGCGGACGAAGGAAGTCGAGCGCAAGACGTTCGACCCGCAGGCGGATCGCTTCGAAGGGCGGCTGGTCGGGTTCGCTTACCGGCAGGTGGACGTGAGGATGCGCGTGAGCGCCCGATGCTTGACTCCCGTCGGCGAGGCGGTGCTCTCCGCGGCGGGCGCGGTCGACGGACTGCAGCTGTCATCGGCGGCGAGCAGGACGGTTTCGGTGGATGCGGATACGGAGGTGGGGCATGGTCGTCGATGAACGGGGGAGCGAGAGCGTGCAGTTCTCCTTCGCGGCGGTGCTGCTCATCGTCGTGGCGTTCGGCATCATGCAGGCGGCCATGATGAACGCGGCGGCCATCATGCTGTCCTCCGAGCTTACTCAGGCGTGCATGCGCATCGATGTGTCGGGCCTGAGGGCGGCATCGGACAAGGAATCGTTCGTCGCCGAGCAGATCCTCGATGAGTCCGCGCAGCTGCGCCGTAGCGATTTGACGGTGTCGGGGGTGCGGGTGGAATCGAACGCGCGCGAGGATGCGTTTTCCGTAAGCGGCGTCTCAAGCCGCACGGCCCTCACCTCCGTTTCCTACGACGTGTCCTATAGGGCGCCGATATCGCTGTCCGGGCTTCGCGATGGCGGGCGGCTGTCGCGTCACGTCGCGTGCGCGGTGGTCGACGAGCGGGTGACGGAGGTGATCCTTGCATGAGCCTATATCGAGGGGAGAAGGGGAACGTGGCACCGCTTGCCGTGGCGTTGTGCCTGGTGTTGGTGATGATGCTCGGCTTTTTGGCGGATTGCGCCGTGCTCTACAGCGCAAAGGCCCGTCAGGAGCAGGCCTTGGATGCCGCCAGGTCGGCGTGCATGGATGCCGGTCAAGCAGCCTCCGCGAAATACGGCGATGATGCAGGCGCCGTCCTTGCCGATCTGGTCGTGGATCAAGTCAGGGCGCAAGGGGTGGAAGGGGCGGTAAGCGTGTGGTTCTACGAGGCGCCCGCTCGGGTAGTTGCCGAAAGCGAGCGGATCTGGGTGGTGGGCATGCAGGTGGAGGAGGCGAAAGCCCTTCCGTTTGCCGTAAGCTCCGCCCCCGATGCGAAGGTGGCTTCGTGCCGGGTGTTCAGTGCGCGCCCGTATGCGGCGCAGAAGGTTTGGCGGCCTGATGCCCGCATATGCGGCGTGCATCGCTTCGACGATGGTTGCGGCGCAGGTCAGGGGCGGTTCTCGGCGATAAGCGCGCTTGAGGGGTTCCCTCGGGAGATAGCCGAGGAGGCTCAGGCCCGTTTAGGTGGATAGCGAAAGGGGGACGACCATGTCGGTCGGAAGGAACACGGGGCGCGCCTCGCGGCAGGCGCTGTCGGGGCGGTTGCGCTCCGGCGGGCGTCCGGAGGCGGCGTATGGAAGGGCGGCCGGGCAGGCGGACGAGGGCGAGCAGCGCCCGATCGACGATGCCATCCGCTCGATGGATTCCGCAGCTGCGCGTTTCAAGCAGATGTCGGCGGTGACCGCGGCGGCGGTGGCCGTTGCGGTCGTGGCGGTGGGGTACGGGTTATGGCAGGCAGGGGTATCCCATGCGGCGGTCGATCAAGCGACGAAGGGTGCTCGCAGCGTGGTCGTTACCACGCGCGACGTCGCCGCCGGCGATCCGTTCGGCGCGGATGCGGTGCAGCTTGTGGAGGTCCCCCAGGCTTTCCGTCAAGATGATGCGCTCGGCGCCGACGCCCTTGACGGTGCGGGCGGCGTGGCAGGTGCTCGGGCGTTGGTGTCCATCCCGGCGAACACGCAGCTATCGCCTCAGATGATCGCCGGCAGCGCGGCGGATGGCAGATTGGCCGCTCAGCTTGCCGAGGGCATGGAGGCGGTGTCCCTGTCGGTCAACGACGAGACGGGCGTGGCCGGGCAGGTCCAGCCGTTCGACGAGGTTCGCGTGGTGTGCGTTACCGAGGCCGCCGGCGGCGCGGTCAGCTTGGACGAGCTTTGCGCTTCGGCGCGGGTGATGTCGGTGGGCGGCGACGGCGCTGGCGAGGGCGCGGCGTATAGCGCCATCACGTTGGAGTTGACGCCGGAGCAGGCGGACGCCGTCCGCCGCGCGCAGGCGTCGGGCACTATCAGCGTCCAGCTTGTCGCGGGTGGCATGTTATCGGGAGGCGTGGTCGAGCATGATGGATAGAGGGACCGAGCTTGCCCTGAAGCGGGTTGTCCGCGAAGGCCTTGCGACAAGGTTGCAGGGGGATTCCGATCCTGCGGAGGTGGAGTCGGCCATCCAATCGCTCGTGCAAGAGGCCGTTCGGGCGTGGAACCTGGGGCTTGCCGAGCCCGATATAGCCCGCCTGTGCCGTTCGGTCGGCGACGATTTTCTTCGCTACGGCCCTTTGCAGGGGCTTTTGGAGGACCCCGGCATCACCGAGGTCATCGTCAACGGCGGCGGCGTAGCGATGGAAGCCGGGGTTGCAAGGTTTTTAGAACCGCATGTGTTCGTGGAGCGCGCGGGACGATTGGAGCCGTGCCCGTATGTTCGGTTCGACGACGCCGACCATCTCCGTCGCATCATCGACAAGATCGCCGAGCAGGCGGGCATGCGCTGCGACGAGGCGCATGCCATGGGCTGCGCCATGCTGCCGGGCGGCAAGGCGCGAGCGACGTATATCGTGCCGCCGCTGGCTCCGGATGGCCCTGCGCTCAACCTTCGCCTGTTCGGCGATGACGTCATGAGCATCGAGGATTTGACGGCGCGCGGCGCCCTCAGCTCCGTGATGGCGGAGTTTTTAGGCTCGGCGGTGCGCGCTCGGTGCCCTGTGATCATATCCGGAGGCACCGGCTCGGGAAAGACGACTATGCTCGGCGCGCTTTCCGGGTTCATCCCCGACGACGAGCGCGTCTTGACCATCGAGGATACGCCTGAGCTGCGGCTGCGCGCCGCGCACGTCGAGCGGATGCAGACGCGCGAGGCGAACACCGAAGGCGAAGGGGCCGTCGGGATGCGCGAGCTGGTGGCGCTCTCGCTGCGCCGGCGCCCCGATCGCATCATCGTGGGCGAATGCCGCGGAGCGGAAGCTTACGAGATGCTGCAGGCGATGCAAATCTAGCACTGGTATTCGATAGGAAAAGGAGAGTGGCATCAGGTAATCTGAATGCCTTTTGATCTGGAAAAACGCTTTCTCGCTGTTTTCCATCGATTCCTTCCTGAAAAGTCGGTTACGGAAAGAAATGCGGATTATTCCCGTTGGCTTCCCGTTCGGCGACCTGAGCCTTCCGTTTGATGAAAGGAGGGAGCGGGAGGCCGTTCCGAATAAAAAAGAGAGGCCGTCAGTTGGCGCTGGCGACCCCTCAAGGGCTGCACTAAGCGCCCCAATCACGTTGCTTAGTATAGCCCAAATCGCAGCGGTTTCGCTACCTCTGCGATTTATTCGGGTTCCCGCGCATAGCTATGCGCAGTTTCTTTGCATTTCTATCTATGCCTGCCCCGCCTTAATGCGGCCTGGATTTTGACCCAATCAGGCCGCGGGAGCTCACGACCGCGGGGAAGAAGTGCTGGTTTGTGCCTGAACCAAAGTAGGAGCCGATGAATCAGGTATCGTGCGCAAGCACGAGCGCAGTTGCGAGCGCGCCCGACCCCGGGACGCAGCTCCCTTCTGGGCCTGGAAAACGGGGAACCGCTAGTTTCAGGCCTGGTTGGGAGAACCCGACCGGGGATCCACCGGGCAATCGCAAGCGCTTCCTTCTCGGCGCTAAAGAGGAGTGGGCATGGAGCATTTGCATGTGATGGACACCCGAGGAGCATGAACAGCCCTGTTCCGGCGAGACACCGTAAGGACCGATATACAATCGGCAGGAGAAACCGGGTTTCAGCAGGGTCACCAAGGGGCGGGTGAGGTGATTAAACTGATTATGCGGGGGGGAGGGATTACCATG
>ERZ1034969.66-NODE-66-length-70145-cov-19.493095_pt1 | contig 70145 bp, 68 predicted proteins | sample MGYA00520624_ERZ1034969 | MGnify/ENA primary metagenome ERZ1034969 (study PRJEB33766, sample SAMN09781776) | gut metagenome | biome: gut microbiome | host: Homo sapiens | place: Madagascar | study: EMG produced TPA metagenomics assembly of the PRJNA485056 data set...
TTATTATTCTAGCGCGCCGAAAATTCAGAATTTTTCTCCCGAACAGAAGAAGCGAATCAATGCCGCAGCCAAGTCGCTCATCAACTACATCGCTACCGATCAGGATGCCTACACCAACATCGTGGAAACCATCAACGAAACTACGCTGAAACTGATGCCGGAGCTATACATCGACAAGAAGGCGGCATGCCCCGCAACCATGGCTACCCGTCAGTTCTTCAACGCCTACCTCTACCCTTACCTCCTGGAGCACAGTGAAAGAATGATGAAGATTCCTACGCTGCTGGGGCAGAGCTGCTGGATTAAGAATCTCATCCAAAAAGATTTCATGCAGAAGAAGATTTCGGCTGCCGTCAGCGATACCCGGCTCTACATGATGCAGCACGCTGCCGAGATGATTAGACAGAACCGACCTGTCTCCGCCTACGAATACCAGGACAAGGCAACGGAACAGAGATTCTACGACGTCAGAAACAAAGACGGAACCATCAAGCAGATCCGAATACCGAATGAGGCACCGCCAAGACCTTCGGATTCCGCAGCATGGAACAAGTTTGCCAAGAAGTGGAACCAGTAGTCCAGGACATAGATAAGGCTCGGATTGCACGGATTTATGACGCTAATGTAAGTAAAGCGACTATAATCACAGAAAAAAAATCCGTGTAATCCGTGCCTAAAAACAACAATCATTAAACGCAAATTCAATATCAACCTATGAAACAAGAAGACTGTCAGAATGAGAAGCCACGATATTACGCTACCGACTTCCCCGAAATCAAGGAAAAGATTCCTGATGAAAAAAGAAAGCTCTATCTCGAGTACGAACAGCAACACAACGGAATCGCCCAAAATGCTTCCGATGACATCGACGCCACAAACGAGAACTCCGGCAATCCCGAAGAGCAACCCGTAACCCTGAAAAAACTGCAGGCCATCACCACCGACGCCATCCAGCTCATCACGAAGGGCGGACTCGACGTCCAGGTTACCTGCCCCAAATGCAGCAGCCGCAGATGCTTCGTGAAGAGAAGCAACGGATACTTCCACTGCTGGAGATGCAACTGCAGCGGTATGCTCGAAGAGATGAAAGCCCTCAACCACCAGGAATCCTCACGCATCGACGGAGCCTACTACGCCAGAGCCAGCAAGCAGAAAGCCAACCAGCAGAAGGACAAGAACTACGTGCCCATGGTATCCAGCGACTACAAGGAAATCAACGAGGAGGTGCGCTCCTGGCTCTACCCCATCTACCCCCTGGAAAGCGACGAGGAACGCCAGCAGTTCCTGGAGCATTTCCACTCGCCCCAGCTCGCCACCACCTGTCCCAAGGCACGCCCACTGCTCCAGCCCAAGGAAATTGAAGCCCTGCAGAACCAGGTGAAAAGCTACATCCTGGCGATGAAACTGGACCCCGAAACGGTGAAGAAAGCGGGAGTGATGTGCGCCTACATGCACAAGAAAGCCGACGACGAGAAGAGCGAAGACCCTCACGGCATCGACAGCATCAACCCCATCCGCCCCGATGCCGAACCCGTCAGCCAGCTCATCATCACCGAGGGCGAGAAGGACCGACTGACGCTGATGAGCTGCGGATTCCCCTACGTGCTGAGCATCGCCAACGGCGCCCAGACCAACATCGACGAGAGCCACGAGGCCTTCGAGGAATGGATAGCCCAGGTGGAGGAAATCATCATCTGCGGAGATACCGACCGACCCGGCAGAGGCATGGTGAAGGCGCTGCTCAACGCCTATACCGCACGCGCCAAGGTGGTGCATCTCTCCGGCAACCGCAAGGACATCAGCGACGTTTATGCCGCCTTCGGAGCCAACGAGGTGAGGCGAATCATACAGGAGGCGGAAGACGTGGCGGCGCAGGACATCTACGACCTGCACCAGCACGAACCCGATATCCTGGAGGTGATGATGGGCAACTACGACAAGGGATATGACGTGGGCATGGGCATGCTCACCGACCGCATCTTCCACCCTACCTCCGACGGCGGACTCATCATCCTGACGGGCATCCCGAACTCCGGAAAGACTGATTTCCTGAACTGCATGATGGCTCATCTGATGTTCCAGCGCCAGAAGCGCGTGGCGTTCTTCTCCTTCGAAAAACCTGTCAAGGCGAAGCACGTCAGGGAGATAGCGAGGGTGGCACTGGGAGTGGAAGACACCGCCAGCATGGACCAGACTATGGAGGAGAGTGATGCCAGGGAGGTGAACAGCAAGGTTATCAGCTACCTGACGCAGCACATGGTGGATTTCGACACGAAGACGCGCCTGCCCGACAGCGACTACATCATAGCGATGGCTGAGCGCGACATGCGCAAGCACGGCCTCGACTTCCTGGTGATAGACCCGTACGTATTCATCGACATGACGGAGGGCGGCAGCCGAGCCACGGAGACAGAGAAGGTGAGGCTGATGCTGACGAAGCTGCAGGCATGGAGCCGTGCCCGACGGGTATGGACGATAGTGGTGGCTCATCCGAGAATCCAGTACAAGGACGGTCATGAGTCGTTTCCACCGCTCGACATTTATTCCATTGCGGGCAGTGCCCAGTGGGCTAACCTCGCCGATTTCCTGTTCACGGTAAGGCGCATGAACAAGCCGGAAGAGGGCAAGTCGTATACCATCGTAGAAATGCTGAAGGTGAGAGACCAGGAGTTCTGCCAGCCGGGCAAGGTATTGTATGTTCGCCAGCCGTGCGGCAGGTATGACGAGCGCGATTCGGAGGAAGACTGCATCGCCGAGCGCCTTCAGCGCAAGATACTGCCGAAGGATGTGGAGCCGTGGGCGGTATAGGAATCTTTTAAAACATTCTAGTTTCGCTAGTTCAGGAGTTAAAGGAGTTATCGCTCCCTACGGTCGCTGAGGAGTTAAGACAACAGTCTTTTGGGCGTAGTTTTTAAACTGCAAGACATACGTCTTAACTTCCTTTACTCCTTAACTTCCTGATATGCGAAAGTTCCGTAAAATCTATTGGAATTATGACGAACGAAGAATATCACAATCTGAAACTGCAGGCCCATCAGCAGCTGGTGGATGATTATCACTGGCTGATGAGTCAGAGTCCTGCGCAGTATACCTGGCGCTGTCCTCAGCGCTGGCTGATAGAACTGGTGTATAATGCCAATCAGGACCGTCCGGTAGACGAATGGCAGCGCGACATCCCTCTCACCCGCCTGTACCGTGACTTCTTCACCCATATCGGCACGAAGCCCCCGAACCATCCCTCCACACAGCTGAGCAAGCTTCGCAACATGGAGCGCCGCCGCGACATCCAGCCCGACAGCATCACGCACTACTACATGCAGTTCATCGGCAAGCAGCTCAACTGCCACATCATCGAGAAGCTCCTTCATCGGAAGTAGGGCTCTTTTGCCCATCAAAAGCATCTCCCTACCAATTGAAACAAGCCTCTTTTGGAGTTGGTTTAAGCCTGAAATAAACGTTACGTAAGGCTTAAACCAACCTCAAAAGAGGCTTGTTTCAGATTCGATAACACTGGCTAATTTCTTGAAAAATACTATTTTATCGGCTTTATTAAATCTCCTTTGAGAATCTGTTTCATGATACCATCACTTATTGCTGCTTCAGTCTGATATTCAGCTATTCTTCCAATTAAATTGAAGAGATCATGAATGTCTTCGTTCGAGCATACTTTACGATAATAGGCATAACTATGATACTTAAGCCACTGTTCTATGATGTTGTAACCAGAGGCTTCAAATCGCAAGATGGTGTCAGAAACATCGACGGTAACAATTGCAGATTCATGTTCGTCAAGAAGGATGATTTTACCATCTGATATCTGATAATCAGACAGTTTAAACTCCTGATAATTGTTAGATGCAACATTTCCTAATACAGTTGCCAATGTAGATTTATTAGCTTTGTATTCCTTGTGTTCTATATTTGCCATATTCTTTCCTACTTTCACCATTGATTCAAACAATGATTTGTCAGAAGTTATTGGAATAGATGCCCATTCCCCAGCAACCGTATGCAACTTACCTTCAAATGCCTTCATATAGAAGTTGGAATTCAAAGATGCATAGGAATAGTAAACAATCTCATCTGTCAATTGACTAACAGATTCCCCAAATATTACAACAAGCCGCTGAAGCAAATTCATATTAATATTAGTAACAGCTTTACCTTCCCATTCTTTTCCTCCAGCTTTGTACTCGGGGAAACGATTGCAGAAGATGTGAGCATTCCCGCGTGTGGCAAGATCATTATCAGGAATATACCAACAGAAAGATGAGAATTTCTTGATTACAGGACTTATATCTGCAGGTGCTGGAGCAACTGCGAAACCAAAAACACCCTCTTCGCTGTAGGCGGCTTGCACCTCCGGACGTTCACGCATCCCCCCTCCTGGTGTATTTCTCAAGGCATCCATTAAAGGATTATCTAATATCAAACTTGCAGTAAGGAACGGTCGAAAGGAATAATCAACAATTCTCATATCACTATTCGCAAGGGCTTTTTTAACCTCATGCGTAAGTTTCTTCTGTGCAGGTGGTTTCATTTGACCTTTGTACCAACAATCTTTAATTTGCTCGTACGTATTGTTTTCGTCAGCAATGAAACGGCTACGTCTTTTCAATGTACCCTTAGAAAAATGCACAAGCAGATGTGTAGGGGCAAGTTTTAATCCAGAGCAATCACGGTCAAAGATGGCAGGTTCATATTCTGACTTCAAATGCCAGAACTTAGAATACAACTCTTCATTAACATCTAATGTAGGCTTGAAAAGGTATTTCTTGCCAATGTTAATCTCTTCCCAATCTGCCAAATCGACATCTGCATTGAAGAATTCAATCTTTTCACGTTTACTGAGTGAATAGATGCATTTGTAGTGAATATGAGGAATTGATAAATCCAGTTCTCTCAGCGTACCAACAAGTAACAATCTTCCTTGAAGCGTATTGAATAGGTTTTCTGCATTATGACCTGCTCGATTATCAACATCAAAATCTAATACCCACATTTCGCTAACATGTTCTACCAAATACTTTCGGGCGTTTACAAATGATTCGTTCTGCACAAACGTGGATGGAAGAACAAGTGCGAAGATGGAAGGACGACTCTTCTCTGCTTTAAACAGACACCAACGCAGAAACTTGGTCATTTCGTTTGCCAATTGCTTCTGTTTATTTGAACGCCCCTTACGGACTTTCGGACGGAAATCGTTCATAAGTTTTGCAATAATCTTTCCCTCGTTGTTGATGTCAACAGAATCAGAACAAGGTGGATTACCAATTATGATAGTCAACGGTGGTTCTGAGAGTTTCTTGGCTCTTCGTTGTTCATTCAAAAAAAAGGTGGAAACGACATCGCTTGCTCCTCCTTCTATATGCGTTTGTTTGAAAGTAGAATCGCTCAACGTATTTGTAAGAACAACTACTATATCAGTATTGTCGGTAACGTCTAACATTGAAATACGATAGTTGGCTAAAGCATATGGAACAGGTAAAATCTCAAATCCAATAATCTTAGAACCTTCAGGAAGGGTCATCTTGTTGAGAACAGCTTCGATAAATGTGCCAGTACCACAGCAAGGATCAACAACCTTGATGGCCTTATCACGTACATTTTCTCCTGGCAATACAGACGGCAGGATTGCATCAACAAACTTTGCAGCGTACTCTGCCAATGGCATAGGGGTATACCATGCCCCAAAGTCTTTTCTTGTCTTGCCATCGTAAGCAGCAAGAAATGACTCATAAAGTTCATGAAAATTAGGAGTGGTAATCTGATGCTCCGACAAGCGAATGCAAGAAAGCATGCGTCTAGTATTATCATACCAAATACCTATTTTACTGAATGGAGAATTAAGTTCATCTGCAAGTGCATTTACAAGGGTTTTGAAAGGCTGTAGACGTAAAGCTTGTGTCTTAAATGATGGTGAATTCCAAAAGATCTGTAACTTTTGGTACTTATCGGCTGGTGTGATGTCTTTTTCGTTTACATAACGATGGGCATAAAGTAAGCCGAATGCAAGTATTTGTGCTACAAATCCTGCAAATGTATGATTATCGGCAAGCGACTTGTCATGACTCTTAGCGGCTACATCCCACAAATGCTTCAACGAAATGATTGTTTTTCTTTCCGTTTCATTTTCTGCCTCATCTTCATTGATGTCGAGGATTCCTTCTAAATCCTCACAAAGGTGCTTAGCCCGTTTAGACAATTCGGCAACAAGCTGTTTCTCACTAACAGTTCTGAACCCTTCCTTTTTGAAGAAATTCTTGAACATTGGAAATATGTCCGAATTTAATTCTGGCGCATTCCAATTGATAGGCTTTTTACAGATAGATGTAAGAGATGATGTCTTATTTGGATAATAGACAATGAAGTCGATTCCATCAGTAAGAATCACCGGATTGCCCAAATATAGATAACGCTTTACCTGTCTTTCATAATCGACAGGATTAAGAACTACATTTGGATTGAAGCTCTTCGCTTCTACATAACCATAGATTCCCATTGTGTCCTTATTGCTGAACAACCAATCAGGACGACCATATTTTCCTTGCTGACGAGGCTCAAAGATTCTATCAATCTTACGATCTATGAATCCAGACATCTGCACGAGAAAATCATCTAATGCAGGACGAAACGAAAGCTCCGGTGTAGCATTACCTGTGGCAATAGCTGTTTCGTAGTCTATGCCAAGTCGCTTTATATATTCTGCTAGTATTTTATTCAATTGTTCCATTTGTCAAGACATTTTTTTATTTGTAATCCTACTGCCATAGCCATAGCTACAGGAACAGCGTTGCCTATCTGGCGTGCTACTTCAACTTTATTTCCCACAAAAACAAAATCTTCGGGGAACGTTTGCAGTATAGCTCCCTCGCGTAGTGAAATGCTTCGGTTCTGTTCTGGATGTCCAAACATCCCACGTGTGAAACTATCAAAGCGTGCAGTTATAGTAGGAGCAACATCATCCCACGGCATTCTACCATATACATTTCTATGCCCAATTATTTTAGAACTTACCTTATGACAATCTGCAAGTAGTTCTGGAGGAAGGAAATCGCGACCTTGCCCAGGTTTAAGTGCCTGCAATCGTGCAATATTTTTTGCAGACAACCTATCTCTACGATGCAAGGAAATGTGCGGATGATCGCTTCCGTCTTCAGGCGGTTCAGGAAGATATGCAATTGCTTCTCTTACCGTGATTTTATGTTCTTGTGGCTTTGGATATTCAAAGAGTGGAAATTTATGATCCTTTCTCTCGCCAACAATTACAACCCTTCTCCTGCGCTGAGGGACACCATAGTCTTGTGCATCGAGTATCTTTTCATGAATGAAATATCCACTTTCCTCAACCTTTGCCAAGGCGCTATGCAAAATATTTTTGCCTCTTTTACCTTCTATACCAGGAACATTCTCGAGTATGAACATCTTTGGGCGAATAGCAATAACCTTGCTGATATACTCCTCGACAAGATGATTACGTTCGTCAAGGTCAGCTCCTATTCTTTGGACAGAAAAGCCTTGGCACGGAGGACCGCCGGCCAACAAATCAAGTTCGCCAGAATTGAGGTTTAGCGATTCCAACAACCCTGCTGTTTCTACGTCATAAATATCACGCGTTTCTGCTTTATGATTTTTAAAATACTTAGGGTTCGCTTTTATGGTAGCTATAGCTTTTACCTCAATGTCAAAACTATAGAGAATATCAAAGCCTGCCTGAATTAAACCAAGGCACAATCCACCTGCCCCGCAGAAGCAATCTATGCATTTATATTTTTTATTCATTGTTCTCTTGCGTTTTAATTGTTAATGCTATTTGTGTGGCGATTGCTAATGCTAGTAGAGGGGGAACGGCTTCTCCGATTTGCTTAAAGACGTCTCCCAAACTACCATTCCAAAGATAACCATCAGGAAAACTTTGCAAGCGAGCAACTTCACGTATGGTCAATCCTCTATTCTGTTCAGGATGGGAGTATCTGCCACTAGCCGGATTTCTGGCATATTGTGTGATAGTAATAGAGGGTTTATCCCATCTTAATCGTCCGTAAACATCACTGAATCCATTAACTTTGTCCAAGCATTTAGGACCAATCCCTTTGGGGCGACTTCCACCATCGTGTGGTACTTGTGCTATTACATCAATTGTACTTTGTTTATGAGTCGAACAACGATGGTATCTGTCAACCAGTTGAGTTTGGTGTCTTGCATCTACATGTGGCAAATCGGCAATAGCATCACGTACAGTCTTGTATTCCTCTACGGAAAGCATTTCGTCAGGCAGCACAAAATTCTTATATTTTGAAGCTACAATTATAGCTCTAATTCTTGCTTGAGGAACACCAAATCCGGCAGCATTATAAACCCGTTGGACCACATAATAGCCGTTCTGTATGAACACGTTTTTAGCTTCCTCGTAGTGCATTTTATATTTGCCAGTAAGAATCTCTGGCACATTCTCCATAACTACAAAATCTGGATTAAGATTTACAGCAATGTCAGAGAAGTAACCAATTAAAGTGTTTCTTTTATCTTCTGGCTTATCACTATCCTTTTTGCGATGAGCAGAAAAGCCTTGACATGGAGCGCATCCAATTACTACTAAAGGACGTTTTTTATTTATCTTGAAGGTACGTTGAACCACATTTGAATTTGGTGATATGGTTGTAATGTCAGCGTTCATCACAGGAGTTCCATAATTCAACTCATACGTCTTTAATGAAGTGCTATTGATATCCACACCACCTATGATTCGGAAGTACTCCTGCAAAGAGGCAAATCCTAAAGACATTCCACCACCGCAACAAAAAAAGTCAATTACATCAAAAGCTGCCTCAGAAGTTCTTTTCGCCTGAGGCTGCCATTGGTTGAGAGACTCCTGCCCCTTACGAAATAGCTGTGTAAATGTATAATTTGACATTATTCTTTAAGATAAAGTGAAACAATTAGCAGTAGCCCTATTACAAATTAGGGCTTCGATCCTTTTCTTTTGTATTGTTGAGCAAACTTCTTACGTCAACGTCTAATATTTTTGCGATTTTGTTCAAAGTAACCAAGTCTGGCTGAATACTATTACTACACCATTTACTGACAGTACAATTTGATTTACCCAATTGTCCTGCAAGCCATTTGCCAGTCTTGCCACATTCCACAAGCACAACTTTTAGTCTGTTGAGATTTGTCATATCGAATCAAATGTTTTAATTTTGGTGCAAAAGTAATAAAATTCTATGAGAAATACGATTGTTGTCCTTGTAAAATCATACCTTAAATCTTATTTATAAACAGTCCAATCAAACTAATACCATTAAAGACTAGCAAACACTATCAACCCTTAGAGTTTTTCCACAGTTCAACCTTACATTTTTTATAAACTTCAATTCATACGAACTCCCAAAACAGGGACAGATTTAACCCAAGAATCCCAATACTCCCTTCTTTCTTTCAAAAAAAGGAGTAATAACGCAATCTGTTAGGATTGTATTTACTCTACATGGATGCTTCTTACTAAGCTTTTGCATATCTACAGAGATTATAAAAGTCTAGCAAGGGCGTACAGAAACTACCTTTGCCACATGTCCCTTTGGGATACCAGGTACAACTATGGAATAGCTGACAGGATATTTCTTTTCAAACTCCTCTATAGGAAGAACGAAGACTTTTAGTTTCTTTTCCTTCATAATTTACTCCTTTCTTCAATAGCATATCAAACTAAGCCATTCTTCTTCAACAAATCAGTCAATTCTTTCCCCTTTATAGTACTCCGCTCCGATTTATCATAGATATAAAGCAAGCCGAGACCATCCTCTATATCGGCTAACACAACTGTTATAATACGGGCACCGCCACTTTTACCAGTTCCTTTCGATTTAATAGCCATACGAACCTTACGCAAGCCGCCACCTAAATCTGCACCCAAAGAGGGGGAAGAACTTAACTCATTCATCAATTCCTTCAAATCAGATTTAAACGACTTATAGCGCTTATTCAATCGTTTAGCTTCCTTTTCAAAAGAAGGGAACGTATATATCTTACAACTCATTCAGCACGTCCTCCAATGGTTTAAGCTCTAGCTTTCCTTCACGATAGGACTTCAGCTCATGGAGGGCATTGTCGAAACCTGAGAGTATTTCTTCTTTAGTCATGCAAGGCTCTTCTTGAACCATACACGCTTCATCAGCCTCTTTACCAGCAAAGAGTTTTCTGATTTTATCCAAAAGATGGATATCTTGTGTATTAAGCACCTGACGAATAATATCATTCTGTGCTGCTTGTATATTTAATGCTGTCATACAACTCCTTTTTTAAAATTTGCTTTCAAAATACCGAATATCACTTATTTCCTGCAAAAATACACAGAAGTTTTCAAAATACCAAATATTTCCTGGCAAATCGACAAAAAAAACATAGTTTCCTTTGATTTTCAGCGAATTATTCGCCTTTTTGCATCATTATAGATATAAATTCTTTACTGAATTTTCGGAAGTTTTGCCCTACACGCCCTGAACCAACGGTCACCGGCCGAAGGGAAAGGTAAAGGGCAGAAGCCCCTAGCCCGTACTTAAGCCACATGCGAAAGTTCAGTATTATTTGAGAAATCTGAGAAAAACAGAAATAACTCCTCTATAGGAAGAGCGAATACTTTTAATTTCTTTTCCTTCATATTACCGAACAGGTCCCAAAAATCTGCGAGAATAGAACCATGAATCAAAAACTCGACTAAAAATTTGGTGGTTTCACAGAAAACCCTTATCTTTGCTGTAAAAATAAATATTAAAGTTATGGCACAGTTGACATTACAAATAGATAGTCCATCTTTGTTGGAGCAATTAAAGAACGTTCTCTCTCTTATGAAAGGCGTTAAAATAGTTTCGGACTCCCCTATCTCTAGGAGTGCAGCCTTGGAAGACGTCCCAAACGCAGAAACATTGGCTGCAATGAAAGAGGCAGAAAGTGGTCATGATGCAGGTGTAGTTCGGGTAGATAGCTTAGAAAGTTTCATGGCATCAATGGAGGAATAGAGCAATTACTTTGCAAAAGGACTCTTTCCTCCATGTGCTTTCAAATTAGCTGTTGAACGAACCAATATTTTCTCCACATCAGCAAATGACATTCGCAAAGCCTTTCTTTGCGGATTGCGCTCATTCTCCTCTGCCTCACGAACAAAGCGTTCTGCAGTCTCACCTGTCAAAACAGGAATACTTCTTATCTCTAAAGCCATAACCTTTCATTTTAAACGTTTAATAATGTCGCAAAATTACACATATTCTTCGAAACCACCAAGAAAATCAGAATAAATCTGCAAATTATCAGCCAATTGCCCAAAAATCAACAGTAAACTATTCAAGTTTCGCAAGTTCAGAAGTTAATGAAGTTAAAGGAGTTATCGCTCCCTACGGTCGCTGAGGAGTTAAGACAATAGTCTTTTGGGCTTAGTTTTTTAAGCAGCAAGACATACGTCTTAACTCCTTAACTTCCTTAACTCCGTTAACTTCCTGATATGCAAAAGTTCAGTAAAATAATTGTAATCTCTACCCTCATTCGTAAATTTTTATCACAAAAAACGAGGATTTTATAACAACTTTAGTAAAAACCTCATCAATACGAAAGAAAATTCGTAAAAACTTGTCGGTTTATCAAAAATTTAATATATCTTTGCACCAAGTATCAGATTTTAAACCTTGAAGTTTATCTAAGCAGGCACTAATATAGGTGCAAAAACTGGTAAATGCAAGCTGACTATATACATTATAAATAGCAGCTTACAACGGAATTAAGAAATGAAAAGCCTGCAAGAACGAACAGAACAAAGTATGGCAAAAAATCTAAAGGTAGGTATGCTCGTATGCGCCTCTATCCTGGCTGCAAATGCTGCATACGCTAACTACCCATCATCTAATGAGCTACTGACTGTTACACAACAAACAGGAAAGATTAAGGGAACCATCGTCGATTCCAAAACAGGAGAACCTGTCATTGGAGCAAGTGTGAAAGTAAAAGGCACCAAACTGGCTGCCGTAACCGACCTGAATGGTGAGTTTGAACTCAATACCCACGCCAACGCTACCCTACAGATTTCGTATGTCGGATTCAAGGAGACTGAGGTGAAAGCCAGCAACGGCATGAAGATCTCACTGGAGGAAGACACCGAGTCGCTCGAAGAGGTTGTCGTAGTGGGATACGGCACTCAGAAGAAAGAGAGCCTCACTGGTGCCATGGCAAATATCAAGGGAGAAAAACTGAAAGACATCACATCTGCCACCGTTGAAAACATGCTCAACGGCAAGGTTTCGGGTGTGTATGTAGCTCCTGGTTCTGGTCGTCCTGGCTCTACGGGAGCCATTATTATCCGTGGACAGACTTCCATCAATGGTGCCACAGCTCCTCTCTGGGTTGTGGATGGAGTCATTGTGGGCAACAGTGCCGGCGACCTCAACCCTGACGACATCGAGACGATGACCGTATTGAAGGATGCAGCCTCAACAGCCATCTATGGTTCAGAGGGTGCCAACGGCGTCGTTGTCGTCACCACCAAGCAAGCCAAGCACGAAAAGATGTCTATCTCCCTGTCTGCCAAGGCCGGTCTGAGCACTTTGAACCGTGGCAACCTGGAGATGATGGACGGTGCGGAATTCTACGACTACTATAAGTCGTTCCAGAATGTGGAGTCAGTGAACTTCCCACGCTGGAACGAAGACCTGAGAAACTCCAACTTCGACTGGTTCAAGCTTGCCAAGAAGACCGGTTCCACCCAGGACTATAACCTGACCCTCAATGGTGGCAGCCAGAACATACAATCAATGTTCACCCTGGGCTATTTCAAGGAAGAAGGTGCCGTCAAGGGTTATGACATGAACCGCTACAGCACCCGTATCAAGGTGGTTTACAAGCCTTACGAGTGGCTCACCATCAAGCCGAACATCAGCGGTTCACGCACCAACGACAAGGATAAGCAGTATAGCGTGGGCGCCATGTATTCCATGATGCCATGGGATAGCCCTTACGATGAGAACGGCAACCTGGTGCCAAACTACTATGCCGGATGGGTGAACTCCAAGGCAACCAACTATCTGAACGACCTTGCCGCAGGCGACTACTCAACAAGTACCACCTACGACCTGTCTGGCGGATTGGATTTCGACATCCAGATAGCTCCTTGGCTCACATTCTCATCTGTCAACAACTACAGTTACTACAACAGCCAGACTCACGGCTACTACGATCCGAAGTCAAGTTCAGGCGAGGGAGTGAATGGCCGCACCACAGAGTACAACTATACTTCTACCCGCCGCTATACCAACCAGTTGCTCCGTTTCAAGAAGAGCTGGGGCAAGCACAACGTCAACGCTTTGCTCGCCTACGAGTTCAACGACTATGAAATGAAGTATACCGATGTGTATGCCACAGGATTCATCTCAGGATTCGAGGACTTCATGACAGCTGCCAAGCCGGAGATGGCCAACGGTTACCGCACGGCATGGGCAAAGCAGTCTTACTTCACACAGTGGCGTTACGACTACGACAGCCGCTACTACGGAGAGCTCTCATTGCGCCGTGACGGCCGTTCCAACTTCGGTTCCAACAACCGCTATGGTAACTTCTTCTCCGTAAGTGGAGCATGGAACATCAACAACGAGTCATGGTTCAAGGCAGACTGGGTAGACCAGCTCAAGCTGCGCGCCGCCTTCGGTTCTGTTGGTAATGTGCCTACCTCCCTCTATCCATCCTACTCTCTCTACTCAGTGGGTGCCACCTATAATGAGAATCCAGGTGCGCTCATCTCTCAGATAGGAAACAAGGACCTGACATGGGAGAAGACCTATACCACAGGCGTGGGTGTGGATGCCTCTTTCTGGCAGAACCGCCTGCATGCCACCCTCGACTACTACATCAAGAACACCAGCAACATCCTCTACCAGGTGCCTGTAACGGGACTGGTGGGCGTGACATCCATCTGGAAGAACATCGGCAAGATGCGCAACACCGGTATCGAGCTCACCGTTGGCGGAGACATCATCCGCACAAAGGACCTGACATGGAATGTTACAGCCAACATCTCCCACAACAGCAACGAACTGAGAGACCTCTACAAGCAGCGTGATGCCAACGGCAACTATGTAGTGAAGCCAGTGCTGATCAGCGACGGTACATCGATTGCAGGTACAGCACAGCGCATCCTTGAGATTGGCGAGCCTGTAGACACCTATTATATGAAGGAATGGGCTGGCGTTAACCCAGAGGACGGTAAGCCACAGTGGTATATGGACGATGCGAATGGCAACAAGGTGGTAACCGACAGCTATTCCAAGGCTTCATACTACAAGTGTGGCAAGGCATCTCCTGATGTATATGGCAGCTTCTCCACCTCTCTGTTCTACAAGAACTTCGACCTGCAGGCAAACTTCGGTTATTCACTTGGCGGCCAGATCTACAGCTACTATCGCCAGGAGTTCGACTCCGACGGAGCCTATGCCGGCGACCGCAACCAGATGAAGCTGCAGAAGGGCTGGAGCCGCTGGGAGAAGCCAGGCGACATCGCCACTCACCCACGTGCCATGTACAACAACCAGGACAAGGGTAACCTGGCATCATCACGCTATCTGGAAAGCTCAGACTACCTGAAGTTGCGCTCACTCACCCTGGGTTACAACTTCGATTTGAAGAAGTATGGCATCCAGACCCTGCGCCTCTCTGTATCAGGCGAGAACCTGTTTACCATCACCGACTATTCTGGCGTTGACCCAGAGTTGCCAGCAGGCACCAACGACAAGGGAGTGCTGAGCGTAACCAACACTGGAGGCACCTCAGTTTATCCAGCCGTACGCAAGTTTATGCTTGGTGTTAACTTAACATTCTAAATTCTTGACAACAATGAAAATGAATAAAAGTATATTGATGCTCATGCTTGGCGCAACCCTCCTGGGTTCTTGCGACATTGAGCGTTTCCCGACCTACAGCATGTCGGACGAACAGATAAAGAACAATCCTGCGAGCAACCTCGATGCCTTGCTCAACGGTATGTATGCTCAGCTCAAGAGCTGGTCTGACCCTATGCACCGTTGCGGAGAGTATGCAGGTGACAACATGGTGATCCGTGGTTCTTCAACCGATGCCTTCTTCGAGTTCATCAGCTATTCACGCACACCGAACAACTATCGTCTGCAGAGCTTCTGGGACTCAGGCTACAAGGCCATCGCACAGGCTTCCAACATCATCAACATGATAAATGAGGGACAAAGCACCGAAATCGACAACTCACTCGGCGAATGCTACTACGTGCGTGGCATGATGTATTTCTACCTCTGCCGTGCCTACGGTCGTCCTTACTACCAGGCACCGGAGAAGAACCTGGGCGTGCCTATCGTAAACGGTACCCCAGACAACATCCTCGACCTGCAGCTCGGCGACCGTGCCACCGTGCAGCAGACCTACGAGCAGGCCATCAACGACCTGAAGAAGGCAGAGCAGCTGCTCAGCACGAACCGTGGTCCAGCCTACGCATCAAAGGCAGCAGCCCAGGCGATGCTCTCACGCATCTATCTCTATATGAGCGGCACCTACGAGAACCCTAACCGGGAGTATGCACAGCTCGCCGTTGACTATTCCAACAAGGTAATCGAAAACAGCGACTACTCTCTGCTTCCACGCGAGGAGTTCATGGAGTACAACACCATCGTTCCTGAGGACAACAAGGAGGACATCTTCGTGGTGAAGCGCGTGGCTTCTGAATACTCAGGCTGGGACCACTACTATGGAATCGGCGGTATGTATTCCAACATCGGTGGTATGGGATGGGGCGAGATGTACGCCAGCGAGAAATACATCGACCTGCTCAACGAAACAGGCCGCAACGACTGGCGTCCTGCATCAAAGAAGATCGTAGATGCACGTGCCAACTTCATCGAGCCTACTTACACCGAAGACAACAAGGAAGTGTTCCGCTTCGTATATGTGGGCAGCGACGGCAACAAGCACTATGCCCAGTTCGACACCAAGCACAATGGCGACAAGGTATCCTGCACCGACAAGAACGGCAACTCCTACGACCTCACTCTGGTCAGTGCCGACGACGAGTACTATACCATCAACTATAATGGCACAGAGTATCAGGGCATGCTCGACAACTACATCACCGTGAACCGTGAGTATCCACAGTTCTACATCGTGAAGTGTTCGCGCGAGGGTGAGGACTCTCAGCTTCACTCACCGGTCATCAGCCGTCTGGGCGAGATTTACCTCAACCGTGCAGAGGCATACGCCAAGCTCGGCGAATATGACAAGGCGCTCACCGACCTCAACACCATCCGCAACCGCTCCATCGTAAACGGTGGTTATCCAGCAGGTAAGCTCAACGCCGACAACGCCTTCGAACTGATTGACAAGGAGCGCCAGCTGGAACTTGCCTACCAGGCAGAGCGCAGCTATGACGTGTTCCGCAACGGTCACTCGCTGACACGCGACTACCCAGGTCCTCACAACCAGCACGAGGAGGTGAAGGCATCTGACTATCGCGTAACATACTATATCCCTCAGAATGCCATCAACGCATATCCTGGCACTCTTACCCAGAACCCTACCGACAACAGCGGTGTGATTCTGAAGTAACCCACTGAAGGGATAACAGAAAACATCTGTTTCAAATAAAACGAAATGAATAACATCTATAGAAAAATGTACGTTGGCAATGCATTGGCAGTGGCTGTAAGCCTGCCTATGGTTGCCAACGCTACCAACGAAACTCCGTCTGCTTCGACAGCCATCACAGCACAGGCTGCGCAAGCAGACGGCGTGCAGATTCTAAGAATCAACCCAACAACCGTAGAACTCTGCTTCGCCAACCACCGCAGAGTGGCAGTTGACTTCTACGGCGAGAACATCTTCAGAATCTTTGAAGACCACAACGGTGGCGTGATGAGAGACCCGGAGGCAAAGCCTGAGGCTCACATCCTGGTGGACAATCCACGCACCAAGGTGGGCAGCCTGCAGATTACTGAGCAGGGCGATGAAATCACCCTCGCCAGCAGCAAGGCAAAGGTTATCTTCAACAAGACCACCAGACTGTTCAGGATTGTAAACGCCGAGAACGGCAAGACCGTGGCTACCCAGAGCGCACCATCCACCTTCACTCCGGAGAAGGTGACGCTCACCCTCCAGGAGCAGCCAGACGAATACTACTTTGGCGGTGGCGTGCAGAACGGACGCTTCTCTCACAAGGGAGAAAAGATTGAAATCGTGAACACCAACAACTGGGTGGATGGCGGCGTGGCTTCACCTGCCCCATTCTACTGGTCTACAGCAGGCTATGGCTTCATGTGGTACACCTTCAAGCCGGGACTCTACGACTTCGGTTCCACCCAGAAGGGCAGCGTGAAGCTATCCCACGAATCGAAGAACCTCGACGTATTCTTCATGGTGGGCGAAAAGCCTACCGACCTGCTGGGCGAATACTATCAGCTTACGGGCAACCCGGTGCTGCTGCCTAAGTTCGGTTTCTACGAGGGACACCTCAATGCCTACAACCGTGACTACTGGAAAGAGGCAGACAAGGGTCGCACCATGACCTTCGAGGACGGCAAGAGCTACAAGGAGAGTGCCAGCGACAAGACGGGCATCAAGGAGTCGCTCAATGGCGAGAAGAACAACTATCAGTTCTCTGCCCGAGCTGCCATCGACCGCTACGTGAACCACGACATGCCTTTGGGATGGTTCCTGCCTAACGATGGATACGGAGCCGGTTATGGCCAGGAATCAACCCTCGACGGCAACATCGAGAACCTGAAGCAGTTTGGCGACTATGCCCGCAAGCACGGCGTGGAGATTGGTCTCTGGACCCAGTCAGACCTTCACCCTAAGGACAGCATCGAGGCACTGTTGCAGCGCGACATCGTGAAAGAGGTGGGCACCGCAGGAGTGAGAGTGCTCAAGACCGACGTGGCATGGGTGGGCGACGGCTACTCCTTCGGACTCAACGGCGTGAGCGACGTGGCGCAGATCATGCCTTACTATGGCAACAACGCACGCCCATTCATCATCTCTCTCGACGGATGGGCAGGCACACAGCGATATGCATCCATCTGGTCGGGCGACCAGACGGGTGGCGACTGGGAATACATCCGTTTCCATATCCCTACCTTCATCGGCGCAGGTCTTTCCGGTCTCTCCAACATCACCTCCGACCTGGACGGTATCTTTGGCGGAAAGAACCCAATCATGAACATGCGTGAGTTTGAATGGAAGACCTTCACTGCGATGGGACTCAACATGGACGGCTGGGGCTCCAATGCCAAGTATCCGTTCATCCTCGGCGAACCATCAGCATCCGTCAACAGAACTTACCTCAAGCTGAAGTCAGAACTGATGCCATACATCTACACCGCAGCCCAGGAGGCTGTGACCGGCAAGCCGTTGATGAGAGCGATGTTCCTCGACGCCCCGAACCCTTACACCCTGGGCAAGGCTACGGAATATCAGTTTATGTGCGGTCCTTACTTCCTCGTGGCTCCTATCTACAAGGAGACCAGGATGGACAAGCAGGGCAACGACATCCGTAACGGCATCTATCTGCCAGAGGGAGAATGGGTGGATTACTTCAACGGAAAGGTATACCAGGGCGGAAGAATCATCAACGAGTTTGATGCGCCTTACTGGAAACTGCCTGTGTTCGTGAAGAGAGGGGCCATCATTCCGATGGTGAACCCTAACAACAACGTTTCGCAGATAGACAACACCAACCGCATCTTCGAGCTTTATCCATACGGAGAGTCTGACTACAGCCTCTATGATGATGATGGCAAGACCGAGCTCTACCGCATCGGTGAGCACGCCACAACCCACATCCACTCCTCATTGGTTAAAGACCGCCTCACCGTCAATATCGACAAGACCGAGGGCAACTTTGCCGGACAGGAGAAGAACCAGTCTACAGAGATTCGCATCAACGTGAGCCAGGCTCCCAAGAAGCTGGTTGCCAAGATGGGTGGAAAGACTGTGAAACTGACAGAGGTGAACACGATGGAGGCTCTCCGCTCCACAGAGAACGCCTGGTTCTACGACAAGGCTCCACAGTTCAACCGCTTTGCCACCAAAGGCAGCGACTTCGAGAAAGTGGACATCACAAAGAACCCGATGGTATGCATCCATCTGGCAAAAACCGACGTGACTGCCAATGCCATCGAGCTTCGCATGGACGGCTACCAGTTCGACAACAGCGATGCCCTGCTCAAATCAGCAGGTGCACTGAACGCCCCTCAAGCTAGCCTGAAGGACGCAGAGGGTGCCAACAAGGCATTCACCATCACTGCAGCATGGGACAAGCAGGCAAACGCAGACTATTATGAAGTGAAGATTGACGGTATGCTCCACTCTACCATCCGCAGCACTGAATTCACCATCGAGAATCTGAAACCAGAAACCGAGTATGACATACAGGTGAGAGCGGTGAACAAGGACGGGGCATCAGAGTGGACCACCCTGAAGGGACGCACCATCAAGGACCCTCTCGACGAGGCAATCCGTGACATCACAGCCACCAACTCCACCCCAGACTGGGAAGGACTGGAGGTAGCCAAGATGTTCGACTTCAACGAGAAGAACTACTGGCACACCGACTACTACAAGAAGCAAGGCGTATTGCCATTCGACATGACGATGAACCTGCATGGCATCGCCAAGCTCGACAAGATTCAGTATCTGCCAAGCTCAGAGCGTGACAGTCACGGACAGATTTACAAGGGACGCATCGCAACAAGTTTCGATGGCAGCAACTGGACTGAGAACGGCACCTTCGAGTGGAACAAGGATGGGGATGTAAAGGAATACAAGTTCAAGGGTGAGCCAGAGGCACAGTATGTGAAGATGACCGTTGAGGAGACCAAAGGCGGACAGGCGTCAGGTACTGAGTTGTATGTATTCAAGACCCCAGGAAGCAAGATGAAGAAGCCGGGCGACATCAACAACGATAACCGCATCGATGAGAACGACTTCACTTCCTATCTCAACTATTGCGGTCTGCGCAAGGGCGACAAGGACTTCGAGGGCTATGTAAGCAATGGCGACATCAACCGCAACGGCTTGATTGATGCCTACGACATCTCGGTGGTTGCCACCCAGTTGAAGAGCGGTGTAAGCAGCAAGCAGGTGGCTCCTGTTGCAGGCAACATCTCGCTCGTAGCCGACAAGAAGGCATACCAGGCAGGCGACGTCATCACCCTCACCGTGAAGGGCAAGGATCTCGTATCTCTCAATGCCCTGAGCTTTGCCTTGCCATACAATGCCACCGACTTCGAGTTCATCGGCATCGACGTCAAGGATATGGGCAAGATGGAGAATATCTCCAAGGACCGCCTCCACTCTGACGGCAGCAAGCTGATCTACCCTACCTTCGTCAACATCGGTGAACAGCCTGCGGTAGAAGGCACCCACGACCTCTTCACCATCAAGTTGAAGACCAGGAAGGCATGCAAGCCATCATTCAAGTTCAGCAACCTGATGATGGTAGATAAGTTCTTGCGAGTAAAGAGCGAGAAATAAAAAAGTATAGTATATCATAAAGAAAAACCGTCTGTGGACATCCGATTTGCCCACAGGCGGTTTTCTTTTTCAAAACAACCCCGATGACAACCCTTGCTGCAACCCTCTACCTATTGCAAAAACCGGAAGAATGTTGTATCTTTGCATCAGAAATACAAAAGTATAAACAATTTTAATTGACATAGTTATGGAATACACAGAACAGGAAAACGAGAAGATGCAGAAGATGCTACTCTCACCCCACTTCGCCCTCGGGGAATTCACCAAATCGGGCACGGCCATCAAACATGGCGTTGATAACACACCACACGACATCATCGTGGTAGTGAGACTCACCACGCTCTGCGAGAAGATTCTGGAACCTCTCAGAAACCAGTTCGGAGCTATCCGCATCACCAGCGGTTACAGGTGCCACCTGCTCAATCTGCAGGTGGGAGGAGCTATAGGAAGTCAGCACGAACTGGGAGAGGCTGCAGACATCTTCGTCACCAACAGCGAGGTGCTGATCAAGTACATGGAATTCATCCGGAAGAACTGCGACTTCGACCAGATGATTCTCGAACCGCGCGGACAACCACAGAAACGCTGGCTGCACGTAAGCTATACCATGCGACGGCCCAACCGGCATCAGACACTGAAATAACCAAACATTTCAAATCATCTAATACTATGAAAAAAGACACCATCAAGACCATCATCAAAATCGCCGCAGCTATCCTCACTGCCATCGCAACCTCACTGGGGTTGACCAACTGTATGAGCTAAGCCGACGACTGATATGGAAAACTGTAAAACAGCCCAGGGCTGCGAAAAAGGACAAGTCCTGGGCTGAAAAAGAAAGAAAAACACATTTTTATTTTAACCTTTTAAATTTTTAATACTATGAGCGTAAAGTACAGAAAAGTAGTTAACAACCGCAAGAACTCCAAGACCGAAGGTAAGGTCTATGGACGAGCAGTAGTAGACGGTGTTATTGACACCAAGGAGATTGCTGGCAAGATCAGCAAGCGATGCACCCTGACCGAGCCAGACATCATCGCAGTAATCAATGCCCTGGAAACCGAGATCGGCTACGGTCTCGCCGACGGCAAGCGAGTAGTGCTCGAAGGATTCGGCTCCTTCAAGGTAGGACTCACCACTACCCCAGCCGACAGCGCCAAGAAGTTCACCAGTGCCAACATCAAGGGCATGCACGTCATCTTCCTGCCTGCTACCGAGATGGAACAGGGTAAGCGCGTGAAGAACATGCTCCGTAACGTGAAGGCTGAGGAGATGACCGAGTACACGGGTCTCGACAACAGCAAGGCCACCGACCCAGGCAAGACTGACCCAGGCAGCACCGATCCAGGCAACACTGACTCTGGCAACACTGACTCTGGCAAGACTGACTCAGGAGACGTAGGATTGTAAAAAGAATCCTACACCCAGAGAAGCTTGAAGGATTCCAGCGGGAATCATCCTAAAGCCCTGAAGAGGGAAAGCATTGATTACAAGATGCTTTTCCCGCCTTCAGGGCACTTCTTTTATCCAAAAAACGAACAGAAATATTCATTTTCACTGTTAACTTGTTAAATAAAATGAAAAATATTTGGCATTATCAAGTTTTCATCGTATCTTTGCCAACGGATTTATATATCAGTTATTGACAATAAAAGTTCTAACAGAATGAAAATAAAGGTTTTATCTCAATTTATAATTGCATCTTTTACGGCTGCCAGCATCCTCTCGCTGACATCATGCTTCAAGGATGAGCCTCTCAATGCCGAATGCGACATTGAACAGGCTTTCATTGCTACCAACGGACAGTGGGAAAACTGTTTCCTCAACGCCACTGATACTCTCAAGAACGTGATGTCAACAGACCAGGAAATCAGCTTCCTCGTGAAACGTGGCACCGACCTCAGCCACTTCGCCCCGAAGTTCAACCTCACTCCAGGCGCTACCCTATCGCCGGCCAACGGTTCGGAACAGGATTTCACCAACGGTCCGGTCATCTACACCGTTACATCGGAAGATGGCAAATGGAAACGCCAGTATAAGGTGAGCTTCACCTTCCCGCCCGTTATCTACGAAGAGATGAAGTACGACTTTGAAAACTTCTTCCTCAACGAAAACAAGCCTATACACAGATATTATGTATGGAGCGACAAGAACGATGATGGTACGCTGGCCAACAACTGGGCCACCGGAAACCCGGGCTTCAACATGAGCAAGGGTTCGGCAAAACCGGATGAATACCCTACCGTGCCCGTGAAAGAAGGCTACGACGGCGCCTGCGTGAAACTCACCACCTGCGACACCGGAAGCTTCGGTTCGATGGCCAAGATGCCTATCGCTGCCGGCAACCTCTTTATAGGTAAGTTCGATGCCACCCAGGCACTGAAGGATGCCATGAAGGCAACCCAGTTTGGCGTGCCGGTAAGTTTCAAGCCTACCAGATTCAGCGGCTACTACAAATACAAGCGTGGCGATGTGTTCACCAACCGCCAGAAGAAGGTGGTGGAAGGCAAGAAAGACTACGGCACCATCTATGCCGTGTTCTACGACAACCACGACGAGGAGGGCAACAGCGTCGTGCTCTATGGCGACAACGTGCAGACCAGTCCACAGGTAGTGGCAATCGCCATCTTGCCTGATATCGACGACACTGCCGAGTGGACCCACTTCGACATCGACTTCACCTACAAGAAGGAAGTGGATGCACAGAAGCTGAAGAACATGGGCTACAGCATGGCCATCGTCAGTTCATCGAGCGTAGAAGGCGCCTCGTTCATGGGAGCCATCGGAAGCACCCTGTGGGTTGACAAATTCCGCATCACCTGCGAAAAAGAATAAGAAGATTTACAAAAAAAAAGAAGACAAGACAATGAAAAAGTCATTCATTATATCAGCCGCTGCCCTATCCCTCTTTGCCCTTCAGGCACGGGGAGAGAAATTGGGAGAACTGCTCCACCACTTCACCTACCAGGCGCGCATCGGCTACAATCTGGGTGGCACTGCCCCTATCGGCATGCCAGCCACCATCCGCACCCTTCACAGCTATACGCTGCAGCCAAACCTGCTGCTCGGCATTGATGCCCACTATCCCCTGGATAACAAGTGGGGCCTGATGTTCGGTCTCCACTTCGAGGGCAAGGGCATGAAGATTGATGCGGGTGTGAAAAACTACCACATGACCATGGTGAAAGGTGGTGAGCAGCTGGAAGGTATGTTTACGGGCAACGTGATAACAAAGGTTGACCAAAGCCTTGCAACCATCCCAGTGCAAGCCACTTACGACGTTAGCGAGAAGCTTCGCCTGAAGCTGGGCCCTTACTTCTCTTATGTCACCGCACATAAGTTTGAGGGCAATGCCTACGATGGTTATCTGCGCCAGGGCGACCCTACGGGACCTAAGGTTGAGCTGGGTCATGAGGATGGAGAGCGTGGCGAATACGACTTTTCGAGCGATATGCGCAACTGGCAGTTTGGCATTGATGTGGGTGCCGACTGGTATTTCTCGAAGCGTTGGGGAGCCTATGTGGGCCTTACCTGGGGCTTATCAGAGGTATTCAAGAAAGACTTCCACGTGATAGAGCAATCGATGTATCCTATCTATGGTACCATCGGATTGAGCTATCAGCTGAAATAGGAAATCTGCTCCAGAATATCTTATATATAATAATGTATAGGAGAGAAAAATCAATTATATCATAATAAAAGAAAGGAAAACTTATGAAGAAAATTTTTACTTTAGTAGCAGCAGCACTCTGCTCTATGTCGATGATGGCAAAGGACTACACCTGCCCTCTCGTGGTTAACTTGATGGGAAATGACATGCCTGTGGGCGACATCAAGGTGAACGTAGATGAGCAGAAAGACGGCAAATACACCATGAGCCTGCTCAACTTCGACATGAACGGTATAATGCCTGTAGGCAATATCGTAATCAAGGATGTAGAGGCAACTAATTGCGGCAATGTAATCATGCTCAATGCAGCAAAGGATATCCAGATTACAGCAGGTGACGATGAGAACGTAGAATGGATGGGACCAGGTCTCGGCAACGTGAACATCCTCCTGAAGGGTGAACTGAAGGGCGACAATTTCAACGCCTACCTCAATATTCCATTGGCTGGCAACATGATTGTTGGCGTAAAGCTCGGCAAGAATTGCAACGAAATGGGTCAGTTGCCAAACGCCGGTTTCGAGAATTTCCACGAGGCATCCTATGACAGCGCCAAGAGCCAGGAGCCTAACGGATGGCACTCTTTCATGAGCTCAACGGGCAGCATGGCAGGCATGGTTTCAGCAGCTGTACATACCTATGCTTCTTCTGAGGTGCGCGAGAACGCAGCAGAAGACAACAAGCAGTGTGTAAAGATTGTTTCTACTCCAGTGAAGGTGGGTTCATTGGTTGCAGCTTCTGCCAACGGTACCATCACCACCGGTCGTCTGAAGGCAGGCAGCATGACTGCATCAAGCAAGGACAACTGCTCATTCCTGGATTTCAGCTCAACAGGTGTGGATGCCAACGGCGATCCATTCTATACAGTGCTCAACAACAAGCCTGATGCCATGAAGGTATGGGTGAAGTTCAAGGCTGGCGAAGGCAACAAGAATCCTAAGGCTACCATCAGTGCCCTCTTGACCAACGGCAATTATGCTCAGGATCCAGAGGATGACAAGTATGCATCCAATATCATCGGCCGTGCCCAGAACTCTTCTATCGAGAGCAAGGACGAGTGGCAGGAGATTACCATCCCATTCACCTACGATAATGAGAATGAAATGCCTAAGGCAGCCCTTGTAACCATGTCAACCTGCGCTGTACCTAGCGGCGGCAGCAAGAGCGAGACCAACCCAGACGTATTGTATGTGGACGATGTGGAAATGGTTTACAATGCTGATGTAAAGAAGGTTACCATGGACGGTGAGGACATTACAAATAAGTTTGATGAAGCCGGCGAGTTGGAGATTGAAGGCTACAATAAGAATTTGGATATCAACAACTTCCAGTTGGAGGCTATCGGTGCTGGTGCCTACGTTACCAAGAAGATTACCACTGATGGTTTTGATACCTACGTAAGTCTAACCGTTACATCTAACGACTTGAAGACTTGCGTAACCCGCACCATCACCCTCAAGGGCTATACCACTGGCATCAAGAACGTTGAGACCCTCACCCTGCCAAATGGCGTGAAGGCCATCTACAACATGGCAGGTCAGCAGGTTACAGACATGCAGAGTGGTCAGGTTTACATCGTGAAGTACACCAATGGTGAAACCAAGAAGATGATTAAGAAGTAAATGAAAAATCCCCAGCCATCAAATGAATGATAGCTGGGGATTTTTTTTGCTTTTTATAAGTTATTCTTCTTGTTTCCAAAAGCTGGATGGGTTCTTACTCATATCCCAAATATCTACGAAATGAACTTCATCCATCTTTTCGAGATAATAATAAATCAACTTAAAATTATTCATGAAATTAGCGCCTCGCAGCTGGTATGGAAAATCAGGAGCACCATTAAAAATTACTTTAGCCATGGGAAATCCTGATAAAGACGTTCTTTAAAATCATCGTATGGCTCCCACTTCGTTGGATCATCCGCAATGGTTTTACAATACTCAATGCTCTCCATCAAACTCTCCCAGGAGAAATGATTACCCAACTCCGGAATTTCATCTAAAACCTCTTTATGATTCTCGAAACCACTCATCGGCATAGGCACAGCATGCTCCATCACCGAAACACGATGAGTTGGCGCAGGCTCAGCTACCATATTCTCACCCTCATGCAAATCTATATGATATTTTTTTTCTTTCATAATAGTATGCTTTTAATTAACCTTGCAAATATACGAAGAAATATAATAATATGCAAGATTTTGAGGAATTATTTAATCATTCTTGAGGAATTTTCTATTTTCCGGGCATAAAAAAAGATTGCATCAGCGGAAATACTTCCAACCAATGCAATCTTCAGTTTTCTCTAATCTAGAGGCTAAACACTCTCCCTACGGGGAAAACCCGGAAGAAAAGAGCCTAGCGTCGGATTTACTTCACCTTTGCAACGATAGCCTTGAAAGCCTCAGGGTTGTTTACAGCGAGGTCAGCGAGAACCTTACGGTTGATCTCGATACCAGCCTTGTGAAGAGCACCCATCAACTGGCTGTAGCTCATACCATCGAGGCGAGCAGCAGCGTTGATACGCTGGATCCACAATGCGCGGAATGTGCGCTTCTTGTTACGACGATCGCGATAAGCGTAGGTAAGACCCTTCTCCCAAGTGTTCTTAGCTACTGTCCATACATTCTTGCGAGCTCCATAGTAACCCTTAGTGAGCTTCAAGATTCTTGTTCTTTTTGCTTTTGATGCAACGTGATTTACTGATCTTGGCATAATTTTTTTTCTTTAAAAGTTCGACTAAAAAGTTAATAATTAACGGAGGCAGAGCAAGTCGCGAACCTGCTTCAAGTTTGAACGGTCTACGAGAGTCTCACCAAGGAGATTTCTCTTCTGCTTCTTTGTCTTCTTAGTCAAGATGTGACTGTGAAAAGCGTGATGACGCTTAATCTTACCTGTACCGGTGAAACGGAATCTCTTCTTTGCGCCGGAATTAGTCTTTACTTTTGGCATTTTTACTTTTAATTTAAATTGTTATTTATTATAGCGATGGCAACGCATATACCAGGGCGTTACGCATCTTTTTTCTACTTTGAACTTTGAGATTTGAACTTTGAACTTTATGATTACCTTTTTACCTATAGATTTTAAAAATCCGTGTAATCCGCGTAATCCGTGCCAAATTCAATTACTCAGCCTCTTCTGCGAGCTTTTTGAGGGCTTCACCGCCCTTGGCATTGAGCAAGCCATTCTTCTCGGCATTAGCCTCACGCTCTGCATCAGCAGCAGCCTTAGCTTCAGCCTCTCGCTTCTCACGGTCCAACTTCTGCTGGCTCTTCTTGGCAGTACCAGCCTTCTTAGGACTCATGTAGAGGAACATCTTCTTACCCTCGAGCTTAGGCATCTGCTCTACCTTACCGTATTCCTCCAAATCACTGGCGAAACGGAGGAGGAGAACCTCACCCTGCTCCTTGAAAAGAATAGAACGACCACGGAAGAAAACGTAGGCACGAACCTTGTTGCCCTCGCTGAGGAACTCGATAGCGTGCTTGAGCTTGAACTGATAGTCGTGCTCATCGGTCTGAGGTCCGAATCGGATTTCCTTGGTCTCCACCTTCACCTGCTTCTGCTTCATTTCCTTAGCATGCTTCTTCTGCTGGTAAAGGAACTTTGAATAGTCAACAATACGGCAAACTGGTGGCTGTGCATTAGGAGAGATTTCAACAAGATCAAGATCCTGCTGCTGTGCTAACTCTAACGCTTTACGTGTTGGCATCACTTCCGCTCCGCCATCACTTACTATTCTCACTTCACGTACGCGTATCTGTTCGTTTACGCGGTACTGATTTTTCATTTTGTCATTTTTCATTAACTATTCGATATATTCTTTTTTGTCTTTTTGATTAAACGGCTGCAAAGTTACGATTTTTTCATGAAACCACCAAGGATTTCACGCAGATTTTTCAGTTTTAGCCTCATATTTTATTAAAAATCACGCAGTTTTCGTCTTTTGTCCCACAGATTTCACAGATTAACACAGATTTCACTGATTCAATATTTTCTTAAGTCCCACAGATTTCACAGATTTACACAGATATTCTGTAGAACAAAAAAAATCTCCCACAGACGTCACGATTCTTACAGATATTCTGCAGAACAAAAAATCTGTGTTAATCCGTGAAATCTGTGGGAGATTAGAAATTATAATCTGCGAGAGATTAGAACATATCAATCTGCGAGAGATTCGAATATATCAATCTGTGGGATTACTCTTCAGCTGCTCTGCAACCTCGGCGTTGATGCGCTGAGCAAACTCTTCCATGCTCATGGTAGCCTGCTCGCCACCACCCTGCTTACGCATAGAAACGAGGCCCTCGGCACTCTCCTTCTCACCTACGATAACCATGTAAGGCACACGCTTCAACTCGTTGTCGCGAATCTTGCGACCAATTTTCTCGTTACGGTCATCAACCAAGGCACGAACGCCCAGCTTGTCGAAGTACTGACGTACCTTCTGAGCATAGTCGTTGAACTTCTCAGAGATAGGAAGAATTGCAACCTGGTCTGGAGTCAACCACAATGGGAAGTGACCGGCGGTATGCTCGATGAGAACGGCTGTGAATCGCTCCAGTGAACCGAATGGTGCACGGTGAATCATCACAGGAGTCTTCTTTGAGTTATCCTCAGCGGTATACTCCAGCTTGAAACGCTCTGGCAAGTTGTAATCCACCTGGATGGTACCCAACTGCCAGCGACGGCCGATGGCATCCTTTACCATGAAGTCGAGCTTAGGACCATAGAAGGCAGCCTCGCCAATCTCCTCACGAGTCTCAAGACCCTTCTCCTTGCAAGCCTCGCGGATAGCATTCTCGCTCTCTTCCCAAATCTCATCAGAACCGATATACTTCTCTGTATCCTTAGGATCGCGGAGAGAAATCTGTGCCTCGTAGTTCTCGAAACCGAAGATCTTGAATACCTTCAGGATTACGTCAATTACATTCTCGAACTCAGACTTCACCTGATCTGAACGGACGAAGATATGTGCATCATCCTGTGTAAAGGTACGAACACGAGTCAAACCATGGAGCTCACCGCTCTTCTCATAACGGAATACGGTACCGAACTCAGCGATACGCAAAGGAAGATCCTTGTAAGAACGAGGCTTACGAGCGTAGACCTCGCAGTGGTGAGGACAGTTCATTGGCTTGAGCATATACTCCTCATCCTCCTCAGGAGTCTGGATAGGCTGGAATGCATCCTTGCCATAGTGAGCATAGTGACCAGATGTTACATAGAGACTCTTGCCACCGATACCTGGGCAGATAACCTCCTGGTAGTTGTAAGGCTTCAGGAGTGAACGGAGCAACTCCTGCAGACGCAGGCGGAGCTGTGTACCCTTTGGCAACCAGATAGGAAGACCCTTTCCTACACGCTCTGAGAACATGAAGAGTTCCATCTCCTTACCAATCTTACGGTGGTCACGCTTCTTAGCCTCTTCGAGAATTACCAAGTACTCGTCGAGCATCTTCTTCTTAGGGAAGCTGATACCGTAGATACGGGTCATCTGCTCGCGCTTGGCATCACCGCGCCAGAAAGCACCAGCCACACTTGTAATCTTCACTGCCTTGATAAGGCCAGTGTTCATCAAGTGAGGACCACGGCAAAGATCGGTGAAATTGCCCTGGGTATATGTGGTGATGGTACCATCCTCCAAGTCCTGCTCAATATGCTCGCACTTGTAAGTCTGACCGTCAGCCTTGAACTCAGCGAGAGCATCAGCCTTAGCCACCTCCTTGCGAACCACAGGTTCGTTCTTCTTGGCAAGTTCCATCATCTTAGCCTCAATCTTGGCGAAATCATTCTCTGAGATCACCTGACCCTCGGCTGGCATCACGTCGTAGAAGAAACCGCTCTCTACGGCAGGACCGAAGCCGAACTGAATGCCTGGATAAAGCTCCTGGAGAGCTTCAGCCAACAAGTGGGCAGATGTATGCCAGAATGTGTGCTTACCCTGCTCATCCTCAAACTTGTAGAGTTCTACATTAGCATCCTCATTGATAGGACGGTTCAACTCTACTGTCTCACCATTTACACCGCAAGATACAACGTTGCGAGCGAGAGCCGGTGAGATACTCTCGGCGATTTGTAAGCCAGTTACGCCCTGTTCATACTCACGAACAGATCCGTCTGGGAATGTGATTTTTACCATAACAACTTAGTATTTTTATTAAATCGCTTGCAAAAGTACTATTTCTTTTTGTAACGAGCGAATATTTTCGTATAAAAAATGTATTTTATTTCAAAAGATGCAGGATTATCGGCATTTTCCCCTTATACCTTATATTATATATAGGCATTTACATATCCTCCGCCAATAGTCTGGTTTCCTTACGAATCATAACATAATGTAAAAAAGGTAGATATTTTCCGGGCATTTTCTTTGATATATCGAAAGTTTTCACTATATTTGCAACCGATTTAGTGACAAAATGTAAATATCAATCAAGAAAAATGGCAACACCAAAGATTCTCATTATCTATACAGGAGGTACCATCGGCATGGGTAAAGACCCTGTAACAGGCGTTCTGGAGCCACTCGACTTCAACCACCTCGTTTCATCCATGCCCGAATTCCAACTCATCCAGGCAGAAATCGACGTCAGGAAATTCGAACCGCCTATCGACTCCAGCGACATGGATCCGATGAGATGGGCGGAAATCGTAAGCATCATATCCAACAGCTATGACGACTACGACGGATTCGTCATCCTCCACGGTACCGATACCATGGCGTATACCTCTTCAGCGCTCAGTTTCATGCTCGAGAATCTTACCAAACCGGTGATTCTGACCGGTAGCCAGTTGCCTATCGGTGAACTGCGCACAGACGGCAAGGAGAACCTGATGACTGCCATCGAGATAGCATCGGCAAAGGACGAGAACGGCCATCCGATGGTGCCTGAGGTATGCATCTTCTTCAACGGAAAGCTGCTGCGCGGCAACCGTGCCATCAAGATCAATGCCGAGGGTTTCCACGCCTTCGAATCGTTCAATCACCCTCACCTCTGCGATGTGGGCATCAACTTCCAGTATCATCAGCACCACATTCTGACTCCAGACTACAGCAAGCCGATGGTTCCCCATCTGAAGCTAGACCCGAACGTAATCGTCTTCAGTCTCTTCCCAGGCATCCAGGACAATATCGTGCGCCACGTGATGGAATCGCCAGACCTCAGAGGTATCGTGATGCGTACCTTCGGTTCGGGCAATGCTCCTCATGCCCCTTGGATCATGCGACTGCTGGACGAGGCAGCCCACAGAGGCGTGAACATCGTGAACACCAGCCAGTGCCTGACGGGTAGCGTGGAGATGGAACGATACGGTGCCGGATTCCAGTTGAAGACTGCCCACGTCATCAGCGGCCACGACTCAACCGTAGAGGCGATGGTTACGAAACTGATGTATCTGCAGGGCAGATACGAGGACAACCTGAAGGTAAGGGAGATGCTGCAGAAGTCGCTTGCCGGCGAAATCACGCTGCTATAAGACAGCTAAGATGCTGTTGTCTAGATATATGCAGAAAATATGCAGAATAGGTTTAAAAAAGATTAAATTAGAGCAAATTAGTCGACACATCCTTGCTTTGCATTGATATTTTATATACCTTTGCAGTGTGAAAAGATGAAAGTCTAAGTGACCTATATTGAAAAAGTAGCGAAATGTTATACGCATTGAGCTAAATAGATAAAATAATTTAATCAACAAAACCTATTCATTATGCAGATCAACAAAGCTAAAAAGTATGGTGAGTTTGTAGAGATTACAGCTCCAGTAGAAAGAACAACTTCAGAAGAGTATCCAACTATCTTAGGTGGCGAAATTTGGTATAACTAGTATTCTTTTATTCTTTCCCAAAGAATGAAAAGAAAGCTCGAAGGTTTTATTAAAGTCTATCCCTTGCAGAACTCGTTCTCTCGCAGATAGATGAAAAACCTCAGAGATTTCTAGACAATTTAAACTCAAAAAAGATGAAGGCTCAATCCCAGTCAATTCGGGGTTGAGCCTTTATTTTCCCACAGAGATAATATTTTAAAAGCCCACAGATTGAATATTTTAGTCCCACAGGTAAAATATAAAGTCCCACAGATTTCACAGATTTACACAGATTAATTTCAGCAGTTCGAGAAAAAATCTGTGTAAATCTGTGAAATCTGTGGGACTAAAAATATTCAATCCGTGGGAATAAAAAATTTCAATCCGTGGGTTAATGCTTGCCGCAGCAGCCACCCTCTTCGTGATGATGTTCGTGCTTGATGCCACCCTCTACAGCCTGATGCTGGTCGCGGAGCAGATCGTTGACGGTCTTCACTGGGTTGAATGTACCGAGAGGAACCTCTACGAATACAGTATTCCAGTCGCTCATAGCACCATTCCAGAGACCAGGCAACTCCAAAGCCTTCAGGTCCTTACCATTCTTGCTCTTGCTGGAGATGAAACCGGTAGATGGATCTACGAACTTAGGAAGATCGAAGGCATTGCCCTGGTAATCCTTGGTAGCGCAGACGAGATCTACTGGGTTGAAGTGAGTACCCTCGGTGAACATCTTCATATACTCCTCGTTATTCTTGTCAATCTGAGAGCTCTCCAGAATCTGAAGACTTACGGTACCATCCTGGTTATAAGTAAGGAATGGACCACCACCAGGCTCGCCCACGTTCTTAACGACACCGCAGACACGCATAGGGCGGTTCAACTTCTTACGCAGATAGATAACCAGTTCGGCATCCTCCAGCTCCTTGATATCAGCCTTGCGGCAGCAGAGGTCGCGCTGAACGAAGCGTATAATCTTCTCCAGCTTCTCATGGTTGTACTGACCAGAATCCAAAACCTTCAGATAATTGAAAGCCTGTTTCTGCAGAGTAACCAATACACCTGCAATCACCTGCTTCCAGGTAACAGTCTCAGCCTTCAGGCGATCAGGAACCACATTGTCAATATTCTTGATGAATACCACATCAGCATCAATCTCGTTGAGGTTCTCGATGAGTGCGCCATGACCGCCCGGACGGAACAGCAAAGAGCCATCCTCGTTGCGGAAAGGAGTGTTATCCGGATTGGCAGCGATGGTATCGGTGCTAGGCTTCTGCTCAGAGAAAGAGATATTGTACTTGATGCCGTAGCGCTGTGCATACTTGTCAACCTTCTCTGCTACCATCTGCTTGAAGAGTTCCAGGTGGTCGTGAGAAACGGTGAAGTGAACATTAGCCTCGCCGTTGCTGCTTGCATAGAGCGCAGCCTCAACCAGGTGCTCCTCCATTGGAGTGCGAACCTCATCCTCATACTCGTGGAACTGGAGCAATCCCTTAGGCAACTGTCCGTAGTTCAATCCCTCTGGCTTGAGGAGATTAGCCACAACAGCCTTGTAATCGCCCTTCTTGATAAGGCACATGATACCCTTCTCGTTGTTTACATGGCACTTATCGCAGAGTGCCTTGCGGAAAGCAAACTTCTTGATATTCTCGAAGAATTGTTTTTCGAAGTCAGTAGTAGGAACATCGTATGGAGCATCCAGGAACGCAAACATGTTCTTGAACATGCGGCTTGCCGCACCTGAAGCAGGTACGAACTTCACAATCTTGTGACCCTCAGCCTTATAGTCGTTCCAAGCCTTCTCGAAGTTTTCCACTTCCTGGGCTGTAGGAGCCATGATTCCCTTACCGATGGCAGCCGCACCCTCGAGCTTGAGGAATGGGAAGCCATTCTTGATTTGTTCCAACTGGTGTTCAATCTGCTGCTCGGAGATGCCGCGAGCAGCGATTTGGTTTAGATCTTGCTGATTCATAATACCATATTTATGTTAAATTTACACTATATGTGCTACAAAGATAATAGTTTTTTCTGATAATCAGAAATATTTCCACATTTTTTTGTACCTTTGCAATGAAAATTTAACGAAGTACGCGGTTTTTAACGCCGAAACGCCATTGTTAGTCAAATTTAAAATGGAATATTGCAACATGGTTAGTAAATTATCAAAAGAGCACGACCGAAGAACGTTGCTATCAACGTATCTGTACGGAGTATCAAACCTTCTCCTAAGCGGGACAGGAATTGGCGGTTTTTCGCCATTAATAACAGGCAACAGCATTGGACTTTTCAATTGCCTATTCCTAGTATTAGGCATTGTATCGGCATTCATCTTTGCCTATAGTGCGAATAGAGTAATGAAGTATAACGATTCAAATATTAAATGATATGGAACTAATGACATTATTCATGTTTATCATGACAGTTATAGGTGCCAGCTTCGCCATCTGGCTTAACACAAAATCAGGCCAGAAATGGATAGACGAGTTATAACAACTCAATAATATATAATCAACGGGAGGGAACGACTATGAACGAAACAACTTTTAAATTCACATCCGAAGAAAAAGAACAGACACTCCAGATACTGGAGCGCCTGAGAACCGCCGTAGGCGATACATTCAAGCCGGGCGATGAGCAGCATCTGCGTGAAGACATACAGCATGCCTTCATCAACCACCAGATCAAGCGCAACGTCTTCGGCATGAACCCTATACTCGCTGCCCTGCAGACAGCAGAAATCGCAGTGAACGAAATAGGTCTGAAGCGAGACGGCGTCATCGCTATCCTGATGCAGACCAGCGTCATCGACGGCTATCAGACCATCGAAGACATCCAGAAGAAATACGGCGACAGCGTGGCGCATATCATCAGCGGACTGCTCCGCATCCACGACCTCTACAAGCGCAACCCGATCATCGAGAGCGAGAACTTCCGCAACCTGCTCATCTCCTTCTCAGAAGATATGCGCGTAATCCTCATCATGATTGCCGACCGCGTGAACGTGATGCGACAGATCCGTGATACCGAACAGAAGGAGGCAAAGCACGAGGTGAGCGAGGAAGCCAGCTACCTCTATGCCCCACTCGCCCACAAGCTGGGTCTCTACAAGCTGAAGAGCGAGCTGGAAGACCTGAGTCTGAAGTATCTCGAGCACGATGCCTACTATATGATCAAGGAGAAGCTGAACGCCACCAAGGCATCGCGCGATGCCTATATCGCCCGATTCATCCAGCCTATCAAGGAGAAACTCGATGCTGCCGGACTGAAATACCACATGAAGGGAAGAACCAAGAGTATCCACTCCATCTGGCAGAAGATGAAGAAGCAGAAATGCGCCTTCGAGGGTGTATATGACCTCTTCGCCATCCGCATCATCATCGATGCACCAAGAGAGAAGGAATACATGCAGTGCTGGCAGACATTCGCCCTGATTACAGATATGTATCAGCCGAACCCGAAGCGTATGCGCGACTGGCTCAGCGTGCCTAAGAGCAACGGATACGAGAGTCTGCACACCACCGTACTGGGACCTGAGAACAAATGGGTGGAAGTACAGATCAGAACCGAAAGAATGGACGATATCGCCGAACACGGTCTGGCTGCACACTGGCGCTACAAGGGCATCAAGCAGGGAGAAGGAGGCATAGACGAATGGTTAGCCAACATCCGTGCCGCACTGGAAAGCAACGACGACCTGCAGCTGATGGACCAGTTTACCACCGACCTGAAGGAAGACGAGGTATACGTATTCACCCCTAAGGGCGACCTGCTGAACTTCCCTAAGGGTGCCACGGTACTCGACTTTGCCTACTACATCCACTCTCGCATCGGCAACACCTGCGTGGGCGGAAAGATCAACGGCAGGGCGGTAACCTTCCGACAGGAACTGCACTCGGGCGACCAGGTGGAAATCCTGACCCAGAGCAACCAGAAACCACGCAGGGAATGGCTCAACATCGTGCAGACTTCCAAGGCGAAGGCAAAGATCCGACTCGCCCTGAAGGAAACACAGAAGAAGGACGGACTCTATGCCAAGGAACTGCTGGAGAGAAGATTCAAGAACCGCAAGATGGAGATTGACGAGAGCACCATGGCACGCATCATCAAGAAGATGGGATACAAGGAGAACTCCGATTTCTACAAGGATGTAGCGGAAGAGAAACTCGACGTAAACACCGTCATCGACAAATATGTAGAGGAGCGCGATCACGACCTCAACCCTACCAATGTCACCAAACCAGCCGAAAGTGCAGAGAACTTCGCCTTCGAGAATCCAACCGAGGAACTCCTGAAGCAGAGCGATGACGTGCTGGTTATCGACGAGCATCTGAAGGGTATCGACTTTGAGCTGGCTCACTGCTGCCATCCTATCTACGGAGACCCAATCTTCGGCTTCGTCACCATCAGCAAGGGTATCAAGGTTCACCGCATAGACTGCCCTAACGCCAAGGAACTCCGTCGCCGCTTCGGTTACCGCATCGTCAAGGCAAAATGGAGCGGCAAGGGAACATCAAAGTATGCCATCACACTGAGAATCATCGGAAACGACGATATCGGTATCGTGAGCAACATTACGAATATCATCTCCAAAGAGGATAAACTCGTGATGAGAGGCATCAACATCTCATCCAAGGACGGCCTGTTCTCGGGCAACGTGACGGTGATGATAGATGATGCAACCAAGACGGATGCACTCATCAAGAAGCTGGCTGCCGTAAAAGGCGTAAAGCAGGTAATGAGAATATAATCCCGCAGATGAATAGCTTAATCCCACAGATGGATATATTTTCAAGTCCCGCAGATTTCACAGATTTACACAGATATCAGGAATCAAGAGATATTTATCTATTAAAGAAAAGGTTCAATTCCATTGGTTTGGAATTGAACCTTTTCTTTATAATAGACAGACACAGAAAAAAATCTGTGTAAATCTGTGAAATCTGCGGGACTTGAAAATATCCCATCTGCGCGATTGTTATTTTGCCTTATTGATTCGCTTAATCACAGAATAAGCATCATACAAGCCCAGCTCTCCAGCCTTCGACAAGTCCTGGATACCAGCCTGCTTGTTTCCACTTTTGATACGAGCCAGACCACGGTTGTAATATGCCTCAGCCAGACGCGAATCTATCCTGATGGCAATGCTGTAATCATCGATGGCCTTAGACAACTCGTTTCTGCCAGCATGCACATTACCCCTATTATAATAGATGTAGGCATTATTGCTGTTCAGACGGATAGCATCGCTGAAATCAGCCTCGGCAGAATGGATATTCGTAATACCCTTGCCCTCAGCACGGTTAAACTCATCCATCTCAGCCTGACAGACAGCACGTTGCCAGTAAGCCAACGAACTCTTTTCATCCAGAGAGAGATAATAGGTGAAATCGCTGATGGCTGCCTCGAAATCACGGAGAACACTGTGAGCGATGGCCCTGCGCATCAGCAGACTCTTCTTCTGCTCGATATCCTTAGCCACACTCAGCTCAGCCGACAGCTTATCAATCAAAGAGAAGATCATCAACGAGCTGTTCTCATCCAGCTGCTCTTTGGTACATACGATATAAACCTTATTGGTAGAAGCCTTAGACTGAGCAGCATTCTGCTTGCCGGAAGCACCGCCACTCTGCTTAGCCTGAGCCAGGTGCATATTAAGCTGTTCCACTTCCTTGTCAAACGCCTGAACACCGTTCAGATTCTGCACATTAGGGAAGTAAGAGAGCTGATACATAGGCAGATAGGAAGTCTCCACCTGACGGTTCTGGATGCGTCCACGATACTCGCTCTTGTAATTGTGCTCATACTTAGGTTCATCCTCAACAACGATAGAAGCAAACTTATCCGGATCTACCTCAGAACGCTTGCGCACCTCCTTCCTGGTCTTCGCGCTCCATCTAGGCTGAATACCCAGATGCTTGTTCATCTGCGCCTTGAAGATACGGAATTCATCCATCTCGGCCTTTGCAGTCATACCCAACCTTCGGTAACAGCTGGCACGATAGGAAAGACCCGTCCAGAAGTTAGGAAACTGGTCGATGACCGTAGAATAATCACGGATAGCCGCCTTCAGATTACCCGTCTTGTCATGCAGAAGCGCACGGTTGAAAATAGCCATGAAGTTCTTTGGTTCCATCTTGATGACGAAGTCGAAGTCGAGGATGGCACGGTTGTCATCACCCAACTGCACACGCATCAGACCTCGGTTGTAATGAGCCAGGAAGTTGTTAGGATCCAAATCGAGCGCATTATCGTAATCGCTCATAGCTCCACGTAAATTGTTGATGTTGATACGAGCCAGGGCACGGTTGATATAACTGTTCACATTGTTAGGCTTGAAATGCAGCGACTTGGTCAAAGCCTCATCCGCTACCTTCCACTCCTTTCTAGCAAGCGCCATATAGGCACGTGTGGTCCAGGCATCACCGTCATAAGGATTGATTTCCAGGCTCTTGTCTATCCATCTCTCTGCCTGTAGGGTATCCTTCTGCTTCAGATACACCTCAGCCTTGAGGGTATAGGCATTCGCAAAATCCTTCCATTTGGCAATCACCGAATCCAATTCCGACTGCGCCACATCATAATTCTTGCTCTCCATCTGGCAGAGCGCCCTGTTGAACCAATAATTACGGTTATGAGGTTCTATGCGGATGGCAGAATTGTAATCACTGATGGCATCCTGGAAACGGTTCTGACGGATACGGCAGATGGCACGCAAGTCGTAGATATCGTTGATGTAAGGATTCAGATTCAACGCCTCAGAAGCATCACTCTCAGCACCTACATAATCATCGAGATTAAACTTGGCCACACTGCGGTAATACCAAGGCTCATAGAGATAAGGCTTGGCACCGATAGCAAGATTAAAATACTTAATGGAAAGAACGAAGTCCTCATAATAGAGAGCACTTCTGCCCGCCGTAATCAGGCGGTCAACTCTATATTGCGCTGATGCCGACAAAGCCGTCAGCACCAGCACAAAAGTGAAAATAAACTTTTTCATCGACGAATCTTAGTACGATAGCTGCAGCGGAACTTGCCCTTGATGATATTCTTGAGCTTGCCAGCTATCATGTTCTTACGAAGAGGAGAAACACGATCCACGAACATGGTGCCCTCCAGATGGTCGAACTCATGCTGCATCACGCGAGCCAGATATCCCTCAACCCACTCATCGTGCTCCTGGAAATTCTCATCCTGATACTTCACGTGGATGCGGGTAGGACGAACCACCTTCTCATTGATGCCAGGAATGGAAAGACATCCTTCATCAGAAGAATCCTTCTCAGCCTCCTCATCATACTCCAAGATATGAGGATTAATAAAAACATGACGGAATCCCTTATATTCAGGAAGATCTTCGCTCAATACATCGAGGTCGATGACCACCAGACGGATAGCCAGACCAATCTGAGGTGCAGCCAGTCCGATACCATTGCTGGAATCAAGCGTCTCATACATATTGTTGATCAGTTCCTTCAATTCAGGATAATCGGGAGTAATATCTTCAGCCACTTTTCTCAAAACGGGCTGACCATATATATAAATAGGTAAAATCATCTTCTTGACTCTAAATAATCTTGTAAAATAATGGTGGCGCTAATCTCGTCCACCAATCCTTTGTTTTCTCTTCTGGTTTTCTTCTTCACCCCACCCTCTATCATGGCACGATGAGCCAGTACCGATGTAAAACGCTCATCATAATATTCGATAGGAACCTCAGGATGAGCCTTGCGCCAGCGATTGAAGAAGTTCTCCACTCGCGCCAGGTTCTCGCTAGGCTGCCCGTTGGGCTGGGTTGGCTTTCCGATGATAATACGCTCCACCTGCTCCTTTTGGATATACTGTTCCACAAAGGCGAAGAGTTCGGGTGTAGCAACAGTGACCAACCCATTGGCAATAATCTGCAATGGGTCGGTCACAGCGATACCGGTACGTTTCTTACCGTAGTCTATAGATAAAATTCGCATGAATCTACGAAAAATCCTAGTCTTTATCTTTAATATCAGAAGCTGGGATTACTTCTTGAGAAGCAACCAAGCATCAGGATACTTGCCAGCACGGAGCTGATTACGGCTCTTTACAGCACCAGACTTATCTGCGAATGTAGAAGCTACAACACGATACATGTTACGTGCGCTGTTGAATACAATCTGAGCCTCATAACCTGCGCTCTTCAATGTATTAGCCAAACCCTCTGCGTTAGCCTTGAGAGAGAAAGAGCCTACTACTACGCTGTAGTTAGAGAGACCTGAACCCATAATGAGGTCAACATTCTCCTGACGAACAGTAGCGTTATCAACCTCTGTATTTGTTGACTCAGAAGGAGTAGTTGTCTCCAAAGGAGTAACAACTGGTTCCTGAGCAACTGGAGCCTGCTCCTGCTGCTGAGCCTTCTCGAAAGCCTTCTTATAGGCACTTTCCTTAGAAGTACCACAACTAGCCAATGCCAAAACTGCGCACATACCTGCGCACAAAACTGATAATTTCTTCATAATTTTGAAAATGTTTTTATTGATAAATTCTTAATTAATTGCTTATTCTTATGACGCAATACGCCCCATCTTGTAATCGATTCCAACGAAATTGCACTGCGAAAATACAAAATATTTGGCAAATATGAGCATGAAAACCGCATAAAGTTTGTTAATACAGCATATTTAAATAAAAATTAAGACAAATTCACGCGGTTTTTGGAGAAAAATTAGTATATTTGCATTTGTAAAGCAGCAAAAGAGAATGGAAAGTTCACTTTCCCATCCATCATTTGCTTCGACTTTATAGGTATAAAATCGTATAACGTTTAAAACTTAAGAATTATGAAGGCATTAGGTTACATTGGTGCATTCCTCGGCGGTGCAATCGCCGGTACAGCACTCGGTTTGATTTTTGCTCCAGAAAAGGGAGAAGATACACGCAGCAAGATTGCTGGCGCAGTAGATGATTTTTGCAAGAAGCACGACATCAAGTTGAGCCGCAAAGACGTAGACGACCTGGTAGACGATATCAAGGAAGCTGCTCCTGAGGTATAATTAAAGAGGTATAAAATAAATATCTCAAGATGTTCTCTAACGATAAAAACGTAGAAACCATCGGGCAGCTCGTAGAGGTGCTCAAACATTACATCGGGCTTCAGTCAGAGTACATGAAGCTCGATGTTGTGGATAAAGTGGTAAGGCTGCTCACTGCCATCACCATGACAGTGGTGCTCCTGGGGCTCTTCCTCATCGCCATCATCTACCTTTCCTTTGCTGCGGCTTACGGATTGGCAGGCCTGATAGGAAGCACAGCCCTAGCCTTCTGCGTAGTGGCGGGTGTATACCTATTTATATTAATACTATTCATCATCTTCCGCCACCAATGGATAGAGAGACCGCTCGTCAAGTTTCTTGCCAGCATTCTGATGCAATAACTTTTTTCATTCACCTGAAAGAGCTCAGCCCTCAAGGCGAAATTTTTTCATTCATTCCAAATATTCAAAGAGATGATAGAACAAGATGAAATCATAGAATATAACTCGCTGAACGAAATTCGTCTACGCAAGGAATTACTACGCAAGGATATACAGGCTGACGATGCCAAGATCAAGGCTTTGTGGAAATCGCTTTTCACCAAGCCCGAAGCACTATCCAAGAATGCGAGCGCCAGCAAGCGTTTCAGCAGCATGATGAAAATCGGAGCTGGAGCCTTTGATGGTGCTCTACTTGCATGGAAACTTTATCACAAGTTCAAGAGAAAAAGATAAGGCATAATTGCTGAAAACAAAAGAAAGCACATCATTTTCTTCCTATAACAAGAGGAAAATGATGTGCTTTTTTATGCTGGAATTCAGACTTTCTTCCAGACTTTCGGACACAAAAAAAGGGCCACCGCCGTGGCCCAACCTTGTTAACCTTAAATCTAATACTATGAAAAACACACGTGCAAATATAGAAAGAATCTATGAGTTTCACAAGCTTTTCCGTGAAAAAACTCAAATCCTAAACTATATTTAACTATTTGTGTCTTAATTTCTTATTTATTTAAATGTTATTAAACCTATTCTATTTAGAACTTAGACAGTTATATTTAGAATAGAAATCTAAATTTCAAAGCTCATCTGATCATAACCAAAGACGAAGCCCTGAGGCAGGCGCGCATTGGCATCATCATGAAAACCTATCTGATGAGTAACATGAGTGAGAATCGTCTTCCGGGCTCCTATCCGGCGCGCAACCCGTATGGCATCCTCTACCAGTTGATGACTATGATGCGGCTTATCGAAGCGGAGAGCATTGATAACCAGCGTTTCCACTCCTTCCAGATACTGATATTCCTCCTCGCCCATCGTCTTCATATCCGTAATATAGGCAAATTTGCCCAAACGATAGCCCAGGATAGGCATCTTATCATGGAGAATACGGATAGGCATGAACTCAATATCGCCAATCTGATAAGAGCGATGAGGCTCTATGGTATGGAGCTTGAGCTTCGGCGCTCCCGGATAAAGCTGCTCTACATCCTTAGGAAAACAGTAAGGCATGGTATGCGGCAAGGAACGGGTTACCAGCTCATCGCCATAAATATGAATATCACCAAACACGCAGAAGCCACGCAGGTCATCTATACCTCCCACATGGTCGTAATGAATATGCGTAATCAGCACACCATCCAACTTGCGGAACGGTTCCCTGAGCAACTGCATCCTTATATCCGGACCCGCATCTATCAGAATACGGGTTTTCTCCGTCTCAATCATCGCAGCACTTCTAAAGCGCTTATCCTTAGGATTATTGCTGCGGCAAACCTCACAATTACATCCCAAAACAGGAACACCACTCGATGTTCCTGTTCCCAATAAAGTAATCTTCATTAAGAATCAAATATTTCCTGAAAAACAAACGAATTCTTCACTCTTCGTTCTTCTCTCTTCACTTAACATTCACCTCCGGATGGATATCAATGCCAAACTTCAGCTTCACATCCTTACGGATTGTTTCACAGAGATTGACGATTTCCTGCCCCGTAGCTCCACCACGGTTCACCAGTACCAGCGCCTGCTTGTCATGCACGCCTGCACGTCCCAGACTCTTGCCCTTCCATCCACACTGGTCAATCATCCAGCCTGCAGGAATCTTCTCGTGTCCAGCATCAATCATATAATGAGGCATCCCCGGATACTGTGCAGCCAGCTCCTCATATTTTGCCTTCTCCACGATAGGATTCATGAAGAAACTGCCCGCATTGCCCTGCACCTTCGGGTCAGGCAATTTGGCATTGCGGATCTCAATGATGACATCACGGAGCTGCTGGGCTGTAGGATTTTCTATTCCCTTTGCAGTCAGGGAAGTACGGATGTTACCATAATCCAGGTCTGGCACAAAGTGCTTGCTCAGGCGATAGATGACATGAGTAACAAGATACTTATCCTTCCACTCATGCTTGAACCTGCTTTGACGATAGCAGTACCGGCAGTCCTGGTTGTCGAAAACCACTAATTTTCCAGTAGCAATCTCCACAGCTTCCACCTTATATATAATATCCTTCGCTTCCACGCCGTAGGCTCCGATGTTCTGAACCGCGCTCGCTCCCACTTCTCCCGGAATGATACTGAGGTTCTCTGCACCATGATAGCCATGCTCTACAGCATATGCCACCACGTCATCAAACACTTCACCACTGCCGCAGTTCAAGAAAACAAAGTCGGGATTTTTCAGATTCTCACCCTCAGCAGCAGCCAGGGTTTCATTATCCAGCACCTCGATGCCCTTGATGGCAGAATGGATCACCGTACCCTCGTAATCGCCTGTGAGCAAGAGGTTACTGCCACCACCCAGAATGAGCAGAGGCTGATCGGCAGCAGTAAGCCCAGCCACAATCTGCTGCGCCTCTTCTACCGATGAGTATTCCAGGAATCGCTTGCACTTGGCATCAATTCCAAACGTATTGTGAGCCAAAAGGCTATAGTCTCGAATATCCTTCATATCCAGCTATTTCTAAAAAACAATTAATCACTAAACAGTAATCACTAATCACTATATTTACATCTCCAGCTTGGTCAGCATCCACTTTCCTCCTATCTTCTTGAAGGTAAGCAGCGTTTCCAACCCATTGGCGATGCCACGAATCACGAATATCTTCTGGCTGCTCTCAGTATATTTCTGACCGTAAATGATGTTGTAAATCATGCCAGAAGGCAACTGAGGCGCAAAGGCAGGCCATGTCTCCGGTTCGATATCGCCCGTCATCGTACTGAAATCATCATCAGGATCAGGACCGGTAAACTTCACCGGATTATGCAGATGCTCTGCCTGAAAGGCAGAATCAGTAGCAAACGAACCGTAAAACTTCAGGAAGCTGGCATTCATGTTGGCATACATCGGCTTATAGTTGATGCTGGTCATCAGCCACTGACCGTTGATACGGTTGAAGAGGAACTGCTGAACGGTATGGGTCTTGTAGAACACCTTTTCTACCACCACATGATCGATGGTAGTATCCTTCACCAGGTTCATCTGCTTCCGGTTATCGAAGATCAGCGTATAATAATCCTGACGCATAAAGAAATGCTCCATTTTCCAATGGCGCTTTTCAATTTTCTTCACCACCTTTCCGTTGCGATAGACAGGCAGCGGGAAATTAACACGCTTTATCTGAAGCTTACGACTGGCTGCAAAATTGAACAGGAAGTCATCAAACAACTCGTCAGCAGCCTTAGGCATAGGAGTCTCCTCTATGAGCTTTTCGGCAGAGTCCATAGCCTGTGTGTCAGCGACAGCCGTATCAGCTACCACTGAATCAACAAGAGTAGCGGGCTTCTTGTCCTTGCACCCTACAGAGGTGAAACAAACGATGGTAAGCACCGCCAACATTACTGTTATAAAAGATAGTTTCTTCATAAACTTATTAAATTTCTCAAATTTTCATTGCAAAAGTACAACTTTCTTTTGATATATTTCATATTTTAAGCAAAAAATATTATCTTTGCACTCAAAATAGACAATTTAATAAGATATGTTATTAGAAAAAATAGAAGAACTCTTGAAAGAAGTGGATTCTTTGACTGCCCAGAACGCAGAAGAAGTAGAACAGCTTCGCATCAAGTATCTCAGCAAAAAGGGTGAAATCAATGCCCTCATGGCCGACTTCCGCAATGTGCCAGGCGACCAGAAAAAAGAGGTTGGTATCAAAATCAACGAATTGAAGCAGGCTACTCTTGCCAAGATCAACGGACTCAAGGAGCAGATGGAAGAGGCTGACGCAAGCAGCGATGACATCGACCTGACCCGTACAGCTTATCCTGTGGCTTTGGGTACACGTCATCCATTGACTGTCGTAAAGAACCAGATTATCGACATCTTCGGCCGTATGGGATTCACCCTCTATCAGGGTCCTGAGGTTGACGACGACAAGCATGTGTTCACTATGCTCAACTTTGCAGCCGATCATCCAGCCCGTGACATGCAGGATACCTTCTTCATCGAGAAGACCAACTCCGACGATGTTACCAAGAATGTGCTCCTGCGCAGTCATACCTCCAACGATGAGGCACATTACATGGAGACTCATGAGCCACCTATCCGCGTTCTCTGCCCTGGCCGTGTATATCGCAACGAGGCAATCAGCGCCCGTGCTCACTGCTTCTTCCATCAGGTAGAAGGTCTCTATGTTGACAAGAACGTAAGCTTCACCGATCTCAAGCAGGTGCTCCTCACCTTCGCTCGCGAGATGTTCGGTGCAGATACCAAGATCCGCTTGCGTCCTAGCTACTTCCCATTCACAGAGCCTAGCGCTGAGATGGATATCTCCTGCAACATCTGTGGCGGAAAGGGATGTAACTTCTGCAAGCATACAGGATGGGTAGAGATTCTGGGGTGCGGTATGGTAGACCCTCACGACCTCGAGGCTTGCGGCATCGACAGCAATGTCTATACCGGTTATGCCTTCGGTATGGGTGTAGAGCGCATCACCAACTTGAAGTATCGTGTCAGCGACCTGCGTCTCTTCTCAGAGAACGACACCCGATTCCTGCGCGAGTTCGAATCTGCCAAGTAACATTCGAATCAGCTAAGTAACAACACATATTTAATATAGTATATAGGTTTATATGCTAACTCTTCTTTAGCGTATAGACCTATTTATTTTTAAACCTCAAAACATAAAGTTATGAAGAAATTTATGGTTAATGCAGTCATCGCAGTCTCTTTAGGCGCCATGACTCTCAGTTCTTGTATCGGCTCATTCTGCCTTACCAACAACGTTTTGGATTGGAACAAGCGTGCTACTGACAACAAGTTCGTCAACGAACTGATTTTCATCGTCATCAGTCCAGCCTACGCAGTATGTTCTGTTGCAGACTTGTTCGTGCTCAACTCTATCGAGTTCTGGACAGGCGAAAAGGTGATTGCCAATGTCGGCAAGACCAAGGACGTAATGGGTAAGGATGGTCGTATGTACGCCATCAAGACATTGAAGAACGGTTATGAGATTACCGACCCAGAGGGTGAGAAATCATACTTCGTATTCAACAAGAAGAAAAAGAGCTGGTCATACAGCAAGGACGGCGATATCCGTGAGCTCTTCAGCTTTAATGAGGATGGCAGCATCCAGGCTTGTCTGCCAAACGGCGAGAAGATGAACGTTCCAGCCGACGAGAATGGCCTTTTCCAGGTTCGTATGGCAATGAACGATGGCTTCTATTACGCATTCAATAAGTAAACTATTGAAAATCTATAAAGGGGTGTGCAGAAATCCAATCTACACACCCCTTCATTATTATATATATCCTTAAACCTCAAAGAGTTAACCTAATCCCCTCACAGCTTCTTCCAGCTGCTGAAGCGCCTGCTCCAGCACGTTTCTAGGCTCTGCCACATTCAGTCGCATGAAACCTTCGCCACCAGGACCAAACATCTCACCGTCGTTCAAGGCAAGATGAGCCTTGTCGATGAAAAGATCCAGAAGCTGATCATGAGAGAGATGCAAATCCCTGCAGTTCAGCCATACCAGGAATGAAGCCTGCGGACGGAGCGGACGGATGCCCGGAATATGCTCCTTGCAGAAATCCTCTACAAAGCGGATATTATCCTCGATATATGCCAGCATTTGCATGCGCCACTCCTCCCCCTTCCTGAAGGCTGCTACCGTAGCAATCGGAGCAAAGAGCGTAGGCTCATCCAGTTCGTTGGCAGAGAGCCAAGGATAGAACTTGCTGCGTATCTCCTCGCTAGGAATGATGGCATAACTGCTCACGATACCCGCAATGTTGAAGGTCTTGGAAGGAGCCTGGAAGGTGATGCTGATATCGCGTGCATGGTCGCTGACCGATGCAAAAGGAATATGCTTGTGTCCGAAGAGAGCCATGTCAGCATGAATCTCATCGCTGATTACCAGCAGATGATGCTCGTAGCAGAAGTCAGCCAGTCGCTGCAGCGTTTCCTTGTCCCATGTAATACCTCCCGGATTATGAGGGTTACATAGAATCAGCACCTTGCACTTCTCATCACACACCTTTTCCAGATTTTCGAAATCCATCTCGTAATATCCGTCCTGGCGCATCTTCAGCGGATTGAAAACCACCTCGCGGCCGTTTCCCTGCGGGGTGAGCCGGAAAGGATGATAAACGGGTGGCTGGATGATGACCTTCTCATCTTCCCTGGTAAAGACATTCACCACCAGTCCTATTCCCTTCACGATGCCTGGAATAAAGCGAATCCACTCGCGCTCCACATCCCACTGATGATGAGCCTTCACCCAATCGATGATGCTGGGCAGATAGTCTTCCGGCTCAACGGTATATCCGAAGAGCGAATGTTCCAGACGTGCCTTCAGGGCATCGGTGATGAAATCAGGGGTTTCGAAGTCCATATCCGCTACCCAGAGAGGCAGCAGATCGGTTCTTCCCCAGCGTGGCTGCAGCGCCTCGTGCTTGAGGTCGCCGCTACCCAAACGGTCAATTATTTTATCAAAATCGTACTTCATACTTTGAACTCTTTTTACTTTGAACTTTGAGCTTTGAACTTTGTGATTAGCATCAGCAATTGAATTCTTCGTTCTTCACTTTTCACTCTTCACTTTCTCTGCTCTTCACTTTCTCTGCTCTTCACTTACCCCAACGCCTGCTTGATGTCCTCAAACAGATCGTCAACATCCTCCAGACCGACGCTCAGTCTTACGGTTGTATCCAATACATCCATGCTCTGACGCATACGCTCCGAGAAACCGCCAAAGATGGTGCTGGCAGGATGGATGGCAAGCGAACGGTTGTCGAAGAGATTGGTGGCACGATGAATCAGCTTCAGATGGTTCAGGAAACTGAAACACGCCTCCTTGTCCTCCAAATCGATGCAGATCATCGCTCCGGCAGTCTTGCCAAACTGCTTCTTTGCCAACTCATGGAATGGATTATCCTCCAATCCCACATAATTCACGCGCTTGATCTGGGGGAGCGACTGAAGCTTCCTTGCCAGCTCCAGCGCATTGCTGCTCTGCACGCGATAACGCGCATCGAGCGTCTCCAGTCCGATGGTCTGCATATAAGCTACCTGCGGAGTCATGTAGGCACCAAAGTTGAAAAGCATCTCACCATAAAGTCGCTTGGCAAAATCGCCATGATATGGTGTACCGTAATCGATGACCACACCGCCAAGCGATGTGGCACCGCCACTGATATACTTGGAACTGGATACCACCTCGATATCCACGCCCAGATCCTTAGCCGAGAACTGGGTGAAAGGAATGATGGTAGTATCAGCCACCAGGGGCACATTCTTCTCGTGAGCCACCTGAGAGAGTGCCTTCAGGTCGGCCACCTCCAGCTGCGGATTGGTAATGATTTCCAGAAACACGCAGCAGGTATCCTCATCAATTGCCTCGCGTACCTCTTCTATATTGGTCAGATCGCGCAGTCGGACCTTCACTCCGAAACGGCGCAAGGTGGCAACTAGCAGGGCATAGGTATTGCCGAAGAGATGCTTGGAGCTGACGATGTTCTTGCCCTGTGCAGCAAGCGCCATCAACGTATTGCTGATAGCAGCCATACCCGAATTGAAAGCTGTAACATGCTGTGCCCCGGTCAGTGCCTCGATGCGGCGCTCCAGGTTGGTAACCGTAGGATTCTCCACACGCGAATAGTCCGGAGCCTTGATCTTGTCAGTAAAGGCATCCGACATGATGGCTGCGTTGTCAAATTCGTAAGCCAGCGTATTATATACCGGAACGCTCAGCGAATCATAAGCGTCTCTGCGTTCGTATGCCACATGAATGGCCTGAGTCTGTTTCTTCATTTTCTATTAATCTCTCTTTTAATTTTGTATTTGCTATATTTTGGCTGCAAAAGTACTAAAAAAATGCGATATAGAAATACCAAAGATTAGGTATTTTATAATAAAAAACAACTTTCTTCGTTAAATACTACATGAAACAGAAATTTTTTATCATTATAATATGCCTGATTGCCACCCTGAAGATGATGGCACAGGAATTCACGCTGCAGGGTAGAGTCACCGATGATGACAACAACCCCGTAGAACTTGCCACGGTTTCCGTCGTAAGCCAGGGAAAGGTGGCTTTCACTTCGCTCAAGGGTGAATTCAGCATGCATCTGCATTCTGCCGACAGCGTAGCCGTCAAATTCTCGATGATCGGCTACAAGACCAAGGTGCGCGTCCTGAGAAAGCCTAGAGGAAAGCAAACCCTCCAAGTGGTGCTACATACCGATGCCACGATGCTGGGCGACGTGAATGTGACGGGAGAGAAGATACAGTCTGACCAGACGCAGGACATCAAGGTCAAGGACATCAAGATGGCTCCTTCTGCCAACGGCAACGGCGTGGAAGGCATCATCCAGCAGCAGGCTGGCGTGAGTACCCACAGCGAACTCTCCTCGCAGTACAACGTGCGAGGCGGTGCCTTCGATGAAAACTCCGTATATATAAATAATGTGGAAGTATACCGTCCATTCCTCGTCCGAAGCGGTCAGCAGGAAGGTCTTTCCGTCATCAATCCTTACATGGTAGACAAAATTGGCTTCTCTACCGGAGGCTACGGAGCGAAATACGGCGACAAGATGAGTTCTGCACTCGACATCACCTACAAGACGCTGAAAGCCAAGGGTAAGAAGCCTGTGGTGGAAGGAAGCTTAGCAGCCAGTCTACTAGGTACCGATGCCTATATCGGAATAGGAACCCGGAAGCTGTCATGGCTCAACAGCGTGAGATACAAGACCACCTCCTACCTCCTCGGTTCGCTGGAGACAAAGGGAGAATACAAGCCAAATTATCTTGACTATCAGACCTATCTGAGCTATCAGCCCAACAAGCGATGGAAGATAGACTTCATAGGATATATCTCTGACAACCATTACAACTTCGAACCGTCCGACCGCGAAACTTCGTTCGGAACGATGGAGAACGTGAAGAGTTTCAGAGTATTCTTCGACGGACATGAGAAAGACCGCTTCCTCACCTATTTCGGAACCCTCGGCATCACCCGGAACATCACCCGGAACACCAGTCTCTCGCTCCTGGGAAGTGCCTTCTACACCAAGGAACAGGAGAAATACGACATTCAGGGACAGTACTGGCTCGACCAGACAGAGACATCAGAGAACCTGGGCGTGGGAACCTATTTTGAACATGCCCGCAACTATCTCTCTGCCCACGTGATGAGCGCCAAGCTGATGCTGCGCCACAAGGTACAGAAGCACAACGTGGAGGCGGCTGTCACCCTGAAAAGGGAACATATCGAAGAGAATTCCATCGAATACGAGATGCGCGATTCTGCCGGATACAGCGTTCCCCACACCGGAAAGGACCTCTATATGATTTATTCCATGAAAGCCCGTAACGAGCTGAATGCCAACCGTATGGAGACCTACATTCAGGACACCTACCGATTCTCGGGCGGTACTGCCGACAGCACCGGAAACGGACAGACGCATTACACGCTGAACTATGGTGTGCGCATGAGTCACTGGAACTTCAACCGCGAGACGATCCTGAGTCCACGTATCTCTCTCGCCATCATTCCGGCAAACCACGAGAACACCACGCTCCGCCTGGCAGCCGGACTATACTATCAGGCACCTTTCTTCAAGGAGCTGAGAGATACGACAACCGTCAACGGAGTGACCGTAGCATCGCTCAACGAGAAGATCAAGAGCCAGCGAAGCATCCATTTCATCGCCGGTTACGACTACCGTTTCCGCATGAACGACCAGCGGTTCAAGTTCTCTGCCGAGGCTTACTACAAGGCATTGAGCAACATCGTACCTTATTCCGTCAGCAACGTGAAGGTGGTATATTACGGTCAGAACGAGTGCAGCGGTCATGCAGCCGGACTTGATTTCAAGCTCTATGGCGAGTTTGTACCGGGTACGGATTCCTGGCTCAGCCTCTCGCTGATGGATACGAAGATGAAGCTCAACGGCAAGAGCATCCCTCTGCCTACCGACCAGCGCTATGCGGTGAACCTCTTCTTCACCGACTACTTCCCTGGCAGCAGGAAATGGCGCATGTCGCTGAAACTTGCCTTTGCCGACGGTTTGCCTTTCGCAGCCCCTCACAAGGAGTTGGAGACCAACAGTTTCCGTGCCACCGCCTATCGCCGTGCCGACATCGGCATGAGCTATCAGCTGCTCGACAACAGCCGCCGGGAGAAGAAGACCTTCCTGAAGAACGTAACGCTGGGCGTAGACTGCCTCAACCTCTTCGGCATCGACAACGTGAACAGCTACTACTGGGTAACGGATGTAACCAATCAGCAGTATGCCGTGCCTAATTATCTGACAGGCCGCCAGCTCAATGCCCGTGTTCTCTTGGAATTTTAGAACCCAAAAGTGGAGATTTTTCACAATATTCTAAATATTTAACCGTAGATAGTTCGCTATCTGCGGTTTTTTTCGTATCTTTGCGCCCGAATTATGTGGTGACGGCCCGTTCCCCACCCCATCTATTCAGAAATACATTCTATAAAGAATAAAGAAATAATACATAATAATCAATTATGAGCAAACAAGTAGAAAAGATTAAGGAGCTGATCGCTAAGCGCGAACAGGCTCGTCTTGGCGGTGGCGAGAAGGCCATCGAGAAGCAGCATGCACGTGGCAAATATACCGCTCGCGAGCGTATCGAAATGTTGGTAGATGCCGGCAGTTTCGAGGAGTATGATATGTTCAAGTTGCATCGTTGCACTAACTTCGGCATGGAGAAGAAGCAGTACCTCGGTGATGGTGTTGTAGCTGGTAGCGCTACTATAGCCGGCCGTCTGGTTTACGTATATGCTCAGGACTTCACCGTAAATGGTGGTTCACTCTCTGAGACTATGGCACAGAAGATCTGCAAGGTAATGGATATGGCTATGACTATGGGAGCACCTGTTATCTGCATGAACGACTCTGGTGGTGCTCGTATTCAGGAAGGTATCTGCGCCCTCGCCGGATATGGTGAAATCTTCGAGCGCAACATCCTCGCTTCTGGTGTCATCCCACAGATTTCTGCCATCATGGGCCCTTGCGCCGGTGGTGCCGTTTACTCTCCAGGTTTGACCGACTTCATCATCATGAAGGAGCAGACTTCTTACATGTTCCTGACTGGTCCTAAGGTTGTAAAGACCGTAACCGGTGAGGATATCGATGCAGAGCACCTCGGTGGTGCATCTGTACATGCAACCAAGAGTGGTGTAACCCACTTCGCTGCTAAGACTGAGGAAGAGGCTATCGAGATGATCAAGAGCCTGCTCTCTTTCATCCCTAGCAACAATACAGAAGAGGCTCCACGCGTTGAGTGCACAGACCCAATCGACCGTATGGACGATACTCTGAACGAGATTATCCCAGACGATCCAAACCAGGCATACGATATGTATAAGGTGATTGGTGCAGTAACCGATAACGGTGAGTTCTTCGAGGTTCAGCCTAAGTTCGCCAAGAATATCATCACAGGTTTCGCCCGCTTTAATGGTCAGAGCGTTGGTATCGTAGCCAACCAGCCAGCAGCTTACGCAGGTGTACTCGATGTAAACGCTAGCCGCAAGGCAGCCCGCTTCGTCCGTTTCTGCGATGCCTTCAATATTCCTATCGTATCTCTCGTAGACGTACCAGGATTCTTGCCAGGTACAGGTCAGGAGTACAACGCAGTCATCCTCCACGGTGCACAGTTGCTCTACGCTTACGGCGAGGCTACCGTGCCAAAGATCACTATCACATTGCGTAAGAGCTATGGTGGTAGCCACATCGTGATGGGTTGCAAGCAGTTGCGTGCTGACTTGAACTTCGCTTGGCCATCATCAGAGATTGCCGTAATGGGTGCCAGCGGTGCCGTTGCCGTTCTCTGTGGTAAGGAAGCTAAGGCTAAGAAGGAAGCTGGCGAGGACGTAAAGGCATTCCTGGCTGAGAAGGAGCAGGAGTATACTGACAAGTTTGCTAATCCATATCAGGCTGCTCAGTATGGTTACATCGATGATGTCATCGAGCCACGTAACACCCGTTTCCGCATCTGCCGTGGTTTGGCTCAGCTCGCTACCAAGCGTCAGAGCTTACCAGCTAAGAAGCATGGCTGTATGCCAATGTAATGATATAATTAAACATTAGAATAAATGGATAAGAATATTTATGCTGCGATTGCCATGGCTCTCTATGAGTACCAGGGCAATAACGTACACGACAAGGAGCCTGGCATCATCACTATCAAGCCACGTCAGACGATGTGGAACGCCAAGTTCTTGAGTTTAACAGCTAAACCATAAAGATATAGAAATGAAAGAGTTTAAATATACAATTGACGGAAAAGAATACAAGGTTCAGATTGACGCTGTTGAGGGCAACATCGCAAGCGTGAACGTGAATGGCGAAGCTTACAAGGTTGAGATGGAACAGGAGGCTGAGCCAGAGAAGAAGAAGGTAGTGCTCGGTCAGCCAGCTGCTGCATCTGATGATGCTGAGGCTACTCCAGCTGCCAACGTTAATACAGCCAACGCTGTGAAGGCTCCTCTCCCTGGTACTATCACCAGCATCGAGGTAGCAGTTGGTCAGGAGGTGAAGGCAGGTGACACTGTTGTCGTTCTCGAGGCTATGAAGATGCAGAACAACATCGAAGCTGAGAAGGATGGCAAGGTTACAGCTATCTGCGTAAAGCCTGGTCAGGCTGTACTCGAAGAGGATGCGCTCGTGGTTATCGAGTAATTTGAGAATTATACTTCCTGATTCGGGAATTTATGATTCGGGAATTTATAAAGAATATCAAAGGTCGCAAGCTACGATAGTTTGCGACCTTTTTCTATACTGCTGTATGAGCATAAACTGCTATACAAAGTAATTTTTTACTAAAGAAAAAGACATAAAGTACAATAAAATGATAGATTTAACAGAAGAACAGATTGAAAGATACAGCCGCCACATCCTCCTTCAGGATGTAGGACTCGAGGGACAGGAAAAGCTCCTCAATGCCAAGGTGCTCATCATTGGTGCCGGAGGCTTGGGTTCCCCAGTAGCCCTCTACCTCGCTGCGGCTGGCGTGGGACATATCGGTATCGTGGACGCCGATGTGGTTGACCTCAGTAACCTGCAACGCCAAGTCATCCACCAGACCAAAGACTTGAATACTCCTAAGGTGGAAAGTGCCAAGGAGAAGATGATTGCCATCAATCCTGATGTGGAGGTGACAACATATCATACTTTCCTCGCCTCAGACAATGCCGAGGAAATCATCAAGCCATGGGATTTCGTCATTGATTGCACCGACAACTTCCCGGCGAAGTTCCTCATCAATGATGCCTGTGTGCGACTGGGCAAGGCATTCTCGCATGGCGGCATCCTGAGATTCCAGGGGCAGACTTTCACCCATCTTCCAGGCACGGCTTGTTACCGTTGTTTCTTCAAGGAGCCACCTCCAGCAGGCGCTGTTCCTACCAGTAGCCAGGCAGGAGTCCTGGGTGCCATCGCTGGTATGCTCGGAACCATCCAGGCAGCCGAGGCATTGAAGTACTTCCTCGGTGTGGGCGAACTGCTCACCGACCGATTGCTCACCTTCGATGCCAAGACGATGAACTTCCGCACCATCAAGGTAAAGAAGCGTGCATCCTGCGAAATCTGCGGCGACCACCCTACCATCGATCATCTCATCGACTATGAGCAGGCTGCGTGTGATTTGAAACACCACTAAGATTTAGTGATTCTTTATCAGTGATTATTTTCGCTATAGCTTATGAAGATTAACGACAACGTAATCAAGGTTATTATCGAGCAAGACAAAAGGACGCTCCCATCGAGAGTTGCGGCCTCCTTCTGGGCAAGGACGATGTAGTGACGGAAAGATTCACCTCAATTCCTTCAAGGTATTGAAAGTTCAAGGCGGGCGAGATTCAGGCGGGGCAGTTGAAGTCAAACCGCGTGCCTATGGGCATCTCCAGCTCAGGTGGCGGTGGAAACACCGTAAGAAACATGATGGTGGATGACCGGAGCGGACTCACCGCCGAAGAGGAGTTTGATGTCTATCCATACGTAGAGGAACTCACCTCCCGACTTATCGCTGAGAAAGATTCGTTCACGATATTCTTCAACGACCAGCCTGTGCGCAACTTCCAGGATACGAAGAAGAGCGACCAGGAACGTTTCGCCCGCTACTTCCGCAATATGCTGGACCGTGGCATCTACGTCAGCCCATCGCAGTTTGAGGGCAACTTATCTCCCTCTGCCACACCGATGAGATTCTCGACTACGTATTGAAGTCGATAGAAGAGAGTATCGAATAAACACATATAACAAAAAGCAAAGTCACAATACCCAGCTCTATCAGCTAGGTATTGTGACTTTTTTTCAGAACCGTCCCCAAGCCCAACAAAGAACAAAAACCTTGATTATAAGATACTTTAAAAACATTTCTCCCATTTTCCTTGCATGATTCAGATAATAATCGTAAATTTGCAGCAGATAAAATACGCAAGCTTATGAAAGAGAAAAGATATCCTATTGGCTGGCATCCGGCTAATGAAGAAGAAGCCGTGGCTAGGATTGAAGCCATTGAAGCGGAATACGAAAGGACAGGCAAGGCTACAGATTTTGAAGAATTTATAGAAGAATTAAAGGCAGAAGGATTATGGCTTATCCAATAAAAGCAATACCAACACTCTATGGTGAGGCGGCTCGTCGTTTCCAAGAAATGGCAGACGAAACAGAGCGCAAATATGATATTAGTCCCAAGCGAGACATCAAAAAAGATCCTCGCTATCATGCTATGCGCACAATACTCGAAAGGTCTTGCATAAAATAGAACATTGCAGGTGGTTCGAGAACGGGCTGAAAGCCCAAAAGCTCCTAGCCCAGGGCAGCGCCCTGGGTACACTCGCAGTCAACAATGCGCCCTGCAAGGGCAAAAGCTTCGTATAATATTTTTACTCCTAGCAAGCATTCATCTTGCAAATCCAAATAAAATTGGTTATAAAGCAGCATATATTCAAGGCTTTTGCCCTTACAGGGCGCAAGGTTACAACACACTAATACCCAGGGTGTTGCCCTGAGCTATGAGTTTCTGCCCTTTACCTTTCCGCTACGCGCCGGTGACCGTTGGTTCAGGGCGTGTGGTGGCTAGGAGCTTTGGGTCTTCAGCCCGTGCTTGAACCACATGCGAAACTTGACTCACCTTCGGCAAATGCCCTTCAATTATATAAAATGAAGCTACTTTTTGTGATTTTTCTTTTCAAAAAGTTTGTTTTATCAAAGAATCTTTGTATCTTTGCAGCAACAGAACTCGTTTGCATCCCATTAGAACTGCAAGCGAGTCATTTTTTTATTTAAAGAAAAATCTTTTTTCTCTAAACGAATGTCACTATTGCCACACTTCCTGATAACACACTGGTTTTTAGCGAATTAATGGTGACAATAAGGGCATTTCTTATTGTCACCTATTGCCACCTATTGCCACACTCCTGTTTTTTATTCTTTCCTCTTCACCCAAACCTTATGGCTGCCGCGGCCTAACGAATCTATCGGCGAAGATTTATCACAGGTCAGCTCCTTCAGTTCCAAAGAGGCAGCAGTACGGCTCAGGTTGTTGATGGAGGCATAATCGCCTAGGGTGAGGACTCCGTTCTTCTCTATCACCTCCAGGGCACGGGCAATGCGCTCTTCCTTGGAATAGAGCTGCTTACGGATAACCTTCACGCCACTCATCTCTCGTTCCAGGTCACGGTCGGTTTCACGCTTCACCTCCTTGACAAACTCAGGAGACGCCTTGAAGTTGATGTCTTTCACGCCCACCTTGCGGTACGTCATCTTATCATCTGGATTCAGAATTTCCCTAGGCTTCTCATCCTCGAAAGCGAGAGAGAGGGAGAAGGTGCCGAAACCTTCCAGATTCACGTTGTAACCCATGGAGAGCATATCTGTCAGCATATCAACCACATCGGTCAATACAGCCTCCGTGGTACTTTCCGAAATACCGCGATGGTAATGCTGCATCATCTTGACAAACTCTTTACGGGATAGAGTCCGGTTTGTCACCATCTTGGGATAAACTCTGCGCTTGCCTTCATCACGCAAATCATTCAACTCTTGCAACTTGTACTTAGCCATATCAGTTTCCTTTCTTATTAAGATTTTTATCACTCCTTATTGCAGCAGCCTTTCCATCCGATAGTATTAATTATCATACCTAAGAAGAAAAGGTCACAAACCTAGGAAGAAAAGTATTTAATCCTAGGAGAAATCTCCGTTCACCGACGTTGAACCTACATTCAGCGACGCTGAACCGCCGTTCATCGACGTTGAACGGACATTCAACGTCGGTGAACGAAGATTTCAACCATGCAAAGATACAACTTTATCAGATATAAACCAAGACTTTTCCTGAATATCTTTACTTTTCCGGCCATAATTCTTCGTTTTTTGAGCTTATTTCTTTGCGTATCCCAAATAATTGTGTTAACTTTGTAGTCAGATTGCAAACCAAAGGTCAAAGGATTGCAAACCAAAGACAAAGAAAAAGACTAAGATTAGACATTCTTATGAGTATGAAGATATTAGCAACCAGCGACTGGCACCTGGGCAACCTGTTTCACGGCAACGACCGTCTGCCGGAACACAAGCATTTCCTGAAATGGCTCCTGAAACAGATCGCTGAACAAAAGCCCGATGCTCTCCTCATCGCAGGAGACATCTTTGATAACGGAAATCCATCGGCAGCGGCACAGACCGTTTATTACGAGTTTCTTGCCGATGCAACCCAACTGTGCCCGAACATGCAGGTCATCATTACCGCCGGCAACCACGATTCTGCCAGCCGATTGGAGGCTCCCCGTCCGCTGCTCACCCGATACCACGTGGAAATAAGAGGAAACGTAAGGAAAATCTGGAAGCAGGGAGAAAGCGGGGACGATGATAAAACCGGCGGACATTGGCTCTATTCCTTCGATGACCTCATCATCCCCGTAACCAACGAGGAAGGAGAAGAAGTCATCATCCTCGCCGTACCTTTCCTAAGGAGCGATGTGGTGCAGAACGCCAGTTACTCGCAGGGAGTCAACGACTTTCTGAGAGAACTGACGGCTGAGGCTCGAAAGAAATACCCGGGCAGGAAGTGCATCATGATGGCACACATGTACGCCAAGGGTTCGGATATCGCCAAGAAGGATGCGAGCGAGAAGATTATCATCGGCGGACAGGAGGAAGTGGACCTGGAAGGATGGAACGACCATCCCGACTATATGACTTGCGGACACATCCACAAGCGGCAACATATCTGGAACACCGACTGGGCAAGATATACGGGAAGTATTCTCCCGATGTCGTTTGCCGAAAAAGACTACACCCACGGCATCGACCTCATCACCATAGAACACGGAGAAGAGGAGGAAGGAAAGGAAACCGGCAAGAGTAAGGAATGGAAAGTAGATTTCCTGGAATACAAGCCGCAGCATTCCCTCCGCATCCTGCCCGAAAACGAGGAAGAACTGACCTTCAAGAAATGGCAGAAGCTCATCAATTCTGAACTTTCAGAGAGAACAGACGGCGAACTGAGCAACCACTTCGACTACGTGATGCTGAAGGTGAAACAGGAGAAACTGACCAGCGATGACATCAAGGAACTGGAGAAACTCGTCAACGAAAAGGATGCCGTGCTCTGCAAAATCCAGCGCATCATCCCACAACTGGACCTCTCCACCATCCAGGGTTCCCAGCACATCACCAGCATCGAAGACATCATCAACCGTCCTCCGCTCGACACGCTGAAGGAAGCCTTCGCCATCAGACACAACGCTCCGATGAACGAAAGACAGGAGAAAATGTTATCCGATTTATTAACGACATCATCATTATGAAATTCCTACAACTCGAAATACTCAACCTCGCTTCGCTTGACAAACAGGGAGGCGAGGTCATCAACTTTGAAGAAGGTGCCTTAGGCGAGAGTACCATCTTCAGCATCGTAGGTCCGACGGGAAGTGGCAAGTCTACCCTCCTCGACGCCATCTGCCTTGCCCTCTACAACCGCGCCCCTCGCTACCCCAGGAAGAAAGGCGACAAGAACCAGAGCATCGAGATTTTCGGAGCTGCAGATGCGAGCGAAAGCAACCGTCTGGCTCCTACCGACAGTAGAAACATCCTGACACGTGGCAAGAAAGAGGGCTACAGCAAGCTCACCTTCCTTGCCAACAACGGCAGCATCTACCGCGCAGAATGGCACGTCAGATTCCAGAGAGTGCGCTACGAGAACGCCAAGACTGCGCTCTATAAAATCACGAGAAACGGAGAAGAGACGACGGAAGAAACTGCCGACTGGAACGAGCTGCCGAACATCATCGGACTCGATTACGACCAGTTTCTCCGTACCGTGCTCATCGCCCAAGGCTCGTTTGCCAACTTTCTGACGGCAAAGGAAAACGAGCGGTACGAACTCCTGGAAAAACTCATCGGATGTGAGGAAACTTATACGAACATCGCTACTGAAATCAAGAAGGCGAAAGACCAGGCGACGGATGCCTACAACCAGATGGCTGCATCGGTGGAAGCCGTAAAACAGAACCTGCTGAACGATGAAGAACTCGCCCAACTACAGGAGGAAATCGACCGGTTGGAAAAGGCAGAGCAGGAACTCGACAGCCAGTTGCAAGCCATCTCGAAAGACTTGCAATGGTTTGAGGAAAACGATAAGCAAATTAAGCAAATCGCTATCTGCCAGGAGAATATGAAGCAAGCATCAAATGCCATCAAAGAGATGCAAGTCCAGATTCTCCGTCTTCAGTTGCACGATGAAGTACAGCCAGCCGTCAACCTGCTGCAGGAAGTGGAGCGACAGACGCAGAGCATCCACGAACAGGAAGAAAACATCCTGAAAGCGGAAGCAAATATCAAAAGTCAAGAGTCTGCCATTAGCGAAAGCGAGAAAACTCTCGCCAGTCTGAAGGAAGCAGTAAGCAAGGCACAGGAACAGCTAGAGAAGACCCTGCCGGTTATCGCTGAAGCAAGAGCGCTGAAAACAAAAATGGAAGCGGCTATGCCGAATCTGAAAGAAAAGAAAGAGGCATTGGAGTTGGCTCAGAAAGAGAATCAATCTGCCCAGAAAGACGTGGAGGATAACGCCCGAAACATCAGGAAATGGGAAGCCGAAACGGAGAAAGCGAACCTCGCCCTCAAAACAACAAAGGAAGAGATTGACAAGCAGAAACAAACTCTCAGAGAAGCGACTCAAGCCGCAGAACTGGCTTGGGAGACGGAAAGAAATAAGACTGCCGGACAAAATATAGAGGAACTGCAGAACAGCAAGACTGTAGCCGACAGGAAACTGCAAGATGTTCAGCAAGCCATCAAGGTTGTGGCTCATCTCGACGCATCCACAGCAGAGAAAAAGAAGAATGAGGAGCGGATTCTGGTCTTGGGCGAGAGAAACGCTGAGATAGATGAGGCGCTGGGCAAATTGACCATCGAGGCGCTGACCCAAGAGACCCTGACGCTGAGAAATGCCTATACCCTCATGGTGAGCGAGAAATGGGAGATTCATCGTGCCAACCTGACCGAAGGCAAACCTTGTCCGCTTTGCGGCAGCACAACCCATCCTTATCATACCGACAACAGACAGTTTGAGGAAGCCACCACGGAACTCTCGCAACTTCTGAAAGCCAAGGAGAATCTGCTGAAACAGCAGCAGAAACAGGAGAAGAACCTTTCCGGCGAGAGAAAACAGAACGACGGCGAAGTACAGACGCTCCAGAAACAACAGGAAAAGCTGTCGGGAGAAATCGCCAGTTACGAAGAGGATTGGAAGGCGCTCATCGCACAGTATCCAAAGATTCCAAAGGCAGAGGCAGAACTGAAATCGCTCTTGCCTATCTATGAAGACAAGGCGAAAGATGCGACCAGCAAACTGAGTCTGTTCAATCAGATTCAGAAAGAGATAGAACGGCTGACCCAACTCAAGGACAAGGCTGTAAAGGACGAAGCGGCGTATGAAAGCAAGGCTTCTACAATACTGAATAAAGCCCAGGAAAACACTTCAATCTGCGCCACAAAACTAGCTGAGCAGAAAGCACTTACCGTCAATCTCCTTTCTCAACAAAAGAGTAAGGAGGAGGCTTACGAGAAAGCCCTTCAGACATGGAATTGTGCCAGGAAGGAAATGGAGGAATGGCAGGAGCAATACAAGCAGATTCTGAATGGAGAAGAGCCTGATGCGGCAGAACAAAGGCTGACTGCTGCTAAGGACGAAGCTACGAAAGCAGCTGATACTCAGAACGAGAATATCAACAAACTGAAGGCGGAACTCGCCAACAGTAAAGGTTCGCATCAAACCATGCTGTCTCAGAACAAGACGATGAAAGAGAATCTGCTGGCGAAGGAAAAGGAACTCGACCTTTGGATTGAGGAATATAACAAGCAGCTTGAAGAAAAGAGCATCGAAGGAAAAGACTCCGAAGAGGAAGGCATCGAGGAAAGAAGTATCGAGCCAAGCCTTATCGACCGAAATATCATCCGAGAGATGCTTCACTCCGCCGAAGACTGGAATGCCATCCGTCGGGAAAAGGACGAAAAGGAGAAAGCCGTGGCTTCAACTACCGCCCTTTACCAGAGTGCAGAAAAGGCGCATCAGCAGCACTTGGAACATCAGCCAGCCCAAACCCGTGATGCTCTCTTAGCCATTCAGCAGGAGTATCAGGAGAGAAGCCAGCGCAACGAGCTGATTGCTGCCAACGCCCGAATGCAGAACCACCAGGAAGCCGCGAAGCAGTTGGGTGACAAGGCTGAGGCGCTGAAGCTCGTAACACAGGAAAAGGACGACTGGACAGCCATCACGGATGCCATCGGAGCAGACGGAAAGACGCTGCGCAAGATAGCCCAATGCTATACGCTCAGTTTCCTGATAGCGCACGCCAACCAGGAAATCAGAAAGTTCAACAGCCGTTACGAACTGCAGCAGGTAAAGCATTCGCTGGGCATCCGAGTCATCGACCACGACCGTGCCGACGATATCCGAGACACCACCTCCCTATCAGGTGGCGAAACCTTCATCGTGAGTCTCGGTCTCGCCTTGGGCCTGTCGGCATTGTCCTCCCGCAACATCTCCTTCGAGAACCTGTTCATCGATGAAGGCTTCGGAACCCTCGACCCTGACACCCTAGCCACCGTCATCGACTCCCTCGCCATGCTGCAAAGTTCGCAAGGCAAGAAGGTGGGCGTCATCAGTCATACCGACACGATGAGCGAGCGCATCACCACCCAGATCAGGATTATCAAGAATGGCAACTCCGGCAGCAGCCACATCGAAATCTATCCTTAACCCATCGCAATTACACCCTCATAAAATAGTAATTACACCATTATATATAGGGTACACATACATTATCCATCCGTGAACAGGGCATCACCATCGATGTGGCTTACCGCTATTTCGCCACACCGAAACGCAAGTTTATCGTCACAAAGCAAATATGCGTTCCTACGGATTCATCTATCCACAGGAACGCATATTCATTTCTCATCATAGGAGATAACCAATCATTATACGATACTATATCATCCATACGATATTTAAACCTTGTTTCCCTCTTTTGGGAAAACCACGGTTGGCTTGAAGGTCTTAGCCTCCTCAAAATCCATCAGGGCATAAGCGATGATGATGACGGTATCACCCACCTGCACCTTGCGGGCTGCAGCACCGTTCAGGCAGATACAACCGCTGCCACGCTCACCCTTGATAATATAGGTCTCCAAGCGCTCACCATTGTTGTTGTCTACAATCTGAACTTTCTCGCCTGCTATCAGGTTAGCCGCATCCATCAAATCCTCATCGATGGTGATGCTGCCCATATAATTCAGGTTAGCCTCAGTTACGGTCACACAATGGAGCTTACTCTTCAATACTTCTATCTGCATTGTTCTGTTATTACTTGATCTATTACGGATTAAACTTAATAAAGAAATCTATCGAGGAATTATCCCTTATACTTGATATGGTCGATGAGACGGATAGGAGTCTTACCACAATAAACGGTGATGCAACCTACCACGTATGCGCTATCCTCCCATGAAGCGACATCCTGCAGACTGTCACCATCCACAATCTGGAAATACTCTACCTCCAGACCCTCTACAGCATTGATGTCGGTAACCACCTTATCGTGAGTTTCCTGTACGGTATGAGACTTGGCATACTCCACACTCTCCTTCAGAGCCTTATAGATGTTTGGCGCAATGGCACGCTCATCAGGAGCCAGCAAAGTATTGCGGCTGCTCTTAGCCAAACCATCCTCATCACGGATGATAGGACACTCCACAATCTTCACATCGCTGTTGATATACTTCACGAGCTGCTTGATGACAGCAATCTGCTGCCAATCCTTCTCACCGAAATAAGCACGGGTAGGACGAACGATATAGAACAGGCGGCTTACCACCTGACAAACACCATTGAAATGGCCTGGACGCTTGGCACCCTCCATCACGGTAGAAACCGGAGGAAACTCGAAGTGGCGAGTATCAGGTGTGGGATACATCTCCTCTACAGAAGGAGCAAAAACATAGTCAGCACCACAAGCCTCGATGAGCTTGCAGTCGGCATCAAGAGTGCGAGGATAACGTTCCAGATCACCCTTGTCATTAAACTGAGTAGGATTCAGGAAAACAGACACCACAGTAACACCGTTTTCCTTTACACTGCGCTTCACCAAAGAGGCATGACCCTCATGAAGAGCGCCCATAGTTGGCACGAGGCCGATTTCCTTTCCCTCCTTGCGACGATCGAAGAGTTCGTTCTGGAGGTCAACAATCTTATTGAATACTTTCATCTTCTTAATTCTGTTTCGGGGTGCAAAATAACAACTTTTTTCTGAAATAAGAAAGAAAAAACCTAAAAAAAAGCGAATAATCGTCGAAAAACCCCTTTTTAAAAGAAAAAATGCCAATATTTGGATTTTTTTTTGTACCTTTGCACGTAATTCGTAAGAATAAAATTTAAGTTTTATGGCAAAGAAAGTACTATTTATCAATCAGGAGGTCGACCCATACGTAGCCGAGACTCACATGTCAATCATGGGACGCGAACTACCTCAGAAGATGCAGGAAGCAGGTTTTGAGATTCGCACATTTATGCCTAAATGGGGCACAATCAACGAGCGTCGCGGACAATTGCATGAGGTGATCCGCCTGTCTGGTATGAACCTTATCATTGATGATTCTGATCACCCTCTGATCATCAAGGTAGCATCTATACCAACAACACGTCAGCAAATCTATTTCATAGATAACGACGACTACTTCAACCGTCGACAGATGAGTACCGACGAGAAGGGCATGGAATACACAGACAATGGTGAGCGTGCCATCTTCTTCGCACGTGGCGTACTGGAAACAGTCAAGAAGCTGCGCTGGCAGCCAGATGTCATCGTTTGCCAAGGATGGGTAAGCGCAGTGGTTCCTTTCTATATCAAGACTGCATATGCTGAAGAACCTTCATTTGCTGATTCAAAGGTGATTTGTGCTATCTACCCTAGCGAACTGAAGGGCTCATTGGGTCACAACTTCAAGCAGTGCGTGGAGTACCGCGAAGCTACACCAGACAAGCTCACAGAATATGGTGACAACTTCGACTTCGTTGAACTCGCCAAAATGGCTATCGACTACAGCGACGGCGTGGTAGAAGCAGCAGAAGGCGTCAATGCAGAGCTCATCAAGTATGCAGAAGACAAGAACAAGCCTTTACTCCGTTTCCCTGGCGATGACTTTGCTGAACCATATGCCAAGCTCATCAACGAGGTATGCCCAGACGAGGAATAAAGTTTAGGTATTAGTATACAATTTATCAAGGATAATGAAAATTCTTAGATTATTTACGGTTATGATGATAGCAGCGATGACTTTCGCTGCATGTGATGACACCACCGAGAACATCGGTGGTAGCATCACTAACAATGTAGACAACATCAACATCTCTAACGCTGTTTTCGATGTTGCTACCAATTCTCTAGTTGCAGGTCCGGTGCTCAACAGAAGCAACTCCGGCTTGATAGGAAAAGTAAAGGACCCGGAGACGGGTACATACGTTTCGGGCGATTACATGAGCCAGTTTGGCGTACTTCCTAATTTCGACATCGACACCCTGCAGTATATCCAGAATGCCAACGGTGGCAGAATAGAAGCAGACTCCTGCTACCTGCTCGTCTCTTACAAGAGCACATACGGCGATACCCTCGCCCCTATGAAGGTGACGGCTTACGAGATGACCAAGGCGATGCCGGAGAACTCCAACTATCTCTCCGACTTTGATGCCTTTGCCGATGGATATGTCAACAAAGACAATTTCCAGGCAAGTGCCACCTATCAGCTCAGCGATTATGTAACTAACTTCAAGATTTATCTCAATAAGCCATATACCAAGGACGGCAAGACCTACAAGAACTACGGTTCTTACATCATGCAGACCTATTATGAGCATCCTGAGTATTTCGAGACCAGCTACCGCTTCATTCACAATGTATGCCCAGGCTTCTACATCAAGAGCGTGGGCGGTGTAGGCAACGTGGCTAACATCTGGAACACCGAGCTTCAGTTCAATTGGACCCGCAAAAAGCAGATCAAGGCTTCTGATGGCGTTACTGACAGTACAGCCGTAGGTCATGGCTATCATCGTTTCGATGGAACCGAGGAGGTATTGCAGCTGAACAAGATTACCAATGATGCCAGCAAGCTGGCTAAGTTGGCTGCTGAGGAGTCGTGCACTTACATCAAATCACCTGCAGGAATCTTCACCGAAGTCACCCTACCTGTAGATGAAATCATGAAGGGACATGAGAAAGATACGCTCAACACAGCTACCATCTCGTTCCCACGACTCAACAATACTGATAACAACAACAAATATCAGTTTGATGTGCCTTCTACCATCCTGATGGTACAGAAAGATAGCCTGAACAGTTTCTTCGAGAAGAACAAGATTACAGACAACCGTACCTCGTATACAGCCAGCTACAGCAAGACCGGTTCTACCGTGAACAATGCCTTTACATTCAACAACATCAGTAATCTCATCTCTGTGATGTACAAGAACAAGGGCACGAGCGACAACTGGAACAAGGTGGTACTGGTACCGGTAACGGTAACAACCAGCACACTGAACAACGCTACTGTAATCACCAAGATCAATCATGATATGGCACTTACCTCTACCCGCCTACAGAAGGGTACGAAGCAGAACAGCCCTATTAAGATCAAGGTAATCTATAGTAAGTTTAAGGAAGAATAATCAGACGATATGGCAGACAATTTTCTTGAGCGACATCGCGAGGACTACGAGAAGCGAAAGGCAGCATGGCTTAGAAGGAAGAAGCACCTTCCCAAGATAAAGCAGCCAGCCCTTCAGCGACCTGACGATGAAGCACTGTAAAATACAAAATCACATTCAACATTAAAATGAAATCCCGATAGGCGATTACGAGTATGGCTCGCAACTGCTTATTGGGATTTTTTGTTGTTCTTATCTTCCATCCCAGATGTCATTCTTTCCCTATTCATGATATCAGTTTTTTCTATATATAATAAGGTGTACGTACACAATTATACGACATTAACCTTTACGAAAAGTTAAAAAGGTGACTCTTTTCTACTTTTTCTTCATTTTTTCTATCTTTTTGTTGGTTATTCCAAGAAAAAACTATATCTTTGCAAACAGAAATAGGAAAAATAGATTTAAACACAATAAAAGATAAAAAGATTATGAAAGCATCTGAAGTAATCGCGAATCTCCAAAGAAGATTCCCAAATGAGCCTGAGTACATTCAGGCAGTTAGTCAGGTTCTCGGTACTATCGAGGAAGAGTACAACAAGCACCCTGAGTTTGAGAAGGCAAACCTCATCGAGCGCCTTTGCATTCCAGATCGCGTGATTGAGTTCCGCGTATCATGGGTAGACGACAAGGGCAACGTTCAGACTAACATGGGTTACCGCATACAGCACAACAACGTGATCGGCCCTTACAAGGGAGGTCTTCGCTTCCACAAGTCTGTAAACTTGGGTATCTTGAAGTTCTTGGCTTTCGAGCAGACATTCAAGAACTCTTTGACTACTCTCCCAATGGGTGGTGCAAAGGGTGGTTCTGACTTCTCTCCACGTGGCAAGAGCAACAACGAGGTGATGCGTTTCTGCCAGGCTTTCATGACTGAGCTTTACCGTCACATGGGTCCAGACGAGGACGTTCCTGCTGGAGACATCGGTGTTGGTGGCCGTGAGGTTGGTTATCTCTTCGGTATGTACAAGAAGTTGACTCACCAGTTCCAGGGTGTCTTGACCGGTAAGGGTCAGGAGTTCGGTGGTTCTCTCATCCGTCCTGAGGCTACAGGTTACGGTAACGTTTACTTCCTCTGCAACATGCTCGCTACAAAGAACATCGACATCAAGGGCAAGACAGTCTTGGTTTCAGGTTCTGGTAACGTAGCTCAGTACACCATGGAGAAGTTGCTCCAGTTGGGTGCTAAGCCTGTTACATGTTCTGACTCTGACGGTTACATCTACGATCCAGACGGTATCGACCGCGAGAAGCTCGACTACATCATGGAGCTCAAGAACGTAGAGCGTGGACGTATCAAGGAATATGCAGAGAAGTATGGTGTAAAATATGTTGCGGGTGCTAAGCCTTGGTTTGAGAAGGCAGACATCGCTCTCCCATCAGCTACTCAGAACGAAATCAACGAGGAGGCTGCTAAGGCATTGGTTGCCAACGGCGTTATCGCTGTAAGCGAGGGTGCTAACATGCCAACTACTCCAGAGGCTATCAAGGTATTCCAGGATGCTAAGATTCTCTACTCTCCAGGTAAGGCTGCCAACGCTGGTGGTGTTGCAGTATCAGGTCTTGAGATGAGCCAGAACTCTGAGCGCTTGAAGTGGTCTCGTGAGGAGGTTGATGCCAAGCTCCACGATATCATGAACGATATCCACGCTAACTGCGTGAAGTATGGTACAGAGCCTGATGGTTACATCAACTATGTAAAGGGTGCTAACGTAGCAGGCTTCCTGAAGGTGGCTAAGGCTATGATGGCTCAGGGAATCGTATAAAATAGAATACATAAGAGAGATTAAGGTCAAATCATCAATAAAACAGCTGGTCTATCAATAAATAGATAGCAAAAAAGGATAGTAAGTCGCAAGACTTACTATCTTACGATAAAAGCTCCATCTGCAATGTGCAGATGGAGCTTTTATTATTTAGCAATAGAAGTTTCCTATTATACCGGAGTATCCTCTGGATTATCCTTGAAGAGCTCATCGATGGCAGGGATTTCATCCTCATCAAACCATCTGGAAAGCTTTTCCTGTGCTTTCTTCTTGGCATCCTCTGACACATCGCCCCAAACCTTATGGAGCACATAGAGCAATACAGCCAGGTCATCGCCCAAACCAGCGATAGGAATGGCATCAGGAATCACGTCCAACGGACTAATCAGATAACCCAAGGCTGCAATAATAATTGCCTTATCCTTCAAAGCCACCTTATCGCTCTCCAATGTATAATACAGAATGAGTGCGGCATATACCATCTTGGCACCCGCACGCTTAGCGATATGCGAAATCTTCTCGACAAATGCACTCTGAGTGAACTTGTCCTTGTAATCCATAAAATCTGGTAATGTCATGTTAATTTATAATTATTAATTAATAATTTATAGTTTTTACAAGGCTATGCTTTCGGCTCGTAGAAGAGTACAGCCTTGATGTAAGTTTCCATCCTTGCCTCCTTGTGCTTGTTGACACGGAAAAGGATAATCATCTGGAGAAGCGACTTGGCAAAGCAAGCCAGCAGCAAGCCGATGATGATGGCAATGACGGTGGTAAACGCCTTGCCATTCTCATAGATAGGCGACTTATCAGGGAAACATGACAATATCAATACAGGAATCACGGTGATGAAACCACCCACAGTGAGCTGGGTACGCTTGGAGCCACCCATATCCAATATCGCCTGCTTATCAAAAAGGTAATTGTCAAGATCCATGCGGGTGATGCCGTAATTCTCCAACTTAGGGAAATCAGGCTCATCGCCATACTTGTCAATCTTTCCAGTCACCTTGTGTTCAAAATCATCTAATATCTGCTTCTCCGGTTCTTTGAGTTCCATAATCTTGTTAGTGTTTTAAATTGTTTGAAATACTACATCATACTTGTTATTATATAATAAGGTATTACACCTTCAGATATAAACAGGTAATGATGCAAAAGAACTAAAATAAAGAAAGCAGTGCCCCTATAAGCCGAGTTCTGTACCTGCAATAAATGGTAAGAGAACAAAGAAATGCAGGCGCTTGTCATTTATCTAGTCCCAGAGTCACCCCTGGGCTCAAGCACTCTACCCTCCACAGCAGTTCCCGAAGGAACAATCGGACGAGCCGCCCTCAATCTGCGGTATACATGAGCTTACAGCTCCCAGATGGTACAGCCTGACGATTACCCGCCAGCTGGTGGTCTCTTACACCACCTTCTCACCCTTACCCGACACTAAACCACGATGAAGCAAGCTTCACCGCTACGGAATAAGTTTCGGGCGGTTATTTTCTTCTACCGACACCTACTGTCACCAATAGCTTCTAGTTTCGGAAGTGGGATGCCCTATGCTGCCCGGACTTTCCTCTCGCACGCCAATAACGGAATGCCAGCGACAAGCCGGAGCACTGCTTTCGATATGCAAAGGTAAGAAAAAAAA